>Ga0065709_1005897_pt1 | contig 59335 bp, 52 predicted proteins | sample Hoacrofraction14_2_FD_59096 | JGI IMG/M metagenome (GOLD analysis project Ga0065709, IMG submission 59096) | Hoatzin crop microbial communities from Cojedes, Venezuela, sample from fiber fraction 14 v1 | ecosystem: Host-associated > Birds > Digestive system > Esophagus > Crop | place: Venezuela...
GTAAATGGGCACTTTAGAAAATTATCTCACGTGAGATAAAATTTTATCTCATATCATTTAACTTTTTTAACAGTTTATTTGGCAAAAAATGGCACGTAAAAGGGGGTCAAAAAGCGTTGACTTTTGCTCACGAAAAAACTTTTTGCGATTTTGTTGCCGTTTTTGAGCATCGCGAAGCGCAAAAATTAACTTAAAATTTTAACACTTTTGCGTGCCAGTTTGATGGAGATTTCGTTCAGAAAACATTATCGAGAAGGCGAAAAATGGCGCAAATCAAAAAAATCTGTTCTATAAAATGGCGCTGGAAAGCACTGCACCGCGCGCGCAACGCGTTAAATAAACTTAAGAGAACGTTAATACGTTCTTTTTTTTATACTTTTGTCAACTATACAAGCCAAGCAATAAAAAAACAGTATTAGATATGAAAAAATTATTGATTGTTCTTTTTGCAACGCTACCACTATGGAGTTTTGCACAAACCGACACAACGCTGACGCCCGAACAGCGTCTTGAACAAGCGAAGAAAGCTGCTGCGGAAGCCAAGCAAGCCATTAAGGATGCAAAGCGACAGGCTAAGGAGCAAGAAAAGCTGAATAAGAAACGTGCAAAAATAGAAAAGCAGATTGCTGAGCAAGAAGCAGAAGCCGCAAGACTGCAACAGGAGGCAGAAGCTGCACGCGCGCGTTTGGGAAACACGCCAACCGCGACTGTCAAGCAACAAACTGAGCCAGTAAAGCAACAGCCGCTCGTTCTGAAAGAAGAAAAGACGACGACAAAGAGCGAACCTGTTGTTGTAAAAGAAGAAACTGCGCCAGTAAAGACTGAACCTATTGTTGTAAAAGAAGAAAAGACGAAGCAGGAGACCGCTCCAGCGACTCAGGTTAGAAAGAAAACGCAGCCTATCCCACCACTTTCTGAAGCTAAACCAAAAGACGACGAATCTATTCGTCAACTATCAGAAAAGCCAGTCACCAGTCAGCAAGGCGGTTGGGTTGCAGTGACCGAAAAAGCAACGCCAAAGGCGAAGAAAGAAGAAGGCGCTGTCTATTACAACGCTAAGGAATCCGATGCTCGCTACATGCAAGGCGCTGTTCCAGAAGTTGACGGCAAAGTTGTCTTCACGCTCGACGAAGTTGTTCCACACAGAAGCGCCAGCGAAATCTATCAGACCGTATATAATTATATGTATCAGATGACGGGCGATGAGCAACAGCGCGAAAAAGGCAAGAGCCGCATCGCGTTGGTTAACGAGAGCGAAGGCGTTATTGCAGGTATTTACGAAGAATGGATTGTCTTTTCGAGTAGTTTTATTTCACTCGATCGCACGCAGTTTAATTACACCCTCGTCGCAGAATGCAAGGACGAACATCTCCACATGACGCTTGAGCGCATTANTTATTTGTACGAAGAAGGTCGCGATACNGAANTNAAGACTACTGCAGAGCGATGGATTTCTGATGANGAGAGTTTCACNAAGAAAGGCTCGTTGATGAANCAGCCAGGCAAGTTCCGTCGTAAGACNATCGACCGCAAAGATCAAATATTTAACGGCATTAAAGAAGCATTACAAATAAAATAATTTTATGGAAAACGAGAACAACACCTTGGAACATCGCCACAGAAACGAAGAACCACAAGAAGATCGATTCCTACGCTTGCGCAACATTTTGAATATCATCTTTATGATTGGCGCAATCATTGGTTTAATCGTCTATCTCACTGGAAATCATCCAATNGGAACGATTATTATTCTCGCATCGATGGTATTCAAAATCGTAGAATGCTGTCTTCGATTCCTCAAGAAATGAGACGACTATTTTTTTTCATTCTCCTTGCTACGCTATACACATCCACCTACGCTCAAGAGTTAGGTGGATTGTCGCGCGTAACGGCAGATGGACGCGTGACGAGCGTCAACAACAAAAATAATTCAGCAGATTCGCTCGGTTCGAACAAAGAGATACCGAAGGGAATCAAGGTTTGGACAGTCGATTCGCGCTTTGGNGACATCCGAAAAGCAGAACCCGACACGCTGTCGCCGATGTTTATGAACACCATCTTCACGACTGGTTTGCGAGGAGAATATAACACAACGGGAAATCTCGGTGCGCCACGNATCAATCGCATATTCATCGATCGCGCAGCCGACCAGCAATTTTCTTTTGTTCAGCCATACGACTATTTNATTACNCCAGTCGATGCGTTCCATTTCACTAATACCCTATCGCCTTTCACGAACTTGACGTTCAACACATGCGGCAATCGCACCAACGGAGANGATCATTTCACCGCGAAATTTGGTGTAAACGCAGGCAAACGCTTNGGATTAGGATTCAAATTCGACTATNTGTATGGTCGAGGTTACTACTCTAACCAAAACACGTCGCACTTCGATTACGCGCTTTATGCNTCCTATCTCGGCGATCATTATCAAGCGCATTTTTTGGCGTCGCTCAATCATCAGAAAGTNTCGGAAAATGGCGGTATAACCAACGATAATTACATCACGCATCCCGAGAGTTTCAACGATAACTTCGCGACTTCTGAAATTCCGACGGTGTTAGAGCAAAACTGGAATAGNAACGACAATCAGCACATATTCTTTTCNCATCGCTACAACTTAGGTTTTCATCGCAATGTGAAGATGACCGAAGACGAAATCAAAGCAAAAAANTTCGCGATTGAGTCACANAAAGAAAATGCTGCAGAGAAAGAAAAAATGCAAGCNCGTCGCAAGGCGCACAATCAAGGCGAAACGTTCGACGAAGAGGCTTACGACAATCGCGAAACGTTTGCNGGGCGACCTGATGATGCTAAAGTAATGGGCAATCTGCCGACAGATTCGTTGAAAGAAGGCAGCGGGAGAATTGCGGTGACTAACAAAGAAATGGCAGATAGCCTACTTGCAGTTGAGCAAAAGCAAGCNGAGGATACGATGTGGATGAAACGCGAATTTGTTCCAGTGACAAGTTTTATTCATACAGTGAAATTCGACAATTATCGCCGCATCTATCAAGCCTACGACACGCCCGATAATTTCTACGCGAACACGTTTACCGCCGATGAACGACTGTTGGAAGATTCTATTTATGACAAAACATCGCATTGGCGCGTAGAAAATACGTTTGCGATTGCTTTGCTCGAAGGTTTCAATAAATGGGCAAAGGCTGGTCTGAAAGCGTTTATCACCCACGAACTTCGTCATTTCGAAATGCCAGACACAGTCGGCAAAAGCACATTTAATGAAAATAGCATCCGCGTTGGTGGAATGCTGAACAAAACGCAAGGCAGTCTGCTTCATTATAACGTGCTTGCCGAAGTTGGTGTAGCAGGCGCCGACGCTGGAACGTTGAATATCGATGGTAATGCCGATGTAAATTTCAAGCTTTTTGGTGATACAGTTCAGTTGGCTGCTAAAGCATTTTTCCATCGCACGAATCCGACGTTCTATTTCCGCCATTATCACGGTCGTCACTTCTGGTGGGACAACGATGATATGGATAAAATAATTCACTCGCGCATAGAAGGAATTTTTAGTTATAAGAAAACAAACACGTCGTTGCGCGTTGCGTTCGACGAATTGAAGAACTATACATATTTCGCGCAAAGCTATACAATCGACGAAGACTATAACCGCCTTTACAACACGCTTGTTCCGATGCAACATAGTGGCGCAATCAGTTTGCTGACGCTGTCTTTGGCGCAAGATTTCACGTTTGGTCCAGTGAATTGGCAAAGCGTTATCACCTACCAAAAGTCGAGTGACAACGATGTCTTGGCTGTTCCCGATTTGAATATCTACACAAACCTGTTCGTTCGCTTTAAGATAGCGCGCGTTTTGAAGTGTGATTTTGGTGCAGACCTACGTTATTTCACAAAATATTACGCGCCCGACTACAGTCCTGCATTGGGACAATATACTGTGCAAAGCGGTGACGAACGCGTAGAAATAGGAAATTATCCTATTGTGAATGTTTACGCAAATTTCCACCTGAAACACACGCGCTTCTTCGTGATGCTTAGTCACGCAAATTATGGCACTGGCAACAGAGGTTACTTCTTGACGCCTCACTATCCATTGAACCAGCGCCTTATTCGCTTTGGACTCAGTTGGAATTTCTTTAATTAAAAAACGTAATTCTTAAAAATAAGAACACAAAAAAAGCGCCTCAGAAATGAGACGCTTTTTAATTTGGTTTCGAGTTGTTACAAACTATATTTATATCGCATCAACCAAGCGACGTATCGCTAAGAAAAATTTGCCTGTCTCCATGTGACTTTTCTTTGCGAGTGCTTCCAGCATGCGGTAAGGGCGACTTTCGTGATTCATTCGACGCACGATGTAATAAACGCCTGATGTGTTGAAAACGCCAACAAGTACAACAACGATGAATTGCAGCGTGACGCTACCGCCAAGCGCATAAGTTAGGAACCAGCAGAACATGTTGAACACATTCAAACCAATAACCATCATCGACGTTCCAATGTGCGAGAATCCTACTTGAATGAACAAATGATGCAAATGGCTTTTATCGGCTTGGAAAGGCGATTTCCCTTTTAATATTCTACCCGTCATCACGCGCAAAGTATCGAAGATTGGAACGCTCAAGACGCTCAAGCAGAATGCGATGACGCCAAATCGTGGATGTTGGAAAGCGACACGCGAGGTGTTGTCAATCATGTGCATACAGAAAATCGACATCAGCATGCCCATAATCAACGTACCAGAATCGCCAATGAACATCTTGGATTTCTTACCAAACACGTTGTGGAAGAAAAACGGTACTAATGCGCCTGCAGCTAATGCTGCCATAACCGCCATTGTACCATCGAACGAGCTGCAAAAGACGATTCCGAACGAGATGCACGCAACAAAGCAAAGTCCAGACGATAAACCATCGACGCCATCTATCATATTGATGGCATTGATAATGCCTAAACAAGAAACGGCACATAGTGGAAGCGACAGATAGACAGGCAATTTGCCGATTCCGAACAACCCATGAAAGTGGTTGATGTTGGTGAGATCCATTTTTACTACAAACGCAATCATCGCCAATTCCAATATCAATCGGATGACAGCACTCAGNCCTATCAANTCGTCTGCCATACCTANATAAAGCATCATCGTCATCGCGATNATTGATGTAAACAAAGCGTAACTGTTGAACAGCATACTCGTCACACCAGCGCCCACAACAATGCCGAAGAATACAGCAACGCCACCCATCACTGGCACAGGTTCTTTCTGCAATTTGCGTGCTTCGGGAACGTCGGTCAGGTTTTTGGTNATGGCAATCTTAACGACGATTCNNTGAATCAATGCAACTATAATAAAAGATGACAAGAAAGGAACCAAAATTCCTAACAGCCACAGTTTCCAAGTCATATTTGCAAACATATTCTTGTGTTTTTTCTGTTTTTATTTTTTGTTATCTGAAAACCTATTTCAATGGATTTTTATCCGATTGATACCAANCNATNAANTTCGTTATACCTTCGTGAAGTGACACATGCGGTTTATAGCCGAGTTCTTTCTCTAATTTNGTTGTGTCAGCATTGGTTTGGTAAACGTCGCCTGGCTGCATAGGAAGNTAAATCTTCTCTGCTTTTTTGCCCAAAGCNTTCTCCATCTCCTCGATAAAGTCCATCAAGCGAACNGGAGACGAGCAACCGATNTTGTAAATCTTGTAAGCNACGCCGTTAGGACACGACTCTGCGTTCAGATNTGCATCAATTACTTTCAGCGTNCCTTCAACNATGTCGTCGATATACGTAAAATCGCGAATCATATCGCCGTGATTGAAAACTTTGATNGGTTTCCCTTGCGATATTGCATTAGCAAACAACATCGGAGCCATGTCGGGACGACCCCAAGGACCATAGACAGTGAAATAACGCAATCCAGTAGTGGCGAAACCATACAGTTTGCTGTACGCATGCGCCATCAACTCGTTTGATTTCTTGCTTGCTGCGTAGAGACTTACTGGTGTATCAACTTGGTCATCCTCGCGATAAGGAACTTTTTTATTGAGTCCGTAAGTGGAACTCGATGAAGCGAAAATCAGATGCTTAACACCGAAATTCCTGCAACATTCAAGGATGTTCAAAAAACCAACGAGATTGCTTTGCAGATAAGCGTAAGGATTGGTGATTGAATAACGAACGCCCGCTTGTGCAGCCAGATTAACGACCTTTTCGAATTGTTCTTTTTCGAAAAGTTGCTCCATTGCATTTTTATCGTCAATCGCCATGCGAATAAACCGGCAATTCGGCAGCGTATCACTTTGTAATGCAACGCCATCCGACAGTTTTGCAGCGTCAATGCCACATTCCGCCAAACGTCCGAACTTCATTCGCACATCGTAATAATCATTCAGGTTGTCGATTCCTACCACATTGTCGCCACGTTTCGCGAGTTCGAACATCACTTTCGAACCAATAAAACCAGCAGCGCCTGTAACTAATATTTTCATGCAATTATTTTCTTTTCATTTCTACGAACGCATCCTTAATAAATTCAACGAAACAATAAGCCGTCTCGCTGGGGAAAACGCGTAGATTGTGTATATAAATCGGTATTTGTCCTATAAAAGTAACGAATTTTTTAAGATATTTATTTGATTTTGACGACAAATGTTTTTCTTTTTGCACTGCACCAAAGTTGCCAGTCTTGAAAATATGGCGCAAAAGGATAGTGGATTTTTTCGATACTTTGTCGTCATAGAACGGCATCTCGTTGGCTGGGAATCCGAATTCGTTGACCGCCATCGTTCCGAAAACGCGCCAAACTTTTTCGATACCCAAACGCTGGATGTCGTTTTTCAGCATTTCGATATCAATTTCATTGTAATTTTTGTGCAGATACATCATCCAGTCGGTTATCTGGCGCAACCCTACTCCGCCACCCATGTAATGAGTTGCCAAATGAATGAAAACGTAAAGCGCATCAAAGTTTCGTGGCGGCATCTTTATGTCTCCCAAACGACTATGAAATACAACAGGTTCGCCTTTCAATCTATCAACGCACCAACTACGCAGTTCGGCAGCGCATTTCTTGCTGATAAAACTGTGGATGGTGCCATGTATCTCGACGCACACCTCTTTATACGTAAACGCTCCATGCTGTTTGTCATCTTTAACCTCCTCGACGCTCGACGCAATCGACTTCATATTTTCGCAAGTCTTGCGAAAATATTCCAAATCGAAGCCAACAAAGAGGTCTATGTCGCCACTCTGACGATGTAATGGGTTAGGATAGTACATCGAAAGCCCTTGCCCTTTGAGCAGGAACGTGTCGCTACCCTTCTCTTTCAGACTCTTCATCACCATCGGCGTGTAGGCATTCATCTCGTTGTTGCGCTTTTCGATGTTCGAAGTGTACATCACAAGATTGTAATATATCGTCTTGGGAGGTCGCAACGATTTAGGTAATTTCGTAACTGCATCGGTTATGACGCCCATGATTGTTTGTTTGGTCGCCATATCCATCAACTGTTCCCAATCTACGTCAGATTGCAGCAGTTTCTCATCGACTGGCGTGTCCCAAAGTGCAGAACGATATAATGCTAAAAAGAGTTTCTCGGTTGAAGTCATTTCGTTGTGTTCATCAGTTGTTCAAACAAATCGACATAGTGTTGCGCCATCTGTCGCTCAGTAAATGTTTTTTGTAGTTTTTCATTGAAACGCAAACCTTTTTCAGGCGTTTCGGTTGCTTGTTCGATAGCACGACAAAGCGCGTCTAAATCGTTGGAAGGGAAATACGTTACTTCGGTCTCGTCAAATCGCTCTCGCATGCCTCGAATATCCGAACATACCATCGGTTTTGAATAAGTTGCGGCCTCAAACATCGCCAACGGGCAACCTTCGCTGAATGAAGTGAGAAGAAAAACATCGATGAGAGGCAGATAAGGCGATGCTTCAGGGCGCTGTCCAATGAAAAGAACGCGCTCGTTGATGCCTAATTCGATAGCCTCGCGCTCTAAATTCGGTTTTTCGCAACCATCGCCAATAATAAGTAAACGATATCGCTCTGGCAAACGCTGCATTGCTTTCAAGCAAAGCGTGATATTCTTGATTTTTCCTAAATTACAAAAAGCGCCAAGCAATGTACTATCGCCTTTGAACTGCTGGATTTTCGCCAAATCTTTTTCAGGTATTGGCGTATTGAGTTCGGTTTCGGTCAGTGTTAGACCATTTGAGATAACCGAAATATAGCGTTTCGGAAGCAATTTCGCATAATATTGCTTCATATCTTCGCTTTGTGCGACTACCGCATCATGCCGACGTGCCGAGAATACAAAGAGTTTCGACAACCACGGACCGCGATGGCGACCGAACTGATAATAGAAATCTTCGCGGATGTATGAATGCATCGTCGTAACGTACTTCACGTCGCGCGGTTGCTTATGGATGTACGCCCAAAGATTCGGTCGAAAACTATTGGTCTGCACAATATCGAACGCGCTCATGTCGAAACTTTTCCAGAAAGAGATACGCTGCGTTGGGCAAGCAAAGTCCATCGCTTCGCCTTCATCGAAATAGAAAACGCGACACTTGTGCCCCATTGCCGTCAACTGTCGAACGAGACTTCTAACGACGACAACTGGACCGAAACGTCCAAGCGATGCAACGATAAACGCAATCTTCATCTTTCGATTTCTATGAGTTAGAAATTCGTGGCGACCATTTGGCGTATGCCCATGCACAAGGCAGCAGCAAAAGACACGTCAATTTTGGTCCGAATCCATCGATATGTGCCAGTAAGTCTTTGATTTTCAATCGCAAAGCGCAACCACACACCATATATTCTGCTAAATATTTTATGAGTGTACGCAAGTTTTCGTGCTGACGTCCGCGCAACTCATTGACAAGCACATAATTGGAAAAAACGTAATCAATACATTTTTGTCGGTTGAACGTGGAATTGGTTTGGCGTTCATCGCTTTCGGTGTGGAAAATACGCAATGGCTTTTGCAAAAAACGCGCATTGTATTTCCGAGAAAAGCGATACCACATCACAATTTCGTTTACCAAACTCGTCTGATTGTACAACCATTTGCCATCATCGCGAAAGAGATTGGTGCTTTGTATAGCAGACGTTTTTCTTGAAACGCAATTTTCTGATGGTTGGTTATGCCGCCACGCCATCTCAAGGTTATTCGTATCGAGAAAAGGCGTATCGGCAGTGTATCGACTAATCATTTTTCCGTCAGCATCCACCACAGAAGCACGAATCTCACCGATATCATCGCGGTTGGTTGATTCGATACGTTGCCATTCATCAAAAAATGTTTGCAAGCAATCATCTGTCAGTTCGTCATCATCATCGATTTCGACCATATAAGGCGTTTCGAACATAGAAAAAGCACGACGCTGCGCCCAATGCTTACCGCGATGAGGTTGCCGCACATAGTTGATTTCGATGATTGCTTCGTTTTGAAATTCTTTTACAGCATCCTGCACTTCGTTGGTCGTGCTATCATCAACAATTAACCACAGAAAATCTTGGAAAGTCTGTCGTTTCAATGAGTTATACAATCGCTGCAACGTCGCAGGACGATTGTAAGCAGCCGTAAAAATGGTGAATGTTTTCAAGAAAAAAGATGGATTATTTCTTTGGTGCGGGAACTGCCTCGATCAATGGTTTGTATTTCGCAACCAATTCACGAGCAATAGAAACGCCATCGCCAACAGGTTTACTTGGGAAATCGCCAATGCAATCGTACCACCATTTTTCTTCGAAATCGGTGATTGTCTTTTCACATTTTGCAGCACGTTGCTCATCGAATTCTTCGCCAGCAATCACAGCGTCAGTTACAGCAGCGAAAAAGAGTTTCCAGCGTTGCGCGTAGAATGTTCCAAGCGTTCCATTCCACGAACGACTGGCGTAATCATTCAAGAGATGCGCTTTTTCGCCCCAAGTAGTTAGCAAGTTGCGCGCATTGCGTTCGAAATACAATTTTTCTTCTGGTGTGGTTCCTTTCTTTCGTGCATCAGCAATCCATTTACCCATCAAGAAAGTATTTTCCGTTGCCAATAAACGGTCTGCATCGTTTATCAAATCAAGCATCAGTTTTTCTTGCGCCATCATTTCCTTTAAATTACGCGCCTTCACAGCTTCGTTATATTTGTCATAAACGACTGCAGAATAATTGCCCAATAATTGGCGAGTGAAGTTTACTACGTCGAGATGATAGAACGGTGCATCGCTTTTGCCTTGCAAGAGACACTCAATAGCATGCAGAAGATCGCGATTATCGTAAGGAACTTTCAGATTGTGGTAATAGGTTGTCCATTTTTTATTCAGCGCAGGACGCACATTCCACATCGAACACTGTCCAGGACGATCAGGAGCGATGTAAATCTTCTCCGCAAGAATCTGCCATGCCTCTCGAATATATTCATCTTTCACGCCAGAACGCTCGTCAGCCACATGCTGAATCCATTTCTTTACATCCTTGTGTGTATCGAAATCCCAAGCTTTCTCAAAGACATATTCGTACATAAACGTATTGCAATCAAAGCCTTCGATAGTAGAACCAATTCCTTGGAAGTTATCGCCACCATTGACAAAAGTGTTTTCAAGACGCTCGTTCACGTCTTTGATATTTCCAAAGAGTGCGGTATTTCCACCGAAATTGCCTAAATAGCACCAGATATACGGCACGCCATGAAATTGATTGACCTGATTCCAAACCTCTTTTCGTTCGCAATAATAATCGAGCAAAATAGATTTTTCAGCAGGATAAGCCGTAACGTATGCCTCAATGCGGTCGTCTGTCCAATATTTTCGGTCATTATAGAACAACCAAGCCATCTGCAACCAAACGGCATCCTCGTCAACTGCTTTCAGATTCTCGTAAGTTTGCTTGGCAACGCGACGCAAATAAGACGCATCCCATGAAGGTGGTTCCAGTTCATTAAATAGATCGATGCCGTAGATGTGGTCTGTGCCGTATGTAGCGTTTTGAATGGTGAGAAATTCTCGCTGAATCTGCGTGAACAAAGGATCCATCGGATCGAGATAACTGCATGCATATTCTTCAGAATAGCCAGACCAAGGTTTCAGTTTCGTTATTTTAGCGTCAGGATAGATACGCTTCAATTCTGCAGGAACATGTCCTGCGAAAGCTGGTAGAACGGGTTTCATATTAAACTCACGCTCACGTGCCACTATCTTCTTCTGCAAATCTTCCTGATCATTCAACCACGACATGGGAAGGTCACCTTGCCAATAATCGATGTTGAGCATGCGATGCCATGGCAGATGCGATGGACCTGTAAAGTAATGTCTTACCTCTTTTTCGCTTAAACCTAATTTTGTCCAGACCTTCAACCAAATCGATTCTTGACCTGTAATAGCGAGCGGAAGATTCACTCCGTTGAGCGCCATCCAATCGATGAAATGCTCCCAATCGTCCCAGTTCCACCAAGGCATGGTATAACCAAAAGTGCAATAGTTCAAGAAAAATCGCTGTGGTACACGTGCGTTGATTTCTATTGGTTTTTCGATGGCAGGAAGCGTTGTTGGCGCAAGGAATTTATCATCTTTGAACCACGAAACCGTTGTGTTGCAGTAGTATTTCAAATAATAATTCAAACCAACCGCCATACTATTAGCATTGTTGCCACCAACGATTAGTTTGCCACGTTTTGTTTGAAGTGTAAAGTAATCGCCTGTAGTTTTAGCAGGCAGCTGCTTAGCTTCAATTTTTTGTTGCAGATTTGGCAACAATCGACCTACGAGTCCATTAAACACTTCCACGTCGCCTGCCTTTATGCTTTGGCAGAGCAACAGCGTCATCATCAAGGCAAATAGTTTTTTCATAGTCGCTTATCTTTTTATTTTTTTGTTTTAGTCCTACACCTTATTATATATATTATAAGGATTTCGTTTTCTTATATCTTGGTCCACCAAATTTATAGCGCAGCATGAGTTCGATGTCCGTTTGTGCTGACGCGTCAATCTGCTGTAATCCGCTTGAAATCACATCGCGATCGAAATATTTGGTAGTGCTCAATTTCAACATCGCCATCCAATGTTTTCCGAAATCTGCACGACCGAGAACGGCAAAATGCAATCCCTCGCCGTAATAGGACGGCATATAAAAATTATACAGCAATCCGCGCTCGTAAACATAGAGCCGACTGCTGTAATCATCGGTGTTAAAGTAACCTACGATGCCGTAGATTCTCCACCAATCTTGTTGAATGCCTGCTTGTTCGCTCAACATCCAACCAAAACTTTTATCTTTGTATGTGCAATATGCAATGTCTGCTTGCGTTTTCGACCACCACAGACCATCTTCGTAATGCACTGAAAATCTGCCACGATGGGTTGTTTCCCAAATCAATGCAGTTTTGTCTTCGTTATCTTTCTCTCGACGTTTCAAACGATAGCGCAGCAAAAACGTTGTTTTACTTGTTTGATAAGTTGCCTGCAAAACATTGTCCCAAGAATGGCTTGCGTCAGACGTTTGATAACGTTTCCAAGGGAAATAACAATAATCGGTATAGCCCATCACCGTCAAGCCACCTGCCACTTCCCAAGATCCGCCAAGCAGGACGCCACTTTCGTTACGCACATAGCCGTTGTCGCTAAAACTTTTGCCGTAAAGCGTATAATATTTATACGAATAAAAACGCTGGATTGCCAAGACGCGCAACGAGGTTGATGGTGTGTAACTCACACTATTAATCGTTGCAATCGCACCGCAATCACCTGTCGCAGTCTCGCCTTGAAAAGCGAATTTCGGTGTAACATAACCATAATCGGCACTGATGTTCCAAAAATTCTTTCCTGCTGCATAATATTTGCGATAACCTACATTCGTGTTAGGTTTCAGTTCTTTATCAAAACCAGCAGCATAACCAGTAAATCCTAAACGCCAAGCACGATTTCGCCATGCAATATGTCCACCAGCAGCCCACGTTTTTACGTTATTCTTTTTTGCTAATTCCGCGTCTGTTCGATGATAACCCGTCGTCACCCAAGTAGCAAATGAGGCAGAATCTTTATTCATTGTGCCGTCAATGGAACGATAGGACGCAAAAGCAGTAAGATCTATATTTTTCGCGACATTCACTGTCGCAGCAGCGCCTTGCAAATAAGGGATATCCATTCGAGATGAGTGCCCAGAGATAACATTTGTTGAGCGCGCCAAATTATCTATCGTCGGCAGTTTGCCCAACATCAAATTATTGTTCATTACCAGACCCATACCAAAGCGCAAACGATATCGCCCAACAACCAAAGACTGCAACCGACCAATGTTTTTGAGTTGCAAATAGAATGAATAATAATCGTAACCCCAACTATTTTTATTCGCAAAGAATGGTTCGCCAGAATCTTGTGCACCGACGAAACCAGCCTTTACGTGGTCGCGATAATTAAAAGTATAGCGAATAAAATGTTTTAGATTATAACCACGATAACCATTCTTATCACCAGCACGCTTGTACGTTGGGATCTTCATCATTCCCGTCAATTCGTGCTTACCAGTCGTGACAATTGTGCCAATATCAGGCAACGTATCTTTCACAACTGGTTGACCAAAGAAAATAAAGCATTTCAGTAGATTTCTGCGAGGTGTATCCAGCGATGGAATCATTGCCAACTCACCTTCGGTTTGCAGTGGACCATATCGATAAACGTAATAGCAAATATCCTCAATCTGCTGCGCCGAAAGAAACGGCACGCGCTCCAAATCTTTCCATGTTGCCGTATTGATATCGATGGGCGCCTCCGCCAAATCCTCCAACGCATCATGCAACACCTTGTATTCCGCACTCTCCACATCCTCCATCTCGCAATATTCATCCAAATAACGCTCCCACGATGTGTTCACTGTTTGCGCAAAGGATAATTGACAGAAAAAGAAACATAGAAGAAGTAAAAAATGACGCGTTTGCATGGCGGTGCAGGTTTGGTGGTTATTAAATTTTATTTTAAAACATTCTCGTATATTTCGAGATAACGCTGATAAAAGCATTCTGGCGAATAGCATTCATCAAATTTTTGTTTAAGACAATTGCCTATTTGCTGATTATTTGTAATTTCTTTGATAGTTTCAGCGAGAGCATGCTCGTTTGGCATATCAAAGATTTTTAGTTCGTCATCCGTAAAACATTCTTTCACGATAGGCAAAGATGAACAGACGACTTTTTTCCCATAATCGGCAGCCTCCAACAACGACAATGGGAATCCCTCACTGCGACTTGGAAGTGCATAAATGTCGTAATACGGCAAATAACGATAGGCTTTATGTTTGGTTCCTGCAAAAAAGACGCGTTCTTCCATGCCTAATTGTTTCGCCATATCTTGAAATGTTTGTGCCTCTTTACCACTTCCTGCGATAAATAATTTGTAATTATTGGGCAACAAAGCGAGTGCTTTCAGCATAACGTCAATTCCCTTGCGAAGAATAAGTACGCAATTCATACCAATCAATACGCTATCTTGCTTAAACGCTAAGATTTCATTACGTTCTTCTTCCGATAAATCTTCCTTTTCCAAGATTCGCGTATTGTATGCATACGTCAATTTATGCTTGGGCAACCATCGACTATAATACTTCATTGCATCTTTGCTCAATGTTACGATTTTATCGTGGCGCAAAAGAGTAAGTAAGAAAATCAGACCAAGCAGAAATCCTTTTACTTTACCAAATAAATCACAAAAGTCTTGGAAAACATAACAATGAATGGTTGCTATAAACTTTGTTTTTGTTTTGAACGGACGATGAAGAAATACAAACGCATCTGGTCGTAAGCCATGTGTATGAACAATGTCATAAGATGTAAGAGTGGTCTTCGATGATCTATCCAATTTCTTAACTTCACAAGGAAACGACATCGCATTTTGCACATCTTTTAGATAATACAAATCGCAAGTGTGCCCATGCTCTTGCATCTTGGTTATCAGGTCTAAAACAACATTGTTAAGACCTGTTTGCTCAAGATGATTGACTATATAAGCAATTTTCATTGTCTTATTTTCTCAACATTTTCTGATAAACAAATGTTCGCAACCAATTAGGAAAAAGGAATTGCACAGTTCCGCGAACAATGTAATTATAAACAAGACGTGGGAAAGTAATCAAACCTTCGTGATACATGTATTTGAAAATCGCCATATGGTCTTTGAAGTATTGTTTTCCAGCACGACGTGCAAACTGCCCACTACCCGATCGCACATTTACAACAATATCGGGAATATTTCTGAACGTACAATTAGTTTTCATCATACGCGCCCAAAGGAAATAATCTTCTTGGCGATAATCCGAACGATAATTCCCTGCTTTTAGTAAATCTGCTTTCTTGAAAATCACCGTCACATGATTTACGCCACAGCGACTTTTCATGAATTGCTTAATGCCTTTATCATCAAGCGGCAAGATACGGCGATCAACGATATGTGTTGGATCATCTTCAAATTCGGTAATCATTCCACCAACAAGCGACAACGTCTCATCTTCATCAAAGCATTTCATTTGTTTATCAAAGCGATCACTTGTTGAGATATCATCGCTATCCATTCGCGCAAGATAGTCATATTTTGCCTTTTCAACAGCCAAGCGCAATGCAGCACCGAGACCTGAATTCTGCTCTTGTGGATAATAATTTAATTCTATCAACTGTTCAGCGCATTTCTTCTGTGTATTTTCAATAACAGCAGTCAACGCATCTGGCACAGGTCCATCGCCAATGATAACGATTTCATTGGGAGGTAGCGTCTGTTGAATAATGCTGTCAAGCGCAATTTGCAAATACTGTGGGTCATCGTTTTTGTAAATGGACATGATGACCGAAAAAGGTTTGCTCATATAGTTTGGATTTTACTTTGTTTTTGCTTTATTAACTTTAAAAACCACCTCCACGTTTCAAATAGAAGAAGAATACCATCAAAACGCCTGAAATAACATAAAAAAACATACGATTTCGTTTATTGAAAGATGTTGCCATTAGAGGTATCATTGCAACTTCAACCGTTGCGAACATCGTTGAGGTTCTTCCAGATAGGGCTGTATATTGGCAAAATACAACCAAAATCAATGTAGAATAGAAATAGGCATTACGTAACAAATAATAATGTTCTGATAATTTAGAGAATTTCTCTTCATAATAAGTAAAATATAGCATGATAAATAATTGCAAGTAAATCATAGGATTTCGCAATCCAATCTCACTTTGATACTCTTGGCTCGTGTAGGTGGTATATTGCAAGTCCGTACTCCAATCTTCCACAAATGAAGAAATTGCAGGTGTGAGAGTCATTGCGACAATAAAAGCGAGGACTAATCCCCAATAAATCTGCTTTTTCTTAAATCTCACCATATTAAAGAAATAGAATGGAACAGCAATTAATGCGCTATGGTGAAAGAAATAAGCGATGAATATCCACAAATAATATTTTTTCCACTCCCTACTATGCACATATTGTATTGCCCAAAAGATAATAGCAATTGCCAACGCTGAGCGTATTTGAATAAAATTACGGTTTAATAAAAATCGTGCAATATAGTCACAAAGTCCAATAAGTGGGAAAATGCAATATTTGTTAAGGTCCTTGTAAAGGAAAATAAATGTAATTGCAGAAACAAATAAAAGGTAAGTAACATAATCATTACTAAATAATTTTACGATACTACCCAATAGATGAAAACCACGCTCAGTGTATGCAAATGGTGGACGATTGAAAGAATATTCGAATAAAGGAACATTATCTTCAAAATCTAATATATAAGCATCTGTATCTGCCCATCGTTCCGGATCTCGAACTCCTGCTAAGTATGCGAGAATAACACATGCAATTAACAATAGAATGCGCTGATTCTTTTGTGACTCTCCCGTCGAAATAATTGCCAATATATAAAAAATGGCAAATGCTATTAAAACAATCATGGTTTATATCTTTGTTCGGAAAGGTTTCTAATGTTTATTTTTCTATATATGCTGTTTAGCGATGCTAAATAGGCTCTTTACGATTCTAAAGAGGCTGTTTACGACATCTAAATAGTACTCTTTAGAAAATTAATTCGAAGTGTTGTTATTCAAAACGTTATTCAACAACGATTCCCAACGATCGATTGTTGGGTCTAATAGATAATATTTTGAGCGTTCAATGGCATTTTGCTGCATTCTTTTGCGATTATCGCCATCATCTAATACGTGTTTCATTGCTTCAGCCAATGCATCAACATCTTCTGGTGCGCAAACGACGCCTACAGAAGCATTGGTAATTATTTCACTTTGACGACCTTTATAATCGCAAGCGACACAGGCACAACCTTGACTCATTGCTTCAATCAATACCAAACCGAAGCCTTCGTATCGACTGCTCAATACAAAGACTTCTGATTGACGGAAAATATCTTGAATATCGTTACGAAATCCTAATAGTTCTACACGATTGCTGACATCGTTTTCTTGCATCATATTTTCAATATTGGCGATTTCTTGTGGAGTTCCATAACCTGCAATCTTCAAAATCCATTCGGGATATGCGCTTGCAATCTTTCCCCATGCTTTAATTAAGATGTCAAAACCTTTTACATGCCAACTTTCCAATCGACCTGCTGCAATAAGTTGTTTTTGCTTGCCTTCAATACTATCGGTTGGCACAGTTGACAACGGATTAGGCATCACGACAACATTTTTAATACGATTACCAATTACTTTTTTATCTGCTTCCGTCAAAACTGTCACGCAACGATAAATTTTATTCAAAACGAATTTAGAGAATTTATCTAATGCAGTAAATGGCGCAGATGCTGGTCGTTCGAAAGAATCGTGTTCCGTTGCTATAACGGGAATATGCAGACCTAAACTTGCCACATAAGAAACAAAAGAGCATGTCCACATAATGCCAATAATAACATCTGGGCAATGTTTCTTAAGATGACGACGCAAAAGGAATGGAGCGCCACCCCATTTTTTGAGTTTATTATCATTGGTCGGCACTAAATTTAATTGGCGAATACGAGCATCTAATTTGTATGTCTTATCATCATATAAATTTGCAACGACCGTTACATCATGTCCGCGTTGAGCAAAACCATTGGCTAACACAACAGCAACGCGTTCAGCTCCGCCATAACTTAATCGACCACAAACAATGAATATCTTTTTCTTTTTCATTTCGTTATCAGTTCAAAATCTGCGTTTTTCCGAGTTTTTGCAACACTAAAATCTGCGTTTTTCCGAGTTTTTGCAACACAAAAAACTGCGTTTTTCTTATTTTTTCACTTATCGTTCATCGTGTCAACATACATTTTTGCAACGTCAGAACCCCATTTGTCAAGACTAAATTTGGCAATGACTTGCTCTCTCAAATGAGTAATAAGTTGCGAACGTTCATTTTCATCCATCATAAGAATAGATTCGATTCTTTTTCCTAAATCTTCATCATCTTCCAATGTAATGAACGTCTCGTTATCTAAGCCATAGCACATCGATGGAAGATCTGTTTTTAACACCATACAATTACAATATAATGCTTCAGGTATTGCATAACAGAGCCCTTCATTTAAAGATGGAGATAAAAAGATTTTACTTGCGCGATAATAATCACCGATTGTCTCGGTTGCAGGCGTAATCTCAACCCATGCAGGAATTTCTCCCATTACTTCGATAACTTTATTTCGCGTGTTCGTTTCGTTGTTCGTAACGATATGAAGACATATATCGTATTTTGTTGCTATTGGTTCTACTGCTTTCAACGTTGTATCAACACCTTTTCGATAAAAATCTGTTCCGAGAATCAGCAAATTTGTTCTTGTCGTATCAAAAGGTGAAGTGTTCCCTATTTGATCTAATCGAGAAAAATCGATGCAATTAGTGATATAAGAACATTTTTTCGGAGAATAACCACCAGAAATCAACGTATCATAGACAGCTTTTGAGCAACCGACCAGCTTATCTGACCAACGAGATAGCCATCGACGTAGCATCGATTTCATTGGGGAATCAGGGATAAGCGTGTTGTGAAAATGATTTATGACCTTCGTTTTGCACAACATTCCTACTAAAAATGTTGAAACAACGCCATAGAAATGTACATGCATAATATCTATTCGATACTGCTTGCACCATTTTGTCAACTGAAAATTACTTTTCAAATTGCCTTGTGGCAAAAAAAGCACACGATTGTCTTCCAAATCGTTTATCCATGCTTTATTTGCAGCATCCTGTGGAAAAATATAAATCACTTCATTGTCTTTCGACAATTCCTTGATATGTCTTTCTGCACTTCGCAAACTCGACAAGAAATTTCCACCATATTCAGGTGCATATTTGCAAACTTCTGCTATTATCATGCTCTTTCTATATTATATATTAATAAGGTGTAAGTGCTTATTTTTCGTATTCTAAATACGATTTATCTGTATCAACAAAAAGTCCACTATGACATGCAGCACCTTTAACAAATTCATGCCAATTGCCATATTTCTTCGTCAGCGCCAAATCATAACCTGCACCAACTGGAATTGTCATAAATTCGAAAGGTACTTCTATAAGAGTCTCGTAGGCTTCAGCTGGTTTTAAATCTTTTTCAACGTAATCGAATGAGAATGAATAGAGATATTTTGTCTTGAGATGGTTATATCGATCAAGTACATTTTCAAGATTTCTCATCTTCTCTTTATAGAGAGACACTTTGCGTTCACGTCGCTTTGACAAGAGTTTATAAAGCGTTTCTTTGACAAATTTCTGCGGTTGACGATTATCTGCTGTATAAATACCCAATTTCTTTCCCAACGAGAAAAGTTGTTGTTTTGCTTCCCAAACGTCTTGTAAATATTGCTTTTTCTCTGCTTCATCATCTGGAACGCAATCAAGTGGGAAAATATCGATGAAAACACCTTTATTATATTTCATCTTCGTACCAATTTCTTCTTGCTCATACGCAGTCGTATCGCTATTTCTCAACTTGCTACACATTGCACGACAACATGGGTCGCTGTATTTATTTTGCAAGAAATATGGATGTTGAAATTCATCAGCAACAGCGAGCAATTTCTTATAATTTTCGCGAGTCATCATCAAGTCGATATCGTCATCCCATGGTATAAAACCTTTATGACGAATCGCTCCAAGATAAGTTCCTCCACTTGCAAAATATTGAATATCGTGCTTCTTGCAAACGCGATCAAATTCTGCCAAGAGATCAAGCAAGACTGCCCATTCTTTTTTCATTTCTGCAGTTACGAGATAATCGCAACGCACTTCCTCTTTAAGGAAATCTTCGGGTATATTTAATTTTAAATCAACCATATTTTTCCGTTTTTATTTAATTGCTTCATAGAATGCTGGAACAGTATCGCTTAAATTTTCTCCTTTCTTGAAGATTCCTGCTGTTCCACCTACAAAAATATCTGCGCCAAGACCTGCCATGTATTTAGCACGTTCACAAGAAACGCTACCATCAACTTCAATGGCGATGTTGTCAAATTGTTTCTTTTGCAAATATTCTTTGGTTTCGCCTACTTTTTCCATCATGCCATGAATCATTGTTGAACCAGCAAAACCAGGAACAATCAGCATGAGATTGACGATATCGGTATAAGGCAGATATTTTTTCACTTCTTCGATGGATGTATCTGGATTGAGTGCCAAACCAAACAAGGCTTTACGTTGTTTGATAAACGCAACATTTTCCATAATACTTTCTTTACATTCGCTGTGGATAGTAACGATATCGCCTTCGTGAATATCGAGTGAGCGCACGATAACACGTGGATAATTCATTAGGAGATGGATATCGAAAGGCAATTTCGTTATCTTGCGCATCGCATTTACTGTGTCAGGACCAAATGTAAGATTGGGAACAAAATTACCATCCATCATATCGATATGCAGATAATCTACGCCCAATTGCTCCAAAACGCGTATATCTTGCTCTAAATTCACAAGATTGGCGCACATCATCGAAACAGACAATTTTCTTTTCATACCTTTATTTATTTATAACCATTACTTTGTTGAAATATTCTGAACCTGTTCGCATAATTTCTAACCCTTTATTGAGTTCTTCGAGCGAGAGACGATGGGTTATTAAGTCGCTCAGATTCAGTTGTTTATTTTTAAGAAGTACAAACACATCGTCCCAGTCATTGCGTTTCAAACCGAAAGACGAGTTCCATGTGCCAATAATTTTCAGTTGCTTGCGAAGCAGTTTCCAATAGGCAGTCTTTGCCAACAACATATCATCGTGTGGATTGCCCATCGCTAAAATCGTTCCCGATGCTTTAACGACATCCAAGCAAGAATTCATCGTAGAACTTGCGCCAGCACCTTCAAAAGCAACGTCAACGCCTCGACCGTCGGTCAGTTGTTGGATGTATTCGTTAACATCTGTAGTCGTTGAATTACAAATGTATTCTACACCAATATGTTTTTGTGCAAAATCGAGTTTTACTTGACTTCTTCCAATCAGAATCACTTTCGATGCGCCTGCTATACGAGCCATTTGTGCCAAAATCATACCGATTGTTCCTGGTCCGAAAATCGCAACCGTATCGCCTACTTGCATTCCGCTACGTTTCAATGCATGCATTGCGACAGCAGTTGGTTCAAGCATGGCTGCTTCTTCAAAGGATATGCCGTCAGGAATAAAGCAGAGATTCTCTTTGGGCACAGAAACATATTCGGCAAAACCACCATCGCAACGCGATCCAAAATAATTGTAATGGGAACACATCTCATATTTGCCTTCTTTGCAATTATCACAATGATGACAAGGCATCAATGGATAAATTGAAACACGCTTGCCAATCAGCGTTTTATCTTCTTCAGAAAAAGTATCTACGACTTCTCCTGAAAATTCGTGTCCGATAATTGTTGGAAAATGGTATGTTCCATTCACAAAAACGCGTGGAATATCCGATCCGCATATTCCACAAGCACGAACTTTCACGAGAACCTCTTGTGCTTTCATTACGGGATCAGCAACTTCTTCGTAGCGCAAATCGCCAATCCCATGCAATACATTTGCTTTCATTTATGTTGTATTATTTGTTTAAATCTATTCAAATCTTCTGGTGTCGTAATCTTGAAATTCATCTCGTCACCATCAACGATTTTAATTCGTTGACCAGCTTTAAATGCTAATTCTGTACTGCCGTTGATTTTCAATAATTCTTCACGCGACATCTTTTCATGCAAAGACAGATAAGCACCCAAACGGAAACTCTCTGGTGCCTGTCCAGCACAGAGTCGTTTGCGATCAAGAAGTTGCGCAATAGACTGATTACCATCGCTCAAATAAATCGTATCTTTTACTGGCAATACTGGTAAAACGCCATCATATCCTTCTTTAACACCTTCAATACAATCGGTTATAATCTGATTGGTAACTAATGGGCGTGCCGCATCGTGAATTATCACAATATCATCTGCTTGACAACCGCTTTCTTTTGCGACTTTCAAGGCATTATAAATTGAGTATTGCCGCGTTTCACCTGCAGGAGAAAACAATATGTGTGTTTTTGTTTGAGGAAGATGTTTCTCGACAAATGATTTCCATTCTTCAGCAACGCCAATAATCACTAAATCAATGTCATCACGCTGTATAAAGCGCTCTAAAGCATAAGTAATGATTGGTTTCCCGCCTACTTCAATATATTGTTTGGGAATATTCACACCCATTCGAGTGCCCACTCCACCAGAAAGAATAATCGCGATATTCATATTATTGTTCTTTTATTTGCCTTTAATAAGAGAAGATATTCGATTAAATGTTATCGGCATAAATAACCGAATTGGTGCCAAAAGTTTATGTTTCAATGGAACATATTTGTTCAAGAGTAATGCTTTTAACAATTTCCATCGAATTTCACGTACATCTCCTATAAGTTTTTCTCTAATAGAACCTTCTGATTTTCGTAAAATAATACCTGAACTATCTGCCAAAGTCTTTACAAGTGCAAGTGCTTCATATTTTTTTCTTAATTGATCTTCTTTAACTTTTTGAACTATTTTGTAAAAATTCCAACGACTTTCAACAAGAGTTTGATAATAGGTCATATTATTTGCTCGAGATAACGAAGATAATCGTTGCATATTATAATATAATGGTGCGTTGATAAGAACAAATGATTTTGATTTAAGATATTGTTCTAAATTGAATGTCATATCTTCTGAGCAAATGTTTATAAAACGACTATTCCCGATTATAGATTTTCTCCACAATTTGTTCCAAATCATATTCCAACACATTCGTGTGTCATATGTAAATCTATCATCAAACATATAAGATAGAACTTCACTTTGAGTAAGAATTGATTTTGCTTCCAAATTATTTGCTGCGAAACTAATATTATCATCGTCATTAAATATTTGTATTAAACAGCATGCCACGTCATGCCCCCCCCCATTTATAATTGTCTCATATAGAGCGCTATACATCTGTGGATGACATAAATCGTCATTATCCATAAAACCTATAAATTCACCTTTTGCTATATCCAAACCAGCATTACGTGCAGAACTTACACCACCATTTTCTTTATGGATTACAATAATACGTGTGTCTTCTTCAGCCAAGTGATTACAAATTTCAAGAGAAGCATCTTTCGAACCATCATCAACAAGAATGATTTCGAGATTCTTATATGTCTGATTCATCAAAGAACGAACGCCTCGTTCAATATATTTCTCTGCATTATATACAGGAACAATAACGCTTATCAAAGGATATTTTTCTTCTGCTGCCATTTTTACATTACTTTGTAAAGAATTTGAATTTATTCTTCTATCAAGAATATTATAATATTCTCAATAGTTGATTAAATTTTCCTCTTTATAAAACTCACGTTCGCATTTTTAACATCTTTCAAATCACCAGGTAACAAAGACGCATTTAATGTTTCATATATGAACAACCAAAATTGATCAAAATCTGACATCAACACCTGCGCATGATTTTCCAATTTCTTTATTCCGTCTTCATCATTAATTTCATTTACTTTTACCCATGCCAAAGTTAGGAAAATACAATCATTACTATCAATTGCATCATTCACAAAGTCACAATTCAAATCAAAATTATATTTATATGCCCAATATAAAGCGAACGAACATGCTTGATAATTGTTTTGTTTAATACCTAATTCATATAATTTGTCTGATAACTCTTTTTTATATTTTTCAGAAGTTGTAAATACTTCAAAAACCCATTTTTCTATGAAAAGGACTAAATAAGGAAATAATAAAACGTATTGTGAAATCCAAACTAAATAATAGTGTAAAGCTACTCTTCCAAGATGGTATTTAGATATTATCTTTATTACATATGTATAAACTGCACTATTTTGGCTTACACAATATTGTTGTTGCTTTGAATGATCTTCAAGAGACTTTCTTATCAAGTCCCAATTATCATGTATTACATTGCATAAATTACAATATGCAATGGGGTGAGGAATTCCGAACAATCTAGGGACATTTGTATTTCTCATACAAGAATATCTAATATAATCATATGGTTTTATGCCAAAAGAATTAAATCCATTTTTCTCACAATAAGCATAAAACGATTCACTCGTGAATAATGGCGGCAATCTATCGCAAAATAATCCATAAGCTAAAAGCCCTTTTCTAAGTTCGTCAGCATTTATTTGATTATAATATTCAATATATTTCATAATTATAAATGGTTTTAAATTTACATTGTTTATATAACAGATTTGAACAAATAAGCATTGGGAGCATTATCCCGCCATTTTTAAAATCATGTCGTGTATTTTACTGACTAAAAATGATGACAATTATTATAATAACAATAATTTTTAGAACTCTCTTTTTAATCTATGATTTTAGCAATATTATGCTCTATTTCACAAAGATTTTCTTGTTTTTCTTTTAACTCTGGATGTTTTTCATCCCAATAGTTCAATTGTTCTTCTCTTATTTCATTCTTTAAAATTCGAGGAGTGCATATTTTATTAGAAATTGTAAATAGAAGAATTAAGTTTCCGAAGAAAAGTCCTATCAACCATTGGATTGAAAAATGTAAATCGAATACGCCCAAAAAAGAAATTATAATTAATAAAAACAGAAAAATAAACATAAATCCAAAAAATAAATACATGTAGTATTTTACCATAGAAACTGATGCTTCACGCTCTTTCTCTAATTTTTCGATTTCTCCATTTAACTCTATACATTTATTATAATATTCACCAACCAGTTTCAATTGACGTTTGTAATCTTTCTCTTTCATTGATTGTTCTATTTTTATATCTTCTATTCTTTTATTTAATTCTTGTAATTTTTGCTTATGTATTTGTCGTTCATCCATATTGTTTTGTATCTGTTCTTCTACTTTTTTCCGATGATTATATTCAATTTGCAATCCTCGTTCAATCATGCCATTGAGTTGTTTTTGAACTTCATTCTCGTTTTGGTCAATATTATCTATATAAGAAAGTAATTTACTATCTCTTTTTATTAATCCATACATTATAGCATCATAAGTTTCTTTGTTATAGTCAACGACATTTTCATTATAATATTTTGAAAGAGTTTCAATCTTATGTCTAATATCAACTTTATTCATATACATACATCTTGAGATAGATTCTGTAAGCATACTGCTTTTAATTGTCGGATTTTGGATACCATGCATCCATAATTCTATAATTAATCTATTGGGTAAAACAAACAATTCTCTTTCATCATAATTTTTACTCTTAAAAAACCTTATTAAGTCAGTATTAGGCGTAATGAACGTACATGTGTCAGAAATAGATGACTTTTTGCTTCTCTTCCGAATATAATCATACATAAAAATATCATGTATCTCTCGAAAATTATCAAAAGATGTTCTACCTCCACGCTCTTTTTGTAATTCAAAAACTATATCTTTATTTTTATACTCTTTGATTTGGGATCTAACAAAATTTGAATTTACAATAGGAAAGACATCTATCCCTAATTGATTAAGTTCATTTTTAATATTAACACGTTTGTTAACGATGTCTGTTGATTTATAATTATATCGCGTCATTGCGTCATATATTTCGGTCATTGGTCGCGCGCCTTCTGATTCTACCGATGATAAAATTGATTCTACTTCAAAAATTGTCATGGGATGAACTCTTAAAGTTGCATTTACAGCTTTCAATAGAAACAATAAATCTTTAGTATATGATTCCGTAGATGCACTAGATAAGCCCAATAGTCCCATTACGATTGAGGTATCAAAAAAGTATTCGGATTTCAATTTTTTCACATTATTTGACGCTGAAATTTCATTATAATTCATTAAAAAACCAGATATTATTGAACCCCAAAACATATCGCTTGCAACCCCAAAAAGTTCTTTATCATTCTCTCTTATAAAATCTAAAAAAAATGCGACTGAAGAATATGTTTCATCTATTCGCTTGCAATCTCTTTCTTTAATAAAATCAAGGACATCATCTGCATTATCTGAAATAAAATCTAAAAATGTTTTATCATTTTCTATAGACATTGTATCAAGATATTGTTTGTATTTTTCTTCTAATCTCGTTACACATTCTTCATAGTAAGCAGTCCTATTTTCAATTTCTTCATTTATAGTTGTATTCCACGCTTTTTTTATACTAAATGATTCTCCATTTTCATAGATTTCCAACTCTATATCTTTATCCTTATTGCCAACAAACTTTATTAAATTTTTCAAAACTATCTTAGGTATATGAAGTCCAAATTCTTCTTCCACAAATTTATCAATTATTGTTACATCATAAAAATCTTGCTTTAAATTGGGGTTGTAAAAAAGTGTTATAATGGCATATTTAATAATAGGTAAATATATATCATTATAAAATCCTGCATTTGTATTATTATATAATACAGATATAAGTGCGAACGTACTTTTTTTCATAGTTTTTTTAATTCTTAATTAAGCTGTTTTTTTAAGTATCTGCCTTTTAAGAATTTTCCTTAAATCCGAAAATACGACTAAAGATAGAAGATACATTTTTATCAAGGAAGTGTTACGAATTTTTATTTTAGAAATTTATGTTTAATATTTTTCAATTGTTTTTTCACCAATCTCATTGTATTCCACATATGAAACGCAAGTTGATAAAATCCGCGGAAAGACAACCAATACATTGTTCTTCTTATTGGCACATAATAAACGGTTTTAATCATATCTTCATATTGTAAAAATTCTTTACGAAATTTTTTAGAAGAGAAGTATTTACTACCAAAATTGAACGCGCGTCCAAACATATATGTCGTTTTACGGAGATATGCTAAATCTTTATATGGAGTGTCTTGCATTAAATTCACAAACATCTCTCGAGTTTTCAAATCATTTTGATATGTTTTTTCATCATAATGACGCGAGAGTGAGTTCGGGTAATAAATATAATGATAAAATGCACGTGGAAGATAGGATATCTTGATATCATTTTTTAGCAAAGCACATAAGGCATATTGATCTTCACAACCATAAATATTAGTAGGATAAACTACATGATACTGAATATAGCATGAACGACGTATTAATTTATTTACCGTAAATCCATAAATTGTTGTATCCAATAAATCCTTTAAGACTGCCCAATGGTCTAAAGCTGTTGGTTGTTGCTTACTAAATCTACATTGATTTTGGTCTTCATAAAAGATACCACACATGACCATATCAGCATCTTCAACTATAGCCTTGGAATAGAGCTCCTCAAGGTATGTGCTGTCAACATAATCGTCTGGGTCAAAAAAAATTGTATAATCACCTATCGCGCGTTCTAAACCATAATTGCGCGCATCAGAAAGACCGCCATTAGGTTTATGATAGGTCTTGAAACGTACATCTTTATATGCATATTCATCACAAATTGCTGGTGACCCATCTTTACTTCCATCGTCAATTAACAAACATTCATAATCCGTAAACGTCTGTACAAGAATGGAGTCAATGCATCGGCGCATCAATTTCTCCATATTATAGACGGGAACAATAACGCTTATTTTTGGTGACTTCATAAAATAATTGATAAGTAATGTAAAAGTTTATATTTTATACGTTGACTAAATGGTAAGAAGTTCCAGACATAATGATAAAATTTTTCTACTTGTTTATTACGATACCATTTACTTGGTTTCTTAATCCATTCATCTCGACAAATCAATTTAAAGTAATTTAAATAGGTTATGAAACCTTGAGATGTTAAGTTATGTACGGCTGCCATATCATTGTATGCGTCATACAAATAATTTAATGAGCATATAGAGTAATTAACTGAAGACTGGTATTTGTTTTCGGATGACATAGATCCGACACGAATAACATAAAAAGCATCGCAACTTACTTGAATAGATTTCACTCGAGTTAGGTATCTAAAAACAAAATGTGAATCCTCTCCCACTTTCATATCTGTTCGGAAGCGCAAATCTGATATAACACTTCTTTGGTAGAACTTGCACCATGGTCCTCTTAGGACCATGGTGCAACAAACTTGCAACATGATAAATTTGCTCACTTCGTTCGCATTCTTATATATCGCATTCTGTAAGTGAACTGTATCCTTGACGTTGCCACTAATTTCTTCAAAGATTCCACGAATCAACAAATCTTGTTCGCATTCTTCAACGCCATCAAAATAATGTTCTGAAATATAATCATCAGCATCGATAAAAGTAATCCATTTCCCTTGAGCTATATTAAGTCCTGCATTACGAGCAGAACTAACACCGCCATTCGTTTTATGAATAACAACAATCTTGTCGTATTTTTCAGCATATTCATCGCAGATAGCTGGTGATTGATCTTTGCTTCCATCATCAACGAGTATCAATTCATAATTTTCAAACGGTTGGTTCAAAATGCTATCCAAGCATTGTCTAAGCCATTGTTCTGCATTATATACGGGTATTATTACGGAAATCAGCATTTTCTTTTTAATTTAAAGGGACATGAAGTAATAATCGACTCTACATCAATCTTTGGTTGCTGCCAATTGGAACATATTTTTTTTATCTGTGCCAAATCTTCTAAACTTGTCATTAGATATGGTTCTTTAAGATTTCTCGCAACAGAAGATGCATAGTCATAAAACTTAAAATAGCCACCAGATATTTTCCCTGAAAGTTCTATCCAGCAATTAGGAATGGCATAAGCATCTGATACTATTAAGCCATGCAAAGAGCTAGATGCAATCGCATCACAACTGCAAATTTGATCAATAACATCTGTCCAATGCGTATAATGATGTAAATCAATTATAAGAATATCATCACTATTCGCACACATTTGGCGAATAAGGGGATATTGCTGATCAATAACATGGGGAATAATTCCCAAATGATAACGTTTTTCAAGTTGTTTTGGTTTATAAAATAATGGAAGAAGCGATGCGGGATCACCAAAAGACATAGGACACTCTATATGGTGATTGGTGAGGAAATCCTGAGTTTTTATACCACGCACTGATTTTATTTCTTTAGGTACAATAAATTTGCGCTCTTGTCCAGACACACCTGTTCCCCAAACGACTGTTTGAGAATTTGAATACTTTACAGCATCAAGTAATGTACCAATACATAAATAATTGGTTAATCGCAAATATTGTGCTATTTTAAAATTATGATACATCACAACAGGACGGGCTGTTATATGTCGGATAAAATAATAATTCAAATCATCGCCCCAATTACGATGACGTATACCTTTCCATGTATGATCATCGACGTAACCATTAACGATAATAGCATGGCGACAAAAATAGAAATACAAATCTCGTATTTGAACCCAAAGCGTACAAATTTTATTAAGAATTTTCGTCATTGATATTTTTACTTTTTAGGTAATTTCCCTAACAAAATAGGACAACTTTTCATTAACCATTTAATTGGCCAATAGCAAATAAACAAGACTATAAAAGTACAAAACCAAGCCGTCAATGCCTGACCAAGTGACGATACCAATCCTAAACGATTTAGAATCGGAAGGATAAACCAATTAAGATGAATATGTAAACCCAAAATCAACAAAGTTCCAACAGAAAATACCTTTACTATTGAATTCTCTTTAAATTTAGTACAAATCCAAAATAGCACTATAGATCCACAAATGGCTGTTATGAAAAATATCATATAGTTTGAACCATATTGATAACTCAGCATATCAAAACGATCATTATAATAGCAAGAGATAACATATACCGCGAATAATGGTAATATTATCCACCATTTTAAATTTTCAACTTTAAAGTTTGATGTCTTCATTATATTTCCCACTAAAAAGAATGGTAAAGAATAAATCGCATAATACAATTTAAAAAAACGCAAAGGCACATCATTAATAAATAGCACTCCGATACATAACCATAATAACAATATACTTAAAGTTACATATTTATATTTTAAAATGAACGAAAAACATTTTATATCACCGGCAAGAAAACGAGAACCCATAAGTCCCCAAATAAACCATATAGGAAAAATCCATATACTTTTTGTTACGTGATTTGCATTTTTAAAGTAAAATGGTTCTATAATATTATAATAAAAACTATCAAAGATATCTGTTCTCCCATTTTGTAATAGACCTTCTACCATATAAAATCCCAAATTAATTACAGAATAGAAAAAAACTGGAATTACAAAAGATAGAAATGTTTTCCACGCATTACGCGGATGATATAAAAAACCGCTAATCATAAAAAAAGCAGGCATATGCATACCCCATATGAGTCTCATTTGGACATCCGATGGATGAAAATGTCCTAAACAAACTAAAGCAATAAGTATAAATTTTGCCCAATCAATCCAATGATATCTTACTCTTTGCACCATGTTTATTTTTTGTTATTTGTTTAACGATAATTTTCGAATGACGGTTTCAAATTATTATCCATCAACAAACGATCGTGATATTTTAAACACAATGGATGGAAAATGGATCCTTGCATTCCACTCCATTTAATTGGGTAATCTTCATTTGTCCCAAATATATCTTTTGCTGGATGTGCTTTCAATTCTTCACTTAATGTTTCAACACGTCGCTTTGCTTCTGCATGCCATTCCTCTGTCAGTTTTGTATGAGGACGACAAATAAAAGCTCCATTTCCAATTAACATTGCCCAATTATTTTTAACATCTTCACGGAGATTTTCATTTTCAATATCTTTCCATGCAGCACCCCACCAACCAACTTCGTGATAACCTACCGCATAAGCATCTGAAGTATTTAAGCGATCAAATGCTTGATTCCATGATTTGAAATAAGTCTTTATATCAGCATAACCACCACCATGATGATGCATAAAATAGGATCTTAGATAGTCCGACTTGTGGTTAAGAGAAAGGTATTGATAAGCATCTGGTAATGGATCTTCTTCAACAATATATTCTGAAAGATTTTGTGGTGTAATCAACTGTACTCTTACACCGCTTACTTCTTCCAAAGATTTTATTCCGGCCAAACGATTTGGTGTTATTTCATTATCGCCGGTCCAAAAAATATAGATAACTTTTTCGACCTGTTCTAATTTATCTTCACCATTTGGATAATCATTCGCCATAAATGTTCCGGAATAACGTTGAGGGTTAAAATGGTAAGGATGTAATAAATTATGGAAAAAAATAGTACATTGATGTCTTTTTCGTGCAAGAGCTAAATATGTTTCTTGACCAAAGATTTTAGCAAAAAACTGTTTCATAAATTCTAATGATTTGATATATTTATTTCTTTAGTTTTTTCATTATCACTCCCGTCAACAATAGTCGTTCCGATTGGTTCATTCCTACAAACCATACCGACAAAACCGTAGAAAATGTGCTCGTAATTACAATTTCAACGAGACGAATAATAGAATCTGATTGAGTCCAATAAATTATAAGAGGTAATATTAACGATAAAAGTGAGACGAACGTCACACGCAATAAGACTTCCTTTATATAACGCCATGCGGAAAGATGTATCATATCTTTCGCCATATACAATCGTACAAATATAAGGATGAAGTAAATTATAAGATAAATCACATAAGCAGCAACTGGTGATGCGCCTAAACTAAACGCTATCCAAACTAACGGGAAATTAGATAATGCCAGAGTACCCATAACGAGTTCGTAATTACGGATTTTCCCTGTTGCATGTATAGACGTAATGAGCGTATTTCCAATTATTACGCACATTGAAGATAATAGCGTAAAACGTAAGAAAATAACTGTATAATCTGGAACTATTTTAAGCCAAAGTTTTAAAATAATTGGCGTTTCAAGGAATATCGGCAATACAAAAAAAAGCATTAAGTAATATGAATAACGTGCTCCAGCTAACACTAATTTGTGCATGTATTCGAAATTACCAGCTGCATAACTTTTTGTTATTTGAGGATTTAAAGCTGTCATAAAATTTCTAACAAAATTTTGGATTAACGTGTCAACTTGTGAAGCAATGCCTCTTGCAGCATTTAACACAACTCCAAAAAATAAATTTATCAGAATATTTATACCTTGATTGTTTAAAATCCAAGAACCATTACCAAGAAATCCCCAACCTGCATAAGCAACCATTTCTTTAAGAAGTTGTTTGTCATAAACATAATGGTATTTACATTCAGCAAAATTGCGATGACAATAGGTCGCATAAATAAATCTAAGTAGGATTGATACACCTAATTGTAATATAGCATAAGTTATCAGTTTGTCTATCGGTGAAAAAAGCAATGCATAAACAATTGCGAGTTTGAGAACGACTTCTAAAATACCAATATAAGCAAATGCGCTCATTCGTTCGTGCGCAATAATGGCGGCATTATATGGAACCATAAATAATCCCAATACAAACGAAATAATAGAACATTGCATTACCCAATTAGCGGCAACCATTCGGTCTGCAGGTATATTCATCTTGGTATTCAAAAACCAAACACCAATTATTTCTGTGGCCAACACAATTATGCATGACATAATGAGTTGGACATTAATGGCTGTTGAAAATATTTTATTTAGCCGTGTAGTATCGCCTCTTCCTAATTCGAAGGTCGTAAATCGACTAATCGAAGAAGATAGCGAAGTAGTCAACAAAGAAAACATCGCCACAACCCCACCAACTACATTATACACACCATAATCTGACACGCCCAATACATTCAATATAACACGACTCGTATAAAGCCCTATCAGCATAATAAAAAACATGCGGATATAGAGCATAATCGTATTGCGTGCTATTCGCTTTGCGTTGTCAAGATTGTTTGTTGACATAAATTTTAAATCTTTTCAAATGAAATTGATTTATTAAAATATCTTTTTCGTTTTTTATATCAACTCTTTCGTTTACACTCCTATAAAGCGTGCCCTCGGTATTCCTATTTAAATGGTTTTATATTTGATTTTGCGATACTTAAAGTATATGTATCTCACAATTTCACGTATTACGGGAATTCTATAACAATAATAAAAACACTTGTCAAGTTTTGACATTTTATGCCATGCATATTTTCTTGCACCTGCAACATCTTCCTTTTTATTTAAACCAATAGCCCAACGAAATCTTTCTAAAAAAAGCTTTTCATTTATACTTCGTGTCAACGCTTCTTGATTTTCTTTTTTTACAAAAGTTTTTACAAGTAGTAGTGCTTCTTCGTGTAAACTTTTATTTCTTTCATATAATCTTTCAGCTAATTTCGAATGAGATGCCGATTCTGATAAGATTCTATAACAGGCAGTATTGTCTTTTATCAGACCTATTTTTGATTTCGCAATAAATTCTGCGACTATCCAATAAGTTCCATCTGCCCAAGGGCGTGCTCCTAATGATTTCCAAAAATCAGTTCTAACTAACCACGTCATTGGACCGATATATCCGAAACTATCTATCCACGTTTCTACAGATGAAGTTACTTTTTCAAAATAATCTGGATGATTCTTTAAATATGAAGGATGCAAGATGTTACCTTGCTCATCTACTTTATCAAAATCGGTACAGCACATTCCATATTCTGGATGACTTTCCAAAAAGTCTACTTGCTTTTGCAATTTCAGTGGATCTGTCCAATAATCATCACCTTCACATAAGGCAATATACTTTCCTTTGCAAGCAGAATCTACAATTCTCCTCAATGAACCATCATGTTTTGAATATTGATTCTCTGTTTCTAAAATTGGTTTGATGATTTCTGGATATTTCTCAGCATACTCCTCTATTATGCTTGCAGAATCATCCGTTGAGGCATCGTCATGAACAATAGCCTCAAAACGAAAATTCGTTTTTTGCATAACAAAACCATCTAAACATTGACGCAAATAAGGTGCTTGATTATATACTATACACCGTATGCTAACTATTAATTCTTCCATATTTTTCGATTTTTTTAATTTTTATTCTATATTCTCCACCTCTTTCATCCGCAAGTAATTGATAAAGGCACTACATGTAACGAGCATATATTTTGACTCGCATATGATGAATAGAATTCTTAATCACACTTATTCTGGGGTTGCACTCGGTCGATGATTTCCCTTATATATTCAACAGGGTGCATTAGTGCGAGACCACTGTTCTCACTTCGTATTTCTACCTTTTTCCCCGTTTGAGAATTAACAAAACTTTTCTCATAGGAAATATATGAATGGATAATTCCAGCAAGAACACATCTGTCCAACGCCTTCGTTCCCTCAATAGAGATTTGCTCTGGCCTAATTACCACTGGACTTCCTGAGTTGCCAGGAAAATTCTGTATATCTACAAGAATATTGTGATTCTCTTCTATTTGTGCTTCACTCATTCTCGCAATACAACCCAAACGACAAATGGGCAAACCAGAGTCCACATTAACCAACCTCATAGGAAATCCTAACATATGAATTAACGTTCCTTCATCTACACCATTTTCTCTAAGTTCTTTAGAATCCATTGCAGCAGTATCTATATCAAATGAAGGGAATAACAAGTTATTATCGTTAATGATTTTGGCATCGAGTGCTATGACTGCTATATCAATATTTGGATTCTGATGGTAGAGTACCGATGTACTACCATCTTTATTTTCAATAGGACAAGAAACTACTTTTAAAGATCCTGATTGTTCTTTCATTCTAAAAAATAATTGATCCTTCCTCTCGACGACGTGCTTATTAGTAATCAAATATGGGCGAACATTTCCATTATTACCAACTTTTCGACCAACAAAGAAACCTGTTCCAATCCACGAAATTTGTTGCTGAGAATTTCTTACTCCCAAAGATACTACTGCGTCCATAAAAGGTTTTGGTATAATTGCCATCGTTAATAGCTCATTTAAAATTAAACATAATCTTCTTCTCTACCCCAAATCTTTGCGAAACGCTGGGCTTTCATTTCTTCTTTAAAATCATAAAGATAATCTTTCCATGAATATTGTGGTTGGTACCCTAATTCATCAGTCGTCTTGCGTATGTCAAGAACAAACTGCATTGCATTTCTTTTTTCTGGACAATATATGATGTTGGATTTCTTATTTTCAGGATTAAATACTTCAGCGATGCCTTCGATGCGTTCTTTCAATGTACTGCCTCCACTTCCAACATTATAGATTCCTCCAAGAACATCTGCAATAAGTGATTTCTCAATAATCTGAAGAAAATCTTTTACACAAATGGTTTCTAAAAGGCGATGGGGATCTCCCCAAATTTCAAGGTCTTCGCCTTTCATCGCACGATATATTAAATATCGATCAGAAACCATTATTTTTTTGCCATCTGTAAATGTGTATGGATTCGGATGATACAAGTATATACGCGACAATCTAAAGATAAATCTCTTTATTCCATAAACTGCATGATAGTGTTCAATTAAATCTACTGCAGCATTTTTCGCAATTACATATATTGCATGATCACCATTGAGAGGTGCCTTACGCAAGGAATCCGCAGGTATTGGAACTTTTGACCCAAATAAATAACTAATGTCAAATAGAGATTGTGGAAAAACAATTCTATCTGCACCTACTTTTCGAGTGTATTCCAATACATTTAATGTGCCCTGTACTACGGAAGATACATATAAATCTCCGTTAAATCCTTCCATTGATGCTGGCAACATACCTGCGAAATGTACTACTGCGTATACATTATCTTGAGGTAATTGTTCAAAATCTTTCTTATTGGAAACATCTACTGAAAAATAAGGCATAGCATAGTCCGAGAAGAAACCATTATCGGATTTTCTATGACCGACTGCAACTACATCGTATCCTATACTTTTTAGATGCGTTGAAATATTTGCGCCAAGACTACCTGTCGCGCCAAAAACAATTACTCTTTTTGCTGTATTCATACTATTAGTTTATTAACTATTACGTATCCATTTCTATCATAATTAGTCGTTGCATTTCTTAATTCTGCTCCATCGAATTCAGAATCCATCACACATGAATCATTATGATGTTTATTATAAAAATCCAAGATATGACTATTTTGCGAACATATAAAATAGATTCCAGAAAAACCTACATTATGTATTGGTTTATCTACAAATCTATCTAATGCGACATTTATCATTTCTTTGACATAATCGAAATCTGTTGACATTTCAACAAGTCTATTTGAAATCATATCGCCACCACCTCTCGGATTTATTTCAATCAAATAAAGTCTACCATCATTAGTTACTTTCAATTCTATATGCGATGCTCCATTCTGAAATCCAACTGCTGTTAGGATTTTAGGTACTACATTTCTTATATGTGATTCTATTTCTTTTGAAAGTGTAGTTGGTTGTGTATGACTTAATTCAACAAAATGTGGAGGTCCAGATGTTTTCTTGTCTGTGATCGTTACAACGAGATGTTTGCCTTTATAAGAAAGAACTTCAACCGAAACTTCTCGACCATCAATATACTCTTCACATAAGAAAGGTAATGCTTTCAGCTCATTTGGTATCATCAAAGTATCTAAATCTGCCTTTCGGCATATAAAATTTACACCTTTCTTTGCTGAACCTCTCGTTGGTTTAATAACACAAGGGAATTGATCTATATTATTTAGTTCATCGAAACTCAATACCTTATATTGTATTTGATTTAATCCCTCTACAGATTTTGTCTGATTTCGAACATAATCTTTGTTCTGTATATTGAGTATTAATTGATATGGTGTACATGGCAATCCGAGTTTTTCCGCAACGTATGCCACAACTATTGCTGTTAATTCAGATGCATTGCTAACGATTCCATCTATTCCTTCGTTTCGACAGAAATCAACAATTGCCTCTTTTTCCATTATTGAAATTGGAACAAATTGGTCAACCAATTCTTTGCAAATTGCATCTTTATCCCACGCTATGCCATAAGTTTTTACATCAGACATTAGTCTTGCTTTTTGGCATAGTTGAATTTGACCTACAGATGAACCTATTATTGCAAGTTTTTTCATTCTATCCGAAGTTTTATCATTTCGCGATAATTTCCAAGATTCTCTACCAAATTCTTATGCGAATCAAATTTCAGCACAAGTGTTCCAATGGCTTTGTTGGCACCAGAAAAACCTTCAACTTCGTCTCCTTTTTTTACCCAAAGATCAGTTTCTACGACATGATCATTCTTAAAATTCTCATTGATATCAAGAGAATAGAACTTGCCTGATGTATCTGCATGAAGGATTATTTCTGCCAAATGACCATAATATGTTGGATTCTTCAATGCTTCAAGAGTGTCTCCGACTGCCGCACGAACTGCTAAATCGATAAGGTCTGTTCGCGTTGCATAATGAAGCATTTCTGCAAGTCGATTACCACCGCCACGTGGAGAAACTTCCATGATATAAGGTTTCCCATCTGTACATAAACGGGTTTCTACGTTGTATATACCTGTTTTCATCTTTAACAATGTCATCAGACGTTGTAATTCATCGAGCAATTCATCTTGCGCCCATTGTGGTATTGTTGACGGCCAACTATATGCAGATGGTGTATAAGGGTTGTCAGCATTGGCATCAAACATCTGATCTGAAAACGAACAATATGTCAAATGACCATCTACAGAGAAACAATCAGTATCAGACGAGCAACCAACTTTCTCTAAAAAATCTTCAATGATAAAATGGCCATTGTGTGATTCACTTAAAGCATAATCTATTGCTTTTGATAAATTTTCTGGGTTATCAACCTTTGAAACACCTTTACTTCCTGCAGAATCGACAGGTTTTACAATTACTGGCCAATGAAAGAAATCAACATCTTTCATCGGCGCATTCTTATCAGAATAACCTTTTGCATGAGGCACGTTGAAATCATTATCAGTTAAAAACTGACGAAAGCGTGACTTATCTTGCAAGATGCATGCCGTTTCGTAACTACACTGAAACGGCAGTCCCATCTTCTCCGCAACATAGGCAGCAGTTACGACGCCAGGGTCAACAGCAAAAGACATGATTCCGTCAATCTCAAGAGATTGTGCCAATTGCAAGACTGCGTCTTTATCGATGATGCTCACATTATGATATTCATCAGAATATTTATGTGCAATGTTATCTGGCAGATAATCAACGGTGATTACATAATAATCGTGATTATGCGCTGCTTTGATCACAGGAAGCAGATAACGCAGTCCACCTAAGAGCATCAGTTTCTTTTGTTTTGTTTTATTATTTTTCATCACTGCATTTCTTAATAATTTTCTCTATCCAGAACTTAAATCTCGGACATTTTTGCATTATTACATTTATGCCTAATTCTAAAGCTATCGCATTGCCATGCAATACTTTATCATATTCTGGATAAATCTGCAACAATCTCTTTGAAGGTGCTGTATTTTGTCCGCCATTGATATCTTCTGGATTATCATAATTCTTAACTACATTTTTCAACTTCGTAGAGATATCTTTAGAAAAATATTTTTCAAATCCCTCATTCCCAGAAAACAATAGTGCTTCAAACTCATGCAGTTGGATATACGAGAAAAATCTTCTATCGTTAACGTCCGCATCTATGCAATTTTGCATCTCTTGAACTTTATCTTTGTCATTTGCGATATGCAGCCATTTCTCTTTTTCTGGAACATCTGGTATCCGAAAGAAGTCCACAAAAGTTGTAACAATAAAGTCATTTTTATTAGAGTCCAATAATCTCCGAACATCATTTTTAAGATGCTGGTAATTAACAAATCCACCACGATGAGTTCTACTTGTATGGATAGGCACAGGTATAACATCGTATATACCAAATGTTATGAAATGAGGCACAAGGATTGACTCTACGAATTCTTGCTCCGTTTGCCCCTCGACAACAATCTGCACTCTTTTCATGGTTGACCTCCTATTAGATTCTTTTCCCAGATATCACCTAGATTGTAGTCTTCAATCCATTCTTTCAAGCCATCAGCCACCAATCTTCGATAGGAAGTGCTGCCATTACGGTCGGTTACGATGATATCCTCAGGGGAGAATGCATTAATCAAGCTAACGGATTGGGTAGCAACAATAACTTGATTGTGCTTAGCAGCTCGTTTTATCATTGCAGCTAATTTATTAATAGCAAACGGATGTAATCCCAATTCAGGTTCATCAATAATAATTGTTGCATTTTTCATGGGTTGCAATAATAATGTTGCTAATGCCACAAATCGAAGTGTTCCGTCGGAAAAACTATATGCATCAAAATATGCATCGGATCCAATTTGTTCCCATTCTAGTTTTATTGTTCCCATGTTAATCGGGTCTTCTCGCAATTTAAATTGTTTGAAATAAGGCGCGACCGAACGTATAACACTTTCTATAATTAAAAAATGTTGATTTTCATTTTGTTGTAACCTATATAGATATGCAGCGAGATTTGATCCATCATGTCTAAGTGATTCATTGTCAGAAATATTGCATTCAGAACGCATACTTGAGGTTATACTAGTGTCATGGAAATGATAAACTGTAAAACTCTTCAAATATTTTCTGATATATTCTGCACGCCATTTAGGATTTGAAATAATATCCGACTCGGGAACATTTTGATTCCAGACTTTTTTATTCCATTTTTTCAAATAAGATTTCTCTTTGTCATTATTATTATTAAAAAAGTCACTAAGTTCCTTAATAAAAACATTATTGTCAATTGTCAGTCGAAGGTCGAAATAACATGCATTTGTGTTGTCAAAATCCAATAAACCTACAATATTTTTGCTTTCCTTCTTTCCATTATACAAGAAACGTTCAAATCCACCTCGTTTCAGGATATATCCTGCGAGATTTTGATTAAGAATTGCATTGACTAATTCAAAAAAAGAAATAAAATTGCTTTTACCAGAACCATTGGAGCCTATCAAGATGTTTGTATTCCTTAATTCTACTTCCGCATTTTTTATAGATTTATAATTTTTTATTATTATTTTTTCCAGCATTTTTAGTGTAGATTTTGTTTCTTAATTCATGATACAATCCAAAACTCTCTGAATATCCTCATTTGTCAATGCATGGTGCATAGGCAGACAAATCACTTCGTTTGCCATTTTGGTAGCAACTGGTAAATTCTCAGGTGCTGCACTTGGCAAATTTCTGTAAGTAGAGAAGGTACTAATAAGTGGGTAAAAGTAGCGACGACCAAGTACGCCTTGCGATTTCATCTTGAAATAGAGTTCGTCACGTGACATTCCATATTTCTCTGCGTCAACAAAAATGGGGAAATAACTATAGTTATGCTTTACTCCTGGCATATCATCCCAGAAAGAGATGCCTTCAACATCACGCAAAGCATTTCTATATTTTATTGCGACTTGATGACGTGCTTCTATTGCTGCATCAACCTGCTTCAGATTAATCAATCCGTATGCAGAACGCACTTCATCCATCTTGCTATTGATACCAGGAGCGACTACTTCTGTCTCTCCTGCGAAACCAAAATTCTTTAGATAATCTATTCGTTTCTTGGTATTTTCATCATGCATAATCAAAGCGCCGCCTTCTAAGGTGTTATAAACTTTCGTAGCATGGAAACTCAACGTTGACATATCACCTGCATTCAAAATTGATTGACCATTTACTTCAACTCCAAATGCATGCGCAGCATCGTACAAGACCTTCAATCCATATTTATCGGCTATTGATTGAATCGCATCTACATCACATGGTTTTCCATATACGTGAACGGGCAATATACAAGTTGTCTTTGGCGTAATAGCTGCCTCAATCTTGTTTGGATCCATACATCCTGTTTCGGGCAAAATATCAACGAAAACTGGCTTGCAACCATTCCACCATGGCGCATGCGAAGTTGCGACGAAACTATACGGCGTTGTGATGACCTCGCCAGTAATTCGCATCGCCTGCAATGCTGTTATGAGTGGTAGTGTGCCATTTGTAAATAGACTGATATAAGGAACTTTCAAATATTCAGCGAGTGCAGATTCCAGTTCTTTATGATATTTTCCGTTATTCGTCACCCATTTACTGTCCCAAATATCTTTGAGGTATTGATTAAATTCATCCAAATCTGGGAGTAAAGGTGATGTAACAGTTATCGTTTTATTTTCCATATCTAAATATTTTTTATAATATAATAATGTACTAATTTTTCAATCTCTCATGCTTAAACACAAATCTCACGAGCAGGAAATTGACGGGAATAGAGACGCAATAGACGGGGATAGGTGCCCATTGTTTGGAGAAACCGATGGCAACGAAAAAGTTGAGGAGTACGGTTTGCAGAAGGTAATTGCAGAGATGAGCGCCACCGAAGCCGAGTCCGTTTTTGACACTTGCTTTTTCGCGAAAAGTGAAATACGATGTTAGGAAATAATTCGCAATGAAACTGAGCGCGTAACCGAGTGTCCACGCGACGTTCATGTTGATCCAGCGTTGCAGAATCCAATAAATCAGATAATGCAGCAGCGTGGCTATCGTACCAACAATAGCAAAACGGATAATTTCGGCAATAGATTGCTTCGAAAGATTCAAGAGAGATTAGTTGATGTGATTCCGTTGGGGTTCGAACCCATGACCCACAAAATTGCAATGAAAGCACTGTCGAAAAAGCACGCGATTTCCTTTCCTCACGCTATGTGCATGAGTATCGAGAAAAAGGGGCTTTCCGCATCTGACCCACACAAGATCGCAGACAGTTTTGCCTTTTTGCAGGTTTAAAATGTTAAAAAAACGAATGGCGTAACAAGAATGTAAAACACCATAAACTTAAGTTTATGCGACAAATATAATGCAAAAATGGGATAAACGCGAAGAAAAGGGGAAAAAACTTTGTTTTTTAGGAAAATAATTGAGTTAAATAAATTCGATAAATGATGAATAAAGATAAATAATTGATGAAAATGGGAAAATATTTGAAAGAAATGGAAGAAAATTGCGTGTAAGATTTTTTTTCGGAAAAATGTGTTTCGAAATGATTAAATATGGTGTTTATCGGAGTTTGTTGAAGAAAAATTTTGGTTTTTGTGGATTGGAAAATTTTTGCTATGAATTTTTGTTTTATTGTATACGAATTTCGGCGGTGAATTTGTGAAAGTTTTTGGTGGTTTGTGGAGATAAAAATTTAGGGCTTTGAGATAGCAAAAAATTGCACGAAAAATATGGTTCAAAAAAGTAAAAAATATTGACAAAAAACGCCATTTTAGGGGTCTATTTTTGCCATCTGGAGTCGTCAAGTGGTGAGATAGTCGAAAAAAATGGCGGTTTTTGAAGCTGTTTTACGTGAGATAAAATTCTATCTCACGTGAGATAATTTTCTAAAGAGGCTCTTTAGGATTCTAAAGTGGCGTTTTTCGATCGTTTTTCCAGTGGAAAATTTTGACAAAAAAGCGCAAGGAGATGTTAACTCGTGTTAATTTTTGCACAAAATCAATGAATTGTGCAGAAAATTTGTCAAGATATTTCGCAAATTCGTTAAGAAATTTTCACAAAGCGACAAAATGAGATGAAATTTAACACGTTTTTCGTCTGCAAAATTTTGAGTTAAATTTTTAAGTCATTTTTTGCAGAAAAATCTTTACAATTTCGCACGATTTTTTTGATGCAAAAATCGAGAAATTTGGATGGTGAAAAAAGACAAGTTTTTCAGTGTAAAAATTTAGAATATGTACGCGCCAAAAAATCGTTTTTTGCGCACCGATTTTTTCGTTTACGGTGTGTTGGTTTTTAGTTTAGGGTGGACAGATTTTTATTTGTTATAGAAGAAAATTTCGTTTTATTGAACGATTCTCGCAACGCCATGCAAGACGTTCGAAAGACAAAAACTTGTTATTTTTTCGCTGCATGATGCGATTTCTCACTTTTTTGATTATTTTTGCATTGCGCACAAAATAATTCTTTGCATGGACAAGAAAGATTTGCGAATCATATTTATGGGAACGCCAGACTTTGCGGTCGGTTCGCTTAAAGTATTACTTGAAGGAAATTATAACGTTGTTGCAGTCGTCACAATGCCCGATAAAGCAGTCGGAAGACACGCATCTGTGCTTCAAGCATCAGCCGTTAAACAATACGCCGTAGCGCATCAGATTCCTGTTTTACAGCCAGAACGATTGAAAGACACGCAAATTCTCGACGAGTTGCGCGCGTTCCACGCCGATTTGCAAGTAGTTGTCGCCTTTCGTATGCTGCCCGAAATTGTTTGGTCGATGCCACGCTTCGGCACATTCAACGTTCACGCCGCCCTATTGCCGCAATATCGCGGTGCAGCGCCCATCAACTGGGCAATTATTCATGGTGAAAAACAAACGGGAGTCACCACTTTCTTTTTGGATAAAGACATCGATACAGGCAGAATTATACGCCAAAAAACCTTCGAGATTCCGTTCGATGCCAACGCAGAATACGTCCACGATGGGCTGATGACGCTTGGCGCAACGCTATGTCGCGAGACTATCGATCTGATTCTTGCAAACGACGGCGACATCGACACTATCGCGCAAGACGATATCGCCGTTCCAGAAGGAAAACTCCATGCAGCGCCAAAAATTTTCAAAGAAACCTGCGAGATAAACTGGCATCAGAGCGCCGTAAACATCCACAATTTCGTTCGCGGATTGAGTCCCTATCCAGGCGCTTGGGCAGCTTTGGCAGACGAAAACGGCAAAGTTGTGAAAATATTTGCCACAAAACCCACCGACAACGCCTGTGAAGCAACCGCAGGAAGCATACGCGAGAGCGACGGAAAACTATACGTTGCCACCGCCGATTGCTGGCTTGAAATTCTGTCGCTACAACTTGCAGGCAAAAAGCGCATGGAAGCCCATGATTTCTTGAATGGAAGCCATCTCGATGGGCATTGTTTTTCATCCAGCGAAAACCTATTTACGTAAACATTTTTCATAAAATAAAACCACGAAAAATGACTCAAGAAGAAGATATCAAGAAAGCCGTTGAGGTGTTGCGTCAAGGTGGCGTCATCCTCTACCCTACCGACACCATTTGGGGCATTGGTTGCGATGCTACAAACGCAGAAGCCGTCAAGCGTGTGTATGAAATCAAACAGCGCGACGATTCGAAAGCGATGATTTGTTTGGTAGATAGCGACGTGCGTCTGCAGCGTTACGTTCGCAATGTGCCCAACGTTGCTTGGGATTTGCTTGAAGCCGCAACGAAACCCACGACCGTTATTCTCGATAATGCCGTCAATCTGGCGCCTAATCTGATTGCCGAAGACGGTTCCGTAGCGCTTCGCATCACGAATGAAACGTTTTCCAAAGAGCTTTGCTATCGTTTTCAAAAACCAATCGTGAGCACCAGCGCCAATATCAGTGGCGAGACGGCAGCGCAGAATTATAAAGACATCGCAGCAGAGCTGTTGGAGAAAGTAGATTACGTATGTTACGCTCGCAGACAAGAGCATAAACCTCACAAACCAAGCAGTATCATTAAGATTAGCGAAGACGGCGTCTTCAAAATCATTCGCTTATGACGTTAGAAAGAATTGTTCAGTGGCGTGAAAAGCACCTATCCGATCGCCAAACGCTGATGGTGCTATCGTTTTTCATTGGACTGTTTGCTTCGGCAGCAGCCCTTGTGCTCCATTGGATGATTCACGAAATTCAGAAACTGCTTACATCAGGATTCCATTCCGACGATGTAAACTGGTTATTCTTGCTTTTCCCAATCGTAGGTATTCTACTTACGTCGCTATTTGTACGCTATGTTGTCAAAGATGACATCTCCCACGGTATAACTCGCGTGCTTTACGCAATTTCTACAAAGCGTAGTCGTCTGAAACGGCACAACTGCTGGACGTCGGTCGTTGCTTCAGCAATCACAATTGGTTTTGGAGGATCGGTTGGTGCTGAAGCGCCAATCGTTTTAACAGGCTCTGCGATTGGAAGTAACCTTGGTCAGGCGTTCAAGCTTGAAAATAAAATGCTATTGCTGCTGGTTGGTTGTGGTGCATCAGCTGCTATCGCTGGTATTTTTAAAGCACCAATCGCAGGACTCGTGTTTACGCTCGAAGTATTGATGGTGGATTTGTCGATGGCTTCGCTGCTTCCTATTTTGATTTCATCGGTAACCGCAACCTGTTTCACCTATATTTTTATGGGCGATTCATCGTTGTTTAATTTCCAACTCGATAGCGCGTGGAAGCTGGAGCGTGTTCCAGGAACGATTCTATTAGGATTAGCTTGCGGACTCATTAGTTTATATTTCATGCGCGCGATGGCAGCGTGTGAATACGTGTTCACCAGACTTCGCGAAAAACCATTGATTCGTCTATTGCTCGGTGGTTTGCTGCTCAGCACGTTGATTTTCTTTTTTCCTTCATTGTACGGCGAAGGTTACAACGCCATCAACATCCTGCTGAACGGTCAGAACGAACAAGATTGGATGGAAGTAATGGGCAATTCCTTGTTCTATGGAAATGGGAAATGGCTCATTCTTTACGTAGGTCTTGTCATTGTGACGAAAGTTTTTGCGACTTCTGCCACGAATGGCGCAGGCGGTGTTGGTGGAACGTTTGCACCGTCGCTGTTTATTGGTGCATTCAGCGGATTTCTCTTTGCACGCGTGTGGAATATGTACCATTTAGGCGTCTTTTTGCCAGAAAAGAATTTCACATTGCTTGGCATGGCAGGCGTAATGGCAGGCGTGATGCACGCACCGCTAACAGGTATTTTCCTCATTGCTGAAATTACGGGCGGGTATCAACTGTTTATGCCGCTAATCATTGTCTCTGTGGTTTCAGTGCTAATCATTAATATCTTCGAGCCAAACAGTATTTACGCCGTTCGCTTAGCTAAGCAAGGAAAGCTTGTCACCCATCACATAGATCAATCAATTCTGACGATGATGAAGCTGGATGCGGTGCTGGAGAAAGACTATACGCCGCTAAGTCCCGATCAATCGCTCGGTAACTTGGTGCATTCTATCAGCCAAAGCCGAACCAGTTTTCTTCCCGTGTTGAATCAGGCTGGTGAACTGTTGGGAGAAATTGATATCGATAAGATCCGTCACGTTATGTTCCGCACAGAACTTTACAGTAGGTTTAAAGTGAGCGACCTGATGACGCCTTCGCCAGCGCTTGTACGTACAACAGATCCGATGCGCGATGCGATGAAATTGTTTGAGCAGACAAACGCGGAATATCTCCCTGTTGTAGATTTGAATGGCGTGCTAAAAGGTTATCTATCGCGTGCACACACCTACTCCGTTTACAGAAAACTCGTTGCCGATTATTCTGCAGCGTAAATGGATTTTGTAAACAAAAATTTTCGATTGTAAAGAAATAGAATTATACTGGTTGGCAACACCAACGGCTCACTTTGAGTAAGACTGCCAATCCAGGCACTTCTTTGAGGAGGAAATAATGTTTGTTTTGGCGAACGAGCTTGCCAGAAAGTCCTTTCAATGGACCGTAACGCACTTCCACGCGTTGCCCTTTCTTCAAGCGTGCAGTTTCGGCGTCTGTGAACTCACGCCACGCTAATTCTGGGTTGCACATCGTTCGGAATTCAAACATTTCTTTTGACGAAATCGCTGCCCAAGCGCTCCCATCTGTTGTTTTAATCGGATAAATAGGATAATCGCACTGCGAAAGCGTTTCTTCCAGATTTTCTTGCTTGCGCACGAACAACATGTTGCGCACAACTGGAAGTAATTGTTTTTCTAAACCACCACCCTGTTTCTTCTCGCGCTTGCGATATTCCATCGGCACAAAATAGTCGATGCCTTTGTTGTAGAGCCAACTCGCGATTGGGCGTTGGTGTTGCCACGCCATACGAAGCGCAAACCACGCATCACCGTCGTCGATGATGGGTTTGTCGATCCAACCGATGGAAAGTACGTCGGTTTTGAGTGCGGAATTATCGTTTGACGAGTTTTTTTCCATCGATGATGTAAATGCCTTTGGGTAGCGTTTCCCACGATTGCGACATGCGAATGCCTTGAATGGAATAAATAGCGTGCGAAACGGGTGTGGTCGTTGGAATAGATGCGATGTCGGTTGTGTTTTCAAAAACAACGCGAACCGCTTTTGCCGATGATGATTGTTGTAGATTGATGTACCATTTATAAGGTTCTACAACCATATTCGGCAGTGATGTGCAAATATAAAAATTGTCCTTCCAAAGAATGTACGAAGATGTGCCGCCAACTTTTTGCTCTGCGTAAACGCCGCAAAGCGTTGCGTTGCCAACTGTCGTTTCGACGAGTGTATTGCTTGCTTCTCGCGTAAAACTTACGTTTTCAAAAACGTAGGGAGATGTAGCAAAACTGCCCATCAAGAGGTAAGGTGTGTTGGCAGTGAGCGCAGAACCCGAACTCAATTCATTGAAAACAATTGTGGAATCGGTGGTTGAAGTCGCCTGATAAGCCTTTACGCCACTGCCGAAGATGGAATTAAAATTCGAAACCTTGAAAGGCAGAATAATCGTGTTGTAATATCCGCTCTCAAAGGTACGCTCGAGAATTGCCGTTCCTTTGAAAGACGTTGCGGTAAGTGGTTCAGTGAGTTTGAGATAAAGCGTGTCGGTGGTGGTAGATGGTGTCGGTGGATTTTCATCGTCATCATCCTCGCCGTCAGTGCGTTTATATATCAGCACATGTAAACCTTTGCTGGATGTATTTAAGCGATAATCGGCTGCTGCTTTTTGGTGTTCGAAATATTTTTCACCAACTTTAAGCACCAATTCATTACTACTAATTTCGAAAGAAACTTTACAATTTTCGTTGGGCGTTGCTCTTAGACTAAAAAGTGATATAGGATTGGATGTCATCTTGCTGACATATTTTTCGTCAGCTTGACTATAGAGATACCAATTACTGCCCGTTTTTACGAAACGGAATAAAGTAGTTTGACCAACGAGTTCTTTTACTTTCCAATACGTTGAATCATAGTAATTATTACTTTTGAATTGATATATAGTATCCTTTTGTTGTTCGCTATATAACGTATGATAGCATCCTTTCGAGTTGGTATAGGTTATGATATAATCGACACCTTCTTCTATTTGGCTTTCTTGCGTCACCAAAACCCATTTATCAGCGTGGGAAGGCAATGCAAAAAGCAACGAAATGAACAAAATGGAAAGGAAATGCTTCATGTTGTATTAGGATTTGATGTGTTATGGCGTGACAAAGTGGAAATGCAAGCCTTTGAAATCCTGCTGCGCCATTTGCAAAACGTAAGGAGAATCGGCGAGGAACACGTCTCTACCCTCGCGATCCTTAGCGATATATTGCTGTTTGCGCTGTTTAAATTGTTTCAATTCATCTTCGTCGTCAGCAGTGATCCAACATGCTTTATATAGACTCAATGGTTGCCATTTGCATTTTGCGTTATACTCGTGCTCCAAGCGATATTGGATAACTTCAAACTGCAGCTGCCCAACCGTACCGATAATCTTTCTGCCATTAAACTGATTGATAAACAACTGCGCAACGCCTTCATCCATCAGCTGTTGTATGCCTTTCTCAAGCTGTTTTGAACGCATTGGATCGGCATTGTCGATGTATTGAAAAAGTTCTGGCGAGAACGACGGCAGTCCTTTAAAGTGTAATTGTTCGCCTTCAGTAAGAGTATCGCCGATTTTGAATGTTCCACCGAGCGGAAGACCTACGATATCGCCAGGCCAAGCCTCTTCGACAGTGCTCTTTCGCTGCGCCATAAATTGCGCTGGCGAAGAAAAGCGTAGCGTTTTATTGGCTCGCACGTGCAGATAAGGTTTATTTCGCTCGAATTTACCACTACAAACTTTGCAGAACGCGATACAAGAACGGTGGTTTGGGTCGATGTTAGCGGTAATCTTAAAGATAAAACCCGTAAATGCCTTTTCATCAGGTTGAACAATGCGTTCTTCAGCTTGCGTTGGTTGTGGATAAGGCGCTATCTCGACGAAACAATCGAGCAGTTCTTGTACACCAAAATTATTGAGCGCTGATCCGAAGAACACAGGTGCCACGCGTGCGGCACAATAATCATCGATTGAGAATTCTGGATAAACGCCTTCGAGCAGTTCGATGTCGGCAAGCAAACGCTCAGCATCGCTTTCTCCAACCAGTTGCGTAAGCTGTGGCGAATGGATATCCACTGCAATTTTTTCGGTGATGCGCTGTTTGTCGGGCGTAAAAAGATTCAATTGGTTTTCATATCGATTATATACACCTTTGAATTTAGCTCCCTGATTGATAGGCCACGAGAGAGGCAACACGCTGATGCCGAGTTCTTGTTCCAGTTCATCCAACAAATCGAACGGATCACGACCTTCGCGATCCATTTTATTGATGAATATAATCACAGGAGTCTTGTGCATGCGACACACATCCATCAGTTTGCGCGTCTGAGCCTCTACACCTTTGGCGCAATCCACAACAATGATGGCACTATCTACAGCAGTTAGCGTTCGGAAGGTGTCTTCTGCAAAATCTTGGTGACCAGGTGTGTCGAGTATATTGACTTTATAATCGTGGTAATCAAATTCCATAACAGACGTAGATACAGAGATACCACGTTGTTTCTCTATATCCATCCAGTCAGATGTAGCTGTTTTGCGAATTTTATTANTCTTTACGGCGCCAGCGACTTGAATTTGTCCGCCAAAGAGCAGGAATTTTTCCGTCAGAGTGGTTTTTCCTGCGTCTGGATGNGATATNATNGCGAACGTTCGACGTCGTAGGATTTCTTCGTTCATTGTTCTAACAATTTATCGATACATTCCGCTAAACTATCGCGCCAATGCGGGATTTGCANGTCNTAGGTCTGCTTGATTTTTGCTTTATCNAGAACAGAAAAAGCAGGTCGTTTGGCTGGNGTAGGATAATCTTTTGANCGGATAGGATGCAGTGCGCAATTTTTAATGTTTGCCATTTCGAAGATGGCATGCGTGAAATCATACCACGATGCAACGCCTTCGTTGGTGAAATGATATATTCCAGGTTTGATTCCTTCGCGAATGANGGTGATGATTGCNGTAGCCAAATCTCGTGCGTATGTTGGAGAACCAANNTGATCGAATACAACNTTGAGCGATTCGCGCTCATTTCCAAGTCGCATCATCGTCTTTACGAAATTCGATCCAAACGTACTNTAAAGCCAAGCTGTGCGAATGATGACGCTGTTTGGGCAATGATCTAAAACGGCAACTTCGCCTTGACGTTTTGTTCTACCATAAACGCTGTTCGGGCACGTTGTCATATCTTCGGTATAAGGCACTGATGCGTTGCCATCGAACACGTAATCGGTTGAGATTTGAATCATCCAGCCGCCTCGTTTATTGATTGCCGACGCCAAATAAGCAGGAGCGACTGCGTTTAGACGTTCACAAAGACCGAGATTCATTTCGGCTTTATCTACAGCAGTATATGCTGCGCAATTAACGATGCCNGTTATGCCCATTTCTTCTACAAATCGAAATACGGCAGAATGGTCTGTGATATCCAACTCATCAACATCCGTGCATATCCATTCGGCATTCGGAAGCGATGCTTGTTGTTTGCGCAACTCTGAACCAAGTTGACCGTTACAACCCGTTAATAAGATTTTTTCTTTCATCGTTATNTCGTTTTCTTTTTAATCATCAAAAACCAAACTTCCAGTCTTATCGCTCGCNTAATAATCGGAAAGCATGCCGATAAATGTNGTGATTTCTTTCACNGCACGCGAGGTTTCGTCGCTCACTTCTTTCTTTTGCAATCGCAAGAGCATCACGCCATAAAGCGCGTTCATGCATGTTTCGATTTCATCTTCAGGATGTGACGTTTTATTGCGTAGTTCTATCACAAAAGGCAACACCTTATAATATTGTGCCGAATAGAACGGAAATTTTGAACTGCTCAAAAGACGTTCGTTAAGCTCTGACATATCGCTGAGAATCACTTCATTGATTTGCAGATGACCATGCTCGCGCTTTCCCTCGCTATTCATCATGCGAATCAGATTGCCATACCAGTCGGTCGCTTCAGCGAGTTGATCTTCTGAATAATCAAAACGCGAAAGATATTCCGTTTTGATGCGAGAAAGCGAACAATCGTATGCCCGAATCAAATCTTCCATCTGCCACATGTAGAGTAGGTATTCGGCAATGTTTCGCTTGCGAAGTTCTTGAGCAATAAACATAAATTAATTAAATATAAGAAGGAAGGGTATATAAATTAAATAAGGTGCCAAAAAGAATGATTAGAGAGAAAATAATCACCAAACTACCGATAATCTTGTTGATAATCACAATTCCTGACGCGTCAAACTTACCTCTTATTTTGTCAATGAGCCAAGTTAGACCGTACCACCATAGCAATGCGCCACCAGCGATCGAGCAATAACCTACTATCATAAGCAACGGCTGATCGGGCATAATGAAAGCGAACTGTGCAAAGGTCGCCATGAACAAGAAAACGATTAAGGGATTAGATAAAGTCACGAAGAAGGCGGTCAGACCATTATGCAATAGTGTTCCTTTTTTCGTGCCACTGATGTGCATATTCTTTGTTGGATTCGATCGAAAGCAGAAAATACCAAAAATAAGCAGCAAGACGCTACCAGCAATCTGCAATAAGAATTTTGTTTCTGGTTGATCTATCCAACTCATNACAAAGCTCATNCCCAGCCCAGTAATGAGAGCGTAAATCATATCGCTTGCCGACGCGCCTATTCCTGTTACAAAACCATACCAACGACCTTTGTTAAGCGTGCGTTGTACNCAAAGTATTCCGACAGGTCCCATCGGCGCAGACGCTAATATGCCTATCAGCATTCCTTTCAGAATGACATCTAANATGGATATATGAAACTCAAACGGCATTTGACTGTCAAAAAAAAACCGCACAAAAGTAACAAAAACCTACTATAAACACAAATTTCTACCCCAAAAGTTGTCACTCAGCAATTTTTTGCTATCTTTGCGGTAGTCTAAAAGAACTATAACAAATTTCAAATACACATTATGGAAACAACAGAAGTATTGAAGCCCTACGTAATAGGACTCGATCTGGGTGGAACAAACTCAGTTTTCGGCATCGTTGATAGCCGTGGAGAAATAAAAGCTACTACTGCGATCAAGACGCAAGCTTATAACAACGTAGAAGATTACGTTGCTGCTGCCGTTGAAGCACTTCAACCTATCATTGAACAAGTTGGCGGAATGGACAACATCAAAGCGATGGGTATCGGTGCGCCCAACGGCAATTATTATAGTGGAACAATCGAATTTGCGCCTAANCTNATATGGGGACATAACGGCGTTGTGCCACTGGCGCANNTGTTTTCTGACGCATTAGGTGGAATTCCAGTTGGATTGACCAANGATGCGAATGCTGCNGCTATAGGAGAAATGACCTATGGNGTTGCACGNGGAATGAAAAACTTTATTATGATAACGCTGGGCACAGGCGTTGGATCTGGCATTGTTATCAATGGACAAGTAGTTTACGGTTGCGANGGTTTTGCAGGCGAGCTTGGTCACGTTATNATGCGCAGAGAAAATGGTCGCCCATGTGGTTGCGGTCGTAACGGATGTCTTGAGGCTTACTGTTCAGCGACTGGCGTTGCTCGTACAGCACGCGAGATGTTGGAAAAACGTCCAGAGCCTTCTCTTCTTCGTGATTTNAATCCAGAAGAAATCACTTCGTTAGACGTTTCTATTGCAGCGTCGAAAGGCGATCANCTTGCTAAAGAAATATATGAGTTCACTGGCGAAATGTTAGGCGAGGCTTGCGCTGACTTTGCAGCGTTCTCTTCTCCTGAAGCATTCATTTTCTTCGGTGGTTTAACTAAAGCAGGTGATTTAATCATGGAACCAATCAAACGAAGCTATCAAGAACACGCGCTAACTATCTTCCGCGACAAACCAAAGTTCCTCGTTAGCTCGCTCGATGGTTCAGCGGCTGCCGTACTTGGTGCATCTGCNATNGGTTGGGAAATATAATACACACCTTATTTATATAATATAAAATCCCGAAAATCAGCGTTTGATTTTCGGGATTTATTATTTTCTAATTTTCAAGCAGCATCATTCGGGTGCTTGCTCAATGAGTTCCATAAATTCTTCCAGTTTCGGCGTGATGATAATCTGCGTTCTACGGTTGCGTTGCTTTCCAATCTCGGTCGAATTCGTTGCGATAGGATTGTATTCGCCACGACCGCCAGCCGTCAATCGCTTCGGGTCGATGCCATAGCGTGTTTGCAAATATTGTACTACGCTTGAAGCGCGAAGACAAGACAAGTCCCAGTTGTTGCGGATGTTCTCACGAGAGATGGGAACGTCGTCTGTATTTCCCTCAACCAGCACGTCATAATCCTTGTAGTCGATGATAATTTTCGCAATCTTTGAGAGCGTTTGCTCNGCTCTATCATTAATTTCGTAACTACCTGTTTTGTAAAGCATATTATCAGCAAGTGAGATGTAAACAACACCTTTCAGCACNTGTACATCCACCTCTTTCAGTTCTTCTTTACTCAAAGAACGAGTCAGATTATTGGTCAATACCATATTCAANGAGTCGCTTTTCGACTTNACTTCAACGAGATGGCGAATGTATTGATTGCTTTCGTTAATCTGATCAACGAGTTTCGAAATGTTTACATTATTAGCGTTGGTGTTACTCAAACTCTTATCGAGCGAACGCTGCAGNCTGGCGTAGTCTTTCTTTGCTTGAGCGAGCTGATCCTCNAGCGCTTTCACGCGCGATTGACTGGCTGCGAGTTGCTCTTTCGTTACCTGATAACTGGTATTCAGTTCTTTGTTTTCGTTCTGACAATTTTGCAAATCGTTTTTCACGCCTTCAAATTCTTTCTTGCTTGCGCAACTCGACAGCATNCCTGCAGTCAGTGCGAATAAGAGAATGGGAAGTGCCGAACGAAAATGTTTCTGCATGTTTGTTTTGAATGAAATAAGTTTTCCTGACATAGTTGTATAATTATAAGTTGTATGAATAAAAAATCGATCTATCGACTGCAAAAATAGGNTTTATATTAAGAAATGCAGCAGAAATGGGCTTGTTTTACGGATTTTTAAGCATCTGCGCATGCATATTTATTTTTTTTTTATAAATTTGTCGCGATTATTCGTATATTTATTCATGGAACAAGAGTTCATAGCCAAGACCTTTATGGGATTGGAAAAACGTGCTTGCCAACGAATTGCAAGCACTTGGAGCAAAGGACGTAGTAGCAGGACGTCGTGTTGTAACTTTTAAGGGTAANNAAGAATTACGTTTTATCGCGCTAATTTTCAACTACGAACAGCGATTCGCATATTAAAACCGATTAAGAAATTCAAAGCCCGCTCTGCCGAAGAGATGTATGACGCTGTTAAAGCAATTGATTGGAGCGAATACATCAANCCAGGAAAAACTTTTAGCGTTGACAGCGTTGTCTATAGCGAAGAATTCCGCAACGCACGCTTTGTAACTTACAAAGTAAAAGACGCTATTGTCGATCAGTTTCGCGAGAAAAGCGGTAACAGACCGAANATTTCCGTCAGTAATCCCGACATTCAACTTCATATCCACATCAGCGAATCTGACGCCACATTGAGTCTCGACTCCAGTGGCGAGAGTTTGCATCGTAGAGGTTATCGACAGGAAACTGTGCAAGCGCCAATCAACGAGGTTCTTGCTGCAGGAATAATTTTGCAAACGGGTTGGCATGGCGAATGCGACTTCATTGATCCGATGTGTGGTTCAGGNACGTTTCTAATTGAAGCTGCCCTGATTGCACACAANATGAGTCCAGGATTATTCCGCAAGGAATACGCTTTCGAAAAGTGGGATGATTTTGACAAAGAACTNTTCGACGAAATCTATAACGACGATTCGCAAGAGCGTGAGTTTGAGCACCATATCTATGGCTACGATATAGATTCGAGTGCCATACAAAAGGCGACGCTAAACGTGCGNGCTGCNGGTCTGGCGAAAGACATTACGTTGCAAGTTCAAGACTTTAAAGANTTCGTTCAACCAAAAGAAAAAAGTATTATAGTAACAAACCCACCGTATGGCGAGCGAATTACGACGCCAAACCTATTGGCGACGTATCANATGATTGGCGAACGCCTCAAGCATCAATTCACTGGCAACGACGCATGGATTCTCAGCTATCGNGAAGAGTGCTTCGACCAAATTGGTTTNAAGCCCAGCATTCGTATTCCATTGTATAACGGTTCGCTTGANTGTGAATTGCGACGCTATACCTTGTTCGATGGAAAAATGAAAGACTTCCGTAGCGAAGGAGGCGTTGTCAAGACGGATGCAGAGAAGAAAGCGATGGCNGAAAAACGCAGATTTAAGCAAAATCGTGCNTTCAAAGANCGTCTCGAAGAACAAGAAAGAAACGAAGAAAGCGACTTGCGCGANTTCCAATTCTTGTCTTTCAAATACCACGATCAAGCAGAAGCAATCTTGCGTCGTCAAGANCGCAAAAAAAATCTCAAGCATCGCGACAGCGAAGAAGCAGACGACAAACCCGATCCACACAGAAACAATCGCTATAGCCGCCCTCAGAAGGGCAAATCGCGTCGCGCTAANGGCGAAAAAAGCAAGAACTTTCACGACAAACCATACAAACGCAACAANAACAAAACGCGTTCGAAAAACTAAACCTACACTATGAAAAAATTGTTGACTACCCTATTTTTCTTATTGNTCGCAACAATGACCATCCAAGCGCAAGAAAAACTTTTCTCTCTCGAAGATTTGAACTACGGAGGCAAGAACTATCGCGCNATGTCNCCCAAGAACCGCTATTACGTTTGGTGGGGAGACCAATTGGTTCGCAACGATATGGAAGCGTGTTACGCAGTAGATAGCAAAGGAAATGAATCAACGCTGTTCACACTTGCACGCATTCAAACGCTCGCGCAAAGCAATAGCAGCAANAAGATGCGTCATTTGCTCAACGCTTCATTTCCCTACGCCGACAAATCAATCGTTGAGGTTTACAACGGACACGAACGCATGCTTATCGATTGGAAAAAAGGCGCTCTCGTAGCGAAATACGATCGTACNGATACACAAGCCGAAGCGCTTNCNCATGCTTCAAAAAATTATGCCTTCATTCGNGGCGACCAACTCTTTGTTTCCGACGAAAAAGGCAANGAACGCCAACTGACAACCGATGGCTCGCGCGAAATCGTTTACGGTCAAGCCGTTCACCGCAACGAGTTCGGCATCGAAGAAGGCTTGTTCTGGAGTCCCGATGGCAATAAATTAGCNTTCTATCGCATGGATCAGAGCATGGTAGAAGACTATCCCCAAGTCAATATCTTCGCNCGCGAGGCTNTTCTTGAGCCCGACAAATATCCTATGGCAGGCGAAACNTCGCACGAAGTNACCGTTGGCGTGTACGATGTCGCAACAAAGCAAATCGTATATCTACAAGCTGGAAATCCAAAAGACAGGTATTTCACCAATATCGCGTGGAGTCCCGATTCTAAAACCGTGTATATGTTCGAGCTCAATCGCGACCAGAACGACTGCGCATTGATTTCCTACGACGCTGCAACGGGAAACAAAAAGCAAACACTCTATCGCGAAACGGATAGCAAGTATGTTGAGCCGCAAAACCCAATCATTTTTTTGCCATGGGATGCAGATAAATTCCTATTGCAAAGCCAGAAAGATGGCTACAAGCATCTCTATCTTTTCAATGCACAAGGAAAAGAATTGAAACAAGTGACNAGCGGAAAATGGGTCGTTATCGACGTTCTCGGTTTCAATAAGAAACGCCACGAAATCATCATTGTTTCAAACGAAAANCANGCNNTACAGAAAAATATCTATGCAGTCAACATCGACAACGGCAAGCGACGCCTTCTTGACAACGGCAAAGGCTATCACACTCCTACCCTTTCAGCATCGGGAAACGCTGTGATAGACAAATGGCAAGAGCCAACCGTTCCGCGAAACATTGCTTTGATCGAGACAGCGAGTGCAAAGAGCAACCTATTGTTTAGCGCTGAAAATCCATGGCAAGGCTATAAGATTCCAACGTATGAAACTGGCACGCTCAAAGCTGCAGATGGCGTGACAGACCTTTATTATAGAATGGTAAAACCTGCAGATTTCGATCCAACTCAGCAATATCCAACCATCGTTTACGTCTATGGCGGTCCTCACGCGCACAACGTCGATGCGCGATGGCATTGGGGCAGTCGTAGTTGGGAGACCTACATGGCGCAAAAAGGCTATATCCTCTTCATAATGGATAATCGTGGCAGCGAAAATCGCGGAAAAGAATTCGAGCAAGCAACGTTCCGCCAACTCGGTCAAATAGAAATGGCAGACCAGATGAAAGGAATAGAATTTTTGCAAAGCCTTTCGTATGTCGATACCGCGCGAATTGGCGTTCACGGATGGAGCTTTGGCGGATTCATGACTATCTCTCTGATGACAAACCATCCAGATGTGTTCAAAGTTGGTGTAGCTGGCGGTCCAGTGATCGATTGGAAATGGTACGAAGTCATGTACGGCGAACGCTACATGGACACTCCGCAAGATAATCCTGAAGGATACGAGCGTACTTCATTGATTAACCAAGCTAAAAACCTTAAAGGAAAATTGCAAATCATTATAGGAACAAACGATCGCACTGTTGTGCCACAACATGCCGAGAGTTTCATAGCAGAATGCATTAAAGTAGGAACGCAACCCGATTATTTTATTTATCCAGGCGAACCTCACAACATGCGCGGTCACCAGAGTACGCATCTCCATGAACGTATAACGCAATATTTCGAAGACTATCTGAAATAAGAAAACGCGCATCTGAATGCCAAGAAATTTGCAAAATCGAATCGCAACGAGCCGTAACGCACTTCCCGTTACGCTCGTTTTTTCTGCGCTCTTGTGGTTTCTCGCGGGCGTAGTCCGCGAACCGCTAACGGCGATTGCATGGGCGATTTTCGTATTTTGCGCGTGGCTGATGGCAGAGCTAAACAATAGGAACGCGCTGCTACGCGTATATAGTAGAATGATCGCGTGCGCGTGGTGCGTCTTGACGCTTGCCAATCCGAAAACGTATGAATTGAGTTCGTATCTCATGATTGCGCCAACGTTCATCCTATACTTGACGATGCTGTTTCGCGCATATCAAGAACGCCAAGCGCAGGGCGCCGTTTTCTTCGCGTTTCTTTTTCTCACGATTTGCTGCATCCGCTGCCCTATCGTCGCGATTCTCATTCCGCTCTCGTGGATTTTGATGCGACAAACCATTCTTTGCTGGAGCGCGCGCAACTTTTTCGCATCGCTACTCGGCATCCTGACGCCGCTATGGTTTATCGCTGCGTATTTCTTGTGCACGTTTTCTTCGCTCAATGCATTGGGTCTGACGCTGCAAAGCGGTTTTGCGCAGGTCGTATCGCGCTTTGATGTGCCGCAAATGCTGCAGTTTACGACCGACGTTCACGTGCTTCTGCCCTACGGTTTGCTGATTCTCTTTTTTATTCCATGCCTCCCGTTTTTGCTGCGCAATCTCAGCGCCGACAAAATGCGCACGCAAATGCTCTATCGCACGCTTCTGATTCTCATTTGTCTGCTCGCGCTGCTCACCATCCTCTATCCCCAGCAAGCCATCGACACGTTCCCGCCACTTGCTGCGTGCATCGCACCGATTATTGGTTATGCAGCAGCCCACGCTCACGCACGCATGGCAAACCTACTCTTTCGCGCTGCGCTTTTCTTGAGCCTTTTTGCGACGGTCGCTGCAGCGTGTCTGAAATACATTGTATAAAAATCCCATTTTTCTTTCTTAAAAAACAACGATTTTTTGCACGCGAAAAGTGTTAAAAAATTGTGTTAAATCGGCGTGTAAAAGATTGTTAAAAATGTTAAGTTTTATTTGTTAAAATTTTATTTCGCATGAAATAAAAGTGCGTTTTTTTCTATTTTTTTGAGGGTTCTGTGCAGATTATCGACGCAAAAAGGCGCTTTAGAAATCTATCTCACGTGAAATAAATTTCTATCTCACGTGAGATAATTTTTTATCTTATATCATTTAACT
>Ga0065709_1005963_pt1 | contig 58446 bp, 47 predicted proteins | sample Hoacrofraction14_2_FD_59096 | JGI IMG/M metagenome (GOLD analysis project Ga0065709, IMG submission 59096) | Hoatzin crop microbial communities from Cojedes, Venezuela, sample from fiber fraction 14 v1 | ecosystem: Host-associated > Birds > Digestive system > Esophagus > Crop | place: Venezuela...
CCTTCAGTGCCGATGGTACTTGGCTGGAGACGGCCCGGGAGAGTAGGTCGCTGCCGGATTCCAATAAAGCCTTCCAGAAATGGAAGGCTTTTTCATATGCTTATCCGAGTCAAAAAAGAAGACCCGCACATTCATGCGGGCTTGATTTGTATTACAGATCTTCGTCTCCGGGAACCCAGGGCATGAGGAAACAGTTGACGTACCATCCGTCGCCGCTGCCATGCTTTTTGTAGGTGAAGACTTTGGTTTCTTCCTGCGTGCGTTCTTCGTCCGGCAGATAAGAAACATCTTTCTTCATATCCGCCGCGGGATCATAGTCATAGACAAACATCCGGACGGTGTTTTTCATTGCGCCTTCAATCGTTGTGAGACGGTACTTGCCATTCTCCAACAGTTCCACATTATAAACGATACCGACATGGACGTACTTGTTGCTCTTTTCTCCGTAGAGGACGACGAAACCTTTCTGTGGAATGCGGGATGTTCTGTGCATGTGGAGGTATCCGGCGGCCAGTTTTGCGGGTGTGGAGCCTTTGACATGATAGATGGGTTCCGGCGCTTCCTCCGGCATGTTCCGGATGTTTTCCAGCGTATCCTGTGGAATTTCCGCTTCGAGCATGCACCATGTGACAAAGCCGGCGCACCAGGCGTTTTTGCCCCACTCGTAATTATTATACCAGGTGGTGTATTTATTCTTTTTTCCCTGATCCTTGCCGGCGACGGTTTCCCATTCGTTATAGGCGATATTCAGCAGATTTTGAATCTGCTCCGGCGGATCCACAGGTTCCACGGAAATGTCAATCGGCTCCGGTGTCGGCGTAGCCTTGGATTTCGCGAGCGCCGGGCCCGCGGTCAGCAGCAGGGAGAGTGACAGAAGCAAAGCGATGAGTTTTTTCATGGGGAACTTTCCTTTCTATTCATCCGCCGGGTCAGTTTGTGACCCGGTCCGGATGGAGTTTCAGATAATTAAATATGTTGCCGGCGATGACCGCGGCAGTTGACCCTCCGGTTTCGCCGTCGGCCACGTTTTCCACCAGAACACAGACGGCAAAGGGAAGATCCTTCTGAGCGTTAAACCCGGTGAACCAGGCGTAATTGATCGGACTGCCGTCCTTGGTGGATTCCGCGGTGCCGGTTTTTCCGCGGACATCGAGGGTGGTTACGAAGGCTTTGCCGCCTGTGCCGGAACCCTGGACGGTTTCCTTCATCATTGAGCTGATCCGGGAAGCGGTATCAGTATCGCACGCTGTGAGCACGGTGGAGGCGGACAGTGACAGAATGGGTGAGCCGGCGGATGTCCGGACTTCACGGAGCAGTTTCGGCTCGGGCATTTTTCCGTCCGCGGCGATGGCCGCGGAGATCAGGCAAAGATGCATGGGCGTAACCGTCAAAGCGCTCTGACCGTATCCGGAGGCAGCAATGGCTTCCTGCGAGCGGTCTGTGAGTGGNTAGACGGAGTTATACACGACCAGATCCTGAAAGAGAAAGTTCCTGTTGAAACCAAATTTTTCAGCGGTTTTACGGAGCTGATGATCTCCGAGTTCCAGCGCGAGGGACGCATAGACAATATTACAGGAACGGGCGAACGNCTGAGAAAGCGTTAATGANCCATGGACGGCTCCGGCATAATCTTTGACGGTAAGCCGGTNTGATATTTCCAGTGNACCGGAGCAGNTGAAGGTTCTTGAAGTGATATCATCCAGACCGTTCAGCGCGGACGCGGTCGTGANGATTTTAAAGGTGCTTCCGGGCGGATAGAGGGCCTGGGTGACACGATTCCAGTACGGATCATCCAGAGACTGAATCAGAGTATCCGTGGCATTGTCCGGGTCGAAATTCGGCAGGGAAACCATGGCAATGATTTCTCCTGTCAGATAATTGATCACCACGGCGGCACCGCTTTGATTCCGTGCGGAAGGGAGCTGATCAAAGTAGGAGGGGATTTCGGCACAGAGCGCGGAGTCCACCGTGAGGATCAGATTATTGCCGAGACGGGCTTCCGCAGGGTGTGTCAGCCGGTAAAACGCGTCAAGCAGGGATGAATTATATCCGTAAAGGTAGGCGGCGTGAAAGGATTCGACGGTGTTGGCGATCATGCCATCCCGGTCGCCGATCAGGTGAACAAGGGATTTGCGGACGGATTCTTCTTCTGCGTAAATCCGGTTCCCGTCCTGCGTAGAGGCCAGAAGGGTGCCGTTCCGGTCGGAAATACTGCCTTCAGTGATGTTTTTTTTCTGATTGATCAGACGGGGATTGGCGGTATAAGAGAACCAGCGGTTGCCATACTGAAGCACCGAACGGAAGCCGAAGACACCCGCAAAGATGATCAGAGCCATCAGAAAGATGGAAATCAGTTTGAAACGATAGCGCTGGGATTTCATTGCGGACCCTCCTTTCATCAGGTTTCTTATCGGCCGAGCATGGCGAGGCGGGTGTCTTCCTGAATATTTTCTTCATTCAGACTTTCCACTCCCTGAAGAAGACCGACCAGGCACATGCCGGAGATCAGGGAGGTGCCGCCGTAGGAAATGAAGGGAAGAGTGACACCGGTCAGCGGGATCAGTTTCAGAACCCCGCCGATGATCACAAAGGTCTGGAGACCGAGCAGGGCAGTTGCTCCCATGGAGATGAGACCGTGAATGCGGTGACGCGCTCCGGTGGCAATCGTCGCGCCGCGCCAGATAAGCGCTACATACATAAGCAGAACACAACAGCCGAAAATGAGCCCGAATTGCTCGCAGAGCACGGCAAAAATAAAATCGGATTCATAGACGGGGATGGAGGTCGGGGCGCCCAGACCCAGCCCCACGCCCCAGAGACCGCCGCTGGCGATGGCCATGAGGCCATTGATCAGCTGATAGCCGGCGTTTTCATAGTCGGACCAGGGGTTAAGCCAGATCGCGACGCGGCGGCGGACATGGGCATAATTCATGTAGCCGAAGACAGCGGCCCCGCATCCGCCGGCAATACCGAGCAAGGTCAGGAGGAAATTGCCGGAGGAAGCCCACCAGAGAAGAAGACAGGTCGCATAATAAAGAAGGGCGGTACCCAGATCCTTTTGCAGGAGCAGGATGCCCAGACAGACCACCGCGAAAATCAGCCACGGGACGAAACGGTGGGAAGACATGTAATATGCCAGTATAATAATCAAAGAAATCTTGACCATTTCACTGGGCTGGAAGGAAAATCCGGCAATGGTGAGCCAGTTTTTGGCTCCGTTGATTTCCTGACCCTGCACAAGCGGCGCGGCCAGGAGCAGGACGGATAAAAACATCAGCACCAGCACCGGCTTTTTCCAGGAATGGATGAGGCGAACCAGATAGATACAGACGATCATGCAAACGACGCCGATCCCATAAGCAAAAACCTGATGCCTGGCATAGACGGGGTTCGTGTCATAGAGGAGCAGCACACCCAGCGCACAAAGAAAATTGGTCAGGGACAGGAGCAACCGGTCCGCCGGAAAGAAATGCGGCAGAAGGTTGGTGCCCAGATAGATGATCACCGGGACCGCCACGGCCAGAATATATCCCAGTCGGTCCTGTTCTTTTTGCGCGAGGAGCAGGAATGCCAGAAAATAGAAGAGCATGACAACCATGGCCAAGGCATGCCCGTGAGAATGCTTTTTCTTAGTCACTCCAATCCGCCTCCCATCTGTCACTGCGGCGTTTGCGCGGTGCTACGGAATCGGAAGGTACAGGAGGATTTGACGGGTCCTCCGGAATGTAAGAATCGGAAGTCAAATCAGATGGGGGTTGAAGCGGTGCAGGCATTTCCTGCACAACAGTGGGGAATTCTGCCCCGTGGTCCGAGAATCCGGCATTCGGATCCAGACCGGCGAAAAGCCGGAGGCGGAGCACTGCGGAACCGACCTGAAGGAAGGAACCGTGACGCATGGCAGACTGAGCCGGCTCGGCGCGGCAGTCCAGTTCGGCAGAATCCACAACCGCAGAGCGTCCGGAAAGAGGATGAATGACCAGACCGAGATCAGGATCAAAGGTAAACAATAAATGGCGGGCACGGACATCCGGACAGGGAATGACAATATCGTTGGAGCGAAGAGCCCCCAGAATACCCTCCCGGGGAACCGGGACGGTCGTCCCCTCCGGAAGGGAGGGACTGCCGGAGATGACCACGAACTCACCGACGACGCCGGCGTTCGGCAAATCCCGCAGACGGCGGCGCTTTTCGGCCCGGTCCGACAGAAGCCAGACAAAGGCACGGAATACGATCAGGATGCCGAGAAGGACAAAGAGATAGCGTGCCGACAGAGAAACGACTTCGTATAATTCAGTCGACACAATTCCACCTCCCGGTTACCGGCCCAGCGCTTCCTGCAGGACGGTCATATTTTGAAGCATGATGGTATCATAATAATCCAGAGGGACATCTTCCTCGGGACCGGTGACCACCGGATCAAGCGTATATACTTTCGCGCCGGTTTCGGCGGAAATGGTCCGCGCGGACAGGTCTTCATACTGCGGCTCCACAAAGAGCGGGGGATTATTCAGTTCCCGGACGACCTCCACCAGTTCGCTGAGTTGGGCGGGGGTGAGGGTTTCACCCGGCTCGCGGTTGACCACGGCCAGCACTTCCAGCCCATAGGCCCGGGCAAAGTAGGGGAATGCTTCATGGAAAGTGATGATGCCTTTGTTCGGAAGGTCGGAAAGACCTTCTTTCAAAGTCTGATCCAGCGATTCCATCCGGGTCTGAAAATTTTCGGTATTGGAGAGAATTTCTGTTTCGTACTGTGGGAAGGCGGCGACCAATGCATTGGACATATTACCGGCCATCACGGCGGCGTTAGCGGCACTGAGCCAGATATGAGCATTGGCTTCTCCCTCTTCCTCGTCTGACTCACCGATGGAGAGGCTGTCTGTTTCATACAGCAGTTCAATGCCGGTGGAGGCTTCGGCAACCGTCAGATTCGGAAACGCGGAGAATACCAGATCCAGATAGGATTCCATTCCGGCGCCGTTAACCAGAAAAAGATCTGCATCGGCGAGAACTTTCATATCGCCGGTTTGTAATTGATAATCATGCAGGCAACCGGTATCCGGCGCGGCCAGGTTGCGGACCGTGAGACCGTCAATCCCGTCCGTCAGGTTCAGGGTGATCAGCCAGATCGGATAGAAGCTGGTGACCACGGTTTCTGCCAGAGACAGGGACGGGAGAAGAAGAACAAGAATCAGAAGAAATACGGTAAATTTACGAGCCATTTCGGTTTCCTTTCGTTTCAATCGGGGAGGTCTGTGAGGGGAATGCCGTTTTCCCGGGCAATGCTTTCCATCAGCGAAAGCTCGGCTTCGGGCATAAAATGCGGATAATACAGATACAGGGCGCGCATGGCCGAAGGGGAGCCGGACTCCATCCAGTAAGCGTGAAGCCGCTCAAACTGCGCCGGGACACGGGGAAGGGAGGCAAAAAGAACAAATATCGCATCGTCCGCCGCATCCGGCAGCTCGGAGGTTTTGAAACGGCGGAAGCCCCCCTGATCCAGTGGAAGAGCCATGCCGGCGCCGAGCCGGTCATACAGGGCATTGAAGAGATCATCCTGCAGACGGAGCGAAAAGGAAGAAAAGGTGTCCCTGTAGGAAGCGTAGCTATTCAGGGAACGCAGAACCGCTTCGGCAAAACCGGGATCATTCACCACAGCGGAGCCGAGCCGCAAGCGCAGCGCGCTTCTGATTTGCCGGAGTTCCACCTTTCATCCCCCCTTCCCAACAGCGTTTATTCTATCACATAAAATAAGGAAATAACAGCTTCCGAATGGAAATTATTACTTTTTTCGGATAAATGTAACAAAAAATTTGCCTTTGGAACGGGTGCAAAAAAAGAACAAAGGGAGAGAAGAAACCTGTTTCATAAATCTTGTGGGTTGGGACAAGAGTATCAACAAAATAATGTTGTCGGGCGGGGTAAAATTCTTACAATTTCAAAAAATTATCCACAGGTTCCGAGCCCTTGAAATTTCAGGAATTATCTGATATTATGAGCGAGCCGGATTTGATTGGCGCATTTTTCCACAGCCCGGTTTTCCACAACCGGTTGTGGTGTTTTTTCGCTCATTTTCAGGGAATCCACGGAAGAAAGAAGTAATGCTGATATGGATATGAAGTCGCTCTGGGAGGAAACGTGCGCGCTGCTGAAACAGCAGATCGCTTCCATTTCCTATGACTCCTGGATCGATTCGAATCTGACGCCGGTACTGCTTGAAGATGACCGGTTACTGCTCAGAGTTTCGATAGAGCCGATGCGGGATTTTGTGGTGAAGCAATACCTGCCGAAGATTGAGGCGAGTTTAACCCGGATCGCAGGAACGCAGATGCACGCGGAACTGCTGACGGAAGCGGAAATCGAGCACCGGCTGAAGGCGAATGAACCGACGCAGGAACAGAACGAACCGAGACTGAATCCCAAGTATACATTTGACCGGTTTGTGGTCGGAAGCGGGAACCGTTTTGCTCACGCGGCCGCGCTCGCGGTGGCGGAAAGCCCGGCGGACGCTTATAATCCTTTGTTTATCTACGGCGGCGTGGGTCTGGGGAAGACCCATCTGATGCAGGCGATCGGAAATTACGTGCTGGCGCGCGATCCGAAGGCGAAGATTCTGTACATGACCAGTGAGACGTTTACCAACGAACTGATCAGCGCGATTCAGCAGAAGACGACGTATGAATTCCGGGAAAAGATCCGCAAAGTGGATATCCTGATGGTGGATGATATCCAGTTCATCGCCGGTCGGGAAAGCACACAGCAGGAATTTTTCAATACATTCAATGAACTGCATAACAACGGAAAACAGATTATCCTGACGAGCGACAAGCCGCCGAAGGATATTCAACTGCTGGAGGAACGCCTGTGCAGCCGGTTTGAGTGGGGGCTGCTGGCTGATATTCAGCGTCCGGATGTGGAAACACGTGTCGCGATTCTTCGGGACAAGGCGCAGCGGGAAAACATCGAGGCCCCCGACGAAGTGCTGCAGCTGATTGCCGGAAAGATTGACAATAACGTACGTGAACTGGAGGGCGGCCTGACCCGACTGGTGGCCTATTCCAATCTGGTCGGCAAGCCTATTACGATGGAACTGTGCGAGACCGCGCTGAAGGAAATCTTCGATCAGAAGAAGAACAAGCAGATCACCGCGGAGCTGATTATGCGCACGGTGAGCGACTATTACGGGCTGAACATCAATGAGATGACCGGAGCCACCCGGAAACGTGAGATTACCGTGCCCCGACAGATTGCCATGTATCTGACAAGGGAAATGACGGGCATGAGCCTGCCGCAGATCGGGATGGTGTTCGGCGGAAGGGATCACACCACCGTCATGCACAGCTGCCGGATTGTGGAGGAAAGGACGAAAGAGAATGCCGGGATGAAGAACATCGTGGACGACATTCAGCAGTTGGTTCGGAACGCGCAGTGATGCGCGTTCCTTTTTTTCGGTGAAATCAGCGGAGACGGGCTTTTTTCCTTGACAATCATGGGGGAGAGTGTTACATTTCTTCTGATATTTTTTTGATCCGGACAAGGAGTGAGATGACCATGGAGACAAAGATCCAGGCATTACGGGCACAAATGGAAGAAAGACTCAGCCAGATTGACAATCGTGAAAAGCTGGCTTCTTTTTGGCAGGATTTTCTGGGGAAGAAGGGCAGCGTGGCCGAGCTGATGAAGGGGCTGGGCGCGGTGGCCAAGGAAGACCGTCCCGCCATGGGCAAGGTGATTAACGAATTCAAGGTGCAGGTGGAAGAACGGTACAAGGAGCGCAGCGAGAAGATCGAGGAGCTCGAGATGGCCGCCCGCAACCGCCGGGAGCAGGTGGATATCACCATGCCGGCGGTCAAACGGGAAAACGGAACACTGCACCCGATTACGATTGTCCGGAATCAGATGATTGACGTGTTCCTCGGTATGGGCTTTGAAGTATTTGAGGGCCCGGAAATCGAGGATGATGATCATAACTTCACCCGGTTGAATGTGGCGAAGGATCATCCTGCTCGGGATATGCAGGATACTTTCTATATTTCCGATGATGTGCTGCTTCGGACGCACACAAGCCCCGGGCAGATCCGCGTGATGGATCTGGAGAAGCCCCCGATCAAGGTGCTGGTACCCGGGCGCGTGTTCCGGTCCGACAGCGACGCGACCCACAGCCCCATGTTCCACCAGATGGAAGGTCTGGTTGTGGACAAGGGTATTACGCTGTGCGATTTGCAGGGTATGCTGGATAAATTTGTGAAGCAGATTTTTGACGCGGATGTGAGAACCCGGCTTCGCCCCAGTTATTTCCCGTTCACCGAGCCGAGCGTGGAAGTGGATGTGAGCTGCTTTGAATGCGGCGGAAAAGGCTGCAGCCTGTGCAAGCATACCGGTTGGATTGAAGTGCTGGGCGGCGGCGTGGTTCATCAGAATGTGCTGAGAAACTGCGGAATTGATCCGGAAGTATATTCCGGATTTGCATTCGGCGTCGGCGTGGAGCGGATTACCATGCTGAAATACGGCATCAATAACATGGGATTGCTGTTTGAAAATGATTTACGCTTCTTGAAGCAGTTCAAGGATTGAGGAGGGGACGAGAATGAAAGCGCCTTTCAGCTGGCTGAAAGAATTTGTGGATATTGACTGCACCGCGGAGGAACTGGAGCAGAAGCTTTTCGGGTGCGGGTTTGAGGTGGAGGAACTGATTGACCTCGGAGCGGAAATCGAAAACGTTGTGGTCGGTGAGGTTCAAAGCTGTGAGAAGGTTGAAGGCACGCATCTGTACACCTGCCAGGTGAACTGCGGGGACAGAGGCGTGAAGCAGATTGTGACCGGCGCGCCGAATGTGTACGCGGGCATGTATACGCCGGCGGCGCTGGACGGCGCGAAGCTGCCCGGAGGGATTCAGATTCACGCCAAACCTCTTCATGGCATTCCGTCCGAAGGGATGCTGTGCTCCGGTGAAGAGCTGGGGTTAAACGAGGATCTGTACCCCGGCGCAGAGGTGAACGGACTGCTGGATCTGCCCAAGAACACCGTGCCCGGAGAAGATATCCGTCCGGTGGTCGGGTTGGATGATTATATTTTTGATATTTCCGTGACGGCGAACCGCCCGGATTGCCAGAGCGTGCTCGGCATTGCCCGGGAAGTGGCCGCGGTGCTCGGGAAAGAGCTGAAGATGCCAAAGACGGACTATCATCCGAGCGAGTATGTGTATCCGGGTCTGAAGGTGACCGTGGAGGCGCCAGACCTTTGCCCGCGGTATATGGCGCACGGGGTGCGCAATATTACGCCGGGTGAAAGCCCCCGGTGGATGCGGCGGAATCTGGCCCTGTGCGGACTGCGCTCCATCAACAATGTTGTGGATATCACCAACTATGTGCTGCTCGAGATCGGTCAGCCGATGCACGCATTTGACATGGATATGCTGGAAAATCATGAGATCGTGGTCCGCCGGGCGAAAGACGGGGAAACGATTCAGACGCTGGATGAGAAAGAGTTCAAGCTCTGCAGCGATAATCTGGTGATCTGCGACGGAAATCGCCCGGTGGCGCTGGCCGGCATCATGGGCGGGCTGAACAGTGAGATTACCGACGAGACCCGGCAGCTGCTGTTTGAGGCGGCGAAGTTTGCGCGGGACAGCGTACGGAAGACGTCCAGGTCTCTGGGCCAGAGTTCTGATTCTTCCGCACGGTTTGAAAAGGGAATCAGCGAGTATACGACGGAGCTTGGCATGGCACGCGCACTGCACCTGATTGAAGAACTGGGATGCGGTGAAGTGACGGCCAGCGCGTTTGACGAGGGCGCCGGCAACAGCCGGGAGGGGAAACATTTCACAGCCCGGATCAGCAAAATCAATGAGATTCTGGGCATTGTCGTACCGACGGAAGACATTCTGCGCATCCTGAAGAGCCTGAACTTCGAAGTGGAGCAGGACGGAGATGTGCTGAATGTGACTGCGCCCCGGTATCGCGAGGATATTGAAATCGGTGAGCCGGATCTGGCGGAGGAAGTGATCCGTGAGTACGGATATGAGCATGTGATTCCGACCTTCCTGGATGCCGCGGCGGTGACCAGCGGCGGCAAGACTGCGGATCAGCTTCGGCGTGAAAAGGCCCGGCGCGTGATGTGCGCGCAGGGATACAGTGAGATCTATACCCTTGCGTTCTATTCCGACGCGGATCTGGAAGCGCTGCATATTCCGGAGAGTGCGCCGGAGCGGGATGTGATCCGGCTGAAGAATCCGATCACGGAGAAGCTTTCCGTGATGAGAACCATTCTGACTCCGAGCGTGCTGAACATTGTGGTGGAAAACCTGAAGCGCGGGAATACCGAAGGAAGGATTTTCGAGCTGAGCAATGTGCATCTGCCGTCACACACGGACGGACTGCCGGAGGAACATCAGCAATTGGGCTTTGCGGCGTTCGGGGATGATGAGACTTTCTTCACCGTAAAGGGAAGCGTGGAAGCACTGGGCGAAGCATTCGGGCTGAAGGTTGAAGTTGAACGCGCGACGGACGCACCGTATCTGCATCCCGGGATTTCCGCCAACATTCTGTGCGAAGGGGAGAAGATCGGCGTGTTCGGCAAACTGGCCAATGAGGTCAGCGCGGAACTGAAACTGCATAAGGACAGCAAAAATCATTATCAGATTTATCTGGGCGAAATCAATTTTGCGAAGATGATGGCGCATGTGGCAGCCGGATTCCGGTATCAGGCGATTTCGACCTTCCCGCCGGTGGAACGCGACCTGGCTCTGACTGTCGGCGAGGATACAACCTGCGGGGAGATGGTCAGTGAAATTGAGCGCGCGTGCAAGCAGGTGACGGATGTGGAGCTGTTTGACATTTACCGCGGCGCGCAGATCGGAGAAGGCAAGAAGAGCATGGCGTTCAAGATTCGGTTTGAGAGCGCGGACCACGCGCTGGAAGGCGAAGAAGTGGACCGGTATATCAAGAAGATTCTCGGTAACCTCAAATTCAAACTGGGTGCCGAAATCCGGTGAGTATCAAAGGGGCGGAGGGTTCCGCCCCTTTTTCAAATGGACAAAGCAGAACCAAAATGGTATACTCTGAACAATTGAACGGAAGGGGAGTTTTTCAATATGTGCGGAATTGTCGGATTTACAGGTCATCATCAGGCGGCCCCGGTCCTGCTGCACGGATTGGAGCGCCTTGAATACCGCGGATATGATTCCGCCGGACTGGCTGTGCGGGATGGAGATCATCTGGCGGAGGTGGTCAAATCCACGGGCAAGCTGATTAAATTGGAAGAGAAAACAGACCATGGTCAGGCGATGCACGGGACCTGCGGGATCGGGCATACAAGGTGGGCGACGCACGGAGAACCGTCCGAGACGAACGCGCATCCTCATGTGAGCGGGAATTGCTCCGGGACCGGTGCGGGGCCTGTGGAATCCGAAGTGGTCGGTGTGCATAACGGAATTATTGAGAATTATGCCGAGCTGAAGGACAAGCTGAAGAAGAACGGATACACTTTTTACAGCGGCACGGATACAGAAGTCGTGATCAAGCTGATTGATTACTATTACCGCAAGTATCAGCTGGGCCCGATTGACGCGATTGCCCGGACGATGGTGCGGGTTCGCGGGTCGTATGCGCTGGAACTGATGTTCAGGGATTATCCCGGTGAAATTTATGTGGCGCGCAAGGACAGCCCGATGATTATCGGCGTTGCGGACGGGGAAACCTATATCGCGTCGGATGTGCCGGCGATTCTGAATTATACCCGCAATGTCTATTATATCGACAATATGGAAATGGCCCGGATTTTGCCGGGAGAGGTTCATTTCTTTGATTTGAACGGGGATGAAATTCAGAAGGAACAGGTTGAGATCACCTTCAGCGCTGAAGCAGCGGAAAAAGGCGGATACGAGCATTTCATGATGAAAGAGATTCATGAACAGCCCCGCGTCATTGCTGATACGCTTCACAGCGCGCTGAATGAAGGGAAGATCGACATCGGCGTACCGGATGAGCTTTTGAAAGACGTGAATCAGATCGATATCGTTGCGTGCGGGTCGGCGTACCATGTGGGCGTGATCGGCCAGTATGTGATTGAGGACATGAGCCGCGTGCCTGTGCGCGTGGAGCTGGCAAGTGAGTTCCGGTACCGCCGGATGCCGATGGACGAAAAGACGCTGGTGGTGATTATCTCTCAGAGCGGGGAGACCGCGGACAGCCTGGCGGCGCTCAGGGAAGCGAAGAGCAAGGGACTGAAGACGTTCGCTGTTGTGAACGTGGTCGGATCTTCGATCGCGCGGGAAGCGGACTATGTGTTTTATACCAAGGCCGGCCCTGAAATTGCCGTGGCGACGACCAAAGCCTACAGCGCGCAGCTGATTGCGGTGTATCTGCTGGCGATTCAGCTGGGGAATGTCCGGGGTGTGGAACTCGACAATGAAGGGCTGATTGCCGAAATGGAAGCCCTGCCGAAGCAGGTGGAGCGCCTGCTGGAGGAAAAGGACCGGCTTCAGTGGTTCGCGTCCAAGCTCGGAAATACGAAAGACGCGTTCTTTATCGGCCGGGGGCTGGACTACGCGATTTGTCTGGAAGGCAGTCTGAAACTGAAGGAGATCAGCTATGTGCATTCCGAGGCGTATGCCGCGGGTGAACTGAAGCACGGGACGATCAGCCTGATTGAGGACGGCCGGCTCGTCATCAGCAGTCTGACGCAGCCGGATTTGTATGAGAAGACTGTCAGCAATATGGTGGAGGTCAAGAGCCGCGGGGCGTATACCGTGGCCATCGCGAATGACGGATACTATGCGGTGGAGGATCTGGCGGATTTCGTGGTGTACATTCCGAAGACCAATCCGCATTTCGCCGCGAGCCTGGCGGTGATCCCGATGCAGCTGCTGGCGTACTACACCGCGGTGGGACGCGGGGAGGATGTGGACAAGCCCCGGAATCTGGCCAAGAGCGTGACAGTTGAATAATGTTTTTGCCCGGTGAGAGGATACTCGCCGGGCAAAAATTATTAAATAAGTATTACGATAAAAATATACAATCCATATACAGCAATAATTGCAAGGTTTCCTCATTTTTTGCACACATGTTCGACGGGGAGGTTGCATTGACATAAGCGGAAACGATGTGATAAAATCAGCTTCGGTAGATCGTCTGAATTACGAGACCAAGCCATAGGAACAAGTATTCATTCATCCCGGCGGGATGAGCTGTTCTTTTGTTTTGGGAAAAATCAACGCGGGGTTTCATTTTCTCAAATCGGTGTCTGATCTGATTTGGACGCGGAGGGAGTTGGACATATGTCGAGAAAAGGTCGTAACATTCTGATTGGTGTACTTGTGGCGCTGGTCGTGGTTGCCGGCTTCTGGTTTATGAACCAGGGCCCGACGAACTATGCCTACAAGTACGAGGGGACGGATTTGAGTACTGACGTGGAAGGCATCGGGCGCAGCAACACCTATGATGCCTATTACGCTCTGTACAAGGATCTGCCTGCCACGACGGAGGAGGTCTCAGTGGACCTTAACACCGCGCAGGGCTCCATCGAGGTTCGTGACGAGGGTGTGTATACCCCGGACGAATCCGAAGTGACCTGGACGGTGGAAGTGCCGCAGGAGGGACTGTATTTTATCCGTCTGGACTATCTGACCGTTGAAAGCCGTGGCGTGGATATCGAGCGCGAGCTGCTGATCAACGGCGAGCTGCCCTTTACCGGTGCCAGCACGCTTTGCTTCAGCCGTTTGTGGACGGATGACGGCGAGGTACGTAAGGATAACCAGGGGAATGACATCCGACCCAGCCAGATCGAGAAGTTTGATCCCCAGAGCGCTTATTGCCGGGACGATATGGGCTATCAGACCGAGCCCTATCAGTTTTATTTCAAAGAAGGCGAGAATGAACTGACCCTGAACGCGGTGAATGAGCCTGTGATTATTCAGGGAATTACGCTGGTTCCGCCGATCGAAACCCTGACCTATGAAGATTATAAGAACTCTCTGCCGAAAGCAGACGCAAGCGATGAAGCCCGGACCCTGAGCCTGACGGTGCAGGGCGAGGACGCGGTGCTGCGCTCTTCTCCCAGCCTGTATGCCCGGTATGACCGGTCGAGCAGCCTGACGGTTCCGTATTCCATCGATAAGACCGTGCTGAACTATATCGGCGGCGACGCATGGACGAACCCGAACGAGTGGATTGAGTGGGAATTCGAAGTGCCGGAGGACGGATACTATCATATCTCCATCAAGGCGCGGCAGATGTACCAGCGCGGCGCGCTGAGCGCCCGGTCCGTGTACATCGACGGGGAAGTGCCGTTCAAGGATCTGGAGCAGGTGACGTTCAGCTACAGCACCGGCTGGGAGATGCGGACGCTGGCGGATGAAGAAGGGACTCCGTTTGAGTTCTATCTGGCCAAGGGCACGCATACTATTCGCATGGAAGTGACGCTCGGCGAGATGGGCGATATTCTGAAGGAAGTGGAAGACAGCATTTTCCGGTTGAACCAGATTTACCGGAAGATTCTGATGCTGACCGGCATCAATCCGGATCGGTACCGCGACTACAATCTGAAGCAGACTTATCCCGAAGTGATCGAGGCCATGGACCTGGAGAGCAAACGCCTGTACAAGATTGTGGATGATACCGTCGCGATTACCGGGCAGAAGAGTGACCGGGTCGCGGTCGCGCAGACGTTGGCGGTTCAGCTGGAACAGTTTGTGGAAAACAATTATCGCATTACTCAGAGCTTCTCCAATTTCAAAGACAATATTACCAGCCTCGGTACCGCCATGCAGAACATGAGCGAGAGCAAGCTGGATGTGGACCTGATCATGATCACCGGCGTGGACGCGGAAATTCCGACGGTGCACGAGACGGTGATTCAGAAGATCGGCCATGAGGTGCGCAGTTGCATCAGCAGTTTCTTTGTGGACTATAATAGCCTGGGCAACAAATACGATGACGCCGAAGACGATCCGATCGACATCTGGATTGTGACCGGCCGTGATCAGAGCACCATCTTGAAGACCATGGTCGACGATGACTTTACCGGAACGACCGGAATCAAGGTGAACGTCAAGCTGGTTGCCGCGGACGCGATTCTGACCGCGGTGGTCGCGGGCAACGGCCCGGACATCGTGCTGAGCGTGGACGGATGGTTCGCCGTGAACTACGCGATGCGCAACGCGGTGGAAGACCTGACACAGTTTGAGGACTATGAAGAGGTTGTGAAACCCTTCTATGCCAGCGCGCTGACGCCGCTGACATACGACAACGGCGAGACCGTCGGCGTGTACGGATTGCCGGAAACCCAGAACTTCAGCCTGCTGTTCTATCGGACGGATGTGCTGGAAGAGCTGGGACTGAAAGTTCCGGAGACCTGGGATGAACTGATTGCCGAACTGCCGACGATTCAGGGCAACAGCCTGACGGTCGGCGTGCCGTATCCGGACATCGCGCTGGCGGATATTTCCGTGCTGAACAGCATGATTTATCAGCTGGGCGGAGAAATTTACAACGAGAGCAAGACCAAGACGCTGATCGATGAAGAAGAAGGCGTGGCGGCGTTCAAGCTGTACACCAGCCTGTACAATGACTACGGACTGCCGACGGTGTTCGACTTTGTGAGCCGGTTCCGCAGCGGTGAGATGCCGTTGGGCGTGGCCGCCTACAGTACATATAACACGTTGACCGTTTCCGCGCCGGAAATTCGCGGATTGTGGGATTTCACCCTCTTCCCCGGAACGGTGAGCGAGGACGGGACGATCGATCATACGACCCAGAGCAACGGCGTCTGCTGCATGATGATCGCGACGGACGACGAGAACATGAAGCAGAAGTGCTGGCAATTTATGAAGTGGTGGGTCAGCGCGGACAGCCAGGTCCGGTTCGGGCGCGAGCTGGAAAGCGTGCTGGGCTCCAGCGCGAGATACCAAACCGCGAACACCGAGGCACTGGAACAGCTGGCGTGGAGCAACAAACAATTGAAGGTTCTGCGGGAGCAGATGGCCAACACTAAGGGCTTCCCGGAAATCGCCGGCGGCTATTCCACGACGCGGCATATCACCAACGCGATCCGGAAGGTCATCAACGACAAGGAAGATCCGAGAGAAACGCTGTTGAACTACGCGAGAACGATCAACGAGGAAATCAAGATCAAGCGCCGCGAGTTCAACCTGAGCACGGAAGAATAAGAAGGGGGAGGCGAGCACATGCAGTCTGAATCATACGTGTCCAGATACCTGCAGATGAAGGGAGACAATCTGCGCCACGGCTGGTCGCTGGCGAAAAAGAGAAAAGTTTGCTATCTTTTCCTGGCGCCATACGCGATCCTGTTCTTCACATTCTTCATTCTCCCGATCGCGACATCCATTTATTACAGCTTTACCTACTATAATATTCTGGAGCCCGCGCGGTTTGTCGGTCTTCAGAATTACATGAACCTGATCCTGCAGGACGATGTATTCCTGACCGCGGTCAAGAATACCTTCGTCATCGCGGTGATCACGGGTCCGGTGGGATACATCCTCAGTTTCATGTTTGCTTGGTTCATCAATGAATTGCCGAAGTGGCTGCGGACGATCGCGGTGGTTGTGTTCTACGCTCCGTCTATCGCCGGTAACGCGTACACGATTTTTTCCATCATCTTCCGGGGTGACGCGTACGGCTACCTGAACTCCATTCTGATGGATCTCGGACTCATCGACGCGCCGCTTCTGTGGCTGACAGACCCGAAGTACATGATGCCGGTGCTGATCATCGTGATTCTGTGGATGAGCATGGGCACCGGGTTCCTGAGTTTCGTCGCCGGTTTCCAGGGCATTGACAAGAGCATGTATGAAGCGGGATATGTGGACGGCGTGAGGAACCGCTGGCAGGAACTGTATCATATCACGCTGCCGAGCATGAAACCGATGCTTTTGTTCGGCGCGGTCATGAGCATCACCTCCGCGTTCAATGTGTGCGATGTGCCGCGCGCCCTGTGCGGTTACCCGTCCACGGACTACGCGGCCCGGACGATCGTGACGCACCTGTTTGACTACGGTTTCAGCCGGTTTGAAATGGGTTACGCGTCCGCGATCGCGACGCTCTTGTTCCTGGTCATGATTCTTTGCAAGAAGCTGATTTCCAATCTGCTGGGAAAGGTGGGTACCTAAATGAGCGAGAATGCAACAGTCAAAAGCACCGGTACCCTGACCCTGGTGAACGGAAAGAGGTACAAGGGCGAACTGGTGTGCGGCACGGAGAGCGCCGCATTCTACACGAAAAAGAGCACGGAACCGATGGTTGAATTCCATTACACGAAGATCAACCGTCTGGACAACATCCGCCGCGGCGGCACGGAGAGCGCCGTGACGGTGGTGCTGAAGAGCATTGACAGCGACGGTGAGCGGTACACGTTTGAGCTGAGTCAGGGCCTGAAGGTTCATCAGTTCATCAGCGATCACTGGCCTGACAAACCGGTCGAGAAGCGCACCCGCGCGGATGAGCTTCACCGCCTGGCGGAGCTTCGCGGCGAGACGATTCAGAAGCCGAAGAAACATCTGATCACCCGGAGGCATCCGAACCGGTCCATTGCCGGCGATATCGGCGTGTATTTGCTGCTGCTGATCGTGGCATGCGCGATGGGTTTCCCGCTGGTCTTCGCGATCGGCAGTTCCTTGAAGCCACTGGATGAACTGTTCCGTTTCCCGCCGACTGTGCTGGCACAGCACCCGACGCTGGACAACTTCAGCGACCTGATTGTGACGATGGGGCAGAGCTGGGTGCCGTTCAGCCGGTATCTGGTGAACACCGTGATCATCACATTTGTGGGAACTTTCGGACACCTGATTATCGCGAGCATGGCCGCGTTCGTGCTGGCGAAGTATGATTTCCCCGGCGGGAAAGCGTTCTTCGCGATTGTTACCACGGCCCTGATGTTCAGCGGATATGTGACCGGCATTCCGAACTACCTGATCATGAGCCGGCTGGGCATGATCGACACCTACTGGGCGCTGATTCTGCCGGCTTTCGCAGCGCCAATCGGTCTGTTCATGATGAAACAGTTCATGGAAGGCTTGCCGACCGCGCTGATTGAAGCGGCGCACATTGACGGCGCGAACGAGTTCCGGATTTTCTGGAGCATCGTGATGCCGAACGTGAAGCCGGCTTGGCTGACCGTGATCATCTTCAGCGTGCAGAGCCTGTGGAATACCAGCGCGAGTACGGTGATTTACAGCGAAGCCAAGAAGACATTGGTTTACGCGCTGCAGCAGATTCAGGCGGGCGGTATTGCCCGGACCGGTCAGGCCGCGGCGGTTACGGTGGTTGTGATGGCAGTTCCGATTCTGATCTTCATTCTGAGTCAGAGTCAGATCCTCGAAACCATGGCCAGCTCCGGTATCAAGGATTAAAGGGAAGGGAGGATACGCATAATGAAGAGATTTGTTTCTTTGCTTTTGCTCGCAATGCTCACCCTTTCCGCCTGCGGCGCTTTGGCCGCGGATGACGGATTCACGACCTCGTATACATACAATTATGATTACTGGGGCGAAATTCTGGAAAGCCCGGACGCGTATCGTGTGGCGACCGTGCTTAACAGCGTGAATCTCGGGCTGGATGTGACGATGCGCAAGCCGCAGAGCTTGTTTGTGATTGACAACGAGCTGTATGTGGCGGATACCGGGAACAACCGGATCATCTGCATCATCCGGGATGGGGATGAGTTCAAAGTGGATCGGATTGTGAGCGAGTCTTCCGGCGCCGAACCCGCGACATTTAATGGTCCGAGCGATGTGTATGTCGATGATGAACGGAACATGTATGTCGCGGACACGAACAACCAGCGCGTGGTGATGATGGACAAGAACGGACAGTTCGTCAGGGCATACACCAAGCCGGCGGACGCGACGTTTGACCAGAGTCTGAATTTCCTGCCGAACAAGATTACGGTGGATGTGGCCGGGCGTGTGTACGTGCTGGCGACGAACGTCAACAAGGGCTTCATTAAATATGAAGCGGACGGGACATTCACCGGATACATCGGCGCGAACAAGGTGACCACGACGATCGGTGAATACATCTGGAAGACCTATTTCCAGACGGAAGCGCAGAGGAGCCAGACAGAAAACTTCGTGCCGACGGAGTACGCGAATCTGTACATGGACGACGAAGGGTTCATTTACGCCGTGACGAATGTGTTCAGCGAATATGACCTGAAGTCCGACGCGGCAAAGCCGATTCGCCGGCTGAACGGCATCGGAAACGACATTCTGATTAAAAACGACAAATACCCGCCGATCGGCGACCTGAACTGGGTCGAAGGCAGCGACGACAACGGCCCAAGCAAGTTTGTGGATATTACGGTGCTGGACAATGATTTGTATGTCGCGTTTGACAGGATCAGAGGCCGCCTGTTCGGATATGACAGCCAGGGCGTGATGCTGTGGGCCTTCGGCACGAACGGCAATATCGACGGCGCGTTTACCGGCGCGATTTCCGTGGAGCATATGGGATATGACCTGCTGTGTCTGGACCAGTTGGAGAACAGTATTACCGTGTTTACTCCGACGCAGTACGGCAATATGATTTATCAGGCGATTGACGAGTATCTCCGCGGTGATTATGAGGTTTCCGGAGAGACCTGGGAGAAGGTGCTTCAGCAGAACGCGAACTACACCAGCGCGTTCATCGGCATCGGACGGAGCTTGATGCGGCAGGAGAAATTCTCTGAGGCGATGGAATACTTCAAGATGGCGCATGACCGGCAGAACTACGGTCGGGCGTTCAAGTACTTCCGGAAGGAATGGGTGGAAGAGAATGTCTGGTGGGTGCTGTTGATTCTGGCGGCGGTGATTCTGATCCCGCTGGTGACCGGGAAAATCAAGAAAATCAAATGGGAGGTGAACGAGCATGAACGCGCAAAGATCCATGGCTAATGAGACCACGGAACGCACGGGCACCTCATGGAGCCGGTACGTGGACTCCCTGAAATACAGTTTGCACGTGATCACTCATCCGTTTGACGGTTTCTGGGATCTGGTTCATGAGAAGCGGGGCACGCTGGCGGCGGCGCACACCTTCCTGTTCCTCTTCCTGCTGACGAGAATTCTGAAGCTGATGTACACGAGCTTCCAGTTTATTTCCGCGCCGATTCAGTACATGAACGTGTTTGAGCAGTGCGGAAGCCTGCTGATTCCGTTCCTGATTCTGTGCGCCGCGAACTGGGCGATGACGACCCTGTTCGACGGGAAGGGACGGTTTCAGGATATTTACATGGCGATGTGCTACGCACTGGTGCCGTACACGCTGATCCAGCTGCCGCTGGTGCTGGTGAGCAATTGCATCACGTTTGAGGAAAGCTCCTTCTACACGGTGCTGATGAGTTTCAGCCTGATCTGGTGCATTTTCCTCGTGTTTGTCGGGCTGATGCAGATTCATGACTACAGCCCGGGGAAGACATTTATCTTCCTGATTGTGACGGTGGTGGGCGCGATGATCATTATTTTCCTGATCCTCACGTTCTTCAGCCTTCTGGGCGACGCACTGGCGTACTTCATTTCCATGTACCGGGAAATTGTTTTCCGGCTGAATTAAGGAGGGGAGAAGAAGATGAGAAAGAAATCACTGATTCGGCGTCTGCTCCCCTGGGTGATTGTGATCGCCGCGTTGGCCGCGTTCGTTATTTTCGTGGGGATTCCGCTGTTTACCGAGACGGAAGAGGTGAACGAGAATCCGCCGGAGGTTGTGTATTATGAAGGCGGCACGGATCCCATCGAGATGGAAAATGACAAGCTGAGCTTTGTGATGGATCCTTCCACGACGCAGTTTGTGCTGACCGAAAAGGAAACCGGGCGTGAATGGCGCAGCAATCCCGCGGACGCTTCGAGCGACCCGATTGCTCTGAGCACGAACAAGGATCTGCTGAGCGCGACGCTGACCGTGACCTATACGACGAACAGCGGTACGGTGGAGTATAATAACTATACCTATTCCATTGCAAACCAGAATTATACGATTGATCAGGAAGACGGATTGATTCGGGTCAATTACGCCGTGGGACAGATCGAGAAGGTATATATTATTCCGACTGCGATCACGAAAGAGCGCTATAAGTCCTTCACGGATAACATGAAGAAGTCAACCAAGAAGAAGCTTGAATCCAACTACACCCTGATGACTCCCGAAAAGCTGGAGAAGCGGGATGATAAGGAAGAATTGCTGGCAAAATATCCGACGATCGGCGAGCAGGAAATGTACCTGCTAAAGTCGGATACCAGTTCCAACAACAAGGCCAAGATTCAGGGATATTTTGAAGAAGCCGGCTATACGATGGAAGACTACGAAACGGACATGCAGCTGGTTGCCGATGTTTCGTCGAACAGCGGGCCGGTGTTTAACGTGTCCATTGAGTACCGGCTGGAGGACAATGATCTTGTAGTGGAAATTCCCTATGACTCTATCCGGTACAAGTCCGACTATCCGATTACCTATGTCAGCCCGCTGCCGATGTTCGGCGCGGCCGGGACGGAGGCGGACGGCTACATTGTGGTGCCGGAAGGCGGCGGTGCGCTGCTCCGGTACAATAACGGGAAACTGAGTCAAAGCGCGTATTACGCGAACATGTACGGCTGGGATTACGGCGAGGAACGGCTGGAAGTGGTCAGCGAAACCGAGAACGCCTTCCCGGTGTTCGGTATGACGCAGGACGAAGGTTCCTTCATCTGCATCATTGAAGGCGCGTCCTCCTATGCCGGCATTAACGCGGATATCGCGGGCCGGGTGAACAGCTACAACACCTGCTATGCCAAGTACAATGTGCTTCACAGCGCTCAGTATAACGTGTCCGCGAAGACGGCGCAGCTGGTGTATGTGTACGAAAAGGAAATTCCGAATGACACCGTGATTCAGCGGTACCGTTTCCTCGACACGAACAGTTATACCGATATGGCTCTGGCGTATGGGGAGTATCTGCGGGAGAAAGATCCGCTGCTGAGTGAAGCAATCGCATCTGAAGAAATGCCCGTGTCCGTGGAAATCGTCGGCGCGATTAACAAGACGCAGGTGAAGTTCGGGCTGCCGGTCGACAGCGTGGTTGCGGTGACGACCTTTGATGAAGCGAAAGAAATGATTTCCAATTTGCTCAACGGCGGGGTTCAGAACATGAGCGTTCGGTTCAGCGGATGGGAAAACGGCGGCGTGCGGCAGCGTGTGAACACGAGCGTGCATGTGACGCGAAAGCTGGGCGGCAACAGCGGCATGAAATCCCTGATTCAGGAAGCGAGCGAAAAGAATGTTCCGCTGTACTTTGACGGGATCAACTGTTTTGCCTATGACAGCGGGCTGTTCAACGGGTTCATCCCGTTCAACAACGCCGCGAGATTCGCGACACGGGAGCAGGCGAAGCTGTACAATTATGATGTGATTACCTATGAGCAGGCCACGTGGGAGGATGCCTATTATCTGGTGAAGCCCGCGTACGCAAAGGCGAACACCACGGTGATGCTCAATGCCATGAAGGACCGCGGGGTGTACGGCGTCGCGTTCCGGGATATCGGCGATTTGCTGAGCGCGGATTACAATCCGAGAGATACGGTGACGCGCGAAGAAGTGAAGTCGATGAACGTTGAAAGCCTGCAGGAAGCGAAAGAGAACGGACAGGCGATCATGATCCGGAAAGGCAATGATTACGCGATCGGCTACGCGGATGTGATCACCGACATGAACCTGAGCGGCAATAATTACGCGCTGCTTGACGAGCGGATTCCTTTCTATCAGATTGCCCTGCACGGAATGAAGGACTACACCGGAGACCCGATCAACTTGGCCGAGGATTACGAGGAAGAATTCCTGAACGCGGTGGAATACGGCGCGGGGCTGAACTTCACACTGATGAACGCGGATGGAAAGATCCTTCAGGAAAGTGACTATACCGGATATTACGGGGCCAGTTACGCAAGCTGGGGAGAGAAAGCGATTGAGATGATCATCCGGTATCAGGCCGACATGAAGGGGCTGAATCAGCAGAAGATCGTCAATCACGAAATCCTCGAAAGCGATGTCCGGGTGACGGAGTATGAGAACGGTACCAAGGTATATGTCAACTATACCGATGAGGATGTGAGCACGGACGGCGTGACCGTCCCGGCGCGGGATTATGTGGTGAAAGGAGGGGATGCCTGATGAAGAGGAGTATTGTGGAAGGATTTCAGATGCTGATTCCCGGCAATAAGATTTATCACACGATGCCCGCCAAGCGTGCGAGAACCGGATATCTGTTCATCCTGCCCTTCATTATTGGTTTCCTTGTGTTCATGGTGCGGCCGCTGTTTGAAAGCCTGATGATGAGCTTCAGCAACGTGACGCAGGTTCCCGGTGAAGGGTATACGCTGACATGGACCGGCATCGAGAACTACAAGTACGCGTTCGGCGTGGATCCGTACTACAACCAGTACCTGCTCGACGAAATCAGCCGGATGGGTATTAACGTGATTTCCACGCTGGTGATGAGCTTTGTGATCGCCGTGATTCTGAACCAGGACTTCAAGGGCCGGACACTGGCGAGAGCCATCTTTTTCCTGCCTGTGATCCTTTCCAGCGGCGTGCTGCCCGGCATTGAGAGCCAGAATGAATTTTATGACATGATGGCCGGCGTAGCGGAAAGCGTGGAAGGCGCGGCGGGCGTAAGCATCAGCGCGTGGCTGGAAGATTTGCTGAGCGTGTCCGGCGTGGCCGGCGGCGCGTTCGACATTATCTTTCAGATGATTGACGGCATCTATGACATCGTCATGGCGAGCGGCATTCAGATCATTGTGTTCCTCGGCGGATTGCAGAGCATTTCTCCGAGCTTGTATGAGGCGGCCAATGTGGAAGGTTGCAGCGCGTGGGAATCTTTCTGGAAGATCACTTTCCCGATGGTCAGCCCGCTGTTGCTGGTTAACTGCATTTACACGATTATTGACTTCTTCATGAAGAACGACAACACGGTGATGGAGCGGATTAACGAGGTCATGTACAAGCAGTTCCGCTTCGGTGAATCCTCCGCGATGAGCTGGATTTATTTCGGCGTCGCGCTGGCGTTCATCGGCGTCAGCTCACTGATTATCAGATTGGCGGTGAAGAGCTATGAGTAAGAACAACACCGTGTATATCGGCGAAAATCAGAACTTCTGGGACCGGAACCGCCGGAGCGGGGGATACCTGCTGAAGAAAAGAATCGGTCAGATCGCGGTGTCCGTGATCCGCGGCCTGCTGCTGTTCGGGCTGTGCTTCATGATTATTCAGCCCATGCTGACCCGCTTCAGCATCGGTTTCATGGAGGAGCAGGATTTGTACGATTCCACCATCGTGCTGTTGCCGCGCCATGTGACGACCGACAACTACCGGATTGTGGCTGACCTGACAAATTGGCCGAAGAGCATGATCAATACCCTGTGGACCAGTTTGCTCGTGTCGGTGTGTCAGGTGATCAGCTGTACGCTGGTCGGATACGGGTTCGCACGGTACGAATTTCCGCTGAAGAAGTTCTGGTTTGCGTGCGTGATTATGCTGATCATTATTCCGCCGCAGACGATTCAGACGGCGCTGTACATGCAGTTCGCGAACTTTGATATCTTCGGAATCATCAAGGCGACGACGGGGAAGACGCTGAATCTGAGAACCAATGTGATTCCGTACGTGCTGATGAGCCTGACTTGTATGGGACTCAAGGACGGGCTGTATATCTTCATGCTGCGACAGTATTTCAAGAGCGTTCCGACTTCGCTGGAAGAGGCGGCGTATGTGGACGGCTGCGGCACGCTGCACACTTTCGTGAAGATCATGCTGCCGGACGCCGTGCCGACGATTGCAAGCTGTTTCCTGTTCAGCTTTGTGTGGCAGTGGACGGATCTGTTCTATACCCGGAACTTCCTGTCCAGCTACAGCATTTACTCCACGGAGCTGGCGAACATCGTCAGTAAGATGGCCCGGTATTTCGCAAATTCTGTAGGCGAGACAGTGATCGTGCCGAACGGCCGGCAACAGCAGCTGATTTCCATCGGTGTGCTGATCTGCTGTATTCCGCTGATTATCCTTTATTGCTTCACGCAGCGGACTTTTGTGGAGAGTTTGGCGATGACCGGTTCCAAGGAATAAGGTGTGCATTTTCGCTGGTTTTCATTCTCAAAAATTGCGATTTGGGGTTGCGTTTTTGGGTAAGATGGTTTAGAATCACATTAAAGGTTCCACCTAAACTTGAAACTGTATGACTCCTCCCAAAGGGACGGTCATATAGCAATAAAAAAGGAGGGTTTTCTACATGAAGAAACTCGTTGCTTTGTTACTCGCTCTGATGATGCTTCTGGCGTCCTGTGCCGCGCTGGCCGAAGATGCCGAGTATCCGGAAAAGGTTGAGGGAATCGACTTCAACGGTCAGAAGGTTTGGATTGCGGACTACTGGACCCGCTCTGCGGATCGCAAGGATGATCCCACCGAAGAAGAGCAGGCGCAGTACGACTATCGTGACTGGATCAATGCGACCTACAATGTCGAAGCCTATCAGCAGGCGGACGGCGACTGGGGCACCAACGCGACCCAGCTGATCAACTTCAACGGCACCGGTACGGCTGAAGACCTGCGGCTGTACATCATTGAGCCCGGCTCCGTCGGCACGCTGATGGCCAATGGCGTGATCGCGGCCTGGAATGATCAGGATCTGGTTGACCTGAACTCTGACAAGTGGAATACCGCGGATTTGGAGTTCCTGACCAAGGGCGGCAAGACCTACGGCGTGGTCGCCGGCAATTCCGAGCCCCGTCAGTGCCTGTATTTCAACAAGCGCGTGCTGGAAGAAGCGGGCATCGACTGGAACACCATCTATGACATGCAGGCGAACGGCACCTGGACCTGGGCGGCCTGGGAAGAAATGATGCAGAAGATTCATCGCGACACCGACAACGACGGCGTGATCGATATCTACGGCTTCACCGGATCCTCCGATGACATGATGCTGATCTCCGTGTTCGTCAATGGCGGCAGCTTCTTCGCCTTCGATGACAACGGCAACCTGCAGCCCACCATGAACAGCGACGAAGCGCTGAGTGCTCTGGCCTGGGCGAAGGGCATGAAGGAAAAGTATTTCTACTATTGCCCCGAAGGCGGCAACTGGGACTACTACAAGGAAGCCTTTAAGGCCGGCAACATCGGCTTCTATATGTATCAGTGCTACGGCGGATTCAACGACAACGCTGAGCTGGGTGACATGGAAGACGAGTGGGGCGCCGTGGCGTTCCCGGTTCCGAACGAAGGCGACACCTATCTGACCGTTATCAGTGACAACTTCACCGTGATCCCGAGCTGCTATGATGCCGAGACCGTGGCGAAACTGGTCTTCCTGTATGACCTGTGGTCCAACCCGACCCCCGGCTATGACGATGAAGACAGCTGGATTGGCAACAAGTACAATTACACCGACGAGCGTGCCGTGGACGAAACCTACGCCATGCTGCGCGAGCCGGATCATGCGGTTGCGAACCGCGCGACCCTGCTGGGCACCGTGAACGACGTGCTGGGTCAGGACTTCCTGTGGAGCATCGACGGCGCGACCCCGGCCGAGCTGGTTGAGACCAACATGCCGAAGTGGCAGTCCCTGTGCGACACTTTCAACGGCGTTGCGACTGCGGAATAATTTCCAAAGCTAAGTTCTTCTGCCCCCGCCCAAAGGCGGGGGCTTTTTGCTGCGCAATTTTTGAGATTGACAGACAGGAACCACAATCTTATAATAGATTTAACGTTTTCCATACCATATTTTGTATTTGAGGAGTGAAATGATCATGCAGTATGTACTTGGGATTGACCTTGGCACATCCGGCACGAAGACAGTGCTGTTTGACCGGGACGGAAAGGCCATGGCATCCGCCACGATTGAGTATCCGATGTATCAGCCGCAGAACGGCTGGGCGGAGCAGGATCCCGCCGACTGGGCGAATGCCGCGGTTCAGACCATTGGGATGGTTCTTCAGAAGAGCGGTGTCGATCCGAAGGACATCGTGTCTTTGGGTATCAGCGGGCAGATGCACGGTCTCGTCATGCTGGATGAAAACGGGGATGTGATTCGCAAGTCCATCATTTGGTGTGATCAGCGCACGGCGAAAGAATGCGAGGAGATTACCGAAATCGTCGGATATGAGAATCTGATTCGGATTACCGCGAATCCCGCGTTGCCGGGGTTTACGCTCGGGAAGTTGATCTGGGTGCGGAAGCATGAGCCGGACAATTACGCCAGATGCAAGCATGTGCTGCTGCCGAAGGACTATGTGAGATACGTGCTGACCGGCGATTTCGCGACCGAGGTCAGCGACGCGAGCGGCATGCAGATGCTGGACGTGCCGAACCGGTGCTGGAGTGAAGAACTTCTGAACAAACTGGATATTGATATTGCGCTGTTGCCGAAGGTGTATGAAAGCTGCGAAGTGACCGGGCATATTTCCGCGGAAGCGGCGAAGAAGACCGGGTTGAGCGAGGAGACGCTTGTGGTCGGCGGCGCCGGAGACAACGCTGCGGCGGCGGTCGGAACCGGTGTGGTGGAAGACGGAAAAGCATTCACGACCATCGGGACGAGCGGCGTGGTGTTTGCGCACACGAGCCAGCTGGCGATTGACCCGAAGGGACGGGTGCACACCTTCTGCTGCGCGGTGCCCGGGGCGTGGCACGTGATGGGTGTGACGCAGGCGGCCGGACTGAGCCTGAAATGGTTCCGGGACCGCTTCTGCGCCGCGGAGAAGGAAGCGGCCGCGCAGATGGGCGTTGATCCGTATGAGCTGACGAATCAGGAAGCCGCGCAGAGCCCGATCGGGGCGAACAAACTGCTGTACGCGCCGTATCTGATGGGTGAGCGGACGCCGCATTTGGACAGCGACTGCCGCGGGATGTTCTTCGGGCTTTCCGCGATGCATGAGCGTCGGGATTTGCTGCGCGCGGTGATGGAAGGCGTGACATACAGTCTAAACGACTGTCTGGGCGTGCTGAATGAAATGGGCGTGGCGCCGGAGACTATGCTGGCCTGCGGCGGCGGCGGGAAGAGCCCGCTGTGGCGGCAGATGCTGGCGGACGTGATGAACTGCCCCGTGGCGACAACGGTGAACACCGAAGGTCCGGCGCTGGGCGTTGCGATTCTGGCCGGCGTGGGCGCGGGACTGTATCCCACGGTGCAGGACGCGTGCCGGGCGATGATTCACGTGAATCCCGCGCAGAATCCGATTGCGGAAAACGTGCCGAAGTACGCGAAGGTGTATCAGGTGTACAAGCAACTGTATACCGCCAACAAGGAAATCTTTAAGCAGTTGGGAGGGCTTGACGCGTGAGATGCCAGTTTTGCAGCTGCACGGACAGCAAGGTGATCGACTCCCGGCCCACGGACGACGGAAACAGCATTCGGCGGCGCAGAGAGTGCCTGAACTGCGGGCGCCGGTTTACCACATACGAAAAGGTGGAGATGAATCCGCTGTTTGTGGTGAAGCGGGACGGGCGGAGAGAACTGTTTGACAGCCAGAAAATCAAGGCGGGTATTATTCATGCCTGCGACAAGCTGCCGGTAAGTATGCAGCAGATTGACGACATCGTGTCCCGGATTGAGCAGAAATGCTACGCGGACATGGGCGGGGAGATTCCGACGGAGAAGATCGGCGACATGGTGATGATGGAACTGAAGGATCTTAACGATGTCGCGTATGTACGGTTTGCCGCGGTGTACCGGAAATTTACCGATCTGGAAACCTTCATGGGCGAGCTTCAAAAGCTGGTTGACGAACATAAGATGTAAATGAAAATGCCCGGCTCCTTTCGGAGCCGGGCATTCGACTGTCATCAGTCTTCCGTTCGGAAGCAGTAGATGGTCGTGGTGTCATACTTTTCGCCGGGGCGAAGCACGGTCGTGCCCGGGAAATTCGGATGATTCGGGTCATCCGGGCAGTGCTGGGTTTCGAGGCAGAAACCGTCGTACTTCTTGTATTCCAGACCGCCCTTGCCGGAGGCGCTGAGCGCGCAGCCGGAATAGAACTGAATGGCGGGCTGGTCGGTCAGGACTTCCATGTAGCGGCCGGTTTCCTCATGATAGACACTTGCCGCAAAGCCCATGGAAGAACCTTTGGTGAGGACGAAATTGTGGTCATAGCCGCCGGCGGGGATCATCTGCGGGCAGGAATCCATGACTTCTAGACCTTCGTCCACCAGAAGACCATATCGCAGGTCCAGCGGGGTATCCAGCACCGGCATATAAGCGCCGGTGGGGATCAGGTGCTCGTCCACCTTGGTGATGACATCCGCGTCGATCGTGACGACATGGTCACGCACGGAGCCGTGGTCCTGCCCGCCGAGGTTGAAGTAGGTGTGATTGGTCAGGTTGCAAAGGGTGGGCTTGTCCGTAGTGGCTTCGTAGTGGATGATCAGGTCGCACATATCATTCCAGGTGTAGGTGACGGTGACATTCAGCGTGCCGGGATAGTTTTCTTCGCCGTCCGGAGAAACGCGGTGGAAAGCGACGGAATCCTCGTGGTCGCCTTCGACGGGCGTGCCGGTCCAGAAATGAGATGAGAAGCCAACATTGCCGCCATGCAGGTGGTTGATGCCGTGGTCATTCAGGGCAACCTGATAGTTCGTTCCGTCAATGGTGAACTGACCCTTGCCGATGCGGTTGCCAAAGCGGCCCACCGTGTCGCCCATGGAGGCGTGAGGGGCGATATATCCTTCCAGCGTGTCACAGCCCAGCGCGACATCGGCCATGTTTCCGCCGGCGTCCGGGACGATAATGCTTTGCAGAATCGCACCCCATTCAATGACGGAAATGGAGGCGCCCATGGAATTGGTCAGGGTAAAGCGATGGACATCCCTGCCTTTGGGGGATTTTCCCCAGACTTCGGTTTTGATGGACATTTGGAACAATCTCCTTTCAATTATATCTTTTCAGATTCCTGTGCGGAATCCGGAAGAGACGAAAAAGAATCCGACAGCGAAAGTGACGGATCGGTTTCCATATCCGAAAGCTTTCGCTGGATGGACCGGGACCGGGAGACGGCGGAATCGATGGATTCACCGGCCTGATCCAGACGTTTGCGGGTATCCTCCAGCACTTCCGAGAACCGGTTAAAGTCGTTTTTAATGGCACCCAGCAGACGCCAGACCTCGCCGCTGCGCTGCTCGATGGCCATTGTGCGGAAGCCCATTTGCAGGACATTGAGCAGCGCCGCGAAGGTGCTGGGGCCGGAAATGACTACCCGGCTGTCCCGCTGAATACGCTCAACCAGATCCGGCGACTGAAGGACTTCCGCGTAGAGCCCTTCCACGGGGAGGAACATGATCGCAAAATCCGTCGTGTGGGGCGGAGAAATGTATTTATCGGCGATTTTGACCGCTTCCTGACGAATCCGCTGGAACAGCGCCTTGCGCGCGGCTTCCACGCCGGACGCGTTGCCCTGCTGGGAACATTCCACCAGACGGAGATAATCCTCCTGAGGGAATTTGCTGTCCACCGGGAGCCATACATTTTCTCCGGCGCGGTTGGGAAGCCGGATCGCGAATTCTACCCGTTCGGATTTGTTCGGGATGACCTGTACATTCTCGGCAAACTGCTCCGGGGCGAGAACCTGCTGAATAATACTGCCTGCCTGCATTTCGCCCCAGATGCCGCGGGTTTTCACATTGGTGAGAACCTTTTTCAGGTCCCCGACGCCGGAAGCGAGAGTATGCATTTCACCAAGACCTTTGTAGACGGATTCCAGACGCTGACTGACCTGCGCAAAGCTGGAATCCAGTTTTTGGTCCAGCGATTCGGAAAGACGGTCGCTGACGGTTTTGCGCATCTCGGTCAGCTGGCGGTCATTCTCTTGGCGCAGGGAGGCAAACGAGGCTTGATTGGATTCACGCAATTGGTCCATGCGTGCATCCAGCCGGGACAGGGAGTCATTCATGGCAGAAGACGCGCGGGAAGCGGATTCTTCCTGATTACGGGTAGCGAGCAGGACCTGACGCTGCATGCTTTCCAGCAGGGAGGACTGCCCCTGACCGATCTGGGACATGGTGGAAACCAGACTTTGGTTCGCGTTGTACTGATTTTCCAGAATCTGGTCATGCTGGGCGTCCAGCTCGTCGAGAATCTGATTGCCGAGACGTTCCAGCGTGACTTCGTTTCGATCCTGATTTCTGGACTGCTGATGAACATATTGATTTTGGCGGACCAGCAACACCACCAGCAGAGCCAGACAGGCCAGGAGCAGGAGCGCAATGATTAAAGCCAAATCATTCGTCATCAGACTTCTCTTCTTCCTTCCCAGGCTTTCTGCAGGGTTACCTCGTCGGTGTATTCCAGATCACCGCCGACCGGGACGCCATGCGCGATACGCGTGCACCGGACGCCGAGCGGCTTGAGCAGGCGCGCGAGATAGGACGCGGTGGCTTCGCCTTCCACGTCCGGGTTGGTGGCCAGAATGACTTCCTCCACCGTTTCAGACTTCAGTCTGGAAAGCAGTTCTTGAATGCGAATCTGATCCGGGCCGATGCCGTTCATCGGGGACAGGGTGCCGTGAAGGACATGGTAGAGACCGTGATACTCGTGCATGCGCTCAATTGCGGCGACATCCCGCGGGTCCCGCACCACGCAGATTTGTCCGTTGTGGCGGGAGGGATTATCGCAGATGTCGCATTGCTCACCGGTCGCGTAATTCCCGCACCGGTCGCAGAAGCGGATTGCCTTTCTGCCTTCCCAAAGGGCCACAGACAGCGAACGCACATCTTCCAGAGGCATGGAAATAATGTGATAGGCGAGGCGCTGGGCCGTCTTTTTCCCGATACCGGGAAGACGGTTCAGCTCTGCCGCCATGGTTTGAATCGGCTGTAATTGGTCACTCATATCAGAACATACCGCCCATTCCCGGTGCCATTTTGTTCATCGCGGATTCGCGGGCTTCTTCGCCCTTGCGAAGCGCTTCATTCACTGCCGCGAGGATCAGATCCTGCAGCATTTCAATATCGTCCGGATCCACAACCTGCGGGTCAATGGTGATCGATGTGAGTTCCCGTTTGCCGGAAAGCTTGACAGAGACCATGCCGCCGCCGGAAGAGGCTTCGTATTCCGCCGCGTCGAGCTGCTCCTGTGCCTGCTGAAGCTGTTCCTGCATTTTCTGTGCCTGACGCATCAGCTGCTGCATGTTGCCGCCGCCGAAGCCGCCGAAATTCTGTCTGCCCATATAAACCTCCTGAATGCTTTGGATTTGTGTGTATTGTATCATGTTTCCGAAGCCGTTTCAATGGCGGAAACACCGGCGACCACGTCATCGAGAATGGCCATAATATAGGGAAGTCCTTTGCCCTGACGTTTCTGGAGGGCGATTTCGTCCGCCTGAAGCACCGTAGCCTGGGATTTGACCTGATGCACCATCAGGCGGGTTGCACCGGATTGAGAAGTGAGAACTACTCCGACCAGACGGCTGCCGTTGGAGGCGTTTTTATTGAAGAAGAAGCAGCGCACCCCCTTGCCACCGCGGTTCTGGGATTCAAAATCCAGCTGTGGAATGCGTTTGCCCCAGCCGCGCTCGGAGAAGAGGACAACTTCATTCTTGTTGCTGAGCTGGCCGAAGAAGATGATTTCATCCTCCGCGTCGAGCAGCATTCCGCGGACGCCGGCCGCGATTCGGCCCTGCACGGGGATGGCGGCGAGCGGGAAGCGGATGCTCATGCCGGAGGCGGAGATCATCAGAATATCACTGTTTTCATCCGTCAGCGGGAAAGCCGCAATGAGCCGGTCACCCTTTTTCAGATTCAGCGCGGGGTATTTTTTGCTCCGCACGGCGTAATCCTCCGCGGCGGTGCGCTTGACCACGCCGCGCGCGGTCGCCAGAAGCAGATCCGGTGCCTTGGAAAGCTCGGCCGGGAGGGATGCTTTCATCAGGATGACGTGTTCGTTTTCTTCTATGTCGGCGAGAATGCCGGAGAGAAGCTGACCACGATCACGCGGCTTGCAATCGCTCAGCTTGGATATTGAAACCGGGTAGCAGTTTCCGTGATTCGTGAGGATATACAGGGTTTGAGCAGTGGTCGCGGGAAGCGTGAAGCGGGCGCTGTCCGCCCAGCTTTCCTCTGCGGAAGGCAGGGGTGTTTTTTTCAGCAAAGCCGGGGAGACCCGCTTTAAATATCCGCCCTGCGTATAGATGATAGTTACATCTTCCGGCAGGACTTCCTCCGCGGGAAGCTCCACAGGGACTGCGGACATTTCTTCCAGCGCGGTGCGCCTGTCATCCCCGTATTCATCGGCGATGGACTGCATTTCATCCCGGATGACTGCCATGAGCTTTTTCTCGCTTTTCAGGATGCCTTCCAGACGGGAAATCAGTTTCATGATGTCTGCGTATTCCTTGCGGAGAGCGACGATTTCCAGATTGGTGAGGCGCTGGAGGCGCATGTCCAGAATGGCCTGAGCCTGCACGTCGGAGAGGGCAAAGCGGTCCATCAGCGCGGCTTTGGCTTCCTTGGGGCTTTTGCTGGCACGGATGAGGGCGATGACTTCGTCCAGATTGTCCAGCGCGATCATCAATCCTTCGAGAATATGCGCCCGGGATTTGGCCTGGTTCAGTTCGTATTTGGTTCTGCGGGTGATGACGAGCTTTTGATAATCAATATAATAGGCGATCATCTGCTTGAGGCTCATCTGCACCGGTTTGCCTTCCGCGATGGCGACCATGTTGACGCCGAAGGTGACTTGCAGGTCCGTGTATTTATAGAGATAGGCCAGAACTTTTTGCGGATCCGCGTCTTTTTTGAGCTCGACCACCGCGCGCATGCCGGTGCGGTCGCTTTCGTCGCGGATGTCATAAATGCCGGTCAGGACGGCCTTCTTTTCTTCCCGCAGCTTTTGAATTTTTTCCAGCATGGCAGATTTGTTAACCTGATAGGGGATTTCGGTAATGCAGATCAGCGTGCGCCCGGCGGAGCCGTCTTCCAGATGCACCCGCGCGCGAAGCGTCAGTTTGCTGCGGCCGGTTTCATATCCCTTTTTGATTTCCTCATTATTAAGCAGGATGCCTCCGGTCGGAAAATCCGGCGCGGGGATGATTTTCATGAGATCATCCAGCGAAATATCCGGGTTTTCCATCTGGGCGATGACGGCATTGATGGATTCACGAAGATTATGCGGCGGGATATTGGTGGCCAGCCCCACGGCGATGCCGTTGGCGCCGTTGACCAGAAGATTCGGGAAACGGGCCGGAAGCATGTCCGGCTCTTTCAGGGTATCATCGAAATTGAGTCGGAAGGGGACGGTATCCTTTTCCAGATCCCGTAATAATTGAAGGGCCAGCGGCGCCATTCTCGCTTCTGTATACCGCATGGCGGCGGCACTGTCGCCGTCGATGGAGCCGAAATTGCCGTGACCGTCGATGAGCGGGGCTCGCATAGAAAAGTCCTGCGCCATATGAACGAGAGCGCCGTAGACGGAGGAATCCCCGTGCGGATGGTATTTACCGAGGCAGTCCCCGACGATACGGGCGCATTTCCGGTGCGGCTTGTCAGGCGTGGTGCCAAGTTCCATCATTGTATAAAGAATGCGGCGCTGAACCGGCTTGAGCCCGTCCTCCACACGGGGAAGGGCGCGCTCGAGAATGACGTGCTCGGCATAGGGAATCATGCTGTTGTGCATGACATCTTCCATATTGGTATCCAGAATGCGGGAGGGATCATCCTGCACGATGGGATTCGATTCTTTTTTCTTTCCGGCCATGGCTTACGCTCCTTCCCCAGCGGTCTGATTTTCAGGCAACTTGAAATCATCCGGACGGTTAAAGTCCGCGTGGGCACTGATGTAATCGCGCCGGAGGTCGACCTTGTCGCCCATGAGGATGTTGGTAAGGTGGTCCGCTTCATTCATATTTTCAATGGAGACGCGGATGAGCTTGCGGTGAGCCGGGTCCATCGTGGTTTCCCAGAGCTGTTCCGGATTCATTTCGCCCAGACCCTTATAGCGCTGAAGCGTATAGCCTTTTCCGACGGAGCGGGTGGCTTTCGCAAGCTCCTTATCGTCGTAGGCGTAGATGACTTTGCTGCCTTTTTGCACCTTGTAGAGGGGCGGCATGCCGATATAGATATGACCGGAGGTGATCAGCTCTTTCATGTGACGGAGGAAGAAGGTCAGCAGGATGGCGCGGATGTGGGCGCCGTCCTGGTCCGCATCGGAGAGGATGATGACTTTGCCGTATTTGAGAGAATCCAGATCCACACTGTCGTCAATGCCGGTGCCGAGCGCCGTGATCAGGGAGCGGAATTCTTCATTTTGAAGGACCTGTTCCAGATGTTTTTTCTCGACATTCAGGGGCTTACCGCGCAGGGGGAGAATGGCCTGAAACCGGCGGTCACGCCCCTGTTTCGCACTGCCACCCGCGGAGTCACCCTCCACGATGAAAAGCTCGTTCTGTTCGGCTTTTTTGCCGGTGCAGCTGGCCAGCTTGCCGACCAGCGGGGCCGCGCCCAGCTCATTCAATTTCCGGATATGATCCTTGGTTTTGCGAACCGCTTCACGGGTTTGTGCGGCGCGGATGGCTTTGGAAATGATGGTATTGGCGGAGTCCTGATTCTTCAGATTATCCAGCCAGTCCGTCATCGCTTTTGTAATAATTGCTTCCACTGCGGGGCGGACTTCGCTGTTGCCGAGACGGCCTTTGGTCTGCCCTTCGAACTGCGGATTTTTGACCATGACGGTGACCACCCCGGTCATGCCTTCGCTGAAATCCTCACCGGTGAGGTTGGCGTCTTTATCTTTCAGGAGGCCGTTTTTCCGGGCGTATTCATTCATGCATTTGGTGAAGGCGGCCTTGAACCCGGTCTGATGTGTGCCGCCGTCTGGGGTGCAAATGTTGTTAACATAGGAAGAAAGGGAAGTGGTGGAATATTCGTCCGTGTACTGCACCGCGGCGGAACAAAGGATTTCGTCCTTTTTGCCGGAGAGGAAGATGACGTCGTTATGAAGGGGTGTTTTGTTCTCATTCAGATAACGAACGTAGTCCGCAATGCCGCCTTCGAAGTGGAAGACTTTGGTTTTGTCTTCCCCGGAGACGCGCTCGTCTGTAAAGGTGATTTTGACGCCTTTGTTCAGATAAGCCAGTTCCTGCAGGCGGCGGGCGACCACTTCTCCGTTGAAATGAACATCATCGAAAATGGCGTTGTCCGGCAGAAAGCGGACAAGGGTCCCTTTTTTATGGGATTTGCCCATGAACTGCAGGGGACCGCTCGGCTCTCCGGCGTGAATTTTGCCGGTTTTCGGATCCGTGAAGCTGGTGAATTCCATGCGATAATGGTTAAAATCACGGAAGACATCGACCGTGAGCCATTGACTCAGGGCGTTGACGACTGAGGCGCCGACACCGTGCAGACCGCCGGAATAGTTGTAATTCGCGTTATTGAATTTGCCGCCGGCGTGTAGCACCGTGAAGATGACCTGGACTCCGGGAATCCCCATGGTCGGGTGCGTATCCACGGGCATGCCGCGGCCGTTGTCATAAACGCTGGCGGAGCCGTCTTTATGAAGCGTGACACGGACGTCATTCGCAAAGCCGTTGGAGGCTTCGTCAATCGCGTTGTCCACGATTTCCCAGAGCAGGTGATGAAGCCCGCGGGAAGAAGTTGTGCCGATATACATGCCGGGGCGCAGACGGACCGCTTCGAGCCCTTCGAGGACCTGAATATCCCCGGCGTTGTAAGTCTGTGAGGACAATACCATTCACTCCTTGCCGATTCGACGGAAAAACCATCTCTTATTACACTCTTATTTTACCATAAAATGTGTATAAAATAAAGAAAAACCACAAAAAATTGGGGTTTGGGGCTCAAAAATGGTACTCTATCCGGGCTGATTTCAGGTGAAAAAAATCATTCAAACAGAAAATTTACTTTACTCTTTTATTTACAACGTTTTTATGGTAGAATACAGCCGTTTTTGGGAGATATTTTTTCGTTTCCCATGACGAATGATGAAAGGGAGGGTCTGGATTGACAACCGCGCTGATTATTTTCATTCTGATGTACGCGGGGATGCTGATTTTTTCGAAGTGGCGGGTCTGGTTCGCACTGGGTGCCGCGGTGTGCATGGTGGCATTTGGCGTTCTGCCGGTGAGCGAAGTGCTGCCGAACATCAACTGGAATGTGATTATGATGATCGCCGGGACCATGGGACTGGTGAGCCTGTTTGTGGAAACGGGAATGCCGTCCCGGCTGGCGGATATGATTCTGAACAAAGTTCCGAACGCCTGCTGGGCAGTGGTTGCCCTGTCGGTGTTCTCCGGAGTGATTTCCGCGTTCGTGGACAATGTGGCGACGGTACTCATGCTGGCGCCGGTGGGGTTGGAGATTTCCAAGAAACTGAAAATGAATCCGGTGCCGGTCATTATCGCTATCGCGGTGAGCAGCAATCTGCAGGGCGCGGCGACGCTGGTGGGCGACACGACCAGCATTCTGCTGGGCGACTACGCGGGGATGACCTTTCTGGACTTCATCTGGTGGAAGGGCAAACCGTCTATTTTCTGGGCGGTGGAACTCGGCGCCGCCGGAACGGTCGCGATTCTTTACTTCCTGTTCCGCGAAAACAAGGAGCCGATTGAAAAACAGCCGCTGACCGAGGTGACGGACTATTTCCCGGGCATCATGATGATCGCGATGGTTGTGTGCCTGATCATTGCGAGCTTCATCACGTTCCCGGGCGCGCTGGACGATCTGAAGAACGGCATCATCTGCCTTATTCTGTGCGTGATTACGCTGATTCACGCGTGCGTGAAAAAGCATTCCTTTAATTCCGCCAAACTGGTGGCCAAGGAGATGGACTATCAGACGCTGGCGATGTTGTGCGGGCTGTTTATCGTTGTGGCCGCGATTCAGAAGGCCGGGATTATCGACGCGATTGCCGCTTGGTTCTCGAGCGTCGGCAAGGGAAGCCTGTTCGGGCTGTATACGCTGATCGTGTTCGGATCCGTGATTCTGAGCGCGTTTATCGACAATATTCCGTATGTTGCGGCGATGCTGCCCGTGATTGAGGTGCTGAGCCAGAATCTCGGTATCGCGCCGTATGTGATGTATTTCGGGCTGTTGAGCGGTGCGACGCTCGGCGGAAACATCACGCCGTTCGGCGCGTCGGCAAACGTGGCGGCGATCGGGATTCTGCGCAAGAACGGATACGAAGTGAAGAATCAGGATTTCTTCCGGATCGGAATTCCGTTTACGCTGACCGCAGTGGTGATCGGATATGTGTTTATCTGGCTGGTTTGGTCGGGTGTAGCCTGAGTTTGATAAAGAGGGAAGCGTTCATTTAAAATGCAGTATTTAATCTGGATTTCCTTTGCACTGTTCGCGGGGCTGCTGATGACGCGGCTGTTCGCGAAATTTCATCTGCCGGACGTCACCGCTTATCTGGTGACCGGCGTGTTGATCGGTCCGTGCTTTCTTGGCGCGCTGGGCATTAAGTATCTGGGATTCAACAGCTTTGACGAGGTGGAGTCCCTGAGCATTATTAATGACGTCGCGCTGGGGTTCATTGCATTCGCGATCGGGCATGAGTTCCGCCTGTCCGCGCTGAAGGAAACGGGGCGTCAGGCGACGATTATCGGTATTCTGCAGGCCGTGATTACGACCATTGTGGTGGATATCGCGTTGATTGTGTTTCATACAATTCGGCCGGACCTGCTGAGCGTGCCGGCGGCGATTACGCTGGGCGCGATCGCGGCGGCGACCGCTCCGGCGGCCACGCTGATGGTGGTCCGGCAGTACAAGGCGAAGGGCCCGGTGACGGATGTGTTGCTGCCGGTGGTCGCGCTGGATGACGCGGTCGGACTGGTGGTGTTCGCGATCTCCTTTGGCGCCGCGCAGGCCATGCAGAGCGGGACGACGAATATCGCCGCGCTGATCATTGAGCCGTTGGGCGAGGTGATTCTGTCTCTGGCGCTGGGCGCGGTGACCGGCGTGCTGCTGACGATTCTGGAAAGGTATTTTCACTCCCACCGGAACCGCAACGCTTTGATTGTCGGCAGCGTGATTCTGAACGTGGCGCTGAGCCAGCTTTCGTTTGACATTGGCGCGTTCCACTTCGGCTTTTCGTCCCTGCTGGTGTGCATGATGCTCGGCACGGTGTTCTGCAATTTCTGCCCGCTGAGCGATGAGCTGATGCTGGCGGCGGACCGGTGGAGCGGGCCCGTGGTGACGCTGTTCTTCGTGCTCAGCGGCGCGGAACTTCAGTTCCAGGTGTTCGCGCAGGTGGCGGTGGTGCTGATTGGTGTGGTGTACATTCTGTCGAGGTCTTTCGGTAAATATATCGGCGCGAGAATCAGCAGTAAGATCGCGCACAGCCCGGAAACGGTACGCAAGTATCTGGGCATTACACTGCTGCCGCAGGCGGGTGTCGCGCTCGGGATGTGCGCGACTGCGGCGAAGGTGATGGGCGCGGAAGGCACGCTGATTCGGAATATTATCCTGTTCTCGGTGCTGGTGTACGAGCTGGTAGGGCCGTCGCTGACGAAGATGGCGTTGACCAAAGCCGGCGACATTCAGGAGAAGCCGAAGGAAGTGCGCGAACGCCGGCAGAAGAAGCTGGAGGAATCGAACAAAAAGGTTCCGCCGGCCTTCGACAAATAAGCGTGAAAATCAAAAAAAATCTTGCATTTGGCGGTCGAGTGTGTTAATATATGTTTTGCGGCTTGACCGTCATTGCATACGCGAAAGAGGTGAAACAGCAATGAAAGAAAACATCCATCCCCAGTACGGTAAGTGCGTCGTTCGCTGCGTATGCGGTGAGACATTCGAAACCGGCTCCACGAAGAAAGAACTGAAAGTGGATATCTGCTCGAAGTGCCATCCTTTCTACACGGGCAAGCAGAAGCTGGTTGACACCGGTGGACGTGTGGATCGCTTCAAGAAGCGCTTCGGGATCGAATAAGATTCCAAATAAAAAACCGTCGAGATGTTCGGCGGTTTTTTATTGTGCCTTTTATTGCGGGGGAAGCAGGCTCGGGATGGTTAGATTTCGCGGATCCTTCCAGTCGAGACCGCTGAAATAGGATTGCACGCCGATGATTTCCGAAAGGGCGGATTCATCGATTTCGTTCAGGTAAATGAATTGGTAGGACGCGGCGATCAGTTCGGCAGCTCTTTCTTTGGAACGTACGAAGAGATCGGAGAAAGACTCGGAAGATTCGATTTCCGGCGAAAAGGGATTTTTCCAGACGGAATGGCTTTCGTTTTCTACTTCCTCCGCGGTAAAATAAGCATCCGGAATGGAAATGGAGCGCCAGAGGTCGGTATCCTTTTTTCGGGCCAGACGGGACAGAAATCCGCGGGGATTTTCCATCAGACGGTACAGCGCGCGGTAACGGCGGTAACTGGCGTTCAGGGCTTTCCGGCAGTTTTGCCAGCCGTAAACGGAGCGATAAACTTCGTTCAGGTCCGATTCCATTTCAGACGGCAGGGAGCGGTGAAGAAGGTACTGAGATGTGATCGGATGGCTGCCGGTGAAAGTGCCGGACTTTTCCATTTCATCCATGTCCAGACGGTGCTCAAAGGTGCGGTGCGCTTCCTTGCGATGATGGACTTCCGTCGTCTCCCAGATCACATACGGGTGGGCGATGCTGTCCAGCGCGTAATGGCAGAGGAAACCGGCGAGATAGGAGAACATCCGGTCTTTCGCGGAAGAATCAGCGCAGACTTTAGCCAGTGTCATCAGAAACGGGCCTGTCTGGGTCGTATGCATGCATCTGCCCCGTCCCTGACGTCTTTGCCATGGCCGGTAGAGAAACCAGATATCGGGGCCGTAGGAGGCAAAATAGAAGGGGTCGTCACTTATCTTTAATTTGATTTCCTGCGGGAGGGCGGATTGTACATTTTGTGCTATGACAGTATGCATCACAACATCCGGCATGAGATCACCTCAAATAAATAACAGCAATCGCGCATCCTTCAGGTGAAAACTTTTCGGATTCACCCGGAGGATGCGCATTGAAATGAAAGAAAATTTTTGATCCGGCGTAATTACCGTTTGCCCGGATCGTATGGAATTCCTTCCGCCTTCGGGGCTCTGGAGCTTTTGGACGTGAATGCCAGAACAATCAGCGTAATGACATACGGCATCATTCTGTAAAGATTGGTGTTTATGTTCAGTTCCTTGAGCAGATAGACGCCGTCACCGTTGATATCCAAACTGGAGTAAGAAGCCGCAATGCATTTGAACAGCCCGAAAAGGAGCGCAGCTCCGGCGATGTTTAAAGGCTTCCAGTTACCAAAGATCATAACGGCGAGGGCGAGAAAACCAAAGCCTGCAACATCGCCGTTTGCCGAGCAATTGGCAGTTGTCAGGACGTAAACAAAACCACCCATCCCGGCCAAAGCTCCGGAAATTACGACGCCTGCGTAGCGCATTTTGATGACATTAATACCCAGAGAAGCGGAGGCCTGAGGATTTTCACCGCAGGACCGCAAACGCAGACCGAAACGTGTTTTGTAAAGGATAATGGACATCAGAACGAAGAGAAGAATGCAAATATATGTCGCAATGTAAACCTTATCCACAAAGGTGGAGCCGAGGAAGCCCATTTCATCTCTGCGTCCGTATCCGAACATGGATTTTTTCAGCATAAACCAGCTTGCTGCATCGCCGGTGGCCATATTCAGCGTATTCTGATTTGCGATAATCCGAATGAAGAAAAGGACCAGAGCGGGAGCCATCAGGTTCAGCGCGGTGCCGCCAATGGTTTGGTCCGCCTTGAGGTTAATTGCCGCAAACGCGAGCAACAAACTGAAGATGGCTCCGGTGATGGACGCAAAGAGCATTGCCAGCAGACAGAACCATTGCAGACTCAGATAATCTTTTGCGTCGAAGGCAGCCTGGAACCAGCCCCATTCCTGAACGGTCCGCACGAACAGAACGCCCATGAATGCGCCAAAGATCATAATACCTTCCAGAGCAAGGTTGATAATACCGCTTCTTTCCGCGAAGACACCCGCGAGGGCAACGATCATCAGAGGAACGGCATAAATCAGTGTTTGACGAATCAGGAATGCCATGATTACTTCACCGCCTTTCTGTTGCGCAGTTTTCCGATCCAGAGTTTAATGACCAGCATAAAGGCTGAGAGGTACACAATGACTGACATGATTACGTCTGTGATATATTCGTTGTAAGCCGTCAGTTCGGTCAGCTTTTGCCCGCAAATGGAAAGCATGGACATAAAGATGGAGGTAAAAATCACGCCGATCGGATTGTTTACAGCCAGCAGGGCCACCGGAATGCCGTTAAATCCTTCTGCGGGCAATGACTGGTATGTGGTCCAGAAGAACTCGGTATTGCCGGAAAGATAGTATAACGCTGCGCCTGCGCCGGAGATCCCGCCGGCAATGGCCATGGTCAGTACGATCATTTTTTTGTCCGAAATACCTGCGTAACGTGCCGCGTAGCGGTTTGCTCCACAGGCTTTCAGCTCATAACCGAGGGTTGTTTTAGAGAGAATGATATAGACAATGATTACGAGCAAAATGGCAACCAGAATACCTCCGTTGACCTGACTGCCGGTGAAAATCGAATTTAAACCCATTTTGGCGGTGGATACACCGCCACGCGTTGAAATCAGTTCTGCGCCTTCCGGAATTTGGCTGCCGACAGTGGATTGGACACCGTCAATCATTACATCATTCAGGATCGTTGATGTTTTATAAATATAACCGCTTTTTGTGCCTTCCAGAACATTACGGAGGTTGCTGGATTCAAAAAGCCAGGTGACAACATTGGCAGCAATCCAGTTTGTCATAATGCATGCCAGAACTTCATTGATGTTCAGGTAAGCTTTTAACAGCCCTGGGATTGCGCCCCATAACGCGCCGGCAATCATTCCGCACAGGAAAGCAATGATCCACACCAGCCAAACCGGGAATACGCTTGTGGGTAGCGTGAGCGCTACATACAGGCTGGCGGCGGTACCGGCCAGATATTGTCCGGGGGCACCGATATTGAAGAGCCCTGCTTTATTGCCGAGTGCCACAGACAGGCCGGTCATCATCAGCGGCATAGCACGGAAAAGCATATTGCCGAGCGATACAGGGTTAAAGCCAAAGGTCAGGTGTCCCGCGGAGTTGCGCCCGGTAGAAAAAATTCCGGCAACGACCAGCCGAATCCCTTCCCAGGCACCGCTAATGCCCAGGGACGGATTCGTCAAACCGACAATCAAAATAATAATTCCGCCGGTTACCATGCCGATCAAAATTGCCAGCAAGCTGGCAAAAACCGATTTTGTGCCTTCCTTATCTAAAAATGAGGTTTTGTTCATGCGGGAGTCACCTCCTTATTGGAACTTTGTTTTTTGGCGCCGGCCATATAAAGCCCAAGTTCTTCGACGGTTGTGACTTTCGGATCCAGTTCGCCGACAATTTCGCCTTCGTACATGACCAGAATGCGGTCAGAAAGATTCATTACTTCATCTAGTTCGAGGGAAACCAGCAAAATGGCTTTCCCGGCATCACGCTGCGCGATGATTTGTTTATGAATGTTTTCAATGGCGCCAACGTCTAATCCGCGAGTGGGCTGGACAGCGATCATCAGCGGCAAATCACGGTCAATTTCACGCGCGACAATGGCCTTCTGCTGGTTGCCGCCGGACATGGAGCGAGCAATTGTAATCGGTCCTTGACCGGAGCGGACATCGTATTCGTTGATTAACCTTTCTGCATAGTTTCGGATATCTCCGAATTTGATGAAGCCCATGTGCTGGAAACGGGGCTGTTCAAAAGACTGCAGGACCATGTTTTGCTCCAGTGAGAAGTCCAGAACCAAACCATGTTTGTGACGGTCTTCGGGGATATGGCTCAGGCCCGCAGCGCTTCTCTTTTTGATTGGCGCATGGGTAATATCTTCACCATTGAGAATGATGGTTCCTGACGAACATTTTTCCAGACCGGTGAGGCCGAATACCAGTTCAGATTGACCATTACCATCAATACCGGCGATACAGACAATTTCGCCGGCTTGTACATTGAAAGAAACGCCTTTTACAGCATCATGTTTATAAAGATGAGAGGGAACATGAAGATCTTTTACCTGAAGGACGGTTTCTCCGGGATTGGCGGGAGATTTGTCTACAACGAGCTGGACATCATGTCCGACCATCATGCGGCTTAATTCCACAGCGTTGGTATCGGCCGTGTTGACCGTTCCGATGTATTTACCCTTTCGCAGAACAGAAACCCGGTCCGATACTTCCAGAATCTCATTCAGTTTATGCGAGATAAACAGGATGGATTTTCCTTCCCGGGCCAAGCCCTTCATAATTTGCATGAGTTCGGTAATTTCCTGAGGTGTCAGGACCGCGGTGGGTTCATCGAAAATCAGGATATCATTGTCACGATAGAGCATTTTCAGAATTTCCACACGCTGTTGCATGCCGACGGTAATATCTTCGACTTTGGCGTCGAGATCAATTGCCAGACCGTAGCGTTCGGACAATTCTGTAATTTTTTTGCGCGCTTCTTTTCGTTGAACAAACCCGAGTTTTGTATCTTCTGCGCCAAGAATAATATTATCCAACACGGTAAAGACATCGATCAGTTTGAAGTGCTGATGCACCATTCCGATATGCAGCGCCGTTGCGTCATTCGGATTTTGAATATGGACAACCTTGCCATCCTTGCGGATTTCTCCCTGATCCGGTTGATACAAGCCAAAGAGTATACTCATTAATGTGGATTTTCCCGCTCCGTTTTCGCCAAGAAGGGCATGTATTTCTCCGCGTTTGAGTTGAATGGTTACGTCGTCATTGGCCTTGATCCCAGGGAATTCTTTTGTGATGTGAAGCATTTCAATCACATAATCGTTTTCCTGACCCATATGGACATCGGACTCCTTTCTGACGATATGAAGTCATACCGTATTTTAAAGAAAAGCAGGAAGGGCAAAAGCCCTTCCTGCGAAAATCAGACTGGATTATTCGTAGATCACGGTCGCATTGCTGAAGGGGCCCTTAGCATTGGGATCGTTTTCAGCGGCTTCCGCGTCAACGACGACGGTGCCATCCACGATCGCGGCCTTCAGAGCTTCATACTCTTCAACAGTGTAGTTTTCCATGGACCAGGTGTCTACCGGCAGACCCACGGCGTTATCCGCAGCGCCCAAAGACACAGCCGTGCCGCCGATTTCGTCCCAAGTGCCATCGAAGACCTTGGCGCAAGCCCAAGTGGTGCCTTCGGTGATGCCCTTTAGAGCGGAGGTAATCACGGTGTCGGATTCATAGGACTGGTCAACGTCCACGCCAACGACGTAACCGTCATTCGCGGAAGCAGCAGCCGTAATCGAAGAGAAGATCGATCCGCCGCAGGAGAACACAACCTCAGTGCCGGTCTCATACCAGCCGGAGATCATGGTCTGCAGTTCGGCAGAGGGGGAGAAGGAAGCACCATACTGCCAGGTGAACTTGATTTCTACGGTCTTGTCCAGTTCCTTCGCAGCGTCATTGGCGCCCTGAATGAAACCGTAACCATAGCGCATGCAAGCGGGATTGGTTCCGCCACCGCCGCCCGCGAAGCCCAGCTTCTCAAAGCCTTCCTTCACAACAGCATAGCCGGCCAGATAGCCGCACTGCTCTTCCTTGAAAGCAACGCCAACGACATTCTTCAGATCATCAAAGGCCCAGCCATCGATGAAGACGAACTTCACATCCGGATATTCCGCGGCGGCTTTCGCCAGCGCAGTACCCTGCATGAAACCGGCGGCGACAATAACCTTGGCACCGGCATCGGCAGCAGCCTTCATGGCATCATAACGGTCGTCATCAGTGGCTTGATCGCCGTTGGCGGGCTGATAATACTTGTAGCTCAGACCCTGTTCAGCAGCGAAGAGCTTCGCGCCATTCCAGGTACCTTCGTTGAAGGATTTGTCCTTCAGCTGACCAACGTCAGTCACGAACGCGACAGCGTAGGTACCGTCTTCGGATGTCATTGTGTCTTCAATCGTCGCGGGATCGACAGATTCAGCGATGGCAGAGACAGCAACGAGCATCATAGCCATAGCAAGCAACAAGGCAAGAAACTTTTTCATGTGTATTCCTCCTGTCCGTTATTAGGGCTCTCATGAGCTCTTTCAAATGATATTATAACAGGATTCAAGACTCAAAGCAACGACCTGAAGTGGATTTAAGATTTTCTTAAAATTTTGAAAATGATTCAAAAAAAGCGATGGCCTCTCAGAACCATCGCGGGAAATTATTGCTGTTGCTCTTTGATTTTTCGTTTCCAGCACTGGTGGCACATGGCGACGTAGCTGTCATTGCCGCCGAGCATGACCTGACCGCCGGAGGTAACAATCCGTCCGTAACTGTCAATGCGGGCGTTGACGGTGGCTTTCCGGCCGCATTCGCAGACGGTTTTGATTTCCGTAATGGAATCCGCCAGTTCCATGAGTCGCTGGGAGCCCGGGAAAAAATGTGTCAGGAAATCCGTTCTCAAACCGAAACAGAGAACAGGGAGGTTTTCTTCGTCCACGAGGCGGCGCAGTTCGTCAATTTGCTCCGGGGTGAAGAACTGGGACTCGTCGGCAATGATGACATCCCGGATGCCGTTTGCGTGGTAGGATTCGATAATGCTTTGATCCGGGGTAATGATCTGCGCTTCGCAGGAGAGACCGATGCGGCTTTTGATAATGTTGGCGCCGTCCCGGGTGTCGATGCTGGGCTTAATCAGCCAGACGGACATGCCGCGTTCTTCATAATTGAATTTGGTAATCAGGGCCTGCGCGGATTTGGAAGACCCCATGACACCATATTTGAAATACAGCTTTGCCATGTTTTCAGCTCCTGTCGGTATTTCGTTCCAGATGTGCGCGGACGCGCTGGACCACCATTTCCAGAGCGACCATGTTCCGGCCGCCCTCCGGGATAATGACGTCGGCGCGGCGTTTGCTGGGCTCGACAAACTGCTCATGCATGGGTTTGACGGTGGTCAGATACTGATTGATGACGCTTTCCAGACTGCGGCCGCGCTCCTCCACATCGCGCAAGATGCGGCGCAGGATGCGCACATCCGCGTCCGTATCGACGAAGATCTTGATATCGATCTGTGAGCACAGTACCGGATCGGCGTAAATCAGGATGCCCTCCACGATGATGACCTTGGTGGGGAGGATGGTGACGGTTTGATCTGTCCGGTCATGGATCGAATAATCGTAGACCGGGCATTCAATGCTCTGCCCTTGTTTGAGCAAGCGAAGGTGTTCAATCAGCATATCGGTATCGAAGGAATCCGGATGGTCATAGTTGAGGAGTTTACGCTCTTCAAAAGGCATATCGTGGTGCGCTTTATAGTAGTTATCGTGATGAATGACGGAAACATTGCCGCCGAAGCGCTCCACAAGGCAATCCGTAATGGTGGTTTTGCCGCTGCCCGTGCCGCCGGCAATCCCGATAATCATGATGTCACTCATATTAATCTCCCGTCAGCGATTCATTAAAGCAAACCAGTCTTTCATTTTGGTGAGAAGTTCGGCATTGGTGGATGTTTTGTCCATCATGGATATGAGCTGGGGAATCGCAGTCTCAGAGGAAATGGTTCCGAGCAGCTGACGAATCAGATTCAAGCCTTCCTTTTGTGCGTTGTTCAGGAGAATATCCGAATTTTTGGTGAAGCTTCTGTGCAGGTTGATCGCGGGAGTGATACCGGCTTTTGCCAGATCTTGATCCAGCGTCAGTTCCATATTGGCGGTGCCTTTGAATTCCTCCACAACGGAGTCATCCACCCGGTTGCCGGTTTGCACATCCATGGTGGCAATCACCGTGAGAGATCCGCCTTCTTTCATCGCACGCGCCGCTCCGAAGAGTTTTTTTGCACGAAGCAGGGAGGCAGGATTGACCATTCCGGGCACGTTGCGTCCCTGCTGCAGGGCAGCGGTTGAATAAACCTTTGCAAGCAGAGTAAGGCTGTCGACCAGAATGATGACATCTTTTTTCTGCTCCACCAGGCGCATGGCGCGTTCCATGACCATTTCCGTTAGACGAAGGTGGGCTTCAGGAGCCTGGTCAAAGGTGGAAGCGAGCACGGGACAGGAAACCTGTTCCCGGTACCAGGTGACATCCTCGGGGGTGACATTGATCAGCAATGTCAGCACGGTGATATCCGGATAATTGGAGGCAAGCACATTGGCATAATTCTGCAGCAATTCACGTTTGCCGGTATCCGGCGGACAGAGCAGAAGCCCTCTCTGACCAAAGCCCAGAGGCGCGATCAGATCAATCAGCCGAAGCGTCGGGTCAGACTTTCCGTGCAGATTTTCCAGAGAGATGCGACGGGAAGGGTAGACCGGGGTCAGCTCGTCAAAAAGCGGACGCGTAAGGGATTCTTCTTCTGAGATGCCGTTGACGGTATCGATATACAGCAGAGCGGCAAATTTATCACCTTCACGCTGCGGACGGATTTTGCCTTCAATATAGTCGCCCGTCCTCAGAGAAAAACGACGGATTTGTGCCATAGAGACATAGATATCCTTAGAGGAGGGCAGAAAATTCGGCGCACGGAGGAAACCGTAGCCATCGGGATGCAATTCCAAAATGCCACTGCCTTCCACGAAGTCACCGGAGGAGAGAAGTTCTTCCAGCGTCGGCGCGGAGGAAAGGGAATCATCCAGATCGGATTGAACTTCGGTGTCGCTCTCCGTGACAGATGAAATGGCGGAAGGAATTGTGCTGATCGGGGAGGGCATTACGGGAGAAGGGGCAGTTTCCTCTGTCGGTTGCGTATCGTTCGGTTCATGTTCTGTCATACTCGCCGGACCGAAACGAGGGCCGAAAGAGTGCGCACGAAGGGGTGACGGACGTTGCTCCGGCAAAATCGGCCGGCCGGAGGGAGTGGTATTTTGCCAGGCAGGTCGGGATACCCCGGGTGCCTGAAAATTTTGATGACCGGGAACCGGAGAGTTAGGGCTGTGCCAAGCTGCCTGATATTTCGGCTCCACGGTTTGAGGCTTTTCGATTTCTTCCGGTTCAGAGCGATCCACGGAATCGGATTCGGAGATTGTTTCGACCTCTTCGGGTTCGGGATTGCTTTCAATTTCAAGTGAAGCGGGTTGTTCCGTTTCGGGTTGCTTAACCGTATTGTCAGAAGATACGGAGTCCATTTCGTCCCAGATGGACTGTTGAACAGGAGCTGTTTCCGGATCAATGATCGGAGACAACTTTTCAATAATCTCTGCCTTGTTCATTCCGGCGGAAAGAATAATATTGTTTTCGCGGGCAACACGACGTAACTGAATGACCGTCATGGACTTCAATTCGGACAACTTCATGAAAATTTCCTCCATCCAAATCGCTATTTAAAATGAGGTGAGTAACCAACAGGAAACACGACTGCCAAGGGACAGCAATTCTCTTTTCATTCAGAGAAACTGAAGAAAGTATATCATAAATGCCGGGCGCTTTCAAGATTGAACGAAAAATTAAAACCCCTTCCCGAATGGGAAGGGGTAAAGGAAACGTTACCATTTACGCTTCCGGGCCGCCTCAGCCTTCTTCTTGCGTTTGACGCTGGGCTTTTCGTAATGCTCGCGCTTACGAACTTCCTGGAGAACGCCACTCCGGGCGCACTGCCGCTTAAACCGTTTGAGCGCACTTTCCAGGGACTCATTTTCACGGATACGAACCTCAGACACTTTTATCCCTCCTCTCGCTCAAAGAAGCGACTTTCTGGTTTCACAATGCAGAAGCTTCATAAAACCGCATTTGAATTATAGTCGAATTCTATGTGTGAGTCAATCTTTTTTTAAAACTTTCATTCAGCCCATGCCCTCGGTAAGCTGCTTTCCGCCCAAAATGTGGAAGTGCAGATGGGGGACGGACTGGCAGGCGTTCGGACCGCAGTTTGAGATCACACGGTAACCATCCTGATCCAGCCCTTCCTGCTTTGCGATCAAACGCACCGCGCGCAGACATGCAGCCAGTTCACTGTCTGTCATTTCATCCACCGCATTCATGGATGAAACATGTTTTTTCGGGATGACCAGAATATGCGCCGGTGCCTGGGGATTGATATCCCGGAAGGCGAAAACATTTTCGTCCTCATATACTTTCGTGGAGGGAATGTCACTGCTGACGATTTTGCAAAACAGACAATTTTCCATATTATTTACCTTCTTTCTATATTTATTACCCTTTCAGGTTCGGGTCCGAAGGAGCTCGGCGGTCATACCGCCCTGAGTGAAACCATTCAATAAAACAGGAACAGTTTCACCGCTTTGAATTCCGGGTTTGAAGGGAATCTGAACCCGGATGTATTCAGGAGTGTAGCCCGACATAATATCTCTGCTGATTTCTTCGATCAGGACGGAGGAGGGTTCGCCCAGCCAGGTTTCCAGATACTGATGGGAGACATGATTTCCCAGCGCGATCAGTTCCCGGGCGCGTTTTTCCTTTTCCGCGTCGGTGAGCTGGCCGGCCATTTGAGCTGCGGGGGTGTTTCGCCGCGGAGAATAGGGAAAGACATGTATCCGTGCGTAACGCATTTCCCGGATGAATGATTTTGTTTCCTCGAATTCTTGTTCGGTTTCTCCCGGAAAGCCGGTCAGGATATCCGTGGTCATGGCGGATTTTGGGTAAATTTTGCGTAACCGATCCGCGGCTTCCCGGTATTGGAAGGTGTTATATCGCCGCTTCATCCGCGACAAAACCGTATCACTGCCGGACTGAAGGGCAAGATGAAACTGAGGGCAGACCTTAGGAAGATCTTTCAGTGCGCGGCAGAACTCTTCAGTGGCAACTACAGGCTCCAGGGAACCGAGGCGGATTCGTTGAATACCGTCCACATCATGCACGGTTGAGATCGCGTCGAGCAGGGAATAACGTGAAGGTTTGGTTTCTTTACCGTATGACGCGAGATGAATGCCGGTCAGAACAATTTCCGTGAATCCTACATCTCTCAGTTTCAGGGTTTCGTCCCGGAGGCTTTCCAGGGAACGGGAGCGAATCGGACCCCGTACAGAGGGGATGATACAGTAGGTGCAGTGATTGTTGCATCCTTCCTGAATTTTGACTGCAGCCCGGGTTCGACCGGAGACCTGACGGATTGAGAGGGGTTCAAAGGGTGTATTTGAATCAAAAGGTTTCACCATGCAGCATTTTTCGCGGGTGGAGATGACTTGATTCAGGAGCTCAACAATTTTGCCCCTGTGCTGGACGCCGAGCACCAAATCTGCGCCGGCTGAGGTCAGCAAATCATTGCCTCTGCACTGGGCAAGACAACCGCAAAGGACTAAAACACTGCCCGGGTGTTCACGTTTGATTTTCCGGGACAGTTGAAGAGATTTCCTGTCTCCGGTGCCTGTGACCGTGCAGGTATTGATCAGATACACATCCGCGGGCTCTGAAAACGGTACTTCTTTCCATCCGTGATCCAAAAGAAGTTCCCGCATGGCCTCGGTATCATATTGATTGACTTTACAGCCCAAAGTATGAAAAGCGATTGTACTCATTGTGCATGGTTCTCCATTTCTCCGCTCAGTGCAAGAAACGCGGAAGCAGCGACCAAACCGGCAGTTTCCGTACGAAGAATTCTGGGCCCGAGGGTGAGCGGTTCAAATACCGCAGAAACGGATTTGATCTCCGATTCATCGAGACCGCCTTCCGGACCAATCATGATTCCGAGTGAGGAAAGCGCGGGATGATCTTTCATGAATGAAACAGGTCCGCGGGAGGCAGCGTTCTCCCAGGGGACAACACACGCATCCGGCGGTTGCTCAAAAGAGCATATATCATGAAACTGAACCGGAGAAAGAATTTCCGGAATGACACAGCGACCGGACTGTTTACCGGCTTCCCGGGCGATTCGCTGCCAGCGTTCTATTTTCTTCGCGGAATCCCTTGCGTCCCATCGGACAACACATCGGGACGAAAGGAAGGGAACAATCCGGCAAACTCCGACTTCAACGGATTTTTGAATAATATATTCCATTTTGTCCGCTTTCGGAAGTCCTTGAAAAAGAGTGATTTTCAGATTCGGTTCGGTGGAAGGGAGGGTTCCGGTTTTGCGAAGAACGACGGCGGAGGGATCTGATTCTTCAATGACGGCACTGTATCTTTGTCCGTTCGTCATCAGCTCCACCGGATCATTCTTCCGTAAACGCAGTACGCGTACCGCGTGCCGGGAATCTTCCGGAGACAGTATAACCAAAGGTTTATCTGACGATAACGGTGAGTCTGCATAAAAACGATGCATTATTCAGACCTCCCGGAACAGATGGCAACCCATTCTTCGGTTCGACGGATTTCAATGACCTGATAACCGGCACTTTCAAGGGCAGAAAGGACTTCCGCCTCCCTCTCCGCCACGATGCCGGAGCAGATGAAGAGCCCGCCGGGTTGAATGTGTTTCATGAGAGGTTTCGCGAATCCGATGATGACATCCGCAATAATATTGGCGACACAGATCCGGCAGCTTTCTTCCACATGATCCAGTAAGTCTCCCTGCTGAATCCGGACGGTATTACCGACACCGTTAATTTCAATATTCTGGGCTGCTGTCTGAATCGCGTAGGGATCGATATCGATCGCCAGAACATCTTTTGCGCCGCACATGGCCGCACCGATGGCCAGAATGCCGCTTCCGGTTCCCACATCAATTACTTTATCCCCGGGACGGATATTTTTCTCCAGCATGGAAAGGCATAGTACGGTGGTGTCATGATAGCCGCTGCCGAATGCCATGCCGGGGTCCAGCTGAATGATTTTGTCGCCCGGCTTCGCATCATAAGTTTCCCATGATGGCTTGATGACCAGATGATTGCCGGCTCGAAGCGGGTGATAAAAGCGCTTCCAGCTTTCACCCCAATCTTCGTCGCCGATGGATTTGGTTTCGACGGTCAATGCACCATATCCCGGATTTTTTTCACGAACTGATTTGAGATGATTCAGCAGAGAATTATATTTGGTTCCCAGTTGATCATCATCTTCGAACCATGCGTGGACCAGAACATCTTCCGGCATGCTTTCAAGAAGTTTCGGATCAATGATTTCCCAGATACCGTTCGGCTTGGCAGGGTCAGGGATATCCGCCCGGTCCTCCGTCATGGTGCCTGTAGCACCCAGATCAATTAAAACCGAGGAAACGGAATCAGCCCCGGAGGTGGTTGTATGCACAATGAATTCAACCCAGTTCATATTGTATCCTTTCTGTTTACGGATGGAAAGACTCGATGCCCCGGAGCAATTCATATTCCCGGACATCTCTTGTAGTTGTATACATATAGCGGGTCAGCACATCTCCCATGCGCCAGTACAGGCAAATGAACGGACAATCCTCAGCAAACTGAGCCTGAATCTTCCACAAAACCTGCTGGTAGTCGCTTTGATTTACCTGAATGCGCAGATCTTCGCAAAGCTCGTCCATGGTTGTGTTTCTGTAGCGGGTGTAATTTCCCGTATTTCCGCGCATCATGATGAAGCCGACATCCGGAGCGGTATCCATGGCATAGGAAACAAGCGCAAGGTCATAGGAACCGGCGGACAGTTTTTCCTTCAGATTTGCCATGGTCATGGTATCCACGGAGCATTCGATTCCCACCGCGGCCAGCATATCGCTGATCTGATTGGCGGCTTCCACGCGGACATCGTTTTCCGGTTCCTCGTAGACATAGAAGCGTAAATGCAACTTTGAAAATTTTCCTTCGCTGTTGATCCGGTCCAGAACGCCGTCATCGTCTGAATCTCCCCAGCCGGCCTCCGCTAGCAATCGTTTTGCTTCCTCCTGATTATATGTGAAATAAGAGGACAATGAATCGTTATACATCCAGGTGCCGGGATAAAAGGGAAGGTCCGATTCTGTGGCCATGCCGGAATATACATTGGAAACAATCTTTGAAGCATCGATTGCATACCGGATGGCCATGCGGACTTCTTTGGTCAGCTCTGAGGAGGAATTGTTCATCAGGAGGCATTCCAGCTGATTTGTGCGATATGAAATGGAAAGAGAAGAAGTCCCCGATTTGTACTGGGCCGCGGCGATAGATCTGGAAAAGACAGCGTCCACCCTGGAATATTCATAGCTTTCAATGACGGCCTTTTGTGTGTCGTGAAAGGAGAACATGATTTCCGTGACCTGAGGCTGAGCTTTCCACCAGTTTGTGTTGGACTGAAGCCAGAGATAATCGCCCGCGGAAAAAGTGTTGATGATGTAAGGCCCGGTTCCCAGAGGATTGTCCTGATCCACCTGAGCGGCGGGTACCACTGGGAAAGTCATTGCGTAGAGCAATCCGAAGCATCTTCTTTTGGATGTTTTAACCACAACGGTGCTGTCATCTTTAGCAGAAATGGAATTAATAAAATATTTCAGATTGCAGTAAAAACCGGAATCCGTCGTGTTTTCATCGTTTGCCCGTTCCAGAATTTTCTGGGCGGAAGCAACGACATCATGAGCGGTCAGGGGAGTCCCGTCGGAAAAAGTGACCGAGGGACGAAGGTAAAATGTCCACTCTTTACCGTTTGAGGAGACATCCCAGGATTGGGCCAGTTTTCCTTGGGGGAGATAGTCGTCATCAATATAAACGAGGCTTTCATAAACCAGGTTATAGACGGAAAGCATATCGCGTTCCACCGGAAACAGGGGACTGATTGTCAGGGTTTTGGTACTTTGAATGCCGACAACCAGACTGTTTTCCACATTACTGGCTGACGCCGGACAGGTCAGCGTCAGAAGCGGAATCAGAATCATTATTGTAATAAAGCGCCTGATATACGCCATAAGCACGAGTCACTCTCCTTGCGTATGTTTTGGTCGGACCATCCGTCATGTTTTCGATATTCAGCGTTACACCGTCATCGCTGAGGAGCGGATCGGAAAGCCAGGTTGTTACCTGCCCCTGACCCGCGTGATAGGCACAGGCGACACAGACGGGATCTCCGTGAAACAGGTTTGACAGATAGTTCAGGTACCAGCAACCGAATTGTATATTACTTTCCGGGTCGTACATCCTGTCAAATGCATAACCGCTGATCTTCAGCTTTCCGGCAATCCATTCGGCGGTGTCCGGCATGAGCTGCATCAGACCGCGGGCACCGACACTGGATTCTGCCCGAGGCTGGAAGGAGCTTTCATTCCGGATGATTGCGGCGACAAAGGCGGGCCGAAGGTTATATTCTCTTGCCGTGGAGTCGATGAAATCTTCATATTCCAGCGGAAACTGGGCAAGGATTGCCTGCGCCTCGGTTTCGTGAATGTTTTGCTGATGCGTCAGGTATCCGCGCATCAGAATCTGAGCGACGATTCCGCACAGGAGAGCGATCAGGAAAAAAGTATTCAACGCAATCAGCCATGACGGCATGAGCCATTTTGCTTTGCGCTCCGTGGGATGTCGTTTGGCGTTCGGAGAACGCTCAAATGTGTCCGGCACGGGAGATGCGGAGGAAGGCTGATTTCTTTGCGCTTCCAGCTGCCAGTTCGCTTGAGCGGGTTGGTCTGAAGGAGCATCGGAGCGATAGTGATCAGAGCGCCGTTTTCGGGACCGTGGAGAGGCTGCGGTCAGTTCCTTGTCCAAGAGAGAAGGAAGCATGGACAGCGTATACTCGACAGAACCGGAATTATCAATGACGACCTGACTTCGTGAGGCTTTTTCATCCGTCGGCATCTGGGAAGAAATCCTTTTAACGGCGTCATCTTCCGAAATCTGATCCCGGGTCATCAGGCGCTGAATCTGTAAGGATTCCGGCAGATATACACACCAAACGGAATCACAGAGGGAATCATATCCTTTTTCAAACAAAAGGGGATAATCCAAAATCACGAGGGAGACATTTTCTGACCGGGCGCGTTCGATTGCTTCAGATGTCAGGTTTTTCAGTAAAGGAGCCATGATCTCATCCAACTGCTGACGGGAGTCCGGGTCAGAAAAGATCAGATTTCCCAGCTTTTTTCGATTCAGCGAACCGTCGGAAAGGAATACTCGAATTTCCGAAATACCGTCTGATTTCGGGGATCGCTTTTCCGCCGGGAACGGTCAGGGCGCGGGACAGCTGATCCGCGTCAATGACGCGGCAACCCGGCTGTTGTTTGAGCCAGGCGCTGACGGTGCTTTTTCCGCAGGCGATACCTCCGGTTAATCCGATTACACGCAAGTTTGCAAGTCCTCCTTATGATGAAAAAGGCCCGGCAGAGTTTTCTGCCGGGCAGTTTCATCTCTGCGTTTGGATGGCATCAATGATCAGGCGAAAGAGGGGATAATATCATCCCATGTGGGAGGACAGGAGCTTCTTTTTCAGCTCGGCTTCCATCGCATAGAGCTGTTTTTTCGGCTTCGATCCGCTTCTGATGTCCATCGGACTGAATCTGAAGTACTTCATCAATGGTGTCGATCAGAGACTGGTTCGTCTGAACCAGAGTTTCCATGTCAATGATTCCGCGCTCAGCTTCCTTGGCGGTTTCAACGGTGCCGATCTTCAGGGTCTCAGCATTCTTCTTGAGCAATTCATTCGTCATATCTGTGACCGCGGTCTGAGCTGCCAGTGCGTCTTTGGAATGCTGCAGACCCAGCGCCAAGACCATCTGGCTCTTCCAGAGCGGGAGCGTATTGGACAGAGTAGACTGAATACGTTCCACCAGCAGGCTGTCATTGTTCTGGAGCAGGCGGATTTGAGGAGCCATTTGCATGGAAACCTGACGGGTCAGCTTCAGGTCGTACAGCTTCTTTTCAAACCGATCGCACTGCGCGGCGAGATCATTGGCTTTCTGGGCGTCCATCGCGTCACCGCTGGCTTCGGCTTTTTCTTTCAGGTCTTTCAGCTCGGTTTCGCGAACTTCAGCCAGTTTCTTATCGCCGGCGATGATGTACAGAGTCAGTTGGCGGAAATAGTCGCTGTTCTGATCATACAGCTTGTCAAACATGGAAACGTCCTTCAGCAGCTGAGCTTGATAATTTTCCAAAGAGTCAGCGATTTTTTCGACATTGGTCGAAACGGTGCTGTAACGGGATTTCATCCTTTCTACTTTGTCATCGGCTTTGGAGAAGAGCTTGCGCAACCCCTTGGGTTCCTCGGTGTCGCGTTCAAAGCCCTTCAGCTCGGAAATCAGATCTACCAGCATATCTCCGACTTCGCCTGTTTCCTGCGTCTTGACAGTGTTCAGAGCGGTTTCGGAGAAATCGGCAATTCGTTTCTGAGCATCAGCACCAAACAGAAGAACATGCTCCGGATTGGTGATATCCACTTTGGCAATGAATTCGTCAATGGCCTTTTGCTCGGCTTCGGTCAGTTGGGCGTCGGCGAGCGTCGGAATGGATGTTTCTTCCACCGGGGCGGGTTGTTCCTGAATGCTCTGAGTCGTTTCCTCGGCGACCGGTTCATCCAGAGGTGTGTTCAGGGAAAGCTGAGGGGCAGGGGTATTGTTCAGTTCAGACATTTTGAAATCCTCCTTTATTTATTGTTGCTGATTATATTGAGTGGCATTGGAACCAACCTGGGAATCATTGCTTGAAGGAAAGTTCATTACCGGCGTCGAGGAGGCCCGCATCTGTGCTTCGGCCGCGGTCATCGGCTCCTGTTCGGGGATCGCATCTTTTATGCCGGTCAGTTCGCTTTCGGTATAACCGTCTCTTTTAAGCATTTGCTCCAGAACATCAATATCGGTGGACATATCCAACAGATTTTCACGGTGCAGGTTATCAATCTGCTTCTGACAGGCGGTCAGGATCATATTCAGACCGCGTTCGGTGGTTTCCCTTGCGGACTGCATATCCTGATACGATACACCGCGCTGCTGCATTTTGCGGTAGTTTGCCAGCATTTTCAGGGTGGTGGGCAAATAATAATTCATGAATTTGCGCACCTGAGTTGCTTTGTCGGGCGCCTCGGAAACCGTTTTGAAGATTTGCGTGCATTTATCGCAAATGGATTCCATTTGCGCGGAAAGCGTCGGATCTGTAATCAGTACATTTTCAGCTTTGATCTGCGCGATCATTTCCTGACCGGAAGTGATCACAGCGTCGGCGGTTTCATCACCGGTCAACTGAATTTTGGAGGCTTCTTCCCGGGCTTTGCGTTCTTCTTCCTCTTTTAATCGTTTGGCTTCTTCTTCGGCCTCTTTCTGGCGACGGGCAATATCTTCTTTATTATGGGTGGTCGTATCGAGACCGGAGCCCATGATAGAGGTGACTTTCCCGATCCCCAGACCGACCAGAACACCCACGATAATCCCTCCGAGGGAAAAACGGGTCAGGGAAGATAATAAAAAAGCAGTTATGAGAAAACCGACCCCGCCGGAAATCGGATTGCTGTTGGGATTCTTCTTCTTAGCCATGGGGAGCGGCTCCTTTCAACAAAATCTATACTTAAATATAATATCACAGAAAAGAACGGAAGGAAAGGAATTTTTCTTAGTAAAGGCAATAAAAAAGCGGATCACAGAGTGATCCGCACAGACCGTAGACAAAGCGACTTTGAAACTTTGGTTTCAGGGCCGCTTTTTTCTGTTTAAGCTACAGCAAGGAAAAGATTGTGAACTTTTG
>Ga0065709_1005900_pt1 | contig 57732 bp, 80 predicted proteins | sample Hoacrofraction14_2_FD_59096 | JGI IMG/M metagenome (GOLD analysis project Ga0065709, IMG submission 59096) | Hoatzin crop microbial communities from Cojedes, Venezuela, sample from fiber fraction 14 v1 | ecosystem: Host-associated > Birds > Digestive system > Esophagus > Crop | place: Venezuela...
CCAGCGTAATTTTCCCAACTGATGTCTAACGAGGTAATCTCTTTGTCTATTACTGTTGCCATATCTTAATTGTATTTCCATTTATCTGAACCTAACCACGGCTTGGAAGGAATCCACCAACCGCGACCAAAACAACTCCTTACGGCTTGCCAAACTAACACAGAGCCGTGATAAATCGCTTCTATTGCTTTCTCTCCGTAATAGATAGCGGTTATCTCCTTTTCTCCTTTGTAAATCATTCTTCGGGAATTAAGTATAGAGTTGCCTTATCCTTTGTCTCCAGCGCGTCATATTCCGCTTGCGTGAGAAATTCGTGGGGAGTGGCTTCTATCCCGCCTATTGAAGCGAGATAAGCAGCGAGTACCTTTGCGGTCACTTTGAGAGCCGTAGAGCCGCTCGTAGAACCGCTCTGCATCAATATCTCATCGGTGTCTAACACCACGCTCGCTCTATCGAAGAGAGCAACAACGTCTTGTCCTGTTATGTCTGCCATTATTGTAGTGCGTTAATCAATTCAACATCGGATTCATTCATAAAAATCAGAAACGGAGTTACAACTCCATCTTTGTAAATCCAAATCTTCTTCTGGCATACGGTCTTTGTGAAATCGACTGGATAAACATAGGAGTCGGAATACTTCTTATAGTCTGCGGATTCGATTGTTCCGCCAGCCCACGTTCCGAACGATTCTCCGTTGGCTTCGGTATAAAGTCCGTTCAAAAGGATATCGTCAGTACAAACGTCTTTCTTGGAGAAATACTTTTTATCGTACTCGGCTGCGTTCTCGGCTGTGGTGTAAGTGCCTTTGACATACACTCCGTTAACTTGGGCTGCGATATACTTATAGTACGTTGATTCCGTTCCAGTCTTATTATAGGTAAACAAATCTTTCATCGCGGACTTATCAGCAACGATGCTCGCTATATCCGTAGTGATTTTCGTTGAGACATCGTCGCAGAGTGCAGCAACGGTAATTCCAAGAATACTCCACCATTTTTCTTCAACGACATCTCTTGCCGAAATTCCGTCTGGGCCGATATCATACGCGAAGTTGCCTTCTTCATCGTAAAACGATATACATCTGCGCCCTAACTCATCCACTCCGATTTGCATCTGAAGTATTCCTCCGTGAGTGAACGCGGACAATATGCCATTTTTGATAGAGATATATCCGTTTCCGTTGTCAGCCGTCGTAAGCGTCTGCGCAATCAGTTGTCCGTCTGAATCAATTATTGCGGACAGTTTGCCAGCGTTATTCTTAACTACAACCGAGTCGGAAGTGAGCGTGATCTTCTTGTTCTCAATATCTATACCAGTGGCTTCCAATCCATCGGTAATATCGTTTACTTTGAGTTCAATCTTATCATTTCCTACTTTGATATAAGCAACGGTGGCTTGCACGTTGCAGCGGAAGTATAGGACTTTTTCCAATACTACATCTCCGATAGTGACTGCCATAGTGACCGAGCCGTTATCAACGGACATAGTGATAGTTGAAGAAGTGCTTTCTTCTTCGCTATCTTCTTCGCTATCTTCTTCGGTCGTTTTCTTCGTGTTCGTATTCTCTATCTCGTACTCCTTTGTGGCAATATCAGAAATTGTAATCGTCTGACTATCGGCATCCCACTTTGCGGAGCAATTCTCCGTTCCCTTAACTTCGGCTGTGTAGTCAGTCCAAATCTCATTCGACTTCCTCACTAACATCGTGGAAGTTTTCGAGCCGCTGACCAATCCGCTTGAATCGCTGTCAAAAACGACCGTAGATGGCAGAAAATCTACCGAGTAAGGAAATGATGAGTGCTTCAGAGTTAACGGCATATCGAGCGTTTTTACCGCCTTACCTTCGCAGTTTACCGTTATCTCTACCTTTGCCTCATTGCATTCCGAATCAAACACAAAGCCTTCGGGCTTGATATTCGTCACTCCGTCTAATACGTTGTCTATTCCAGTAATATACACCGTGCCATTCGCATAGGTACACGAGCAACCTATTCCGTTAATCAGAGTAACCATATACTTACCTTTTCCTAACGAATCAGAATCGGTCGTTTCGGTCAATATCTTCTCGCCATTCAGAACATAGATTGCAGAAGAAATCTTATACTGTTTGTTTCCATCTACATCAGTCCACAAACCATTCTTCACGCATTGCTTATCATCGTCTATCTCCACTACATCAGTATAGGCAGAGAGTGATACGTTATAGTTCGTGCCACTATCTTCAATGAGTTCTTCTACTTGCTCCTTAAACGTAGAGCCAGAAGATAACTCAATATCGCCCACAAATTTTGCGCTGGTGGCGTCAAAATAACTGTTCCGATGACTTTCTAAATCGTAGTCGTTTATGCCCTTATACTGCGCAAAAAGGGGCGCTGTGAGCCCCTTATCTAAACTTGTGTAAGCGGACATATAGATAGCGGACTGACGTTCTTCATCGTCCGAATATCTGTAACCCAACATTGAAACTTCGTCTCCCACTTCGGGAACAGAATCGTAACCAGTTAAGTCGTCTGCCTTATCGGTTGCAGATACTACAATATAGTGATACTTCGTTCCGTCAAGCTCTACTGGGGTCTCGTCTGTCTCGGTTACTAATCGCCACCAGAACTTATTACTTACATCGTAACTCGTTCCTTCGGCTGCATTGAACGTCATACACAAGGCTTGGTCGCCTACCTTCCACATATTACTGATGGCGTTCTCATCATCTTCCGCGAGAAAGTATAACTTATAGCCCGTAACCTCATCGTCTTTCGTTACTTTTTCTATTAACTTGGTCTTAAAACCATCGGCTGGGGTCAGTATGAACGCGCCACCAGCGGCTTTAATTTTGTCAATAATCAACTCGAAGAAGTGAGCGGACTTGGTTACGGTTAGATAGTCTGTTACTACATTCAATAACGTTGCTTTGCCCGTTTCGTCTATTCCGTAAGTGCCATCTTTTCCGAAAGCAATACCTTTGAGAAACGTAATAAGACCAGCGGCTTCATCAGCAGATACTTTTGATAATTTGGAGTTGTTGGATTCGGTGTATAACTGAATCATTTGCAGCAACGCTCTGTAATAGGCATCCACTTTTTGGTTGGCGCTATTCGTAAGAAGTCGCAGAAGATTGATGTTTGCGTTGGCACTTTTGACATCTTCCTTTAAGGTTTGAGTATTACTCGTTACCTTTACGTTGCCGACCGTTATCTCTTGCTCGAAAGGATGGTCTATTTTTGTTACCAGTTTGGTAATACGCGTTTCTAACTCATACCCGAAGTTTTTATAAATAGCCGACTCTCCGATAAATAAATTAGGGTTATTCGCTTCAAAATAGATAGGGTTTGATTTGAACGTATAATTATTTTGGTCGGAGTATCTTAAAGTGATTTCTTTTTTGAGCGCTTCTTCGAGGTCGGAATAGGCTTGCTCTTTGTAACTTTCGGGCATAGCCAAGTTAAACAAAACCACGCGGTCATTCGCCAAACCTTGCACCACCGTTTCATTGTTAAGCGTTATCTTTTTCATAAGGTCAGATAACGTCTTGCCTTCTCCGTAAGGTACAAGAAATTGCTCGCTTGTCGTTGGTATAATTAACTCGGAAGAACCTTCTTTCTCAAAGTTTATCTCATAGTCGCCCTCTAATACTTCAACGCCAGTATCGCCAGTTTCTTCGTTGGCATAGATTGTCGTTGCGCTATCGTGGAAAGTCATCTTAAACTCGCGACCAGCAAGAGCAGAGTGACCAGCCCATTCGTTTGCTTCAAAGGATGCAGTCAGTTCGTAGCCAGCCAACAATAGCGTATCTGATTCGCTTTCAAAACAACTTGTAGGGAAAACAGCGCGATAGACGTTTGACATAAAATAGAGTTTATTTCCAACAGTAATACTCTTTTTTAGCGCTGTTATATCTTCTTCATCGCCTATTGCGGTTACAGCCACGTTGGATTGGTATTTGTACGCCCAGCAAGCGATAGTCTTATTGTTGATTTTGATTGAAATGGGAAAACCATATCCGTTTGCTGCATCATCGCCGATTGCTTCAGACGCTGCGGAGAAATACGTTGCTTTGTACTCAAGATTGGTTAGAATGGTGAGTTTGGTATCTTCGGTAATCATTAACAACTGCACCGTAGTGAACGGCGGTTCCGTTCTTCCACTAACGGAGAAGTCTTGCCACGAAGATACGGTTTTATTGCCCTCGCTATCCACCGTATAGATGGGATATGCAAGGCGCACGTACCATACAGAATATTTCTGATAGACAGGATTTCCGTTATCGTCATAGTAACTGACTACTTTGTTGTTATCATCGTCTAATAGATAGCGCTGGCGCTCTCTTACGTTGTAGCAGTAAAGGTCTAATTTAGGGTAGATATCATCGAAGATAAGGATTTTTTTCATCATCGGCTCTTCTTCCGATTCCCTTAAATCAATATATCCGAGTGGGTAGTCCGTGGGGCTTAACGTCAAACGCGTATTCAACGAAATATTCTCACCAGTTGATTCTGATTTTTGCCAGATATTGCGCGTAGATCCTTTTGCTTCAAAGCAGTTATAATAACCGTCTTTTGACGTAGAAACGGATGCCACTTGCACATTGTTACCTACTTCGAGCGTTACGGGGCTTGCTTGGGTTAGAGATAAGCACTTGCCGAAATAAAGCGTGTGATTTTCCCAGTCCAAGTAATACTCCGCCTCAAAAGCGGTTGCAACGGCATTGATACCCGAAAGAATATCCACCGATGCAAAAGACACCATTTCTGACGAAGATAAATCCGTTGAGTCGGGAATGACTGCACCCCAAGCTTTTGTTAAATCGGTAGAATCAATACCAAAGACATCATCTATCTTTAAACAGATATAGTTTAAGATATTGAGTGCGTTATCCACCATTTCCCAGTCCGATTCTTCAATAGCGTTGCCAGCATTATCATACGTAGCGAGATAAAGTGGTCGCTTTGAAAGCAACATTTTCGGATGCTTAAATTGTGGGTCGTAAGCATACTCCGCTGTTGATTTTTGTGTAGGTTCGTAGGGCTCTAAAAGCAGATAGTGTAAATCGTTATAGATTATATATGCTCCAGCTGGTATGTTGGTGCGCGTGACATCGCTCCAAGAAAGTTTTATAAAATCATCGGTAAAACTTTCTTCTCTTTGTGCAGCGGAGGTCAAGCGCGCCTCAAGCAACACCGTGCCATCGTAGTTGTATATATTCATTCTTTGCGAAGTTATCCTTTTACAATCGTATCGCTAAAAACAGAAAGTGATGTTTGCGCACTTTCCTTATTTGTTGCGAAATTTAATCTTCGATATCCGTTCTATCCGCTGGGTTGGGCTCTATAAGGGTCAGCGTAAAAGTAGCCATTTTAAGGCTGTATTGCGTTGACTTGCTACATTTTGAGTAAACAAAACGGAATATCTTTCCAAGCGTTGGTATCTTCATATAGAAGCCGCCTTGCACCATAAGGGCAATGAAATCCGCGTACTTTGCGAGAAAATCGCTTTGCGATGTTCCGTCAAGCACGAACTGCATATCAATAGTCCGTTGGTCAATTTTTGCATAGTCGGGTTTATCGAGGTATTCCACGCCATCTTCCAAGCGGTTGTCGTTGGTGACGTAACTTTTCATCGTTGGCGCAGTAATCAGCGCATCGTATGTTCCGCGTAGAAACGAAACACCATATTTTTCGTAGATGTCAATCCACGTCTCGGAATCTAATAGTTTGATGTAAGCACTACCTGTCATAGTTATATGTTTTCTTCAACTGTTTTACGAATCTTTTCTGCTATATCTCTAATCTCGGAGATGGGCTTTGTGTTTACCACGATTTGTTCGAGGTGACGGTTGCCTATCTGCTGCATCTCCAAAACGGAGGACATATTAACCGCTATTTGTTGCGCGTTGGCGCGGAGTATCGTTGCGTCTTGTTGCATCAGCGTCTGCTGCGAGTACTGTTGCGTCATCATTGCGTTCTGCGCTTCTACGGCTATCTGTATGGCGGTTATTCTTCCGATTAACTGATTGCCTTGATCTGCGGTGAGGTTTTGTATAAGGGAACGCGTTGCGGATTGCTCATCTGTATAGGAGTAGCCCATTTGCGCTTTGAGTGCTTCTGCTTCGGCTTGTTTCTCCTTTGCCATTTGGGTATATTCTTGCAGCAACGCCTCTTTCTCTGACTTTGTCATTGTGCCAGATTTAAGCGCTTCAGCCCAACGACTACGCCAATCTTCCAACCACGCATCAAAAGTATCATCAAGCACTTGCGAGTTAACAAGGCTTTCAATCATTGCGTTTGACATATCTTTGGAGAAATCGGTCAAACTCCCTTGTGCCTCCATTATGAAACTTGTAAACTCACTGCGTAAGTTATCAAGCGTTGTCTGCGTAAGGTTCTGGTAGATTTGTTCGGTCAGTTCTTCCGTTTGACCAGCCATATCTACAACCGCTTCCCAGTACTCGGTTTTATCATAATCTCCGACTTCCGTGAGATATTTCCATAATTCGGGCGCGTAATCTTTTAAGGCTTTGAGTTGTTCTGGCGTTAATCCGTAGATGCTTTGCAGTCCAGTTAAATTGACTTGTTCCACGCCAGCAGCTTTGAAAGCGAGTTGTGCCAGTTCGTTATAAGAAGCTATCTTTTTGTCGTCAACGTGCGATGCGTTTGAATGGTGAGCCGCCGTGTAAGACATTTGCGCTTTTAGCGTCTCCATCGCCAAGCGATTTGCTTCTTCTTGCGCCTCTAACGCCAACGAATACGAATAAATTGCACTTTGTCCAGCAGAGTTTCCGATAGCGTCTTTTAAGTCGTTGACGCGGTCGGTCAACTTCTCAATCGCTTTGGTATTTTCTTCAGTAATTTTATTTACTTCAGCAGCGTTTCCACCGCCGATTCCGAGCGCCGTGCCAAAACTCTTTACTGCCGAAACGGCTTTGAGTGCCGCACCGACATAGTTTCCCGACATATAATCAGAAACAGCACCAGCGGCTGCCGTTGCGCCTTCTGCGGCTGCGTTTACTCTTTCTTTATCTTCATCTCCGCCGATATTAAACATCTCCATCAGTTGCCCAGCGCCAGATAAAGCATTTCCCAAGTCATTAAACGTTGCAGCCGCCATCTTTCCGTAGTCGGAAGCGTTAAGCGCGGCATTCGCTGCGTCTGCGTCTGACTTCTGCCTTGCTTTTGAAGCCTTTTCGAGTTTCTGCGAAGATTTGATTTCCGCGATACTTAACTTATCGAGATTGTTTATTAAGACATCGCCACCTTCGATATTTTTGGCTTTGTTTTTAAGTCCTTCTCTATCTTCTAACTCCGATTCATCGAGCCCAAGCTTCTTCAGCAAGTCAATCACATTGCCACGCAAGAAATCTTCTTCAAACTGCGCTTCGTATGCTTCGGAGCGTTCTTTTTCATAGGTAAGGCGCGATGCTTCAGCCGTACTCTTTCTATCATCAATATCAGACATAACGGCACCGAGTTCTGGTAAGAATGTTCCTACTCCAAATTTCTTTGGTACCAGCAAGTCATTTATTTGCTGGATTTTCTCGGAGATGAGTTGTATATCTTCAATAGAAAGGTCTTTGGATTCGTTTAAGAATTGACGGAGTTTGTCGCGCGTCTCTTCGAGCGTTTCAGCCGAAGCGCGGTCGAGGTTGTTAAACAAATCTTCCCAGTTGATAGAATCTTTGAACGCTGCGAAATCTACTTCTTGCATTGCAGACTTCATTTCTTCTTGCACCGATGCAATGCGATAGAGTTTTTCTTCGGCTGACGCTGCCACATCTTCCTCTATCTCCTTTATCTTCAGCGCTGTTTCCTTTGCTATTGCTTCGCGTTTTGACTGGAAAGAACCATACGCTTTAAGATATTCTATTAACGCTTGCTCTGTGCGTTTCTTTTGTACTTCTTCTATTTCCGCATCTTCGGCTTTGTTCTGCGCGTCAAAAGTGGCTTGCTTTGCATCGATATATTTCTGCTGGTCGTCAGTTAGTTTGACGTTTTTATACAAACCACTTGCATAGAAACCCTCCTTTTTGGCGTTGGCTGGGTTGTTTTCGTAGTCCGCTTTGGCTTTGTCGATGTTTGATTGGAGTAGTTGCTTCTTTTCTTCGTCTAACTGGTGTTGGCGTTGCTCGCGCGCCCATTTTCTGGCGGCTTTCTCTTTCTCCGCGCCATCTTCTATCTCGGTGATATATTTCTCTTGCTCTTGGCTATAAATCTCCCATTTAAGGCGCTCATTTTCTTTTATCTGGTTGTATTCTTCTTGGGCTTGGCGCTCGCGCTCTTTGCGCGCTTGATCTGCGGCGTCATTTCCGCCACCGCCTTTCCCACCTTTCTTTCCGCTTGTCGTTGCGCCACTATAGAGAGGCACGCCGATTTCTTTGGAAATGTCTTCTTGCTTTTTTTGTTCGTCTTCGAGTTGTGCCAGAAGGTTATTTATTACTTTCGCATTGTCTTTTTGATTTTTGGCATTTTGGTTCTTCCTGTTTTCGGTTGCTTTTTTGAAAGAACCTTTTGTTGCAGAATTAACGGCATTGTCGGATTTTAATACGACCATTCCGCCCATCAGCGAGGTGTCTTTATTTCCGTAACCTCCACCTACGGTAATTCCGTATTCTTCGGCTTCTTGTTGTGTAATTTTGTCGCCTTTCTTGAAATTGCGGTATCGGACAGTCTTTCCGTTTATTTCGTCTTTAATTTGCTTTTTATAAGCATCTGCAAGAAGTCCCTCGTAAGCAGCCGCTTTCGCTCTTGCCATTATTGCTTGAACGACTTTGTCGGTATTTTGCACAAAGAAACTTTCGGCAGAAGAAACGCCGTCAACAGAAAAACCGAGTTGGTGGAAAGCGTCTTGATTTTGTCGAATGAATTGCTCTTTTGCTTTTAAGTTATCGCCGAGTTCGTTATATTTCCTTCTTAATTTTTCATAAGAAAGCATTTGCTTTGCGGCAGAAGAAGAAACAGATTCCGCCCATTGTTGTTGCGCCTCTCTTGCCGCTTTTACGCGTTTCGCCTCTTCTTCTTTTGCTTTTTGAGATGCTTCCTTTTGCTTATTCAGAGCCTTTACAACGGCAAGAATTGCTGGCACTACTAACGCAAGCACGGAAATGATAAGCACATACGGGTTCGCTTTCGCTACTAAATTAAACGCCTTTTGCGCCACAGTTGCCGTAAGTGTTGCCGATGTTTCCGCTTGACGCGCTTTAACAAGCGCCCACGTCTTCAACTCCAGCGCAGACTGGTAAAGCATACTCGTCTTTTTAACAGTTGCGAACGTTTGTTCCATTCCTACAATAATACCGAGTAATGATTGCACGCGCGTCTGTATGGCAATCATTTTTTCGTTATTTTTGTTGAAAAGTCCAACTATTCCACTTGCGAGAGATGCTGCGCCAGCAACGCCTTGAAGTGTTGATTTTAAGGTTTCGAGGTGCCGTGATGATGTTGCATAATATTGAATTGTAGCGTTGGAAGCGTTTAGCGCCTTTTGTAGTTCGCCAGCGCGCAGCGCCATTTGTCTAAATTGTTCCGAACCAGTGTTGCCTTCGCCAGCCATTTTCGCCAACTCCATTCTCAACGCCTGGAGTTCTTGGCGTAGCGATTGATATTTTTTTGCTTGTTCTTCTGGGTCGTCTGGCGGTTGATTAGGGGAATCTGGCGTTGGCGGAGTAATATTGTTCTTTTTCCGCAGTTCTTCGATTTTAGATTTATAACCTTCGTATGTTTCTATAACTGATTCCCACGCCTCTCTTACTTCATTGGGAACTTCCAAGCCATTGTTTTGCCTTCCCGCTATATTCCTTATGTATGAATTGGCTTTTTTAAGAACTTCGTTAAGGTAGTCTAATTCTTCGGCATAATCTCCAACTGGTAATTCGTCAATAAGAGGGTCATATTCTAAAACTTCTTCGGCTATCTTCTTCCATTCTTCAAACATCTCGAGCGTCTCTGCTGTTGGCTTTCTTATAGCCTCTACATTGCTCTTTATAACTACAGATGCGTTGCCTACGTTATTGGTAGCACTTCCTATGTCTTCTAATTTTTGACGAACTTCATCTTCGGCGGAAAGCGCAGACTCAAGCGCACTTTCAAACACACGGATAGCTTCAGAAAGCCCCTCTGTTTCGCTTGGTAGCGAATTAAGGTTTGTGAGCCATCGTTCCGCTGTCTTCTGCCGAGAAAGTATCGAAGAAAGCAAATCTTCTCCTTCTTCTTTTGTAGCAAAGGAAATTACGATTGGTTCATTTAATTCTTCAGCGATTGACATCCATTCATCTTTACTTTCCTTTGCAGCGTCTTTCACTACTTTTGCGACATCTCTTATCTCATCTTTCTGCTTGGAGATCTCCGCAGAAACTTCGCTTATTCCATCTTTGATTGAAGAAGGAATCTCTTGTCCTAAATTTTCGACTGTCTTTTTGGCGTATTCTAAAAGCGCTTCAAAAGCACGCAACTGGTCAGAAGATTTATTGGTATAATCTTCCATAACCGAGTATGCTCTTGAAAAATTCTTTCGGAGGCTATCTGCTGCTTCTTTCGCTTTTTCAGTCATCCCTTTCTCCAATGCGGCGCCGATAGCGTTTAGAGATGCTGTCATTGAAGCATTTAACTCCTTTGTGTTGTAACCAATTTTATCCAATCCAGAACATACTTCATTGATTTTCTCTTTTAGATCATCAATGTTAAAATACGCACTTATACCTAATACATCTTCCATTCTCTATATTGTTTTTACATAAATTTCATAAAGTAATCTGAAACGTGAACGCTCTCCGCAGCGCTTTCTTTTTCGTCTTTGTCGTTATCATCAAAAGACGGAATCGAGCGTTGCAGCAGCACTAAATTCTGGTATGAGCGATTAAATACGACCTCCTCGTAACTCATACGAAAGTATTTCATTATTCCTCCGATGAATGCCCACGGACTGTCGTTTGGGGCTCCGTGAGTGTCTTTGCTCGGGAGAGGAAAATGATAGAGGTTAGAAAAAAATTTCCGTCAAACGTAGTAGCGATAAATGACGTTATCTTTGCCCAGTGTTCCAACTGAATACGTTTGCGCACGTAGCGACCGAACAGCCAGCGTTTCCAACGTTTGCGGAAAAGGCAGACAACCGCGATTTTGGTAATTATCTCGGCATCGTTTGAGTGTTCCATCATCTGTTGGAGAATGTTAAACTGTTTAAGGCTTTCCAGTCCTTTCATATCTATATCGTTCGCAAGCGCACCCATCTCGAAGATTTGGTGCAGCGTGAGCGGTCTGATTCTTATGGGCAACCATCCCACTCGAATAAACGCACTTTTCTCGCCTAACGTTTCGGCGACCTTCTTTTTTTCTTCTGTAGTCATCTTTTTTAACTAAAAAAGGGCAGCGCGGTCTATTGTGACCCCACCGCCCGATGAAATATATGTGGTAATATGAAAAGAATCTTAAGCCGAGAGAGCGTCAGTGTTTGCCCAGCGTGCTCCTGGTTGCTCTTCGCCGTTGTCATCCATATTCGCAAGCTGTTTGAACTCCAAGTGCAGATTAGGGAAGCCGCTCTTGCCGACTGTGCCAGCCTTTGTTACAGCGATATCCATTTTAGCCCACTGGAATGTCTTGCTTGGGAACTTATCATATTCCTTTGTAACGATCTGAACGGCTTTAACGAGGTTAACCGTTCCAACTGGTTCTACGTTCCAGTTATCTGAAGTGGTATAACCGAGAAGCGCAGCGTAAGTCTCTGCTGAAAGGTCGTAAGTATCCATCGTAAAACCTTTGGTAGCGAGAGAAGAAGGAAGTGATGCGTAAGGGTTATCACTATCCTCGATTTCAATGTCATTCTTTGATGCAGCAGAATCGTTAAACTGAACGCTATCCTTTACGATTGCTTTGAACGAGTAACCGTTAAAAGCGCTTGGGAAAGAGCCAGCCACGCAGTCTGCCAATGTAACGGTACTGATACCGTAAACTCCACCTTTTGCCATAAATTTATCAATAGATTAAATTGTTATACTTTACTTTTACTTGTAGATTTACATAATAGGTATTATCGTTATCCTCCGTTGGGCGACTGTCGCAGTAATACTCCCAATAGGCTTTGTCGAGATAAAGTGGTGCATCGAGCGGAAAAAGGCTTATTATTTCTTCAGAGAGCGTTTCTAAACGCAAGGTATCGGGCAAGCCGTTTGGCAGTTTAGGCACGTGAATATTGATATTGATTGTGCCCTCTCCGACTACGTCATTATTAAGAAACGGCAGCGCATTAACTGCGATGTATTCGCCAGTCACTCCTTTGGGCTTTTCGTACTTGTACGCGCGCCCTTCAAAGTCCGTTAGCGATGCATCATTTATTAGTTTAACAATGCTTGATACTGCTTTGCTCCCGAGTTTCATAGATTGCCTTTTATTACATCTTCAAGAGTTTGCACCCATATCTTCGCCATCTCCGCTTTCACAAAGTGTTTGGTTAGATAGAGTACATTATACCCTTTATCTTCAACGTATTTTCCGTAGCTCATGCCAGCGGCTATAACGAGAGTAAATCCTTTGCTTTTCGGGTTGCCAGATATATCTACGCCATCTGTTTTGCCGATATGCTGCGAGACTACTTCGCCATTCTTGTAAAGGATATAGGAGATTGAGTTTTCGAGATTGCCTGTGCGGTTCTCGTAGCCCTTATTCCGTTTGGCGTGCTTTACGGCTTCTTCGCCGAGCGTTTTCAAGCGAAACTCAAGGATTTCTTGCATTGCGGCAGCTCTTGCTCGGAGCTTCTTTTGCAATTCTTTTAGTCCCTTTACTTCTATCTTCGCTTTTATAGCCAAATCTTCAGATAACGTTTCTTTAGAGTAACAAAACCTTTTACTGTCAGCGTCTGATCTATCGTTCCATCGGATTTAACGATGCGAACTCTACTACCTTCTTTCGGGATAAGTGGGTATAAATCTTTCTTAAGTTTCGCCACCACTTCAAAGGCGTAGATATATTCCGTTCCGTCATTTAGCCGCGTAGTGGCGGCAGACGAATTGGGGAAAATCACGCACTTCCCGAATTCTGACCATTCTTCGGTTGGTGCAATAGGATTGCCACCTTCATCAAATGTCTGGTCGGAAATCTGCAGAACATAAAGGTCGTCGTCTAACCTCATAGAAACTTAATCGTTGGAATATCTCCCGTTGCGAGCAGTTCGGATGCATCCAGACCAGCGGCAGCGGCAAGCGCTTTTATCATGCGGTCAATTTTTGCGACGTCGTATGATTGGGAGATGCCACCTAAGTTTTCATTCGTCAAAGGGCGAAAGTTGCATAGGCAGAGCATAGCAGCATAATTGACCGTCTTAATGTTCGATACGGAATAGTCGCTATCAATATCATCACCAGCGTACTTTCCGCACGCGTCGGTGTAATAGGCTTCTATCGCGTTCTCACTGGGAGAATATGGCTCGCACTTGCTCGCAACCGCTTCTCTGTTCGTCATCCTTACTAATCTTTAACCTTAACAGTCTTGCGTTTCTTGGCTTTCGGCTTCGGAGCTTCCGTTTCTTCAACAGCCTCTTTCACTTCTTCGCCAAGTGAACGCTTAACGATATTCTTGCCACGTTCCTCATCGACTTCGATAACCTCGCCCACAGCAAAGCTGCGTTTAAGGTTAGTCTTATCGAGAAAGGGCTTTAAAACCTTTATTTTCATTATGCACTAACAGTTTGCGAATCCAAAGTGTAGATACGATCCACGTTGTCAACAACAGGAACGCACATTGCTTGCGATGCGGTGAACTCGCGCAATGGGTCGTTCTTTGAGTATTTCGACAACAGGATGTAGTCATCAGCGGTAGTGTATTCTACACCTCCTACAGGGCGGGTCAGCTCTGCCACGTTAGTCCAAACGAGAGAACCGAGTTGCTCGTCGCAAGTGAATACAACCATGCCAGTCTGCCAAGGAGAGTGCGATTGTTTAACGCCGTTGATTTCGGTCTTAATCTTACGCGCTACGCGGTGCAGATTTGCGCCCCATTTGGTGCGGAATACTTGCTCAACCTTTGCAAAGTCAAGAACAGGGATTTTGTCGCCAACAAAGTCCATGTTGAACGCGTACTGTTGGCGTACTTCCTGGCTCTTGTAAAGAAGATTGAGTGCGGTGTCATCCATCCAAATGTCAGTGATAACGTTCTGGTCATCCAATGCTTTGTCGAACGCTTGCTGCATGTCAGACAGCGGCGTTGAGTTCTCGGTGTCACTCCAAAGAGCGGTAGCGTTGAATTTGTTTGCGTCGAGATAACCAACGTCGATTTTTACGCCAGTACCATTGTTGCGCTCCGAGAGACCGATGCCAGTTGAAAGCTCGCTCAAGAAAATATCTTCATTGCGTTCCCACACGCCTTCGAGGCAGCGTGGCACGTCGTTGAAGATTTTGTTAACAATCATTCCGATAGGCATGTTCTGCGCAATCATTGCGTCGATGTCTTTCATCTGCTTTTCAGTCAGATAAAGTTTCATACCAATTTTTGGAATGTTTCCAGATGCGGTTTCGATAGAATCGCGGCTCTTGAGTGGCAGTTCGGAGTCGAGAGCGACAACGTCTGCGGCTACGCGCGTGTATTCAGCTAAGATACTTGCCCAACGACCATCTGCAGAGAAAGTCGGAGTAAGCCATTGCTTATAAAGGTAAGGGAGCGTTTGAGCGCGTTTCTCATTCAGACGCTCTACGATTGAAGTAACAAGCTGTGGGAAGTACTTTTGTACGTACTCGAAATAAAATGATTTCTCCATTGATTAAGCCTCCTCGTCTTTAATGAATGAAATGAGCGGACAAGCTTCCTTGAACGCGTCAAGAATTGAACTCATATCGAAAGGAACAGCCTCGCTGTTAACCTCTCCGTTAGTCATGATAGAAGCCTGTGGGTCTGCGGTCATGGTTGTGCGGTATAGAATACCAGCATAGCTGCAGCCTTCTGGAAGGCTTCCGTAAGCGCCATCAGATACGGGCATCGGTTTGTAAGTGCCTTCTCCGTCGGTAACGATCACGTGACCAGCCTTAATAACAGTGTCAGTAAAATCGGTCACGTCAAGGGTTCTTCCACCCTTAATTCCAGAAATGTACTTCTGGATTACAACAGAATCGTCTCCAAAAACGATTTGTTTCTTTTCGGTGTTAAGTCCTGATTTCATCTTTTTACTAAATAATTATCCTACTAATGATTTTGCGATGTTGTCAAGCTCTGCTTTCTCTGGTTTGTTATCATCTAAAGGATACGCCTTTGAGCCGCTCGGCAACTGGTTTGTTTTGATGTTGTTCGATACCTTTGTAAGGTACTCGGTGATTCCAGCTTCATCCGCATCGTCAGCGATATTGAAGCCCTCATCAATACGATACTCTGGTATTCCCAACTCCTTTGCTTTCGAGACGATCAGATTTTTACGTGCAGATGCAGCCTTTTCTTTTTTGAGGTTTTCGTTCTCTGTTCGTAAGTCGTCAACGCTTTTGCGCATCTCGTCGCTGTTGCGCTTGAGTGCTTCTAAAAGCTCATCGGCTTTAGCTTTCTCTGTCTTGTACCAGTCTGGTATCTCTTTATTCTGTTTGAGTCTCTTCTCTTCTTCGGCTTTTCTCTTTGCTTCTTCTTCAGCCTTTCGATTTTTTTCTTCTTCGGCTTTAAGCTCTGCTTCGCGTTCTTGTTTTGCCTTTGCGATAGCGTCAGTTACGCGTTTGTCGGTTGACTTTTGCAGACCCTCTAAAAAGCTCTTTTGAGCCGAGACAATAACAGATAGATTTTCGTCAGTTACAACGCCCATTGAATCGAGTGATTCGGCGTGTCCCTGTAAAATTGAATCGCCTAACCCAAGGTGCGCATATTCTTGTTTTAAGGCTTTAAAAATTTTTTCTTTCATTGTGCGAAATAAAATGTTACAAAAGCAAAAATAACGCGCGTAGAGAAAGAAAAAATCAATTTTCGAACGGCAAAACACACTAAACGCGTTTGTTGCGAAAAAAGCAAATAAAAGGCGTGCAAGTGACTGCACGCCCTAAAGAAAAAAGAGTAAAAAGGGTTTAAATGAATCTGAAGTATTCTAAAAATCGAAGATTAGAGCAAAGCAAGTCGCCAAACTTATACCACTGCCCAAATAACTGCACATCTTCGCCGTGCATGAAAGCAAATCTATTGCCAGGGTACATCATTGTTTCTTCGTCGAGCTCTTGCGAGAAAATACCCTTTTGTCGTATGATGGGCAAGAATTCGCGTCTAAAGACTAATTCTGAATCTGTCTTATCTTTATAAGGCTTCGCCCACATAACGCCATTGTGCATAAAATAAGTGTCTGTTTTCTTATCATAAAAGGGGTGACAGTTAGCGCGTTTCACGCTGCCCTGTGTCGCCAGGCGAAAGTGCATCAAAAGCGGCTTATCTTTTTGACAATAAAACCACACATTTGCCGCGAAATCTTCAAAATTAAGACTTTTGTACATCTTACCAGGTACTACGAATCCATTGCCGTCGCGATTAGCGATAGCTGCTGCTTTTAAAATCTTCTTTGCGGGTAATTCTACGCCCGCTGGTTTATATATAATTACACACATGATTTAAATTAAAATTAAAATTGTTTGATACTCTGCTTGATCTTCTGTTAAAAATATAGCGATAGGCACTGCGATAAAATCATCGTTTACTCTGCAGATAACCTCTCTTTCGTATAGTTTTTCTTTTTTCGCGTCGCTGCTTAAAACTACGTTGTAACAGTATTTTTCAAAGAGCGATTTTAACGCGTTTAAGAGGCTTTCGTTTGCTGCGTCGAGTGAGTCGAACGCCTCTTGCTCAAAAGTGCTTATAACGCGTCGCAAATCGTCTATTACGCGTCTTTCTTTTGCTGTATAGTTATGTTCTATCATGATTTTTAGTTTTAGAAAGAGCCAAAAGCGCTTATTGTGCGCTTAAGGCTTCTTTGCGATTATTAAAGTATTGTTTCTCTGCTTCGCTCAAAAAAGGTATTTCGTCGATAGTGTTAACATCGTCTGTTAAGCGGTGATCGAAAGAGTACTCAATTAGTCTGCGAAGAAAATTTATCCAGTTTGCGATTTTCGTAAAGTCAACAGTGCCCGAATGCTGTCTAAATTCGATAGTGCCGTGTGAAGCGAAAGCGCGCGCGTTTACTTTAAAATAGCGGTCGTAATTTAAGGCGTTATCAATATCTTCGTGTGTAGTGCAAATTTCAAAATTTCTGCCTATAAGTGAGTGGCAATATACGTTGCTGTTTCTACGTCTGCTCTCTGGCATGAATGAATCGATAGCGCGTTCTATCTTTTGATAGTTTACGAAAATGTTTACATAATGCTCTTTTGATAGGTTGCGTGCGTCAAAGTGTACGTGTAAACCCGTTGAGCGGTTTACTCTTGCATCTACCTCGTTTAAAGCGTCGCACACTTTTTTAAGCGCGTTTTCGCCTTTTTTGCCTTTTAATATAGGCGATACCACCTCGTTGCCGTTTGTGCCACAAATAGAAGCGTCGTTGACGATTTTAAAGTGAGTCTTATGATCTGTGTGATTATAACCCTCTGATCTAACGTCAATTCTTTTCGCCTGTGCAGCGTTAATGAGCGCGTCGCGCGTAAAGTTGTAGCACTCTATTTCAACGCCAAAAGTGAGATTGTTAACTCTGAAGCCAGGTTGCGAAGACTCGCGCGATACCTTTTTTAATATAATGAAAAGGTCTTGCTTTGTCAAACCTAACTCAATTAGTGACTTTTGTTTTTGAATCATTGATACTTTGCTGTCAACGATTTCTTTCACTTGCTCATTTAAACTCTTTGCCATTTTTCTTTAATTTTAAAATATTGAACTTGATTTATCTGCCGCAAATGTAGCGTTTTAATGTTACACTGCAAATTTTTAGACTAAAAAATGTAACATTTTAATACTACTTAACTAAAAGGCGCGCATGTTACACTATTTGTTTACATATTTTAACTAAAGGCGAAAATCTGTTGCAGTAAATAGGCTCTTTTTTATAATTTGTTTTGGTAGGTAGTTTTTTATTACTATTTTTGCAGCGTTACAATATAATGAACTATGAATATAAAAGGCGTAATAAAAGAAAAGGGCGAAACAATAAATAGCGTCGCTGAAAAATTAGGTATCAATAGAATATCTTTAACCAGAAGCATCAGCAACAACCCAACCTATGAAAGACTGAAAGATATTGCAAACGTTCTGGATTGTGATGTTGCAGATTTTTTTAAAGATGAAGCAACCCACGTGACCCAGGAGAAAAAGACGGATCATTTTTTTTGCCCCCATTGCGGAGCGCCACTCGATATTATTATAAAAGAAAAAGCGAAGGATTAAATTCCCTCGCCTTGTTTTTCTGGTTTTTCTTGGTTTTCCACTGGGTTCGCCACCTGTTGGGATGATTTTATTCGCTCGATTTCTTCTTCGGGAGCGTCGGTCAGCGCCAACATCTGCACCGCTTGTTCCAAAGATAGAAGCTTCGACGAGTAAAGTCCACTAATGGCTTGCCAGTTTTGCTGTCTATCTTCGCCGAATGGCTCGGAGAACTCAAACTCTATTCTCAACTCGTCGAAAGCCTTTGCTTTGTCTGGGTGGAGAAATTTCAAAATAGAAATAATAACGCTTCTCTCACGGTCAACCAACTCCTCATAGACCTCCTTTCGGTTATCACGTTTGATAAATCCGAGTATCATGGCGTTCTTTATGGCTGTTCCCGAAAGGCTGCCCATGCCCTTTAGGTTATCAAAGGAGAAATCTGGCGTAAACGTATCAAAAAGGATTGACGATTCCAGGTTTGTCATCTCATCTCTACGCGTCTCCGACGACTGCGGTGGATTGATGTAACTAAAGCTTGAGCCGTCTCCCGTTAGTTGTATCATCTTGCCAGGTTTCTCTGGGTCAAGCATGCCATCGATAACATCCGCCGTTGCTGCAGCGATTGGGTCTGCGAAGTAGTTGTTGGTGTCGGCTATCTTGGAATCGAGCATTTCTTCGCGTTCGATACGCCGTTCTGCACCATCCCACGCCTTTGGCTGCTTGTAATAGATTGCATTGATTTTACCCGTTGGGTTCGGATATCTCTCTACTTCCCAACCGATATTGCCTTTCTTGGCGTAAACGAGCATATCTGCCGTCTGTATATCCCAGTGCCGAACAGTTCTTCCTTTTTCCTTGAGTTTATATCCATACGCAAGCGCGGTCATGTTGCCATATTGGTCGAACATCGGGCGGAGGGCGTAACCCCTTGAACGCGCGAGGACTACGGTGTTAACCTTTCTTTCGTCTCCTTCTCTATAAATATGATAGAGTTTCGCGCTTTCAGTTTCTGAACCAGCAAGGCGTTTCACTTGGCGCATCTTGGAATCAAATCTCTGGTCGGAGAGAAAGCGCATAAACAAGTCGAAGCATTCATCGTCACCGTCTTTCTTCTTCCAACGGATAGGATTGCCGAGAAGGAAGAATAGCTCTACTTCATTGATGTATCTCTGGCGCGTGCGTGGCAGTTTCTCCGTATGATAGTCGTCTTGTGCGCTTTTGCCTCTTTTATCTTGTCGGAGCATGACCTTGTGCGTCTGGTGGTTATATTCTTCAATGGCTTTATCCACCTCCGTGTCGCGGTTTTGCATCATCTCGATTGCTGCGCTAATATCGTTATCTTCGATGAGTTGATAAAGGTCGCGCTTCGCCCCCGATGAGTTTAATACCAGGTTGCGAAAGTATGAGAAAAGTTGCTGTAAATAGTTATCCATGTCGTTATCCTTTAAAATATTCCTAAATCAGATTTTCTTATATTGCGTGGTTGTATAATCTTTCCGAGTATCTTTCCGAGAATGTAATAACGCGCTGCATCCATGAGATGATTGTCGTGATCTTCTGGTTGATTGATATAATTTCCGTCTTTATCTCTCGCCCAGACGTATTTTCTTCTCTCTTGTTGGAGATTATACGAGTCTTTTGTGATAAAGATATTATCAAAGTCTTTCATCTTCTCTATTCCAGCAATGATAGAGCCAGCACCCTTTTGTACTGGATAGATGATTACACCGCCGTTTGCTATCTCCTGTATAAGTCGCGGGTCTGCTGAGTCGGCGTAAACGAAAAGACCGTAACTCTTTAATTCCTTGATAAGGTCTGAAGATAACATGCCAGTCTTGTAGCATTTCTCCTCCAGATATAGGTCGTTATCAACAATACCGCATTTTACAATCGCGGATGGGTCGTGCGTATAACCAAAGTCCAAACCGAGCGCAACCTTTTTGGCGTTCTGCGGAAATTCGTCAACAACACCGACGTTCTTAAATACAGCACCTTCCGCCACATCCGCCCACCTTCCGATGATCGTGTGAGCGTATTTCTCGGGATTTGTCTCTTTCATTAAAGCAGTCTCCTTCATAAATTCTTGAGAGAGGTGCTTTACATTATCGAGATAAGTCGTATGGATATGCAAGACGTTGGGGTGCGTGCTTATCTGCACTGGCACTCCGTCAAACTCCACTAATTTGTGGGTGTTTTCTATAAATCTCCGATAAACCCAGTGGTTATTGTCCGTCGGGTTCATGATGATTATTATTCGGTTTTGTATGCCCGTCTGACGGATTGAGAGCATGATTGTCTCAAAATCCTTTTCGGAAGTCCATTCTTCAGCTTCGTCACACACAAACGTAGTGATACCATGAATAGACTTAAGTTTTGCTGTTTGGTTGCCAGAAGATGTCTTTATTCCGCGAAACATAATCTTCGCGCCTGTGCGTCGATTGATGATATCTTGTTTCGTGGAGTGGAAATATTTTTCCGTGCCGTCTAACTCAACCTTTTCGAGAAACTCTGGTATGATAGAGATATGGGCGGAGACCATTGTAAAACGCGAGTATAGAATGTTGTGTACTACCTTTCTGTCCCAGCCGCGCTCAAAGGTCAACCGCTCAATGAAGGCGGAGGAGTTAAATGATTTTCCGCTTCCGCGCCCTCCAGTGATCAAGATAATAAATTTCTCTTTATCTTGGTAGAGCGAGTTGTATATCTCTTGCGTCTTAATCATCGGAGTTGTCGGCAAGCCAGTTTTCTATTGGAACGGACTTATCGCTGCGCATGCTTTCGTCGTCATCCATATCTTTGGAGCGTTTGCGCCATTCGGGGTCGTGGTGATGCAGCCATGTGGTCATACCTTGCAAACTTGGAGCCATCTCTATCTCTTGCTCGGTGGTCTGTATCTCTTGTGCGCCCGTCAGTTCTCCTTCTGCTGTCCGTATGTTCCTAATAACAGTGGATTTGTTTTTGAGCTTCTTCTTTCCGAGTATGGTTGTGAGATACGTTGCGCGGACTATTCTGTTGGTTGTTATTCGCGCATCCGCTAACACTTGAGAGATTTTAGCGCCTCGTTCTTCGTTCTGCTTTTCGTTCCACCCCTCGTAGCGCCCAGCTTTCATTCTCGAAAAGACTTCGGGAGTGAGTTCAAGGACTACGGCGATTTGTTCGTCTGTTGCTCCGTTTAACGCAGCTTCACGAATAAGTTTATAAAAATCTTCGTGATTGTAGTCATGTTTTGGTTTTGCCATAAAACTGTTCTCTTGTATGATTGTTATCCTGTTGCCGTTCCAAGTGGCGATTCGCCTTTCCCGTCGTAAGACTTTATGTCAATAAGTCTCGCGCGTTGTACCTCTATTTCGCCAAGAGATTTCTTTCGTGCCATAGCTTATTCCTCATCTAAAATTGGTTCACACTTGGCATCAAAGATTTCGCCTTTGATAATCTTCTGATTTACTTGGTAGCCGAATTTCTCCATAAACACAACCTTGTTCTCCCAAGTGTCGAAAGACAACATAACATACGCGGACATATCTGCTGCGGTGCGGATAGCTTGCTCCTTTACTTGCTGCTTGACTTCTTTCATACGTGCGATTTTCTCATCGTTATCCGATGGTTCATTCTCCGCTTTCAGAAGTCGCTCGGCTTCACGTTCTGCATCGCGCTGCTCTCTACGTGCGTCTAACTCTGCACGATGTTGTTCGTCTCTCTCTTTTAGGAGGTTGTCGAACTCATTAGAGATATTCGCTTCTTCATCTGTCTGCAGAAGGTAGTCAACTCCGATAATGTCGAGGTCTTGTTCAGTTAATCCAGCATTTTTATAGTCAAAGTCAACAGAACCGACTAACTCGCGCATTTTGTCCCAGTCCCAACTGCCTCCTACGTGTGGGTTGTTGAGCATGACATTCATCTCCTTTTCGGTCTTTTCGTCAACATCAACAAGCTCTACTTTTACGTCGTAGTCTTTTTCGGGATATTTGTTTAACTCATCGAGAATTGCCACTTTCTGGTGACCGCCAACGATGGTGTTTCCCGTTTGTTTGTTAACGACAATGCCACCAATAACGCCATAACGTTTGATTGAACGTTTGAGTTGCTTCTTTCCTTCTTCGTCTATTACTCTGGGGTTATAGTCCGATGGGTGTATCTCGGAACGCTTCAGCGTCACCGTCTCACTCTGTCCGAAGTATTTGCTCTCTTTCATAATATTTTCGACTTTTCTCTGAAATTATTTTGTTGTTTTAAAAATTTGTTTTATCTTTGCGAATAGAATACGGGTAGAGCCATGTATATAGGAAGTGGGCATGGTCTTTTTGACTATGGGCAGCAGTTCGAATCTGTCGCCCGTATTTTTTTATATCTTCTTATATTTTTTCAACTTAAACTCATTTTTATCTGTCACAACTCCAGCCGTAACAAAATTTACGACCTTTTTTCTTCCGCTTGGCAATTTTATTTTGTGGTTAGGATGTACGATAAACTTGTTTTTATAATCCGTATATATAAACGACTCGCCATCGTAATATTTATCCATATAGCGCTTCTTTATAGGAAACTCAATTAAGTCTCTTTCAGATACTCGCTTATGCCCTTTTGTTGCTCTTTGAGAGTGGGAAAGAGCGTGTCGAGTGAAATAGATTTCCTTACTTGCCAAATGAATACCATTCGTTTTTGCAAAATCCTCAACATCTTTTCCAACTTTGCCGATTTTAAAAGGATATGACGGGAAACGAATATCTCTTTTTGTGTCTCGTATCAAATCGGCGATCATTCTCGCCCATTTTGTTCTTCTTAAAGAGACTCTATAATAAATATTGTTTCCTTCGCCATTCATGCTTTATCCTTTAGATAGTCCCATGTAGGTACTGCGAGAGTATTTTCTGTCCGCTCTATCATCATAGATAACTCGCGATGCCGATTGATAAGGATTTAACGATGTATGCCCCATATTCCTTTGGTATCCTTTCGCTATATCGTTGATTCGGCGGTCTGTTCTTTGATGCTCGGTCGTTAGCCTATCATACCCCCCCCAGTCATTTCGTTGGAAAGCGGCTGTTAGGCGACGTCTATAACGGTCGAGACTTAAACTCTCCAGGCGCTGTACTTGCCTTGCGATATCATTATATGATTTCTTTCGTGCCATAGTCTTTATCCTTTCTTTTATCCGTTTATGTTCCCAAGTCCCATATAAACATTACGGGAAAATTTACGATTTCTAATTCCTTCAGATAACGAATAACTTTTTACAGTATAACGTTCTGGAAGATTCCTCTCTGTTTACGTGCCATATTTTTCTACTTTTTGCTTATTGTCATATTCAAAAAGCACTCGCTCCGACATCGGAAAGACCTTATAAATCCGCTCCAAATCATCGGGGAAGTGCTCGCGTAACCAAAGCATGCAGTCGGGGTTGAATCCAACGCCAGACGATGCTTTTAAAGAATATCTGACTGGCTCGGGAAGTCCGTGCTGCTTCATGTACGCTAACACGTCTTTTTGAGTCCAGTCAGCAAGAGGATAAGCCATACCATTATTGATATAGTTTTTTGATTCGTAAGTCTTGAGCATAAGGTTGCGGTTCATTCCATCGGCTTTCTTCATGCCGAGAAAGCAATACTCCAACTCCGTTTTTTTTCTTACTGCATCTACTACATCAGAAAGTTTGAGAAGGCGTATCTTCGGCTGTTCTACCGAGTACATTCCGCCGCGTAGGATATAGGTGAGATTCCAATGTGGGATTTCCATAAACTCCACCTTTGGATATTTCTTTTTCACCCACCTAATCCAACCGTCTATATGCCGTAGTCCTTTGACAAAATACATAAAAACGCACACGATGCGGTCGAACTTTGGATATAGGAGGTCGAGAGTTACTATCGAGTCTTTGCCCAGTGAGCAGAACACGATGCAACTGCCTGTTTCCTTTCTTACTGTGTCAATAACACTGTGTGCGCTTTGTATTTTGTTCATGACTAACCTTTGTTAAGTCCCATGTAGAAGTTTCGAGAGTGCTTCACCCTGTTCATCTGGTCTCGGTACTTAACGCCCTCGTTCCATGTGGAGCTGTTTTCTACTAACTTTTTATATCTCGCTAAGACCCCGCCGCGCTGCTCTTTCTTGTAAATCCTGCTTAGGTAACTCTGTGCGATTTCGTTCACCATGTCGTCCCTTCGCTGATTTCCTTGCTCTGTTGCACGCCGCGAGAGTCTTATTGCTTGGGCGATAATATCATTTACGGATTTACCCCCCCCCGCTGTTTACGTGCCATAACTTTAAATTTTAACCGTTAGAGTTTCCTTTTGCAGCTCTTGCGTAAATTTCATCGTCTGATACTCGACCATATCCTTTTCCAAGGAATGCTCTTCGCGCTTGATGAGATACATTGAACGCGCCGAAATCATTGTTTTTTCTCGCATCATCTCTCACTTTCTTTTCCGCGCGAAGGTAGCGTTTCGCTAATCTTTTGTCATCTTCCCAGTCTGTGCCACGCTTCTTAATGTCGGAAAGCAATTTCTTATCTCCAGAATACATCACGTTAGCAAGTCCGTGAAAGTTCCAGTCTGCCAAGCGGTCTCTAATCTTTGTAGCGCCAGCCCTGTCGCCACTTTTTACTGCTTGTTGATAATCTTCGATGAATGCCTTTTGTCGACTTTCGTTCATGTAATAGCCTCTATACGCAAGGCTCTTGTATTTGTTTCTTGCCATTTTAATTAGGCGGGGTGGGGAATTTCACCCCCCCTAATTTGTATTTTTAACACTTTATCCGCCAGAAAGTCCAAGACCAACGCGGACATCATAGTAACGCTTACGGCGACTCGTGAGTTTTCCCTCGCGACCATCGCCAAGAGTTTGAGTTGCTCCAGAGTAACGACCAGTAGCCGTATTCATAGAACTTCCACGATAGGAAGATGCGGCTTGATTGGTGTTAGATGAGTAACGTTGTTTGTAACCAGCTCTTGTTGCCATAGTCTATTCAATTTATAGAATTAAACTTCTTTATCTGACTTTTCTCAAAATATTTTTATCCATTGGAATTACCCATGTAAGTTGAACGCGAGAATTGCGTGTTTTCATCAAAGTATCTTCCGCGTCTTGATCGTATCGCGTTATTTGCGTAACGAGATGCTATCTCATTGGCTTTGCGCACTCGTGAACGATATTTCCGAGCAGATGATGTATTGCGCGACGTACTTCTTCCCGATGCTATTCGTTGTGCCACATCGCGGTTGTAAATAGTCCGAGCGCTTCGTTGTATTCTGTCAACTTGCCTTCTTATGTCATCAAGCGATTTTCTTCTTGCCATAACCTTGCTCCTTTTGTTTACTTATCCTTGTTCAACTGTTCGCGAATGCCGTACTCCAAAATCTTGCCCAAGTCGTACACGATTCGTTCTGCCACCCATTCCAACGACTTGCCCGTTTTCTTATCTCTGCCATACTCATACATGATAGGCTTTCCGTTAGAATCAACGAAAACCTCACTTCGAGAGGCAACAACTTCCACTAACGCGGTATCTACGTCGGTAAAGAACCGAATAGCGTCATAGTGGACTGGAATAACGTTGGCGTTTTCATCTTCTATCTCATAGCCATCTTCGTCTAACTGAACGAATAACTTGACATTGTTAGGGCGTACTTCGCGATACTCCCTTACTTTCCGACCCGCAAGAAGCGCATCGAAATACTTTTGCTTGATTTTGAGATTTAGCACCTTCATTTACGCGAAGATACTCTAAAAAGGAACGATTAAATAAGACTTGTTTCCAATAAAACGCAACAAATCGAAAAAGTGCGGAAAAAATAAAAACTACGCGTATTTCACAACAGGCGTAGCCGAGAAAAATGTTGAAAAAACACTGATTGATGTAGAATCTCCTTTTTGCAAGATTACTTAAAATCCGTGCTATTCTCACGAACTGCACGAAAAAACACATTTTATAACTTAAAACAATTCATTATGGTATTATGGGCGTTCCGCCGAACGCTTTGTGGATTCTATCTGGCTCGAACAGATTGCGACTCCATCTCCGTAGTATTACAGTAACGCAAATTTTGTTTTGAGATTGTCTGAATCAATGCGACCGTGGTGTGTGGCGTGAGCTCGCTTATAAGAGATAATTTTTTCATAATAGGTTTTTTAGGTTTGACCGCTGCCGTTTGGTGGCGGTTTTTCTTTGTTGTTTGTTAAAATTGTTAACAAATAGCATTGTTTTGTCCTTTTATTTCTTAATAAATATTAAATAACAAAAGATTTTTTGTGAAAATCATTGCAGAATAAAAGAAAGTTTGTATATTTGCAATAGAAAAAACAATAAACCTATTAAAAAACAACCATTATGAAAAAGCAAAAAGATTTCACAAACGTAGTTAAGAAAGTTACTGACCGAATTAAAAATTACGGAGATTTCCGTAGCGGTAAATGGCATATTTATTTTGAAGGTGCTGCTACTTTTAGACATATCCGTATGTATAACGATGACGAACCTTATGCACACTGCTATGGCTTTTGTATGGAACTTGACGAAGCACCGAACATCAATCAGACTGGAACACTCACATATTGCAGTCAAGATTTCGCGGATGATGAAGTCGGAATGAATATCGTAAATACTTTCAAAGCAGCGTTACCTAATTTCACCTTTGAAGATGAAAAATATTAAAACATACAATTATGACAAGCAAGAACGACAACCGAGTTTACGGAACTGAAAAACAATTCAAGGAGTACACATCACAATTCGAGGGCAACTTCGGATGGATTGACGGACAGCCAGTATTCACGCCTGCTGGTCGCGAAGAACTTAAACGCTGCTGCAAGGATATGCCGTACAAGATACATCTTGCCGACTTACGTTGCGGTTATCTGCCAACACGCGCCACGAGTATAGTATTAGATAAGGAGGTGTAATATGGAGCGATATAGAATAGAACGTAGCGCGACAACGGATAAGTGGGTGTTGACTGACACGCAGAATATGATTGTCGTAACGTGGGAGGATGGGCGATTTAACGCCACGCAGAAAATAACGTTTCTCGAAGATGTTGAACCGAACCCGTTAGCGATTGCGCGACTGATGCGTGAGATTGGCGATTATCTTGCTGAACATCATCGGAGTAAGGTTGAGAAAGTATCGTTTGGGCGTTTGTGCCACGCCTACGGCACATCGGTTGCGGAAGTAGCATCGAAGTTAGGCATCACGCCACAAGCGTTGCAGAACCGAGTGAAGAACAAGCGGTCGTTAAACAAGTTACGCGAAGTCGCGGATGCGGTCGGTTGCCAGTTAGAAGAACTACTATAAGGGCGGAGGTTTCTCCGCTCTTTTTTTTGTCAAATAAGCAAACTTTTTCTGCCGATTTTTGCTTAATTGTGGATTTTTGCGAGAATAAGCAAAGATTTTTTTGCTTAATGTAAAAAACCACTCTATCTATCACAGACGGAGCGGCTGAATTAGAAAAATGTTGAATATATTGAAAAACGCTCGACTCTCACGAGTGGAGCGAAAACTCATTATGAACCGCAGTCCGCTGACTGCTTCCTAAAAACTAAATTAAAACAATAGACAAATAATTTATAAATGCACATCGTAGCGGCAGCGGACTCGAACCGCTTGTCTGCCCAGCCCTAAATAGAGCTATTTGCGCTTGCAGAACCGCCTTTCTCATCTCTCTTTCTTGCACACCTCCTCCCACGTGTACGTTTCTTTCATCGAAAGATTGTCCTTAAACGTTAGGCGGGCGACTGCTTGCTGTGCGCGTTGGTCTAACTTATTCATCTTCCTAACTCTTTGAGGTGTTGCTTAAAAGAACGCACATAAGGGAATTTTCCACCGAAATAGTAAGGCTTGCCGAAGATGCGGTATATGTAATATGTATATCTACACCGCGCTATTCCGCTAAAACTAACGTACTTACTCTTTATCATCCAGATTGGTTTCATCTTCCAGTTCGATTTTAATTGATTTAACTTTACGCGGACTATTCTCCCACGTTACTTCGGGACAAAGGTCTTCAGCATCTGGGTCTCTGTTTATTCTTATATGCCCTTCCAACATTCTGCTTGGCGAGAACAAAGTTACCTGTCTAATGGGCTTGTGCGTGTATAGAAATAGGCTGCCCAATTTATCTCTTGCTATATACATAGTTAGTCCTCCTTTAATACTTCATTTATCTTTTCCGTTAATAATTCAAGAAAATAAGAACTATCTTCTTTCGTTAGGTAAACGCTGATTGTCTGCGAAAGTCCTATATCGAGCCACGACCAAGTTCGCAAGTCTATCTCATCGGGGTCGGTTGCTCTAAAAAGGATGGCTTCTAATTGTTTTTGGGTAATCATTCTGCCACCTCCTTTCCGTATGTTCCGTCAGCGTTTCCAGTCCACTCGTCAGTAGTGCCTATCAGTTTGGCGGTGTCGGGCGTGTAGGGTAGGCAGAAATCATAATCACCACAAGCACAACTATACTTATAATCGCGGTCGGAAGGTATGTTTATTTTTTCAAAAAAATCAATAGTCCACGTTGCTATACTGGACGAGCGAGCAACAACCTTATCAAAGATGTTGAATGTGTATTCATCTTCCACTTCGAGCAGCAAGTCCAGATTGCTCTCACCGCGTAGGTCACGCAGACCATCAACATCGACTATCTGCACGTTCTCCGTATCGCCACCGCCATTCAACGTAGCATAGACAACGTGATAATCGCCATCACGCAGCAGGTCATCGCAGATAAGACGCGCCTTGTTGCCGTTGCGTGTTACAATTCTTCCTTTCTTTTCTCCTCGCTGGATTTTCCAAGCGAGGTCTAAATCAAATGCAATTTGTTTCATAGTGTTGTTTCTTTTTTATGTTTCTCGACAAATCCTTGTCGCAGTTTCTTAATTATCTTCATCATAGTATCTTCGCATATCGCGAACTTCGAGAGGTCATCTTCCGAAGCCAAGACAAATAACTCAACTCCGCAGACGTACAAGTGTATGCGCTCATCGCCAGCGTCTGATATGTACACATCAGACAATGACTTATTCTTTGCGCTTTCCAATGCGTTGCGCTCATTCTTTTCTTTGTAGTCCTCAATAGGATGCCAGTTGAAAAGTCCCATACACTTATAGTTTTAGTAAATCTTCAACATACGCCCAACGTTTCCAAACAGGTTGAGCAAACTGTTGCGTTTCTACGTTGAACAGACCTAAATGCTTTACGCCGTCTTTGTCTTTGTAAACGTTCTTTACCAGTAGCGCAAAGGTGCTTTCGTCATATTGCGCAAGGATAGTTGTTCCACCATTCGGCACTTCGTTTGCTTCGTGCCAAACAGACTTCTTGTGTACGCTCCTTATCTTTGCCATCGTGTGGCTGTGGCGAGCGTCAATCCATTTCATAAATTTTTCTTTCATAGTTTCCTACATTTTATAAAGTGTTGAAATCTTATCAAACAGAAAAGCCACCAAGTAAGCAAAGGGCTCATCGTTTTCTACATCCACGTCTGCGCAAATCATCTGAAACAGACCAGTTGCAGCGTGTACTGATTCGTGAACAATAGTTTGGAGTGATGCACCGTCTTTTAACCAAACCAAAACGCCAATCTCTTTCGTTACTTTATCCATTACTGGCGAAATCGTTAGTGCGTCTGCGCTGTCTGAAATACTTTGCGGAATTCTCAACGCTTTGCCGTTTTCATCCACGAAGTTTTCTTCAATATTTTCTTTCGTTCCATTTTCCGCAACAAATAGCGTCTTTTGATAGATGCTTATCTGTGCTGTTCTTATTACGAAATGTTCAATCATAGTTCTACTCCTAACTTTTCTAATTCAGCATTTATCTCTTTTATACGTTGCAACGCCTCTTCGCGTAGCACCTCTAAAACCTTTTGAGAGTATTGCGGAGCGATAGCCATAGAGTCGCCACTTTCGTAACTACTACCTTCAATTCTAAACCTATCATTCCACGATATAGTAACATTTGCTTTTGTTTCAAGCAATAAACCAGCAAATTGCACCAAACTTGTGCAGTATTTGCGTTCTTCTATCAGTCTTTCGAGTTCTTTTATATCCATTTAATTGTTGTCTGTCCTTTATACCCTTTGACCCACACAAACCAAGCATAACAGATAGCGGAGTTTTTCATGTACTTTGTAAACTCCCCATTCTGTGCGCAGTTGACGCGGTTACTGAACACGTAAACCGTCTGGGGGGGGGCAAAATCAAAAAGTTTTCTTCTGTTCGCTCCTTCAAGAAACTGGATGCGCAAGAACATAGCAACCTTGTTTCCTGTTGGTATCAGTTCGAGAGATTTGTAGATAAACTCTTCGGCAGTAGCGAAAGGTGGGTTGGTTATAATATCGCCATCCCATTTCTCGCTATTGAAAAAGAGGAAATCTTTTTCTTCCACACCTTCGCAACGTGCCACGATGTCCGACGACCGAACAGTATATCCGTGCGCTTCAAACACTTTCGACAGGTGCAACAGTCCGCACGCTGGTTCCCAGATATGCCGTGAAAATGTTTCTCTTTCGAGAAGCTTCTCCGCAGCGATTGGATCTGTTGCGTAGAAGTCTCGCTCGTCACGTTTCTTATCGGTATGATTAGACGCTCCGAGTGTAGCGAACGTTGTCTTGGCGTTTCCTTTCCAGTCCTTTATCATCATCTGCGGCAATATCTTAATGCTTGTTGACTTAACTCTGCATCGGTAGATACTCTGTTGCTCTGCAACCATTGCTCGAGCTCCTTGCGATTGAAATAGCACATTTTACCATTTGGTTTGTAGTGCGGAATCTCTTTACGTGCGGTCAGTTTGTACAAGTAAGATTTTGAAACGCCCATATAGGCTGCCGCTTCATCACTCGTAAGTACTTCCTTTTTACAACTGATGATATTCGCCGTTACGAGGTCGGCGACTTCTTTTAATTCTTCCTTCATCTTATAAACTCCCTTTTAAATGTTTCAACATCAACGCCTAAACCACCAACAAGGTAGATAACTTGTTTATTAAAGCCAAGTACACCAGCATCGTTTAAGATTTCTCCGACAATTCCGAGATTGCTTGTTTTCAACGCCACTCGCGCGGTCTGGTCTATGATAGTCCACCAGTGACGACCGTTATCCCTTGAGATAGCGTCACAGAAAGCGAAAACTACATCTCTCCGCGTCTTGTCGTTAATCTGATATTTCTTTTTCTTTGCCATATTCCTTTTTACGTTTTAGATATTCTTCGTATGAGATAGCATTTTTTCTGTTATTCTCTCTGATGAGTTCCTGTTGTTCTTCAATGTCTTTTGCAATAATCTGGTTTCTATAATCAATGAAATCCAGTAAAGCGTCGGTTATAACGAGTGGATCTACCGCTCCGTAGAATTTTCCAAACTCTCCAGCCTTAAACATATAAAAGAACAGCATCAGTTGTGAGATAGTCAGATAGTGGTATTTCCGCGCGATAATAGACGCACATTGCTCTAACGGCCGCCCTGTTAACTTATCTTTACAGCCGCAGTACTCGCTCAAGTCCGTTATTTGCGGAATAAGCCACATCGTCGGAAAATTGTCTCCGAATGTCTTTCGTAATCTTCCAAGCGTTGGATAATCTCCAAGAATACACAACCTTCTATCTTCGCATATCTTGTTCTGATAATCTGGGTTGTACTTATTCAGAAAGACGTTACGCCTCTCTGGCGTCATCTTCCGCTGCAAGCCTTTGGATGATTGCTGCTGCATCATTAAGTCTTTGGCTCTTTGTATTACGTTCCCTATCTGTTCCATATTTATCTATTTTACTTGCCCATGTCCTTAAGCGTCTGCTTAAGTCCCACGTCTTTTCTAACTCGTATCGCATCTTCGTTTTGGATTTATTCGGCTCTGTCCAATAATCGAAGAACTCCCGAATCATAACTTTACCGTATTGTTCCACAAAAGGGATAAGGCACTGCCCAAAAGTGTTTTTGCGTTTCTCGATGGTGTTTGGTTTTGATACATTTGTATTCTTTTGTATTCTTTTGTATTCTTTTGTATTTTTCTTCCACCGAACATTAACCGCTTCGGAACGCACCTTGCTTATCTTTTGCGAATGCTCAAAATCTCTATCTATCTGACCTTTTAAGGCGCAGAAAGCCATCTGCAAAGTCCTATCCTTGGATTCCAGCGGTGTTTGGTCAATAGAGTAAACAACTAACGCTTTTAGGAGCTTGCCCGCTTCTTCATCAGTGAGCATATCAACAGCAAAGTCTGACGGCATAAAGAATCCTTGTCTCATAGTCGCTTTTTTAGTTCTTCCACCATTAGTCTTGCTCCAAAATTCATAAAGATTACGATCATCTCATAAGTCTCTTTTGTCGGAATTTTAAACTCATCGGTCAACTCATACGCTTTCTTCTTGATGAAAGATATGGTTGCTTCTTCCGATTCTTCTACGATTTGCTCAATCTCTTTGTTCATCGATTAGTCCTCGCTCTTTTAGTTGTTCCGTGAGGTAAGCAAATTCTTCGCCCACCTCTTTTCTTAAACTCTCATAGACATCGCAATACTGCGTTATCTCATCGAGCCACCGCGTCACCATGTAATGGGAAGCACCCAACACCTCCGCTATCACGTTACGCAAGCCGCGCGCCATCCTACCGCCAACGATACATTCTGGAGAATACAGGCAAGCGGCAAGAAAGACAAACTTTCGTTTTGGCATCAGCTTTCCAAAGGTCACAATATCTTGCGGAACAGCCTGGTAAATCTCATAGACAACACTCAATAGACTGGTGTCACTTAAGATAGGTTTTGCCACACTCTCCTTTGTACGTTGGATAGATTTTTCGGTGTGTAATAGTATCTTTAACCGATTAAGGAAATTTAAGTCCATTATTCCCCCTTTTCTTGCTTGTATATTTCTACCCATGCGGAGTAGTACTTGATAAGTTCTTCCAACTCCCACGATGAATAGTTTTTTCTCTCTACACGAGCTCGAATCTCCACAGCATCGACTCTTTCTTCGCCTATCTCTTTGATAAGGTTTCGCCTATAGGATTGAATGTTTCCTTGCCTGAACATGTTACAGGCAACGCACTGGGGGCGGCAGTTATCTTCCGCGTATCGTGTACTCATGTACCTACGCGACATATAATGCCCGTTCTGAATCCGAGTCCAGTGGTATATCTTTCCGCACGATATGCAGTGGCAGAAGCCGCGCGAATCTGCATATTTCAACCTTATATATTGGCTAAAAGCAGCGTCGAGTTTCTTTATTAGTTTGGATTTGTCGCTCTTTTTTTTCATTGGAATAGTTCAATAGGCTCATTTATCTGTTGCTCAAGGCATCTGCGCACCTCTCTGATTGCCGACTCGCGACCAGACAAGGAATAAATATATGCTTCAAGTTCTTTCTTGTCATTACTAACATAATAGCCATCGGATGATGCTACCAGTCTTTTCACACTGCCATTACGTCGGATGTGGTTGATAATCTTCCTAACCAGAACAGGCGTAATCTTTAGTCCGAACTTCTTTAGAGAAGAACAGATCTGCGCGTTTGTGACCGCGTTCTCTCTACCCACTTTCTTCTTCAAGCAACGAATGAAAATAGGGAGTAACGTATCTCGCTCGTATGCGGTGAGCGGTTCTGTTTCTTTGTTGAAATTTGTAATCATAACTTAAAAATGAAAAAGGCGTGCCGTCTGTGAAGATAGCACGCCTAAAATAATCAAGTCCAGTAATAAATAATTAAAGAAAAACTTATGTCAGTTAATAAAGAAATTCCTTGTTTCTTTCTACTTCGAGTTGCATCAGTTCAATCGCCCTATAATCATCTGGCGAAGGAATGTAAACGGGAAAAACCTCGTTTGATGCGCTCCAGTTTCTAAATCGGTCTATTGTGAGAGTCATCTCGCGCGTGTCGAGTTCGTTGGTGTGGCGCGTATATACAATTACTTGCCCATCAATCACTTTTTCCTCGTTATATACATCTTTATTGAGGTCTTTGTAAATCGCTTCGGCTTCGGTCTTTGTATATCCTGTCTGCGTCGCCCAATAACTCAACATAAGCCAAAGATAGGCGTTCTGTTGCAGTGTCCTTTTTGGTTTACGCTCCGAAAGTTCAAAGATACACCCTTTCTTTATGAGGTTGTCTATTCGCAACCTCGCTTGCTGCGCTTGTAGTGGGTTTGTTCCATCGTAAATCATTAGAACGGCAAATCGGTATCTTCGTCTGGGTTAACAGGTGGCGCGCTCTCGATTTCTTCGTAGGTCGGAGCGCTCGGCTGTTCTTGCCAGCGTTTTAAATCGCCAAAGATGTAATTTACGCCCTCTTTGCGTTCCTCCTTTTTTGGGGAGCAAGAGATAAAGTGAGTGTGTCCGTACGCTGACGGCTCCTTGCGTTCGATAACCGCAATATTCAAAAAATATTTCTCTCCGTTTTTGGTTTGCACTTTCTTCATACACTCTTTTGGTATGTCGGAAAGGCAGATTGATCCTAATAATACATCCATATCATAAACTGTTAAAAATTTGTTCGTTGATTTTTGCTTCTTGGGCTTTAAGATAAGCAACCGCTTCCGAAAGCCTTTGTTGTAGCGTTTCTATAAATAGATTGTCGCGTTCCACTCTTAAGACCTTAATCGCCAGAGGTCTCGTTGTACTCATGAACGCTGGGCAGAAAGAGATATAGTCGCACCAGTCTGTTCCTGTGACTAACATATTCATCTGCATTTGCGCATAGTATTGCTTCTGCTGTGACGTTCCATTTAAGAGTTGCATCTGGTCGGTCAGTTGCATATTGACAAAGTGGTGCGCGATATTAAAAGGGCATTTAACCTCTATTATTCCGTCATCCACCTTGCCGTCTGGGCTGCCGCCAGCATATTCATTCAGTTCGCAGAACGGCATATCTTCCACGTCATTGTCTGTTACCTTCTCGTATTCAGAGATAGCGGTACTTTCCCAGTCGCTTCCATATTCCATCGCTTGCGTTGGCTTTTCATCCGATTTCATACCGATAAATATGTCATCATCGAGAAAACGCTCCGCTAACACTCCGTTGAGATATGAAAGGGCTGTGTCGCTGAAAAGTTGCGATTTGTCTCTCGGCTTTGTCAAGAGACAAACGACTTGCGAGGATGTGATATGTCCTTTTCGTGCAAGATACCAGCCTCGCGTGCGCTGTAACTCGTTGTGTTTCATTTTTTCAATAACTCTCCTTTGCGTTTAGATAGCTCCGACAAGAATCGTGGGTCATTCCTAAACGCGGTTAACTCGTTATATAGGTCCAACAGCTGCTCAACTGTCGGCGCTCGGTGAATCTCTTCAATAGCAAACTCAAGATGCGGATCCATTGGTTGGGTCGCTTCCTGTTGGGTTGAGTACTTTGTTTCGAGATTCACGCCGTTGGCAAAGTAAACATCTGCTCCAACGCCTAATGCTTTCATCGCAACGCTTAACGCGTCAGTGAGCGCCATTTTATAGCACTCATCGTTGACGAACAAACCGCTTTTCTCAAGAGAAACAAAAGAGCTTCCACCTGTGCCTTGTATAGCGTCAGACCATTCGCCATCAACCTTAACAAAAAGGTCGATGTTCACAAAAGCTTTCACTTCTTGCCCGATTGCTTCAGTCCATTGTTTAGTGATTGAGTATTTCCAACCGATACCACACACACCAAACTGCTCGGTCATTTTCTGAATACGCCACATCGGATTGATGTCCGTCATTCCTTTTAGACGGCCTCCGTTGATGCTTTTCTTGGCTTCTTCTGGAACAACCCTTACACTGTTGTAGATTTGTAAATTTTCCATATTACCGTTTGATTTTTACCATCGTTGATAAATCGTGATATAACCCTCCTTTAACTTGCGCGTTGTTACGTACTTATTGTTTAGAGGATTACTCCCAGCATACTTGTTCTGCTTCGTGCACTCCGTCATTACTGCCGTTGCTTGGTAAGCATCTAAAGAAACATGGAGGTAGTTTCCTACCCCCACGTTCTTGAACAAGTCAGAATAACTCAATTCATGTTCATTGACTATTTTCTCCATCTCTTTTCAAATAATTAAAAAGCAATGCTTCCGTTAGAAAACACTGCTTCTCATCATAACTCACGTGCGCATCATCCGAATAAGAAACGTTCACTGAACCCTCCCTTACAAAAGTAAAGATTTGGGTAACAGTGAACGTTACTACTCGTAGATCGCGCGAAATTGTAAATAGGCTATCGCCTAATTTGTAGCGCGTTTCTACTGTCATTTTTTCTGCTTTTTGTTACGTTTGATTTCTAAAATTTCACCTAAATTGTAAACCACTTGCTCGGCAACCCACTCTAACGGCTCGCCCGTCTTGGGGTCTGTGCCATGCGTGTACATGATCGGCTCGCCGTTCTTGTCAACGAAAATCTCTGTGTAAGCGTCTTTAACCTCTACCAGCATCTCGTCGCGGTCTTTGTTGTAACCAACAAACAACCGCAAAGCGTCGTACTTAATAGGTACGGCGTTGGCGTTTTCATCTTCGATTTCGTAACCATCTTCGTCTAACTGAATCAGTTTTTTAACGGTCGTCGGTTTAACCTCGCGAAATTCTTGCGTCTTTGTGCCCGCAGCAATTTCGTCAAAAAATTTCTGCTTAATGATTAGGTTTAGTACTTTCATATTTTTTGTCGTTTTGTATGCCGTAAGCCGTTGAAGCAACGATTGCCAAAACAGCAACGGCGATTTGTAACTCAATACTATCAAAAATCAGACTGGCGAAACAGCCAACAATAGTCGCTAACAAAATAGCAACTATAATGATAACGTCTTTTTTCATAATTTATTATATTTAATAAGGTGTAGTGCAGCCAGTGGCGAACTGGATTGTAGTCTCTGCTCTGCACTAACAGTTATAGTCTCGCATCGTATCCATGCCGCTTTTACGCAGCCCGTTCGGCTTACCTATCTTCAGCCGTTGACTCACCGTTTTCGTATGTATAAGCGACTTGGGGCGATGTCGCAGCCCTCTACTCGGGTGTACTCTATAAATGTTGTGCGACTGGCGATAGCGAATCGCGTAACGCCTACACGTTCAGCCGCCTTTTTATATTAAAATCGAAGAAAGCTCTTTCTGTATGCTGCTAAATCTTCAGATCGCGCGCAACAGTCAAAAGAAGGGTCGATGTTTAAATCTTCTTCTTCAACCTCTGGCGCTGGCTCTGGTAACTCTGAAAAACGCTTTTCTGCCTCTTTCGCTAACCACTTTTCAATGTTAGGGTAGCGTTTCTCTTTGTGCGTAACGTCGCCACACTCTGCAGAAATGCCTACACAAAGCGTTTCATCGTCTATAGGGTAGAACCCATCTTCTAACTGTTCGCGCGTCGCGTCTTTAATGATTGATAGCGCTTGTTTTTTTAGGTCAGATATTTTCATGATTAGATTATTTTGATAAGGTTGCACTTTTTGAAACAACGCCACTCGTTTTTTTCTGTGTCGAAATACGTCTGCACGAGCGGGCTTGATGTTCGTTTGTTTTCAACAGCGGGTGTAATTGAACCCTGTAGAGTGCCGAAGGCCTGTCTCAATTCGCCGTTTACCTTTTGAAAATAAAACTGGCAGATCTCGTTTTGCAGCTTCGCTTTTAATTTAATGTTCAACCACGCGCAGCGCAGCGCACCGCTCATATCGTAGCCGTTTTGCTTGACAAATTGCCACGCCAGTTGCATGACCTGTCTCATTGTGTTTTTTCTTTCTTGATTCATTTTTCTTTTACTTTCGCTTGTTTATTCTTGTTTTCTTTGTATCTTTGCGGCAAATGTTTGCTGCTTTCGTTTGCAAATATACAACAGTGTTTCGTATTTTGCAATAATAAGACAAATTATTTTTGTATTTTAACAAAGATTTAACGTTTCTAAATAGATTTTTACATTTACACCTTATTATATAATATATATGAAAGTCTGGGCTGCCTCTACATTCTTTGCACTCGCAATTATTCTTATTGCCGTTTGCGCTTTTTCTGAAGCGCCAGCGTCTGGCGTATTGGCAGCTCTGGTAACAATGTTGATCGGTTGGAACATTTACTCTCTGGTCGATTTCAACGAAAGAGTAAAAAGCATTGATAAACTAAAGGGAGATGTTGAAGAAAAATTTAGGCAGTTCGCAAATATTCAGAGCTCTATTCAAGAAGTAACCCACGATTCAATCTCTCTCCTTTATGCAAACGCGCTCGGTCTTTACCCAGAGATTTCGAAGGAGTATCTGTTCATATATCACGCCATTTCTGCACTGATGCACGCGTCAATAGTGGGAGATATTAACACTTGCGAATCGATATGCCGCACACTTCTCCTAAATTTGTCTCAACTTCGACAGATAGGCGTATCTCTCCAAGAGAAACGCGGAATCGAGAAACTTTTGGATGCCGTTCTCCACAAGGAGGAAATAGCGCCCTTCTACTCCACGCGAGACCAACTTCTAAACGCTCTTGCGGTGAAAGATCATCGGAGCGATACTGACTAATCTGGAACTCGGTAAGCCTGTGAATAAAATCGGAAAAATAATCGCCCATAAATAAAAATCGGTCTTTGAAAAAATCTTTTATCTCTAAAAAAGATAAATAATCTACTGGAGGAGAATGAGCCTTAACTGCTGAGAGCCCCCTTCCCCCAAAAATAGGAGGGAAGCTCGTCAACGTTAAGTAAACAATCTGACTGTCGTCGGACTCGCCTTTTTACGCTGACACCGCGAGAGACTAATTCTCACGTCGTTAGGGAGGATTCCGTGATTAGCCACGTCTTGCGCGCATCTCCCACCAGCCCTGCGCCCGCAATATGCTTACTCCTTTGCGGTTGTTTAACGTCTCCGCCTGTCGGAGGGGGCAATACTTGCTACGAGAACAAACAGCGACGTGGGAATACAAAAAGACCCCCGAAAGAGCCCATACCCTTACTCAATCGGAGGTCTGTATATATAAGTAAAAACCTATATCCGTTCAAAGTTTCCTTTGGGTATGGAGTAACTTTCGGATGCAAATATAAATAAGTTTTGTAAATAATACAAAAACGATTTGTATTTTAATATTTTTTAAGGAAATGGAAGAATGCAAGAAAAGATTAAACGTTGCTATTGATTATTTGATAGGAGCGAATATTTTGTCTCGCAAGTCTTTTGCAAGCGACATCGCGAATAAAATAGGTCGTTCAAGGGCGAATGTAAGTTCCGCTATCAATGGCAGAGAAAAATATTTGACGGAAAAATTTATTACAAGGTTCGCGGAGGCGTATGGCATAAATGTGAAGTGGTTGCTTTCTGGCGAAGGTTCAATGCTCAAGCAGCCCAAGACAATCGAAGCGGAGCCATTCACGCCCAACAGAGTGGTGCAAGTGCCGCTCGTCTCCCAGTACGCCCAAGCTGGCTATTTATCTGGCTACACCGAAGCGGAGTACATCGAGCAACTGCCAACCATATCATTCACGCCCGATCGTGAGATGACAGGCGTTTACCTCGCTTTTGAAGTTAAAGGAGACTCAATGGATGACGGTAGCAAAGACGCATACGAAGAGGGAGAAATCCTTATCTGCCGCGAAGTGGAGAAAGATTACTGGAAAGACAGCCGCCTACATATCAATCGCAGAGACTTTGTGATAGTTCACGAGGAAGGAATACTTATCAAACGCATCATTGCGCACAACGTTGAGAAACACACCATCACAATCCACTCGCTCAACCCAGAATATCCCGACAGAGAAATAGACCTTGCAAGCGTTTACCAGATTTTCTCCGTCGTAGAATCGAGACGGCAGCGCAGAAGATAGGTTTTATACAAATGTATACAAATGTATACAAATGAATACAAATGTATATAAATGTATCGCGCGTGTAATATCAAAAAGCGGAGAGGATTTCAACCAAAAATAACACTTCTCCGCTTCCTTTTTACTTAAAAATGTTCCACCTGTGTTACCTCTAAAAAAACAAAAACGGCTGAAAATCAATGGATTAACAGCCGTTCCGAGTACCCAGACCCGGGATCGAACCGGGATGGATTGCTCCACTGGTGTTTGAGACCAGCGCGTCTACCGATTCCGCCATCTGGGCATTGCGAGTGCAAATTTAGTTTATTTTTCTGAACTGACAAATTTTTGCTTTAAAAAATGCGTTTATTCGGGATAGTTCAGGTTTTCGCTGGTTGGATTGAGCAAAACTTCGTTTAAGAATTTCTTTGCTTCCCACTTGGCGGTTGGCAAGTCCTGCAATAGATAATTGCCGCACTCTTTTGGCGTTGCGCCAGGCACGTCTCCCTCGTAGGAAGCGATGAACTGGAACAGCCGTTGCATGAGTGGCAGGATTTCTTCGGATGTAAGGTCGCCGTGAAGAATGAGATAATTGCCCGTCAAGCAGCCCATTGGCCCCCAATAGATGATGCGCGACTTCCACGTTTCATCGTTTCGGAGATAGGTTGCAGCGAGATGTTCTATTGTATGTATTGCATTCGGATGGAGAGACGGCTCGTTGTTAGGCTCTTTCATTCGGATATCGAACGTAGTCACTATTTCGTTGCCGATTTTGTCGCGTCTTGAAACGAAAATGCCACGCTTCAGACGAAGGTGATCAATGGTAAAACTGGTTATTTTTTCCATTTTTTTCTATTTTGTTTAGTGGAGTTGTTCGAGGAAATGACGTGTAACGTTGAAAGAACCCTCTGCCAGCCGATTCCAAAAGTCGAAATATTGCGCAGCCTTGTGGTCTTTCAGCGGAATATCGCTTATGATTCTGAACGAAATATAAGGTTTTTGATAGATGCGACACGTGTGAGCGATGGCGCAACTTTCCATATCTACGGCTTTCGCTTTCGGGAATTTTTCGAGTATCTCTTTCATTTTTTCTTGTGAATCGACAAACCAGTCGCCGCTAACGATGAGACCCTCGTGTATTGCAGTGCCACAATCCACGTGGAGCGCCTTTTCGGTGAGTCGTTTGTCGGTTGGGAAAAGTTGCGGTTGATCTAACATTTGTCCAGGAAGACACTCTTCGCCACAGTAAACGTCGTGATACGCGCACGCAGTGCTTGCAACGACATCGCCAATCTCGAGGTTGACGTCAGCACCGCCAGCAACGCCCGACGAAATAATCACGTCAGGGTCGTAGAGATTGATCATCTCCACCGCGCCGATGGCAGCATTCACTTTTCCGATGCCACATTGTTGAAGAATAATTTGCTTGTTTTCTATTTGCCCGATAAAGAAATCTTTATGGTGATGACGTTCAGTCTGACAATCGTCGAGCAAAGTACGAAGTTGCTGGAGTTCTTTCTCCATTGCAACGATAATGCCTATTTTCATGATTCACGTAAGTTGTTCTTTTGCAAAAATAATAAAAAACGCCGATGGAATGGCGTTAGATGCTTAGTTTTTTGTAATTTTACAGCGTTCAATTGAATTTTTTGCTTCATTATGGTAGATAAAAAGAAAAAGGATGCCCATCACGCTCAAGTTGCAGCATCCTCGAATGAGCAAGCGACGACATCGTCATTTTTTGCAGGTAAAGGACGTTACTGGGTCGATGTGATAGCGATTGCTCTCTTTGCACTGATTGCTTTTGCTTACTTTATGCCAGCCGATCTCGATGGTCGAATACTCTATCGCCACGATGCGTCGGCAGGAAGAGGCGCTGGGCAAGAATTATCTGAATATTATCAAAAGACAGGCGAGCGCACTCGTTGGACTAATTCAACGTTTAGCGGTATGCCAACCTATCAAACTGCACCGTCATACGACTCAACTACGGTGTTGGGTAAGGTGATGAGCGCTTACCACTTGTGGTTGCCCGAAAATGTTTGGTATGTTTTCGCCTATCTACTTGGTTTTTATATTCTTTTGCGAGCCTTCGATTTCCGTCGCGAACTGGCTATTCTCGGTTCGATTTTGTGGGCATTCTCATCCTATTTCTTTATCATTATTGCCGCAGGACACATCTGGAAAGTGATGGCGCTTGCCTATTTGCCACCGATGATTGCAGGTATTGTGCTTGCTTATCGTGGGAAATATCTGTGGGGCTTGATTCTTACAGCGCTATTTGCAGCGTTTGAGATTAAAGCAAACCACGTTCAGATGACCTATTATTACCTATTTATAATATTATTCATGGTCATCGCCTTCCTTGTTGACGCCATTCGTAAGCACGAAATCGCGCGCTTTGTGAAGGCAACGCTCGTGTGTCTTGTTGCTGCTGCACTTGCAGTGTGCATGAATCTGAGCAATCTGTACCACACATGGCAGTATGCTAAAGAATCGATGCGTGGCAAAAGCGAACTTGTGAAGCCCAATTCCGAGAATCAAACCAATAGCGGACTCGATCGTGACTACATTACGCAGTGGAGTTACGGCATAGACGAAACGTGGACATTGATGATTCCGAACACAAAAGGCGGCGCTTCGGTTTCGATGGCAGCAAACAAAATTGTTCAAGAGCAAGCCGATTCGCAGTTTTATCAGATTTTCGAACAGTTAGGTCAATACTGGGGAAATCAACCAGGCACAAGCGGTCCTGTTTATGTAGGCGCTTTCGTTTGTTTCTTGTTTATTTTAGGATTGTTTATCGTTAAAGGACCAATGAAATGGGCGTTGCTGGCTGCAACAATCCTATCGATTTTGCTTTCTTGGGGACGCAATTTCATGCCGTTCACCAACTTCTTCCTCGATTATATCCCGATGTACGCCAAATTCCGAACGGTGGCTTCGATTCTNGTTATTGCAGAATTTACNATNCCGTTGNTGGCAATGATGGCGCTCAAGAAACTGGTTAGACGAACCACAACTCATGCAACAGAAAGCCAAATGGNTGTACGCCAGTCTTGGACTGACAGCAGGACTTTGCGTCTTGTTTGCTCTGATGCCCAGTGTGTTCTTCCCCGATTATATCTCCGTAGCCGAGCAAAATGCTTTAAAGCAACTGCCTCCTGAATCATTCGACCCCATTTGCAACGAGATAACNCGCGTTCGTAAAGCCATCTTTACTGCCGATTGTTGGCGCTCTTTCTGGGTGATTATGATTGGATTCGCGCTGCTGATGCTGTATAAATTTAAGAAACTCAAAGCATCGTGGATGGTTGTCGGCATCTTAGTACTCTGTTTGGTNGATATGTGGCAGGTAAACAAACGCTATCTGTACGACGATATGTTTGTTGAAAAGAGCGTTCGCGAGACTCCGCAGGANATGAGCGANACTGACAAACAGATTTTGCAGGACGAGAATCTTGACTATCGTGTTCTCAATCTTGCGGCAAATACTTTCAACGAGAACGAGACNTCTTACTATCATAAATCGATAGGCGGCTATCACGCNGCGAAGCTTCGTCGCTATCAAGAGCTGATCGACGCTTATCTGATGCCTGAAATGCAAGCGATGATGCCTGCAATAGCGCAAGGTCAAGGCGATATGTCGCAAGTAAGAGGCGACACGATTTGGCCAATCATGAACATGCTCAACGCAAGATACATCATTATGCCGCTGCAAGGNGGTCAGACGATTCCATTGCTCAATCCTTACGCACAAGGAAATGCATGGTTTGTCGATCGNTTGACGTATGTTGACAATGCCAACCAAGAACTTGACGCGCTGAANACGTTAGACCTGATGCACGAAGCAGTAGCCGACAAACGCTTTGCNGATGTTTTAGGTCANGCGAAAGAGCAAACAGGAAAACCATCTGCAACATTGACANCNTACGANCCTAACAAACTGACNTATAAAGTGCAGTCTGACGAAGGNGGTGTGTTGGTTTTCTCNGAAATCTATTATCCTGGNTGGACTGCAACAGTGGATGGCGTTGACGTTCCATTGGGTCGCGTCAACTACGTGCTGCGTGCGCTTCAGATTAAAGCAGGCGAGCACGAAGTTGTGCTTAGTTTCTTCCCGAAATCNATTAGTATAACCGAAACAATTGCATACATTGCTTCGGCAGCNTTGCTCATTCTGTTCTTGTTAGCGCTGTTTTTCTATTGGAAAAAGTCGAAAAAATCGACCGAAACGACTGAAACAAAACAATAAAAACCTTATAAGCGGATGAAAAAGCTCTTGTCTTTGCCCCCCAACTTGGTGAAATATTTTTTTGATGTAACCAATTATTCAAAAGACGAATGGTTTTGCACCTACGATCCTATTGACCACCGATTAGGGAGTGGCGGCGGATCGACGTGGTTGCTTGAACAAGCATTCTCGNCTGCAGNGACCGAAACCGATTTCAATGATTGGCTTTCGCAAGAGCAGCGNGTTCTGCTTCACGCAGGCGGCATGGGTCGCCGATTGCCTGCTTATTCTCCGCAAGGAAAGATACTCACGCCGATTCCTGTGTTTCGTTGGGAACGCGGTCAGCGTCTGTCGCAAGATCTTCTCTCGCTTCAGATTCCNTTCTGCGAGCAAGTGATGAAAGCAGCACCATCGTCGATGCACACGCTTATCGTGAGTGGCGATGTTTATATACGTTCAACAACGCCAATAACCAATCTACCCGAAGCGGATGTCGTTTGTTTAGGACTGTGGCTCGATAGCGATATCGCCAAAAATCATGGCGTTTTCGTTTCAAGTCGCGAGAATCCGAGTGCGCTCAAGTGNATGCTGCAAAAACCTTCTACGCAAACGCTGAGCGAATTGCAAAAAGACCATTTCTATCTGACNGATATTGGCGTTTGGNTGNTGAGCGACCGCGCTGTCAAAGTGTTGATGCAGAAATCGAAAACCGATGGAAAAATTGGTNAATACGACCTTTACAGCGAATTTGGTTGTGCATTAGGAACGTCGCCTACGATTGCTGACGCNGAAATCAACGCGCTTTCGGTTGCTATCGTACCGNTGATGGGTGGCGAATTCTATCATTTTGGAACGTCGCACGAGTTGATTACCTCCTCGCTTGCACTGCAAAATCTCGTCAACGACCAACGCGAAATTATGCATCGCTCACANAAACCGCATCCGTCTATCTTTGTTCAAAATGCAGAGACGTGGATTAAATTTCAAGAGCAAAAATCAACACGTTTGGATTGAGAATAGTTGCATCAGCGAGAAGTGGCAGATAGCCGATCATCACGTCATTACAGGCGTGCCAGAGAATGCTTGGGANATCNGTCTCACTGCTGGGCAATGCGTAGATATTGTTCCTATCGGCGAGAACGCGTATGTTGTTCGTCCGTATGGTTTTAACGACGTTTTCAAAGGTGCGCTCGACGATCTCGATACGCAATTTATCGGTCAGCCGTTTATGGCTTGGGCAGATCGTCGCAAGATAGATATTGCCGCCATTGAAGGCAAAGAAGATCTGCAAAATGCAAAGATTTTTCCAGTTGTCAATAGTGTGAACGACGCTGGATTGGTTTTGCGATGGATGTTGAATGAACCAAATCAGCAAGGCGGTAAATTGATTTGGAAAACCGCGCAAAAGATGTCGGCAAACGACATCGGAAACGAAGCCAACTTGCTGCGTCTGTGCGAGCAACGCCAGCAAAATCGCGCGAAAAACTGGCCTTTCTTGGCGAAAAACCACGTACACAGCGTTTTCTATCAAGTCGATCTCGAAGATGCTGCACGCGAATTTGCTTCAAACAACATTGCAGCGCCATCGCCTCTCGCAGAAAACGAACCGCTATTGAAGCGTGCGCAAGATGCAATGTTTCGTTCTGAACTCGCAACGCTTAAAAATATACCTGACGAAGACGATAACGACGGAAAGGCTTTCGCGTTTTTGCGCGATGGATTGACGCAATCGGCTCGCGAAACGAAGCAACAGCCTCGTATGTCGGTGCATGGCGATCAGATTGTATGGGGACGCTGTCCTGTTCGTATTGATATCGCTGGCGGATGGACTGACACACCGCCGTATTGCTTGATGGAAGGAGGAAATGTCATCAACTTAGCGATAGAACTCAACGGACAACCGCCACTGCAAACGTATGTGCGACCGTCAAACGACTATCAGATTGTGCTGCGCAGCATCGATCTCGGCGCAGCAGAGCATGTTACGACCTACGAACAACTGGCTGATTTTACCAAAGTGGGCAGTCCGTTTTCTATTCCTAAGGCAGCGCTCGCGCTTGCAGGCTTCCATCCAGATTTTTCACAGCAACGCTATCCCGATCTCGCTACACAACTGCGCGATTTTGGGTGCGGCATCGAACTAACCACACTCTCTGCCATTCCAGCAGGTAGCGGCTTGGGCACAAGTAGCATCCTTGCGTCAACAGTGCTTGGCGCGCTGAACGATTTTTGCGGTTTGATGTGGGACAAAAACGAGATTGGTCTTCGTACTTTAGTGCTTGAGCAATTGCTAACCACTGGAGGCGGATGGCAAGATCAGTTCGGTGGAATCTTGCAAGGCATCAAACTGCTTCAGACTGATAAAGGATTCAATCAGTCGCCTGTCGTTCGGTGGTTGCCAGACACGCTTTTCACGCAGCCCGATTACCACGCTTGTCACCTATTATATTATACTGGCATCACGCGAACAGCCAAACATTTGCTCGCTCAGATAGTTCGGAGAATGTTCTTGAACCAGCATGAGGAACTCCAATTGCTTAGACAAATGAAGGAACACACGCTGGAGATGTTCGAAACAATCCAGCGCGAAGATTTCAAACAAATGGGATTGCTGATGCGAAAGACGTGGAAGCAAAATCAGTTGCTCGACAACGGCACAAATCCCGAAGCGGTTCAGAAACTTACGGCGCTCATCGACGATTACTGTCTCGGCTATAAACTGCCTGGCGCCGGCGGTGGCGGCTATCTCTATATGATAGCAAAAGATCCTGAAGCAGCAGCAAAAATTCGACAAATCCTGTCGAATAATCCGCTCAATGGCAACGCTCGATTTGTTGAAATGTCGCTTAGCCAGAACGGTTTGCAAGTTAGTCGAAGTTAAACCACATCATCCCGAATGTTTACTTACAAATATCCACATCCTGCCGTAACAGCCGACTGCGTTGTCTTTGCGTTCAAAGACGGTCAACCGCACGTGCTGCTCATCCAACGCGGCAATGAACCATATAAAAACCACTGGGCTTTTCCTGGCGGATTTATGAATATCGACGAGACTGCCGAGCAATGCGCTGTTCGTGAACTGGAAGAAGAAACTGGTTTGCGTGTAGAAAAAATCGAACAGATTGGCGCGTTTTCGGAAGTTGACCGCGATCCACGCGAACGTGTGATTACCGTTGCTTTTTACACGCTCATCGCTGAGCCAATTCCTGTGAAAGGCAATGACGATGCAGCAGCCGCGCGATGGTTTGCACTGGATAACCTACCGCCGTTGGCGTTCGATCACGAAGAAATTCTGCAAAAAGCAATCGCGTTATGGAATTCCGAACAAGCGTAGAACTACCTCATCCAACCTTCAAACTGCACGTCGGCGAGCAAATCTTGTTCGTTGGTTCGTGTTTTGCCGACAATCTCGGAAAACGCTTCGCGGAAGATTTGTTCGATGTTTGCGTGAATCCAAACGGCGTGATGTACAATCCCATTTCGGTTCTACACACAATCGATTCTCTGCCCAATGATTACGCGCCACAAACCGCCATCATCACGCTCGGAACCAACCGCGTTTACGTGCTGAAAAGCAGTGGCGAGATTGTGGATAATTGCGAAAAAAGACCAGCGAGTTTGTTTGAAGAACGCAGTCTGTCGATTGACGAATGTATCGCTGCACTTTCGAAATCGATTGCATCGCTTCAGCAGCGCAACCCATCCATCCACATCATTCTGACAGTGAGTCCGATTCGCTATCGCAAGTATGGCTATCACGGAAGTCAGCTTTCGAAAGCCACACTGTTACTTGCTGCCGATGCGGTTTGCCAAGATCCAAACATCGTTTACTTTCCCGCTTACGAAATCCTTAACGATGAGTTGCGCGATTATCGCTTTTACGCGCCAGATATGCTGCATCCATCGCAGCAAACCGTTGATTTTATCTGCGAAAATTTTGCAAAAGCATTTTTCAGCGAGCAGCTCCACGATTTTATGGCAGAATGGATACCGCTGAAAAAGGCGCTCCTTCACAAGCCATTCCATGCCGAAAGCGCTGAATATCAGCAGTTTATTGAAGAAACAAACGCAAAAGTCGAAGCGCTTAAACAGCGTTACAACTTGAAAACGTAACGCATCCGTTTCCCATCTTTTTATTTTCCAATTCCCTCGCGCGCGCGATACCTATATTATATACGCGCGTGAGAAAAATTTTTTGCGAAAATTGAAAAATTTTTTCTACATGTATCAATTTATGGTACATGTGGAATATAATTTTGCATTACCTAATTAAAAATATAGTTTAATTGTTGAACAGTTCATTTCTAATAAATTCTCAAAAAATGTTCATGGGAAAAAAGGGTAAATTCATGTAAGTTTTAGCTGGAACAGCAGCAACGTCGCCGAAGGGGAAAGCAATCGCGAGCGCCAAGTGCTGTTTCAGCTTTTTTGTTGTTTTCATTTTGATTTTTGTTTGTTGCATCAAAAAAGCGCGACCCATTTGAGTCGCGCTTTTGCTTTGCATGCGTTATCGTTAGATAATGCTATTTTTCTTTGTCCATTCCACAATCTCTGGAATATAACCGAACGCGAGCGAGGTAACTGTGTCGGCACATCCGTAATAGACTGCGATGCGACCCGATTCGGGATCATGCAATTCGGCGCAAGGGAAGCACACGTTAGGCACATCGCCTGTGAGTTCGTAAATCTCGCGCGGCGAAATAAGATACGGCCCACTGCGATGGGTCGCTTTCCAAGGCTGATCTAAGTCGAGCAAAGCGCTGCCAAATGCGTACACATAACCGTTGCACGAACGCAGAACGCCATGATAGATGAGCAACCAGCCTTCACTCGTTTCTATTGGAATAGGACCTGCGCCTATCTTCATGCACTGCCAAGCGCTCACTTCAAACGGTGCTGGCGACATAACGTGACGATGACGTCCCCAGAACTCCATATCAGGCGATTCGCTGTAGAATATATCGCCAAATGGTGTGTGTCCAGTATCGCTTGGACGGCTCAGCATCGCGAAATTACCATTGATTTTTTTCGGGAACAGCACGCCATTTCTGTTGTATGGCAAGAAAGCATTTTCAAGCTGGTGGAATGTTTTGAAATCTGTTGTCCACGCAACGCCAATCGTTGGTCCGTGATAGCCATTGCACCACGTTACGTAATATTTATCATCGATTTTTGCCACGCGTGGGTCGTAACCGTAAACCCATTCGCCTATTTCTTTATCGTCGCAAACGAAACGTAGCGGTTCGGGATTGATGTTCCAGTTGATCGCATCATCCGAAAAACCAACGTGAAGCACCATTCTTCGATTGGTATCGTCGCAACGGAAAACGCCAGCGAACTTGCCATTAAATGGTATAACGGCGCTATTGAAAATGCTGTTGCTCGTTGGCAACAAGTCACGTGGTATGATAGGATTTTTACTGTAACGCCACATGACGTTATTGCAACCTTCTGGGCGGTCTTCCCATGGCATATTTGGCAGAGGTTGACCTTCGATTTTCAGTTTACTCATAGTTTGTGTTGTTATTTTAAGTGTTTTATTGTTTTAAGTGATTATTTCTTAGGTTCATCTGGATAAGTGAACGGCACGAAATAGGTAATCAGCAATGCTGGTATAGTACAGAAAAGAACGAAGATGAAGAAGTTGCGATAGCCGAGTGCATCGCTAACGAAACCACTAATCATTCCAGGCAGCATAACGCCGAGATTCATGATTCCCGAAGCAAAGGCATAGTGCGACATCTGGTGCTTTCCTGGCGCTATTTGTTGCATCATAAAAAGCGTCAAACCAACAAANCCGAANCCATAACCAAAGTATTCAACTACAATTGCACCACCTATCAACCACAGGCTGGTGGGTTGATAAATTGAAAGNAAGGTATAGGCTACGAAAGGCAAGTTAAAGACGAGCGCAAGCTTGAAAAGCGATTTCTGCAGACCGCGATGCGCGATGTAATANCCTGCAAGAATACTGCCGATGACGAAAGCCAGCGCGCCAAAGGTGCCATAGCAAAGTCCAATTTGTTCTTCGCTGAGTCCAAGTCCTTGCTCTGCGCGTGGCGCTTTAAGNAATAGCGGCACAATCTTCATCACAAATCCTTCGGCAAAGCGATAGAGAATGATGAAGAAAATATAATAAACAATGTGTTTCTTTGTNAAGAAATCGCGGAACACGTGCCACAGTTCGGTAAGTGATTCTTTGATCGATTTTCCGCTTTCATTTGTTTTGCCATCTGTTGGCAATATAAACAGGTGATAGCAGCCCAGCACCAGCATGATAACGGCAATGATCAGCATGATAATCATCCACGCTTTTGTAACGCCGAATTGNTTGATGAATGTGCCAGCCAAATAAACCANTCCGCCTGTTGCTGCAATTTTCGCAATGTTATAGAATGCGCCTTGCCATCCAATCCATCGCGCTTGATCGTCTTTCGANAGCACCGACATATAAGTTCCNTCGGCAGCGATGTCGTGTGTGGCGCCAGAGAGTGCAATNACNGCGAGCATNGCAATGGTTATCGCAAAGAAATTAGGCAAATTGAGCGCAAACGCAACGAGTGCGAACATGACTCCTGTGAGTAACTGCGTCAGTACAACGAAAAATTTCTTTGTTTTATATACTTCGAGGAACGGACTCCACAGTGGCTTAAGCGTCCAAGGCAACATGATGAGCGAAGTCCAAAACGCGATTTGCGCATCGCTTACGCCCATGCCTTTATACATCAGCGTGCAAACCATATTGAGCACAACAAACGGCATGCCCATTGCGAAATAAAGTGTCGGAACCCATGCAACAGGGCTCACTTTCTTGCTATTATTTTTCAGTTCTTCCATATTCGTTTTTTTAGTCTAAGCAATGAATAAGCAAATCTGTTTTTCCGTCATCGATAAGCTTCAACACAAGTTCACCGAACAACGTGTTTTGCCAAGCAAACCATGCACGCGTGTAGTTTGTCGCGTCGTCTTTATTGAAAGACTCGTGCATGAATCCCGTACCTGCATCGGTTGTCAGCAGCATGCGCATGCAATCGCGAATTTCTTGGTCGTCAGACGAAGTGAAAGCGCGCATCATAATGCTCATCATCCATGGCATATTTTTGCCAACGTGAGGTCCACCGATGCCTTCGCCTGCTTTTCCGCGGAAAAACCATGGGTTATCCTCGCTCCAAACAAAGCGTCTGGTGTTCTGATAGATAGGATCGTTCATCATACTCGCGTCAAGATAGCCCAGCGCAAGCAGACTTGGAACATTCGCATCATCCATTAAAAGTTGATTTCCAAAGCCATCCACTTCGAATGCATAAATTTTACCATATTTTGGATGGTCATATACGGCATAGTTTTGCAAGGCTTCGCTCACTTCATTCGCTAAATTGCGACATTCGGAAGCCAAATCGGTTTGGTGGTTCACTGTTTCAAGAATCTCGGCTGCTTTGCGAAGATTCGAAACTGCCATAAAATTGGATGGAATGAGGAAAGGCAGCGTTGTCGCATCATCAGATGGACGAAAAACTGACGCAATCAAACCAACTGGTTTCACTGGAGCGCCTTTGCCTCCCCAGCCAACGGTGTCGTAGGTGCGGTCGGTTACGCGATAGAATTTATAAGGACCGTCATCGGTTTTACGTTGTTGCTCGCGGAAAGTCTTCAAGATATTGCCGATAGCCTCGAGCCACAGGTCGCCAAAGATGCTTGCGTCGCCCGTCTGACGCCAATAGGCGTAAGCCAAGCGCAAGGGATAGCACAGCGAATCAATTTCATATTTTCGCTCGAACACGTCGGGCTGCATGTCGGTCTCGTCAGTTTGCCAGCCAGCGCCCGTCGGACCGTCGTTGAATGCGTTAGCATAGCGGTCGATGTTGATGCAACGGAATTGTCGAAGAATGACTCCGCGCAGCATCTTCTTGAGTTTCGGATCTTGATTAGCAAATTGAACGTAGGGCCACACCTGCGCGCCACTGTCGCGAAGCCACATCGCTGGGATATCGCCTGTATATACAAACGTATCATCGTCACCGTCGAGCGTGCGATAGTGCACTGTCGTTTCCAACGTGTTGGGATAGCAATTTCCAAACATCCAAGCGAGTTTTGGATTGCCTTTCAGCAACTTCTGCACTTGCTTGATTTTTTTGTCGATCACATCACTCCGAAACAGCGTCTCGCTCGCTGGCGTGCGCTTCGACACGTATTGCTTCGTGTTGTCGGGCACTTGAATCGTATAACGCTCTGCCACTTGTTGCGCGTTCAGCGTAACGGCAACAAGAAGCAGNAGGTTGAGAATCAGAAATCTATGTTTCATCGTCGTTTATGGTCTATCTTTCTTGGCAGTACCAAACGTTGACGGTTTATTNCCCATCACCAATTCGAGCGTTCCACCNCGAACAATATCGGCGTAGTTGATATACGATTTCGTATATTTCTTTCCGTTNAGTTTNGCCGACTGAACGTAGATATTTTCTTTGCTATTGTTGGTTGCAACAACACTAAATTGCTTGCCGTTTCCAACGTTCAGCGTTGCTTTATCAAACAACGGNGAACCGATAATATATTTACCGCCAGCGGGTTCTACCTGATACAATCCAACGGATGACAAGATATACCACGACGACATCTGTCCAACATCTTCGTTTCCGCTCAATCCNTCGAGGTCNTCCTTATACATNTCGTACATCGTTTGGCGCAACAATTTTGCTGCTTTCCATGGTTGACCAACGTAATTNTACATATANANAATGTGATGNCTTGGTTCGTTGCCGTGGGCATACTGTCCGATAAGTCCAGAGATGTCTGGCGACGCCTCAGCGCCAAGGTCTCCGCTCACAATGAANAGAGAATCGAATTTCTCTACAAACTTTGCTTCGCCACCAAACAGCGATACGAGTCCGTGAACNTCGTGCGGCACAAGCCAAGTGTATTGCCAAGCATTTCCTTCAGTATAATCGTCTTGGCGGTGTATAGCATTAAANGGATCGAATGGCTCNCGGAATTTGCCATCGCTGCCAAGTCCACGCATAAAGCCTGTCTTTGGATCAAAATATTTGCTGTATGCNTTGCTGCGTTTATAGAAATACTGATAGTCGGAGGTCTTTCCTTGTTGCTTTGCTACTTCAGCGACACACCAGTCTGCCAAAGCGTATTCCAATCCCTTAGCAACAGTCTCGAAAGTCGGGTCTTTATCGTATGGGATATAGCCGTATTCTTTCAGCAAACTCAGTCCACGATCATCGCAAAGCGCTGAATTTTTCAATGCTTCGAAGCATCCTTCTTTATCGCTTACATANCCTTTCAAATACATATCNGCCANAGCAACAATGCCAGGATTGCCAACCATACAATCGGTTTCATTGCCCATCAAATGCCAAACGGGCAGTTTGCCTTGTTCTTTNTAGATATGCAGCATGGTTTCTGCCATATCTTTCAGTTTTTCCGTATGAATCAGCGTCATCAATGGGTGTGCTGCGCGGTAAGTGTCCCACAATGAGAACGTCGTGTAGTTAGTCCAATTTCCCTTGTGGTTCTTTCCATCGCTACCTCGATACTCTCCGTTCACATCGCTAAAGACTGACGGCGCAATCATGCTGTGGTAGAGTGCAGTGTAAAAGATTCTGCGCAGCGTGCGGTCGTTTGTCGTAATATTGATTTTACCTAATTCGTCATTCCATGCCTTATCGGCTGCGCGAACAACGCCATTGAAGTTCCAATCGGGTATTTCAGCGCGAAGGTTGGCTTTCGCATTTTCAACAGACACAGCACTCATGCCTGTCTTGATAAGCAATGGCGCGCCATCGTTTTCGAATGTGAAATAAACTATTGTGTCTTGATCTTTTACTACACTAATCGGTTTCGAAAATTCTGAATAAAAATAAACGCGTTGATCCTTTGCCCAACCCGTAGAAAGGCGATAGCCGCTGATACTTGTTTGGCTTTCTTGCTTATAGCCGCACTCGGTCATCTTATCCCATCCAATTCCTTGTTGCAAATTCAACAGAAAAACGCCGTCTTCTGTGTAAGCGGGATAGGTATAACGCTGAAATCCAGCGCGTTTTGTTGCGGTCAATTCTACCAGTACATCAGGATGTTTCAGTCGAAGCGAATAATAGCCTGGTTTAACTACCTCATCGGCGTGCGAAAACTTAACAGATTTTTTCTTCGGACAGCAGATTGGCAGATAGGTGATGTCGCCCAGTTCGCCAATGCCTGTACCACTCAGGTGCTGATGGCTGAAACCAACGAGCACGCTGTCGCTATAGTGATAACCACTACACCAATCCCAACCGCGTGTGGGCTCGGTAGGACCGAGTTGTACGTAACCGAAAGGCACATTTGCACCAACAAAAACGTGACCGTGCCCTCCTGCGCCAATCATCGGATTGACATACTGCGTGTATTTGCCGTTCTGCGCCATCAATGTGACTGGCAGCAACGCCAAAGCAGCAAAGAGAAAGAAAAATTTTACCTTTTTCATCGTTTTATATTAGATTTTTATTGTATGATTTCACGCTGTTACCTCAATGCGAAGCCTTTCTGGACCCGAAATACTGGCTTCATAATAGCCGTCGCCTGTCGTGCGAGGACCATCGAGCACAGCAAATCCAGCCGCATCCAACTGCTTCGCCAACGCATCGACACGCTCCTTCGAACCAACGCTCAACGAAACGTGAACGCTCGCTACTGCATCCGACTTGCCAACCGCCACAACGCCATCGCGCTGCAGCAATTCCAGTCTGCCACCATCGGGAAATGTGAGAAAATAAGTACGCAATCCTGTTCGGGGATTATGATACATCGAATTCGATGTTGCCTCAAAAAATTTTTCAAAAAACGCCTTCGCGCTTTCCAAATCGGCAACATAAAGTCCTACATGATCAATGCGCATGAGTCAAATACCTAATTAAAGTTTGTGTACAAAGTTAAACAATTCGCCAAAAATAACGAACTTTCACACCTTATTTTATATTAAAAAAGTGTAACTTCGCATCCAACAAGATTAAAAAACCATGAACAAACTTACAACGACCCTTTTCCTTGTTCTTTTTTTATTGTTTCCTTCGGCTATCTCAGCACAACAAAGCGCTGAAATGGCGTCGCCCGATGGCAAAGTGAACGTTAAATTTTTCTTACGCGACAGCATTCCGTTCTATTCCATCGATTTCCAAAATCAGCACGTCATTCTGCCGTCGCGTCTCGGCATCGCGCTGCAAAATTTCCCCAGTTTCGACAAGGGTTTCACCATCGCTGAAACCTCAACGTCATCGTTCGACGAGACGTGGCAGCCTGTTTGGGGTGAGGAATCATCCATCCGCAACCATTACAACGAGCTTGCGGTGACGCTTTTGCAGCCTTCAACAGGTCGAAACATGACAATTCGTTTTCGAGTCTATGACGAGGGCGTCGGATTTCGCTACGAATTGGCGCGCCATGCGTTGTGCGACAATCCTATCGTGAGCGATGAACTCACTGAATTTGCGCTTTCTGGCGACCACACAGCGTATTGGATTCCTGGTGATTACGATACCGACGAGTATGAATATACAATATCGCGACTGAGCGACGTCAGACGACTCTATAGCAACGCGCGAACGGCGAATGCTTGCCAAACCATGTTCTCGCCGACGGGACTTCAAACGTCATTGCTCATGAAAACGGACAGTGGTTTGTTCATCAACATCCACGAAGCGGCGCTTGTCGATTACAGCGAGATGCATCTCAATCTCGATGATAAGAATTTCGTGCTCCATGCATGGCTTACGCCCGATGCAAAAGGGCGAAAGGCGTTCCTGCGTTGCCCTGCCAGCACGCCATGGCGCACGGTTATGGTCGTAGATGATGCGCGCAAAATGCTGGCGTCACGACTTATTCTGAATTTGAACGAGCCTTGCAAAATCGAAGATACTTCTTGGATTCACCCAATCAAGTATATGGGCGTCTGGTGGGAGATGATGAGCGGTAAAAGCACGTGGAACTACGCGGATTATCAAGCAATTCGCATCGGCGAAACCGATTACGAAAGTCTCAAACCTACAGGACGCCACGCTGCAAACAACGATAACGTGAAGAAATACATCGATTTCGCCAGCCGTCACGGCTTTTCTGAACTTCTCGTAGAGGGTTGGAATCAGGGATGGGAGGACAACTGGCAGAAGGATTTCAATTATAGTTTTACTTTGTCGTATCCCGATTTTAATGTACAAGAATTGCAAGCGTATGCTCGTCAGAAGGGTATGCGATTGATGATGCATCACGAAACGTCGGCGTCGGTTGCCAACTACGAACGACAGCTTGAAGAGGCGTATCGCTTTGCTTCGGAAAATGGATACGACGCAATCAAAAGTGGTTATGTGGGTTATATTTTTCCCAATGGCGGTTATCACTGCGATCAATGGATGGTCAACCACTACAACTACTGCGTTCGTCTCGCTGCGAAGTATCATCTCATGGTTAATGGGCACGAGGCAGTCCGACCAACGGGCTTGTGTCGAACATGGCCTAACATGATTGGAAACGAAAGCGCGCGTGGTACGGAATTCCAAGCATCGGAGGGCATTCTGCCGCAACACGTGACGATTCTGCCTTTCACGCGTTTGCAGGGTGGTCCAATGGATTACACGCCTGGTTTGTTCCAAATGGATATCTCAAAGGTCAATCCACAAAACCATGCCCACGCAATCTGTACGCTGTGCAACCAACTGGCGCTCTACGTCACGCTCTACAGCCCGCTGCAGATGGCGTCTGACGTGCCAGAGAGCTACGAAAAACATCTCGACGCGTTCCAATTCATCAAGGATGTGGCGGTTGACTGGCAGAAGTCGGTCTATCTCGAAGCTGAACCAGGCGATTATCTCACCATCGCACGCAAAGAAAAAGGTGGCGAGCGCTGGTTCGTTGGTGGTGTAGCTGGAAGAAAAGCGCATACCGCTGATTTCAAACTGTCGTTCCTCGACAAAGGAAAACGGTATCACGCAACGATTTATCGCGACGCTGACAACGCGTCGTGGCGCGACAATCCAGAAGCGTATGTCATTGAAAACAAAGTCGTTACAAGTCGCTCGCGCCTCCGCCTTCACGCGGTTGAGGCTGGTGGTTGGGCAATCAGTCTGACGCCAATCAACTAAAAATTTCCGCCAAACGTTCTTTCCTAACGCTCTTTCCTATATTTCAGAATTGCATCGCCTCCTTCCCTCTCCACCTTGCCTCGCGCCAGCGAGGCAAGGTGGACATACTCGAAAATAGTCCACAAAAAACCGAAAAATCTTCCATAAAAAACTGCAAAAAAGTCCCCATAAAATCCCTCCAAAAAGTTCAAAAAAAATGGTCGCGTGACGGTAGTTAAAATTTGTCAAATCGTGTAAATTCTCGCTAAAATTTAACAGTTTTCGATGCGTTATTTTTCGATTTTTTTCGCCAAAAAATTTTTTAGCGACCAAAAACGCACGTTTTTTTAGGGTGTTTTTTAGGGTCTTTTTTCAAAAACGAGTCGTTTACAAAAATTTCCCAGTCGTTTTCAAAAATATCTCAGTC
>Ga0065709_1005907_pt1 | contig 57111 bp, 46 predicted proteins | sample Hoacrofraction14_2_FD_59096 | JGI IMG/M metagenome (GOLD analysis project Ga0065709, IMG submission 59096) | Hoatzin crop microbial communities from Cojedes, Venezuela, sample from fiber fraction 14 v1 | ecosystem: Host-associated > Birds > Digestive system > Esophagus > Crop | place: Venezuela...
CTCTGTTCCGTTAACCACTGCGATGTTGTCGGTAGCACCCTTCTCGATGATACCCACGCCGTTACATACTGCCAGTGCGTAGTAGTTGTCTGTGACATTCTCTTTCTTGGCGGTCAGTTCCACAACGTAAGTGTTGTTTACTGTGATGTGGTTGGGATCGTAAGAAACTTCTGTAGTCGGGTCTGTGATGGGCACTACCTGTTTGAGTTTTGCAGAAGCCTCGTCAGCACCTGCGAAGATGAGCAGAAGTGTGGAGTTCACTTTGTACTCCTCGCTCAGACCGTCGTCAAGATTGTCCTTCTCAGCCCATGCACGAGTAGATGTGACGGGAGTCGAAGGAAGGTGGATACCTGCTGCGAAGTATCCTACTACCTCTTCATTGAGGTTTTGTTGTACAGTGCTCTCCACACTCTCGTCCGAAGAGCAGGCGCCGAACAGCATTCCAGCTGCTGCTAACGCAAGAAAACCGTAATTTTTCATACTTTGGAATTATGTGAATAAATATAAAAATTTTGTTATTTCAAAAGTTTGAGCACGTCGAGGTTGTTGGTGACGTCGGCGCCGAGCTGCTGTGCCTTCTCGAAGTGTTTCTTCGCTGCGTCGTAGTCTTTCTTCAGCGTTGCGATGACACCTCTGGTGTTCTCGGTCTCTGCTGTCACGTCGGCCTTGTCGAGGATGCTCTCGGCCTTGAGCAGGTCGTTCTGCTTGATGGCAACGTTGGCGAGGTTCACCTGTGCGGCGGTAGACTGCGGGTAGATATTGTATGCTGTCTGCACTACCTTGTTATAGTCGTCGCTATACAGCTCGTAGGTGTTTGCCACATCGTAGAGTTCTCTTACGGAGAGCTGGTACGGGCGTGTCTTGTATACCTCCTTGGCCTCGTCGAGGGTGAAGTCGCGGAAGTTGAATGTCACCTCGTAGTCGGAACGTCTCAGACCGGGGTATACCTCCTTGAGCAGATATCTGTACTCCTCGGGATAGAGTTTCTTGATCTTTGCCTCCTTGGGATCGGGTTTCAGGCTGCCGTCGTCGATGATGTCGAGGATCTCCTGTTTGTGGGGCAGGATGCCGGTGTTCATCTCTTCCACGGCCTTGCGCAAGCCGTCCCAGTTTTCCGGTGTCGCCTCCGCGGGAGCGAAGACGTCGGAAGAGAGGTTATACTGGTTCTTCACCCACTGTGTGAGCGACTTGGCACGGTTGTTGGCCAGCATGCTGTTGTGCTCGTAGGGGCTCTCGGGGGATGCAAAACCGTGGATCTTGATCTTGTTGACACTGACGTTCTTGTCGGCCACCATCACGTCGAGGGTGTCGGTGATCTTACGAAGTTCGGTGCGGTTGTTCATATAATCGGGTTTCATCTCCCAGCGGTTAACCACGAATGTGACGTATGCAGTACCGTGGAGGCTTCTTGTCTTAACCTCTGCAGCGGGCTCCACATTTGTCAGGGCGAGCAGGTTGGCCGGATCCACCGGCAGCAGTCGTCCCACGGGAGTCTTTGTCGACGACAGCAGGTCGCCGCATCCGCAGAAGTCGCTTTCGATATACACCTCGGCGTTGTTATGCCATGACTGGTGCTCCACGACGTCGGCATACTGATATGTCTGTGCCTCGCCCTTGAGTCTCTTCACCGTCACGCAGTTGTCCTTGTACAACGGGTCGATGCCTTCCCTGTCGAAGACGATCTCCTGGTTGCGTCCGGTGACGAGGAGCGACTTCAGGCGCTGCTGCTGCGTGCCGTCCTTGCTTATTATCACGGGGGTGAACGCTCTGTATCGGCTTGAAGGCACCTTCAGCTGGTCGAGTATAAAGTCCATCGACACCAGTGTCTTCTCGTCGGCATTATTCACCTTGTAGTTTTCCACTTTCACGTCGCCTGTATTGCTGCCCTCCAACACGATGGTGTCGTCGGCAGGCGAAACCGTTGCACAGAGCAACAGTGCTGATATAATGATTGACTTCTTCATGATTCACTGATGTTTAGAACATATACATAAGGGAAAGAGCCAGTTTTGTGGGGCCTACATACCACTTGTGACCGTCCTCGGTCTTCGACTTGCAGGCTCCGCAGCCGAACTTGTCGTACCAGATATAGGCACCTCCCACTCCGACGGAAGCCTCGAGGTTCCAGTGTCTGGCAAGGATCCACTGGTATCCGTAGCTGACGCCGGCACCGACGAAACCACCCTGGAAACGGTTGGTCTCCACTTCGTCCCACCAGTTGAAGAGGGGCTTGAATCCGTATGCGTTGTACTGTCCTCCGAAGGCATGGATACCGACGAAGGATCCGTTGAAACGCTGGCAGAACCAGTGACGGAATTCGGGGTTGATGACCCAGTGCTTCAGGTATTTCTGATCATCGCCATGACCAAACGACCATGGGTTGATGCCATAGAACACCTGGAAGGTGTGCTTCTTGTTGAGCCCGATTTCCATACCGATATTCGGCGTGGTGGTAGCGTCGTAGAGCAGGTTCGTCTTAAGGGCGACCTGCTGGGCCGATACTCTATTTGAGCCCAGTGACAGAAAAACGGCGATGAGCGCAATCATCACCTTTAAAGATTTCCTATTCATATCTTATATCTATTGATGATACAATGTTTTAAGTCAATTAGCATGTGCATTAAGTCGATAATCTCATGCTGTTAATAGCTATTATTGCGGTGCAAAGGTAACAAAATATCAGTTACGATGTACTTGAAAAGGGATTTTTCTGTGTTTTCTTAACGTTATTTATATTTTTAAAGAATATTTTGCTTTGTGAAAAATTATTTTGTAAAACTTTCGGAAAAAGGGAGAGTCAGGATTACACGGATGACACGGATGAATAAGGATGAATGCAGAAGAATACTGATGAATACAGAAGCTCTCCCCCTCCGGAATTGTATGATCGATGTACTTGGATCCACGCCCCCTCCGGTCGATTGAATCGACCTCCACCCCCTCGCCAGACTGTCCGACAATGAAATTTGCGTTTCAAAGTGTCACAAAAGACGTCGTCATCTCGTATAATAATGGTGTGACTCGCTTAATTTTTGACGATAATTGCTGTCGATTTGAGCAAAGTGTCACCAATTTTTGACGGTCAAAGAATTGTCGGACAGTCTGTCGCTAGCGAGGGGGAGAGGCTCCGCCCTCTCTACAATCCCTTCAAAAAGTCTTCGAGTTTTCCTGCCGTCACGGTAGCAAACGCTACCCTACCCTCGGGGTCGACAACATAAAAGGCCGGTATCCACGATATCTTATATGACGAATAAATCTCCGTCTCCTTCCAAGCCTTGAATTCCGATACCTGCGGATATTCAAGACCGTATTCCGCGATGGCTGTTGCCAGCGACTGCCTGTCATTATCAAAAGAAATCCCGAGAAAAGCCGCCTTGTTCTTATATCTTTCGTATATCTCTACCATCTCCGGCAATACCTTCTGACAGTCGGGACACCACGAAGCCCAGAAGTCGAGTACGACGTATTGCCCCCTGTATTCGGCAAGCGATACAGAGTCGTAATCAACACCGGCAAGAGTAAACTCCGGCGCTGTATCTCCGGAATGCAGCATCGTAGCGGTATACTTTGCTTCTATCTCGTCGTCACTATCGTCGTCCGCCATATCGCAGGAGACGAAAAGAAGCAGAATCAGAGGCAGTAGAAAGATGGATCGTTTCATAAACAGTCGGTATTTGGCCGCAAAGATAATACTTTTCCACAAGAAAGAAACGGAAATATCTGTTTTTTTGAAAAATTGCCGCTACAATATTATAGCATAACTCATGTTTAGCAAATGAATATAGGTCGGGGATGCTCCTTAGTAGAATCGTGCGCGCGATACTATTAAGTTTTAAAGAAATTCACTAATTCTCTCCGCCTTCCTCCTCCTCGCCAGCGAGGGGAAGAGGCCTTTTTTCTCCCCTCGATTTTTCTTACTGATTTCCAAATTTTTTTGCGTTTTTTTCGAAAACCTTACATCACATTACCTAATCATCTAATATACAGGTATTTAAGTGATGGAGGATTGTTTTCCAACCCTCCACCAAAATGCCATTTTTAGGGCTATTTTCACCCGAAATATCGCAAAAAATCAGATTTTGTAAAGATTATCGAAAACCAAATTAATTTATTTTGGTCAGCAAAATAAGTTATTTTGGTTTTAAAATTGCAAGGTGGTGGAGGGTTTTTGAACAAAAAAAGCAATCCTCCACCACTTAAAGTATTGATATACAGCGCAATACCTTAGCTGGTGGAGGGTTTGGGCAAAATTTTTATTTTTTCTAGTGTTTTTATAACGTTGAATTCTACAGTCTCCAGCCGTAGCAGATTCTGGTGAGCCACTTCACATTCACCATCCTCATCTGCTCGGCATCGCCGGCCATGGTACTGTTGGACACAGCTGTGAAGCCGTAGAAACAACGGCCGTGATTACGGATTACCGCCACACGGCCTATCGTTATCAGGTTGGGAAACCTGTACGGAGCCTTATGCTTCTCGTCGTCGACAACGAGATTCAGATGGTTGTAGAGCACGATATGGGGTATCGCGGAGAAATGAATCAGCCATCCCTTCCCGGCGGCGAGATTATAGGCATAGCCGGCACCGAGACCAATCTGACTGATGTTGATATCAGCCTCCTGGGCGCCGCCGAAGACGAGGTTCTCGTGGGCAGAGATATTACCCAACTGCCATGTGGCCCCGAGAAGTAAAGTACCGGCGCTGCGGCGCTGTATCTGCGAACGGGTGAATACTGCGGGGAAAGAGAAGCGGCGGTTGTTGAACGAATAATAGGCCGAGACATTCAGCATCCGCTGCGACACTTTCCCTTTGGCAATGTCACGCGTGGCATCACCATATTCCGACATTCCTTCGAAATTACGGGAGGAAGTGAGATAAGCCTCAACGCCCATACGGTTGCCGTAAGCGTTGAGATTGAGTTCGAAGTCCTTGTAGATACCTGCCAGTTTCAGGGGATTTACTGCCAGGGCGGCAGACAGGCCGCGGTAGGAGGCGGCCACCGAGATGGTGGTTTTCATCTGGGCGTTCAGCTCGCAACGATAGGCAGTACCGTCGGACTGTCCTTCGTAGTTTGCGGTTGTACCGGAGAGATTGCCTCTGACGCTGAGAGTGAGATGCTGCTCGGGTTTTCGGATGAATGCGGTGTCGTAGGAGAATTTCTTTCTGTCGAGACGATGGTTCAGACCGTCCCACATACGGCGGAAGAAAGGTCGGGAAAGAGTGTCGGAATTTGTTGTCGACGGAAGTTGGATGGTGGGGGTGGTTGGATTCACGCTGCCAATAGACTGCAGTGGGGTCGGTGTACTTGGATCCACGCCCCCTCCGGAAAAGCTTTGCTTTTCCTCCACCCCCTCGCCAGCGAGGGGGAGAGGCTTCGCCCTATCGGAAATGCGTGAACGCTGTGCCTGGTTCCACGCCCCCTCCGGAAGGCTGCCGCCTTCCTCCACCCCCTCGCCAGCGAGGGGGAGAGGCTTCGCCACCAACGGAAGCATGAGGATAGCACAAAGCAATAGGTACTGCAGTCGGGGCATATCACCTTATTTTCGTGTCCGTCCGTTTGTCCGACATGATTTCGATGCCGGCGCTGCGGGCATCGAAATCGACCTTCCGCTTGGTGAAGTCGGGAGTATTGAACGAATACATCGAACGGCTGTAATACTCCCACGGATCTTCCTGCGGCAGGAGGAAGGGTTTCGTCGCCCGGCCCTTGTCGTCGATGGAAGCGAGATACAGCCGGGTGTAGAGACCGTCGCCACGGCGGCTGGTGAAGACGATCCAATGGGAATTGTCACTCCAGTTGTGATAACTGTCAGCCCTGGAGCTGTTGACCTCAGCGAGGGGTCGTGCCTCGGAAGATGAGAGGTCGAGTAGCCACTGTTCGCTCTCGTCGTGCCATACGGAGAAATAACCATAGTCGATGAGGGTGAAGAGAATATACTTCCCGTTGTAGGACGGTTTCGGCCAGGTGACGCTTTTGTTTTGTTTCACTGCATTGAAAAGAGTATCGACATGATCACCGAAACGGCCCGTCGACGGATTGAAACTGATGCTGCACAGGTTGTACTGTTCTTTCTTGTAGTCCTGCGGATAAGACTGTTGCTTGCAGGTAGTGAAATACAATGTCTTCCCGTCGGGCGAGAACACCGGACAGTTTTCCGACCAGTCTTTGGTTCCGATGATGGAATCGGTGATTATCTCGTGGGTCTGGGTGTCGTAAACGAGGATATCGCTGGACAGGTCGAACACCTCGATCCTCTCCCCCGGCGCGACATGGAAGCCCTGACGGGTCTGGTTTGTCGAGAAGGCGCAGTACCGTCCGTCGGGATGCCAGTAAGGATACACCATGGCCCCGCCGAGTTTCTCGTTGACAGCCTTCAGCCATTCCCGTTGTCCGTCCTTCTGAATCATCGTGGCCCCGTGAGGACCGCGTACATGGAAGACAAACTGCGAGGGGTCGGTCTTGTTGCTGCTGTGGCAGTTGACGCACATCCCCGGCGCCTGCGTATTCTCGATCACGGCCGTCTCGTCGAAGTTTCCCAGGTCGCGCTGGTAGATACCCATGGCACTGTAAGCCTCGTAGCCCGGGGCGATACGGCGGTAGGTCAGTCCCCATTCGTCGAGAGGATAAGAGCTCACCGCGATGCTGAAGTCATCATACTGATACCATCTGCCGTCTCTCTTGGCGCATACCGACACGGAGAGATTTCCTCCCTGGTTGTCTGCCAGCAGCGAGTGCCATTCGTCAATATCGAAAGAGGCGTATGAACCGTTGGACCGGATCTCACCGCCCTTGCTGCCCTTCACCACCACGTCGAGGCGCTCGACAGCACTGTCGTTGGCGAGGTAGAAGTTCAGCGGAGCGATACCCACCGGAACGGTGACACCCTTGTAGTCAGGGTAGATGACAGGCTGGCGCCCCACCCTCTCGGCATCTTTCGGGATGTCGGAACAAGAGACAGCGGCGAAGACAGCCGCAAGAGCCAGCATCGAAGTTATGATAGTATGTAGTCTGTTCATTCTATTTTCCTCCCTTGATAAGATAATACCATGTAGTATTCCGGAAACTCTCCAGAGCCGGAGAGTCGGCCCCTCCCGAAGAATAAGCCTGTGCGAAGGCGGAGAAGCGCTGCATCACCATCGGACTGACAGCCCCCTGCGGCGGCGTCTGTTTTATCTGCGAGTAAGCGAAGGCCGACGCCTCCTGACAGATGGTGCTGTTGTATGCCGTATGCTGCTGCACGACATAGAGGTAACGCATAAAAGTGTCGACATCCTTGTCGAGGAGCGGCCAGAGAAGCATATACTGCATCGCCATGCGGTTGCTCTTGTCTTTCATAAACAGTTGTCCGAGGATCTTGTCCACCTCGCCCTCGCTGAAGAGCACATCGTCGGAAGGCATCTGCCGGCGGATCTTCCCGTAGAGGGGATGTCTGTTGATCGCCTGTTCGTCGCCCAGCAGTTTCATGGTGCGGTCGGCCCACTTGCTGTAGAATACAGTCTTCTGCAGTATCATAAGGTATTTCCGGGCCACGGCATAGTCACCGCTGATGAGATTCGTCTCGGCCAGGCGTTTTATTATCCTGCCGCTCTTATTGTAGTCGGGCAGACATTCCATGGCCTCGAAAGAGAAGCGCTGTGCGGTGTTGACGAGCCCCAGCTGGAAGTAAGCCTCCGCGGTGACGAGCAGCGAACTGAAGTTGCGCTCGAAGGGCGGCAGCAGTCCTTTGTGTCCCCGCTGATAGAAGGAGAACGCCTTTTCCCCGAGTTCGTCTTTCATGGCGAGGGCCAGGTTGGTGGCGGCGACACTCATCGGCAGGTCGGGTTTGTCGGCCTCGGCCTTCTTTATGATATCATCCCAGTGGCCCGTACGCACGAGGTAGTCGTAGTCCATCAGTTCGTAGGTGCGGTCGTCAAAACCGGCTGGGACGAGCCAGTAGGCAGTGAGGAAGGTACATACGGAGAGGGAGAACATCGTGTATGCCACATGCCCGCCGACGGGAGGAATACAGTACGGCAGGGCGACGATGACGAACATCAGTCCCCACATCACCAGCGGCACCACCTCGGGGAAACGGTAATATCCGACGCCTTGGAAGAGACGTCCGAGGGGATAGGGCACTATATACGAACTGCCCACAACCAGAAGCAGCGAGAAGATGACGAGTGCCGCTACGATGCCGGCAGCGGCAAGACTGCGGTCGGCGAGGATCATCAGTATCGCGATATAAGCCACAAACATGAATACCGCGGGGCCGGCGGTCCAGTAGAGCACGGGGATCATCACCACGGAATACCACAACCGCCGTTTCTTATCCTCCGGTGTGAATACCATCGCGAGGAGTACGATGACGAGAGCCACGGCGTAGGTGAGCATCACATTCTGGTCGCCCATGAGATACCATAGTACTATCGAGGGGAGGAAGGATATGGGATACCATCCGTCGATGGTCATATTCATGAAGTTGCGGCGCCGGATGAGACGCCAGCACAACAGCTGTATGACGACATAGACGAGGGCGATGAGGAGTGCTCCGAAGATCACATTATTGTAAAACTGCACTATAAACTCAGCGATATATCGTGCCAGTCCGGCCGGCACGGCGAGATGCTGGCAGAAGAACTCCCCGTCGCAGAGAAACAGCTGGAACTGTTCCTGATACGACAGCGCCTGGGGGTATGCGAAAGCCCAGAACACAAACACCGCGGCGAAGAATACCGCCGTAAGCAGCGGTTTGCCGCATTTCCTTATCATATCGTTCATAACGGCTGTAATTGTTTATTCGAGGTCGATAGTCGTATAGGTGCCGTCGGCATTTTTCCTCTTCACACTCGTAGGATACATATTGAGAAGGAATTCCGAGAGAGGCCCCTTGCGTACATTATTCGCCATGCGCCGCGTGGCTCGTTTGTACTGTCTGTGGAGCGAGTCGGCGAGAGTCATCATCGTATTCGCCGACGCCGAGTCACCGGCGGCGAGGGCATTGTTCATCGCCAGTTTCATCGTTTTCATCTCCTCGTTGTGGCTGATCGTGAGATCCTTCCACCACTGCAGGGAGTCGTTCTGCGGTGTTCCCTTGCTGCTGCTCACCGAGTCGATATGCACATATATATCCCCGGGTTCAGTGACGACGAGGAGGTTTTGTATCCCCATTCGGTGGTGGTAGTCGAGGCGGATGTCGGCGATGACATACTTTGTCGTCTCGAATTCGAACTTACCCCCGTGGATGACCACCGAGTCGACCATCTCCTTGGAGCTGTCTTTCAGAGGTACGAGGAAGATTCTCACGCCGTTGTACTTCTGGGGAATGGTACCGTGGATGCGGCATGTGTCTTCCTTGCACGACACGATGCCGAGGGCTATGATCACGGCCAAAGCAATATTAAGCAATCGTTTCATATATCTTTTGTTTTATCTTATACTGACATTTTCGGGAGCGCCGCTCATGATGAGCCGTTTCGCCTCCCCGGCGTCGAAGTCCACCTTGGCATCGGTGAAGTCGGGACAGTTGAAGGAGTCGAAGGTGGCATGATAATACTCCCACGGATTCTTCTGCGGCAGGAGGAAGGGTTTGGTGCAGCGCCCCTTGTCATCGACGGAGGTGATGAAGGGCTGGGTGTACACCCCGTTCTCCCTGCGGCTGCCGAAGACGATCCAATGACTGTCGGCACTCCAGCTGTGATAGCTCTCCGAGTCGCGGCTGTTGATCTCGTCGAGGGCTCTTGTCCCGCCTGTTTTGAGGTCCATCATCCAGAGGTCGGCCTCGGAGTGGTTCACGGGGAAATTACCGAAGTCGGTGACGCTGTACAACAGCCATCGCCCGTCGTAGGAGGGTCTCGGATAGGTATAGCTCTTTCCCGTAACAGAGGCGTCGATGATGGTGTCGATCTTCTCACCGTAACTGCCATTAGCTGCATCGAAGGAAATCTTGCACAGACTGTATTTCACCTTGTCATACTCAGCCGGCACCCTGTAGTGTTTCGACTTACAGAAGAAGAGCGTCCTGCCGTCGGCGGAGAAGGCCGGATATGTCTCCCAGTCGTCGGTCATGAGGAGGGGCGAGAGTATCAGTTTGTTGCTCTTCATATCGTATACGAGGACATCGCTGAAGGTGTCGAACACCTCGATGCGGCGGCCGGTACCCACGAAGAAACTCTGGTATATCTTGTTTGTGGAGAAGGCGGAGTAGTCTCCCGAGGGATGCCAGTAGGCATAACTGGTATTCGCCTTGGTACTGTCGGTCTTGGTGTTGATCCATCTCATCTTTCCCTTGTCGACAATCATAGTACCGCCGTGAGAGCCCCTCACCTGCATATTGTATGTGGCACTGCTTGTTTTGTTGGCCACATGACAGTTCATGCACTGTCCCGGCACGGCCGACTCCGCGAGGATGGGGAATTCGTCGAAGGTGCTGATGTCACGCTGGTAGATACCGATATTACCTCCCACCTCATATCCGGGAGGGATGCGGCGGTAGGTGATGCCCCACGCCTGGAGGTCGTAAGGGCTGACATACATAACGAAATCGTCATATCGATACCAGCGGCCGTCGCGTTTGACGCATACCGTAAAGGTGAGTTTGCCTCCTTTGTTCTTTTTTACTATCTCGTGCCACTCGTCGGTATCGAAGTCGGCATAGCCGCCCTGGGTATGGACAGTCTCTCCGCCGGCCCCTGTCACCACCACATCAACGAGGTCGGCCTTATCGCCCGCGATATTGAAGTTCATCGGGGCTATATCCGCTGGGATGGTGACATCCTTATAATCCGGATATATCGAAGGCTGGCGGCCCACCGCCTCGGCATTGTCTACAGTCTCGGTACAGGCTGTCATGACGACCACGGCGAGGAGTATCAGCAGTTTAATGAACCTGTACATCGCCACCTCCTTTCATCGTCTGTGCAGTCATCCTCCGTGCATATTCCGCGTAGGGGGAGTCCTGGATGTCACCCCGTGACTGTATGCATCGCATGGCGTCCTGGTATCCGCGGGGCATGGTTACATATCCTCCGTAGAGCCGGGCCAGAGGGAGATATTGCACGAAGCCCTCCGCGTCGCCCTTGAGCAACAGCTCGCCGAGGAAATACTGCAGTGCCATTTTGTTTTCCTTGTTGGTAAGAAACAGTTGTCCGAACATCTTATCCTTCTCGTTGTAGTTGAAGAGGAAGTCGTTTTTATATCTGTATTGTCTTATCCTTCCCCACTGCCGGTGGTTGCCGATCTTCGTCTCGTCGCCCAGGCATCCGATAGCTTTTTCGGCCCACGAACGATAGAAGAGAGTCTGAGACAGGAGGTCGAGATGCTTCCGTGCGATGTCGTACTTCCCGTTGATTATCAGGCATTCCGCGATGCGCTGTTCGCAACGGCCGCTCTTTTTGAAATTAAGTACCGACTCCTGGACGTCGAAGAAATAACGCAGGGCGCTGTTTACCATCCCCAGACGGTAGAAGGCCTCGGCCGAAGGGAGGTCGGAGATGCAGTCTCTGACCATCGGCATGACGAGGGCGTCGCCACCGCTCTGGTAGAATTCGAACATACGGTCGGCCAACTGCCCTCGCTGTGATAACGCCAAGTTGACACTGTTTGACCAGAAGGCTGTCTTCACCGTCTTCTTCTCCGCCCTGCTGATCAGTTCGTCCCATCGTTCGCTGCGGATGAGATAGTCTTGTTTCAACAGTTCAGTACGGTCGGCATCGAAAGCCAATAAGAAAATACCCGCAAGGGGAATGACGAGCAGAACCAACGATACGGGAACAGATACCGAAGGGGAAAGGCTTCTCACCTTCTCCCATGATGTCACGATGATTAAAAAGAGTATCGCGAGGGGGATGATGAGGAGAAGGATATCGGGATGAAGGGGCACCCTGTAGTAGTTGAGTCCTTCGATCATCACCATCGACAGCGGCCACTGCTGCATGAAGAAATGATACATCGCAAACTGGGCCAGCGGCATGTATACCAGCAGCAAAAGTGCTTTCTTTCCGATACTGAAGATACGGAGTGCGACATACAACCAAGCCATCGGTCCGGCCGCCCAATAGAGCAGCGGAACGATCAGAATGTCTGCCCATATCCATCTCTTGCCCGTCAGCAAAGCACAGCACAAAACAATGATCAGTGCTGCGGTATAGGAAAGGAGCACACTCTCATCGCCCATCGCCCAGATAAGGAGCAGGGAAGGGATGAAAGAGAGGAGATAACATCGTTGGTTCATCATCCGCCATACCAGACGCCGCACGATGACGAACAATACCGCCATTATCGTGGCTCCGGCGGCTGGATAGTAGAAAAACTGCACGAGAAACTCCGACAGATAGTCGGCCAGTCCGCCGGCCACGGAGATGTCGCCGAGGAAATAATCCGGCGTGGTGAGAAACAGCTGGTACTGTTCGTGGAATGACAGATACTCGGGATGAACGAAGAGCCAGAAAGCATATACCGCCACACCGAAGAGCAGCGACACCAAGCATCCCGACAAGGGAAACGACAGTTTCTTTAAGTTCATCATTATTCAGTTTTAGCGCACCGGCGGCGGACTTTGCCGTGAAATGCACCGCAAAGGTAAGAATAATTATCGAGACGACCAAAAGAAAAGACTATTATTTGCCTTTATCCTAATACGAGATTTTCACCGACTCGTCGCCTACCTTCAGTATATACAGACGATGGGATGACAGAGGAATCGTCATATCGCCACCCGAAGAAACGCCGCTGAAGAGCTGCATTCCCTGTACATCGTACAGAGCCACGCGGGTATTGCCGCCGAGTCGGGATACCACGAGCTGATCGCCGTCGATACGGTAGGTCCAGTCTCTCACCGTCACATTGTCGATGCCGCTCCTGCTCTGCAACAGGGCGATGACGACGAGCGACTTGCACTCCGGCATGGTAAACGACAGTTGCGATCCGGCGATCTCCGCGGTGGTGACGTTTCCGCTCGTTGATGTCTCCACCACTCTCCAGCCCTTCACCTCGTCGGCATCACCGGCCTCTCCCTGAAGCGTCACGTCGCGGTTGGCGAAGAACTTGCCGTCGAAGGCGTTCTGCGTCAGCTTCACTCCGTTGAAGAGTATCGACACGGGGGTGCCGCCATCCGCCGTCTCATTATTTACACTTACCGTCAGAGGTGTCGGACTGCCGAGAGAATAATAGTCGGCTAGCTGCTGGTAGAAACTCGCGGTACGGTTTTTCAGCCACGAACGGGCGGAGCTGAGTTCGCTGGAGTAGTCGGGCCACCACTGGTTGATGAGTTTTCTGTGGTTGGGGTATTCCGTCTTTATCTTGTCATACATCGGATCCCACACGGCGCGGGTGCCCTTCTCGTTCATGAAGTCGCCCATATAGATGGCGCAGCGGTCGATAAACTCCCTCTTGAAGTCGGCATCATCCATCAGTCTGCGGAACAGGCGGGTATGTTTGTACTGGTTGGCCCAGGCGCGGTTGGAGTCGTAGTCGGGGTTATACAGCCATTCGATGCTCTTGTAGGAGTATGACGATCCGTAGAGTCCGAGTCCGAAGTCGGTATCCTTGGCTATGAATCTCCATCTGCCGTCATCGGTGCGTGGCCTCCACATCACGAAGTTATTACCGGGGAAGTCCTGATTGTTGTAATACAGGTTCATCGCCATGAGGTTGATGAATTCGATGCAGTCCATCCACTTGTCGTATTCGGCCATCGTATGTCCGTGCCCGGCGTAAAACTCCTGGAAACGGTTGTAGTTGTCGAGGTCGCCCTCTTTCAGTTCGTCCCAGTTTTCCACCATGTCGATATCCTCGAGACCGTCGTAATTGGAATAGATATTATCCTCGTTGCTCCTCTCGCGGATATTGAGGATACCCTTGTAAGTACCGTTGAAATATATTATCGCCGGACTCCACGCCTGCCAGTCGAGGTCGCTGTTGACGGCCATCGTCCGCTGTATTATGGCATCCCTCATATAAAGGTAGTCGAAGTCGTTGCCGGCATTACGGAGGAGGATAGACTTATAGATATCGATGCCCGGCCGCTGGTCGGGGAAGAACTCGTATTTGAATCTCTTCTTCCCGAATCGCTTGTGGGCATATACGGCAAGCGATTTCAGCTGCACGCTCCTCGAGGCGCCTCCCATCACGCGAGTCTCGCACAACTGGTTGATATCACCCTGCTGGTCAGCCCCGGCGAAATATTCGACATTCACCGGACGGCGCCAGTTGTGCTCGTAGTTTTTCTTGCTCGACGAATAACTACCGTCGACATAGATGCCGATCTTGCTGTCTTCGAAGTATTTCTTGTTTGTCACGATGGAGATGACGGGCAGTGTGAGATTCCTGTTGAAATAGATATACGAATGTGTCGTAGCCCTCGGCGAGAGATATCCGTCGCAGAAGAGTTTCGCCCTGATGATCTTCGTGGTGCTGATGGTGATAGTGCCGGGGTATACCGGACTGCTCTCCGTCGGTTCCGAACCGTCGTAGGTGAGTCTTATCACCGTTCCTTCGGGGCATCCTTCTGGAATGGAGATAGACAGGGATATCGTCTGTTTCGAAGTGAACACCCTACCCTCTTCGCTGAACACAGGTTCGGGAAGGATCTCAGAACATATCTTACCTGTATTCGCCGCTCCGGGAGAAGGCGTCGCCTGATATCCCCATGTGTCGGAAGCATCGGTGAGACGTCCGAAGGAGATATTGGGGGCCGGTTGTTTCTTTATGTTTTCCACCTTGTCGCATACCGTTCCGTTGCGGAAGAGATATACAGCGCCGCCCTTTCCCGAGTCGAGCCTGAAATCGGTGTGCATGGCGTCACCCTCCTTGTCGCAGTATATGAGAGCATACGACTTCGCGGCGATGGTGTTCTGCGGCAGTTGGTAGGCCTCCGACGGATTGTCGCTCAGTCCTATCTTGTATTCGGAGAGCGAGACGGCGGAAGAGCTGTTATTATAGAGTTCCACCCACGAGTCGGGAAACTGGTTGAGATCGTCCATGATGCAATCGATATTCGACTGCATGAATTCGTTGATAATAAGTTGCGCGTGAGAGTTTATCCCCACCGCGGAAAGGAATACGGAAAGTAGTAGTTTCTTCATCGTTATTTCGTTTATCGGGTCTGTTGTCAAAGGTCGTGGCAGAGTGATCATCCTATCGGAATTTCTCCGCCTTTTGTCCGAGAGCCCTCTTCACGTCAGCGGCATTGAAAGGCAGTCGTCCGCGGCCCAGTTCCGGCACGTTGAAAGACTTGAGGGTATTGTTGTAATACTCCGGATTCTTCATCGGCAGCACGAAGGGTTTCGTCACGTTTCCGAGAGTGTCGGCATGAGCGAAGTAAGGTCGTCCGTAGAGACCGTCGTCTCTCTTGCTGGCGAAGACGAACCACCGCGATTCCGACGACCAGCTGTGGTAGGTGTCGCTCCTCTGGCTGTTCACTTCCTCGAGCCGGTATATCCGCCGCGTCTCGAGATCCATCATCTGCAGGTCGGCCTCGGGGTGCCATATCGGGAAGGTGCCGTAATAGGCTACGGTATAGAGGATATGCCTCCCGTCGGGGGAGATCTTCGGATGACAGACACTGCGCTTCGGGCGCGATCCGCCATTCACGGTATCTGCGGAAGTCTCATCAACGGCCTTGGCGTCGAGAATCGTCTCTATCTCGTTACCCACCTCTCCCGTAGCGGGATCGAACGACACACGGCAGAGGCTGTATTGCAGGTCTTCCACCCTGTTTGCCATCTCCGAACGGCAGAAATAGATGAATCCTCCGTCGGGAGAGAATACGGGGAAGGTCTCCAGAGCCGAAGAGTCGGCAAGGAGCTGGCTTCTGATGATGGTATTATTCTTTATGTCAGCCACATACACATCCGACTTACTGTCATACACCTCGAGGCGTTTGTCGGGTTTGCTGTGGAAGGCCGGGACGATAACATTGGTGGAGAATACGATATAACGGCCGTCGGGGCTGAAACAGTAATATACGCTCGACGACACCATATCGGGAGTCTTGAGATCGAGTTTTCTCAGCTGTCCGTCCTGGTTGAGGATCGCTCCCCCGCCCTCGCCTCTTACATACATCATACTCATCTGAGGATCGCCTCCGCCGTAGACATGACAGTTCATGCATCTGTTGCCCGTAAGATGATAGGTGCTGATATCCCTCTCGTCGAAGTTTTCGATACACCTTTCCCTGATCTCGAGATTTTGGAACACCTCGTAGTCGGGCTCGATAAGACGGTATGTGAGATAAGGATCGATGCTGTCTTTTGACACCGTCCACGTGAACGGATCGAAACGCAGGGAGAAATCATTATACTGAGCTTCGACCGTCATCTTCATCGTCTTGCCGGTATTCGCGGCGAGAAATGCCTTCCATTCCTTCTCCTTGAAGAAGAGACTGTTGCGATGGCTCTCCGCCACCAGTTTCCCGTCGGCATAGAGCCGTATTCCCTGTGCCGAGTCCTGCAGCTGGAAGTTCAGAGGCGCGATATTGGGAGGAATGACGATATCGGTATAGTCCGGATACATCGGAACGGGCGCGCCGGCATTCTTCATCGGATGGTCTTCGCACGACGCCAGAAACGACGCGCAGATCACCACGATGAAGACTGCCAGCCTGTTTATCCTTTTTCTTTCTGCCATTCTCAAAATCTTTTTTGCCGCACTCGGAAATATTTTTGAGTGCACTCATAATTTTTTCCGTGAGCGTCGCCATTTATTTGTGAGTGTCGAAGTAATACCAATACGTATCCCTGAACCGCTTGTCACCGCGGCGGGAGTTGTATTCCGCGAAGCGTTTCATCACATCCCTGCTGCTGATATACTTATCCCAGTCTTCCTGCGGGGCATCTGTTCCGGCCAGATATATACATAACGCTTCCTGGTATAATTTATTGCCGGGAATATTGTTCTTTTCGACGCAATAACGGTCATAATCGCGTTTGAACACATCCATATCCTTGAGCAGCAGATCGCTGCAGAGAAGATAATGCAGGGCGATGCTGTTCTTCGGGTTCGACTCGAGGAGTCTTGCCATGATAGGATAGGCATTGTCGCCCGCCTGGATGGTGTCAGAGGTGTTGAGATACTGTCTCTTCTCCTCATACTTCTTCTTCCCCCACGCGAACCACGACCACTTCCTGCGGCACCATGTCTTTTCCAGTATCCTCTGGTATTTCTTCGCGGCGAGGGTGTCACAGCTTACGATGTTCACCTCAGCGAGACGTTTGATCATCCTCACGTTACGGTTGTCTTCGGAGAAGACGTTAGCCATCATCGCAGCCCTCTCGGCGAAGGTCATATCCCCGAGAGCCCAGTACAGTTCGTTCATGCTTCGGATGATAAGCGACGGGGTGTCGGGCCCGATGCTGTAGAACGTGCCCAGCTGGTTCTTCGACGGATACTTCATCAGATTGTCGGGCAGATGTCCTTTCTGCGCCTGAGCCAGATTGTAGAAGAAGAGCATCGCGTCGGGCTGCGAGTCACTCTCCTCGACAAGCCGGATCACCTCGTCGTAGTTGCCTCTGTCGTATTCGTTGTCGACGGCGAGATAACGCTCGAGCATGAAGTCGGGAGCCGTAAGACGGCCGAGGCTCATTGTATTGGTGTATTCCGACATCTCCCTCGGATAGAGCGAACGCCACGGCAGACAAGCCGCGACGAAGAGCAGAGGGGGAACCGCCATGAGGGGTTTCCACCGGCGCCACAGACAGACGGAGAAATATACCGTCGCCGCCACCATGATCTTCAGTACCGTGGACGACAGATGATACCTGATGTCGAAATGGAACACCGCCTCGAGAGTCATCACCAGCATCGCCAGCCAGAAGGCAAGATGCCGGGGCACCCTGATTCCTTCGAGGGCCCTGCGGGTGAGGTCTCCGAGGATGAGGATGGCGAGGGTGAGGAGTATCGCTCCGGCATAGAGGTAATAGTAAAACTGGGTGAAGAAATCACCCGTCACCCGTGCCAGCCAATAGGGATGCTCGAGATAGGAAAACCAATAGCCCTTGTGGAGCAGAAACAACTGGTTCTGTTCCTTGAAGGCGAAGTGGTAGGGATAGAAATATTGGAAAAACACAAAACATGCGACAGCCCAGAGAGCTATCAGCATGTATGTGTAGTTGTTCTTCAGAAATTGTTTCATTACAACGATTCTAACATTCTCTTGATGACCACAGAGGCGGATATCTCTCTGTTGGCTGCTTCGGGTATAACCAGCGAGTGGTCACCCTCGATAACGTCGTCGGTGACGATCATGCCGCGTCGCACGGGCAGACAGTGCATGAAATATCCGTCGTCGGTCCATCCCATGTGTTCGGCATCGATAGTCCAGCCCATATCCTTGGAGAGAATCTTTCCGTAGTCATCGGGATTGGTGACACCCGGACAGCTCCAGTTCTTGGCGTAAACGAAGTCGGCTCCCGCGAGGGCTTTCCTCTGGTCGTATTCCACCACGGCGTCGCCGATGAATTTCCTGTCGAGTTCGTAGCCTTCGGGATGGGTGATCACGAGATCCACGTCAGCGGCGTTCATCCACTGTGCGAACGAGTTGGGAACCGCCTGCGGAAGCGACTTGGGATGGGGAGCCCATGTGAGCACCACTTTCGGACGAGCCTTCTTCTTATGCTCCTCGATGGTGATGAGGTCGGCGAAGGCCTGGAGGGGATGCACCGTGGCGGTCTCCATGGCGAAGACGGGACGGCCGCTGTATCTGATAAACTGGTTGAGCACCGTCTCGGCATAGTCGTATTCGCGGTCGGTAAGTCCGGCGAACGAGCGCACTCCGATCATATCGCAGTAACAGCCCATCACGGGGATTGCCTCGAGCAGATGTTCGCTCTTGTCGCCGTCCATGATCACTCCCCTCTCCGTCTCCAGCTTCCATGCTCCGGCGTTGACATCGAGTACGATGACGTTCATGCCCAGGTTCATGGCAGCCTTCTGTGTCGACAGACGGGTGCGGAGGGAGTTGTTGAAGAATATCATCATGAGGGTTTTGTTCTTACCAAGATGCTGATATTTGAAACGGTCGTTTTTTATCTCTTGTGCTTCGGCGAGAGCTTTGTTCAGATTGCCGATATCTTCTACATTGATAAATGTCTTCATATATATTTTCTTTTTGATTATTCCTGATAATTATTGCAAACAGTCTGTTGCGGCGTACTACGGTCTTGTCTGTCCGTGTCCGTCGATAAGCCATTTGTATGTCGTCATCTCTTCGAGAGCCATCGGACCGCGGGCTCCCAGTTTCTGGGTACTGATACCTATCTCGGCTCCCAGTCCGAACTGTGCCCCGTCGGTAAAACTTGTCGGGGCGTTGACGTAAACACAGGCGGCATCCACCTTCATGCGGAAGATATTCTTGTTGTCTTCGTTTTCGGTGATGATACTCTCGCTGTGACCGCTGCCGTGACGGGCGATATGAGCAAGAGCCTCATCGATGGATTCCACCGTCCTGACAGCCATCTTGTAGTCCATCCACTCCCTGCCGAAGTCATCGGCCGAAGCATGACGGAGCAGAGGATACCGTCCTTCGAGAGCCTGATAGGCCTCGTCGTCGGCGAATATCTCCACATCTTTCTCCTGCAGAAGACTGCAGAGAAGAGGCAGGTCGGAGAGCCGTTTCTTATGTATTATAAGACAGTCGAGGGCATTGCAGACGCTCACACGACGGGTCTTGGCATTGTTGATTATCGCCTTGCCGATCTCCACATCACCATACTCGTCGAAGTAGGTGTTCACCACTCCCGCTCCCGTCTCTATCACGGGAATGCGGGCGGTATCCCGGACGAATTCTATAAGCCTTTTTCCTCCCCTGGGGATGCAGAGGTCGATATATCCCACCGCGGAAAGCATCTCCGACGTGGCTTCGTGGGTGGCAGGCAACAGTTCCACTACCGACGGATTGATACCTTTCTCCTCAAGCACCTTGTGGATAAGAGCGACTATAGCCCTGTTGCTGTTGTCGGCATCCTTTCCTCCCTTCAGAACACAGGCGTTGCCACTCTTGAAACAGAGGGAAAACACGTCGAAACTGACATTCGGACGGGCTTCGTAAATCACCCCTATCACACCGAAAGGAACACTGATGCGGCGGAGTCTCAGTCCGTTGTCGAGAGTCCTCTCCTTGGTGATATGTCCGAGAGGCGAAGGAAGCGTGGCCACATGACGCATATCCGAAGCGATGCCGTCGAGTCGCTGCGGGGTGAGCTGCAGTCTGTCGTAGAGAGGATTACTCTTCTCCATGGAAGCCAGGTCGACGGCGTTGGCCTCGAGCAGCGCCCCGGCATTATCCGCGATAGCGTCAGCGACAGCCGCGATCACCTCGTTTTTCTTCTCGTCGCTGACGAGAGCCAGATCATAACCGGCCGACTTCACCCTGGCGAATGTATCCTTGAGTTTCTGGTCCATATTATTCTATATAAAGATAATCATAGTGCACCATGGGTTTCACGCCATGTCTGCCCATCTGTTTTTTTGCCTCCTCGGAACAGTATCCGCTCTTTCCGACACCGATCCTGCTGCCGTTTTCGTCGAGGATATTTATTATATCTCCCTCGTCGAAATCACCGTTTACGGCCACGACGCCCACGAGCAGAAGACTGCTGGCGACTCCTCCGGAGAGAGCCTTTGCGGCATCGGCATTGACAGTGACGCTACCCTTGGCGAAACTCTCGCTGTGGGCTATCCACTTCTTCACTCCCGAAACCTGGTTTTCGTTGGGCAGGAATTCGGTATGCACCGTCGTCTGAGGATTGCTGATCAGATCGATGAGGATATTATCCCTCCTTCCGTTGGCGATGATCACACGGACACCCTCACCGGCCATCTTCCTGGCGATGGAACACTTGGTGAGCATCCCTCCGCGGCCGAAACCGCTCTTCTCCTGTTGTACGTAAGGCTCGAGATCCTGATCGGGTCCCACTGCGGCTATCACCTGCGATGCCGGGTCGGAAGGAGAACCGTCGTAGATGCCGTCGATATTGCTGAGTATTATCAGCGCACCGGCATTCATCATCGAGGCGACGATACCAGACAGTTCGTCGTTGTCGGTGAACATCAGTTCGGTGACACTCACCGTATCGTTCTCGTTCACTATCGGCAGGATGCCGTTCTCAAGCATCACCTCCATACAGGAACGCTGGTTGAGATACAGTCCCCGTGTGGAGAAACTCTCCTTCATCGTGAGTATCTGTCCGATATGAGTATCGTGCTCTCTGAAGAGATCGTAGTAAAGACCGATAAGTTTCACCTGTCCGACGGCGGAAAAGAGCTGGCGCTGCTCCACGGAGTCGAGTTTGTGGCTTACGCTCATCTCCCCCCGTCCGCCGGCCACGGCACCGCTCGACACGAGTATCACCTCGTAGCCGTTATCACGAAGCCACACTATCTGGTCGACGATCGCTGACATACGGGTGACATCAATCTTGCCGTCGCTGCGGGTGAGAACATTACTGCCTACTTTTACTACTATCCTCTTGTTCATCGCGGATATTATTTCTTTTTGTCTTTCTCGCGGATCTCGACACGACGGATCTTGCCGCTGATAGTCTTCGGCAGTTCGTCGACGAATTCTATGATTCGCGGATATTTGTAGGGAGCCGTCTCCCTCTTCACATGATTCTGCAGTTCTTTCACGAGGTCATCTCCGGCCTTGTCTTTCCACTCCTTGCCGAGCACTACGGTGGCCTTGACCACCATACCGCGGATATCGTCGGGAACTCCCGTGATGGCACACTCCACGACAGCGGGGTGAGTCATGAGAGCACTCTCCACCTCGAACGGGCCTATACGGTAACCGCTCGACTTGATAACATCGTCGATACGGCCTTCGAACCAGTAGTATCCGTCCTCGTCGCGCCATGCCATATCACCGGTATGATACAGACCGTCGTGCCAGGCTTCCCTCGTAAGCTGTTCGTCGCGGTAATAACACTTGAACAGACCGATGGGTTTGCGGTCACCGACCCTGACCACGATCTCACCCTTCTCACCATCCTCGCAGGGAGTGCCGTCGGGCTTCACCAGATCGATATCATACTGTCCGTTGGGCATTCCCATAGACCCTGGTTTCGGAGTCATCCACGGCATGGTGCCGAGGGTCATCGTCGTCTCCGTCTGTCCGAAGCCTTCGAAGAGACGGATGCCCGTCATCTCGTAGAACTTCTGATATACGGCAGGGTTGAGAGCCTCGCCGGCAGTGCAGCAGTAACGAAGGCTGCTGAGGTCGTATTTCGAGAAATCCTCGCGGATCATGAAACGGTATACCGTAGGAGGAGCACAGAAGGATGTAATATGATACTTCTCTATCTGACGGAGCATCTTCTCGGCGGTGAACTTCTCATGGTCGAACACGAAGACGCAGGCTCCGGCAAACCACTGTCCGTAGAACTTGCCCCATACGGCCTTACCCCATCCAGTGTCAGCGACGGTGAGATGAATGCTGTCTTCCGACAGGTTATGCCAGAACACGCCGGTGGTGAGATGTCCGAGAGCATAGAGGAAGTCGTGAGCCGCCATCTTGGGTTCCCCGCTCGTTCCGCTGGAGAAATAGATGATCATTGTATCGTCGTTGGTATTGACATGTTCGGGGCGCACGAAGGCAGGAGCCTTCATCCACTCTTCCTGCCAGTCGTGGAAGCCGTCGGGAACTTTAGGCCCGATGCTTACCAGCGTCTTCACGGAAGGACATTCGGGGAGCGCCTCCTGTATCTGTCCGAGGACATAATCCTCACCCACGCATACGATGCCCTTGATAGAGGCACGGTTGCAGCGGTATATGATATCATGTTTGGTGAGCATGTGGGTGGCGGGAATAACCACGGCGCCCAGTTTGTGGAGGGCCAGCATGGTGATCCACCACTCCAGCCTTCGTTTCAGGATCAGCATCACCATATCACCGTGGCCGATGCCGATGCTCTGCAGATAGGAGGCGGCCTGGTCGCTCTTCTCCTTGAGATCCCTGAAGGTAAGACGTATCTCCGCACCCTGGTCGTTGGTCCACAACAGTGCCAGTTTGTCGGGTTTCTCTTCCGCCCACACATCCATGACGTCGTAGGCGAAGTTGAAGTTCTCCGGAATGATGAATTCCAGATTCTTATTATAGTCCTCTACCGAGGTGAATGTCGTCTGTTTTAAAAATCTTTCTACCATAACCTAGAAAATTATTGCGAGAAATTTTACTGTCTTGTCGTTCAGAGCTTTCATGCAGTGGGGCTGTGTGCTGTCGAAGTAGATACTGTCGCCCTCATCGAGAACGAGTACTTTGTTGCCGATATGCAGTTCCATGCTTCCCTCTAAAACCATGTTAAACTCCTGTCCGGCATGTGTATTCGGTTCCAGGGGGGTATCGTCGGGTTTGGGTTCCACCATCACGATAAAGGGGTCGGCCTTTCTTCCTCTGAAACCGCTGGCAAGACTCTGGTATTTGTATGCCTTGCGGCGCTCCACCGACATTCCCTGCCCCTTACGGGTGAGGAAATAACTGTGCATGTGAGGTTCCTCCCCGAAGAGCAGCACGTCGAGTGCGATGCCGTACTCTTTCGAAATCTTCTGGAGATTAGCCACCGACAGTTCGCTTTCGCCGCTTTCCATCTTATTGTACTGATCGACTGTGATGCCACAGAGCTCAGCCACGTCTTCCGCCTTGATGTCAAGAACATCACGGAGTCCTTTCAGACGTTCACCGATTTGTTTTATTTGTTCGTCCATATATATATTTGTTTTTTTCTGAGTTATTTCATTCCAGCCTTCAGACCGCGGATCACGGCCGAAGAGAATCCGGCATGTTCCATCTCGTTGAGTCCTTTGATGGTGACACCTCCGGGAGTGGTGACGAGGTCGATGGCAGCCTCGGGATGCTGGTCGCGTGACTGCAACAGTTCCACAGCTCCCTTGACGGTCTGCAGCACGATCTCTTCCGCCTGATGAGCCTTGAATCCGAGTTCCACGCCACCTTCCGTGGCAGCCCTCACATATCTCATCGCGTAAGCAATGCCGCAGGAGGCGAGCGTCGTTCCGGCAGCGAGCAGCCGTTCTTCTGTGACTATCGACGATCCCATGAGGTCGAACAAACCGCACACCGATTTGGTATCCTCGGGCGAGGCGTTCACCGGCACGACGAAGGTCATCGACTGCATCACCGCGGCCGCTATATTGGGGATGGCGAGGAAGAGCGTCGGGACGCTGCCATCGTCTCTGGCGGCCCAGCGGAGGATATCCTCCGACTTCACCCCGGCGGCGATGACAACAAGTTTCTGACGGTTGTAGTCCATCTCGTCTTTTATCTCTTTCACCACCTGTTCCACAAGCCACGGTTTCACCACCATCATCACCACATCCGCCTCCTGTGCCGCAGCCTTGTTGTCGGTAGTCACGCTGACTCCGCTCTCGGCCAGTTTGTCGAGGATGCCCTGATAGGGGTCTGCGACGGTGATGTCACCGGGCATGATGCTTTGGGAAGCGATCAACCCCTGCACCATCGAACCGCCCATGGCCCCTGCTCCTATAATCGATACTTTCATGATTTCTTATATTTGATTCAACACCGTCTCGAACTTCTGTATAAACTTATCCACATCATCGCGGGTGAAGCACAGAGGCGGTAGCAGACGGAGCACATTGGTTCCGGCGCAACCGGTGAAACAGTGCTGTTCGTATACCAGTTTCTGTCTTACTTCCTTATGAGGGATATCCATCTCCACACCGATCATCAGACCGCGTCCCCTCACATCCGTGATATGACGGTTGCGCTGCTGCAGTTCCTTCAGTTCGTCGATGAAATATTCTCCCACGAGATGGGCATTCTCCACGAGTCCCTCCTGCTCCATCACGTCGAGCACGGCGAGAGCCGCTGTGCATGCCAGATGGTTGCCTCCGAAGGTCGTTCCGAGCTGTCCTCCCACGGGTATGAAATCGGGAGAGATAAGTACTCCTCCCATGGGGAAGCCGTTGCCGATACCCTTGGCCACAGAGATAAGGTCGGGCTTTATGCCGAGCCACTGGTGGGCGAAGAACTTACCGCTGCGGCCGTATCCGCACTGTATCTCGTCGCAGATAACCACCGTATCGTATTTCCTGCACACTTCAGCCAGTCCCTGGGCGAATTCGGGTGTCACCATCCTGCATCCTCCGATACCTTGTATACACTCTATGATAACGGCGCATACATCACCCTTCTCTATCTCTTTCGTCCATGCGTCGAGATCGTTGAGAGGGAGATAGGTGACATGTCCGTTGTCGTTTATCGGGGCGATGATCTTGGGATTGTTGGTCACCTCGACGGCGAGTGACGTACGGCCGTGAAAGGAGTGTTCCGCCGACAGCACCCTCGTGCGGCCGTTGTGAAAGGAGGCCAGTTTGAGACAGTTCTCATTCGCCTCGGCACCGCTGTTGATCATGAAAAACTGATAGTCGTCATATCCGCATACCTTGCCGAGTCGTTCCGCCAGTTCCGTCTGCAGTTTGTTGATCACCGAGTTGGAATAGAACCCCAGCATATTAAGCTGGCGGCTCATCATCTCCACATAATGCGGATGGCAATGACCGATGCTGATTACGGCATGACCGCCGTAGACGTCGAGGTATTCGTTTCCCTCTTCATCCCATACATTGCATCCCTTGCCCTTTACTATATTTACGTTGAAGAGCGAATATACATCAAATAATTTCATACTGTAATCTTTTTTAGAAAGCGCTCGGTTTGAGTCGCAGCCCTGTCGTCTCGTCGATGCCGAACATGATATTCATGTTTTGCACAGCCTGTCCCGACGCCCCTTTGAGAAGGTTGTCGATAACAGATGTGACGAGCAGTTTGCTGCCGAATTTCTCGCAGTGCACGAGTGCCTTGTTTGTGTTCACCACCTGTTTCATATCTATCGCCTTGTCGACATAGTGGGTGAAGGCTGCATCCTTGTAGAAGTCCTTATACCCTTCGACGATCTCCTCGACAGGCATATCGGTCTTTACCACTTCGGTAGCGAAGATGCCACGTGCGAAATCCCCCCTGTAAGGGATGAAGTCGATGTCGGCATCGAGATGTCCCTGCACCTGAATGATACTCTGCCGGATCTCCGGCACATGCTGATGCTGGAACGGTTTGTATATACTCATATTATTGTTTCTCCACGAGAAGTGGGTGGTGGATCCCGGTTTTACTCCTGCCCCTGTCGAACCGGTGATGGCGTTCACCATCACGTCTCGCTCGATGATGCCCAGTTTTGCGGCAGGCAGCAGTCCGAGCTGTATACAAGTGGCGAAGCATCCGGGGTTGGCCACATGCTGTGCCGAGGCGATGCGGTCTTTGTTTATTTCCGGCAGACCGTATACATAGTCGTTGCCCTCGCGCTCGAGTCTGAAGTCCTGTGCGAGGTCGATGATCTTCACTCCCTCCGGGATAGCGTGCTCCTTGAGGAAGGCCTCGCTCTTGCCATGTCCGAAACAGAAGAATACCACGTCGACATCGCTAAACGGCATCTCCGACGTGAACCGGATGCCGGTCTCTCCGCATAGTCCCTCATGCACATCGGTGATGAGATTGCCGGCATTGCTCTCGCTGTTCACGAATGTTATCTCCGCCTGCGGATGATTGATCAGCAGACGGATGAGTTCGCCGGCAGTATATCCGGCTCCTCCGAGAATACCTACCTTTATCATCTCTCACCCTCCTTCGGCATAAGGAACCACAGAAGGAAATAACAGAACACACCGGGGAAGCCGGCGGTGAATATCGTGAGGATGAGCCACAACAGACGGAACCCGTCGCGCTTGAGACCGAAGAAATCGGCTATGCCTCCGCACACTCCCGCGATCCACTTTTCCTTTACTCTTACCAGTTTGCTTTCCTGAGCCATAATTATCTTTCTTCGTCGGGATGAATACCATAATAAACTCTCAGCGGAGTGCTCGACACCTTAATGAAGCCCTTGGCTTCTTCGGCTGTCCATCCGCGTTGCATCTCGCCATACTCTCCGAGCTTGCTCTTGAGGAGATCGTCAGGGGAATCGACGCCGACAGTCTCAAATCCGAAAGGACGGAGCTTGAGTATTGCCGTACCGTTGACGTGTCTCTGGCTGCTTGTCAGCATCGCCTCGATATCGGGCATCACCGGCTCGAGATACTGACTCTCGTGGAGGAACATGCCGTACCAGTTGGCAACCTGGTCTTTCCAGTACTGCTGCCACTTGGAGAGTGTGTTCTTCTCCAGCAGTCTGTGGGCCTCGATGATCAGTTTGGGAGCGGCGGCTTCAAAACCGACACGGCCCTTGATTCCGATGATGGTGTCGCCCACATTACAGTCACGGCCGATAGCATAAGCGGCACCTATCTCCTCTATCTTCTGGATAGCTGCGATCTTGTCATCGAAGTGCTCTCCGTTGACGGCGGAAATTTCACCCTTCTCAAAAGTTATTTTGAGTACACTCGGATCATTTTTCGTCACGTGCTTCAGGTAAGCCTCTTCGGGCAGTCCCTGTGCCGGGTCGAGGATCTCGCCTCCGCAGATACTGGTGCCCCAGATACCTACATTATAGGAATATTTCAGCTTGGTGAAGTCAGCGTAAAAACCATGTTCGTTGAGGTAGTCCACCTCCTCCTTCCTGCTCAGTTTCTGATCACGAGTGAGAGTGATAATCTCCACACCGGGAGCCATCACGAGGAAGGTCATATCGAAACGTATCTGGTCGTTGCCTGCCCCGGTACTGCCGTGTGCGATGGCATCGGCTCCGATCTCCTTGGCGTAGCGTGCGATAGCGATAGCCTGGAAGATACGCTCTGAACTTACGGAGATGGGGTAACAATTGTTTCTGAGCACATTTCCGAAGATCATATATTTGAGAGATTTCTCGTAATATTCCTGTGTGACGTCGAGGGTGACATACTCCACGGCGCCCAGTTTGTAAGCGTTCTCCTCGTTTCTCTTCAGCTGTTCGTCGCTGAAACCGCCGGTATTAGCACATGCGGCGTATACATCCCACCCGTCCTGGGTGAGTTTCATCACAGTATAGGAGGTGTCAAGACCTCCCGAGAAAGCCACAACAACTTTTTTCTTTGCCATATATCAAAACTTTTATTTATTATCAATCTTTCTGATCCTCTCCAGCACATCAGCAGGGATCTTTGCCGGCAGATGCTCGTCGGGGTCGTAGAGCATCGCAGTACATATACAATACTTCCGTCCTGTACGGTGGAGCACATCCACATTGACGCAACCCTCGCATCCTCTCCAGAATGCCTCGTCGTCGGTAAGGTCGGCGAAGGTGACGGGCTGGTAGCCCAACTGGGTGTTCATCGCCATCACCGCCGCTCCGCTGGTGAGACTGAAGATCTTGGCGTGCGGCCAGCGCGTGCGGGCCAGGGTGAATGTCAGGTCCTTGATCTTCTTGGCGATGCCCTGGCCGCGGTAGTCGGGATGCACGATAAGACCGGATGTGGTGACATACTGTTTGTTACCCCATGTCTCGATGTAACTGAATCCTGCGAAAGTATCGCCATCAAGAGCGATAACCGCTTTGGCTTCTTTCATCTTGGTGGCCAGATATTCATGTGTACGCTTAGCTATTCCGGTACCTCTCACCTTAGCTGCGTCGGCAATAGTCTGCAGTATGGTGTCGACATATTTCTCATGCGATGCGTCGGCCACCATTACTTTAACTTCATCCATTATTTTCCTCTTTTATTGTACTATTTTTATGTCGGGGACATAGAGTCCCAGAATATGCATCATTTGGTCTTTTGTAATGCCCTCCTTAATAACCATTATGATGGTATCATCGCCAGCGATAGTTCCGAGAATTTCGGGGATATTGTTGGAATCGATATTAAAGGCGAGGGCGCTGGCATATCCCGGCTTGGTCTTTATGACACCGAGATTTCCCGAGAATGTCAGCGACAGGAATCCGGAGTTCTTGAGCATCTCCGCCGTAGTCATCGGCTTGCGGACACGTGCATACATCGTCTCGTTGGGCAGCACATACATATACTTGCCGTTCATACTGGCAGCCTTAGCCACCTTCAGTTGTTTGAGATCACGGCTGAGGGTAGCCTGAGTCAGAGAGAATCCTGCAGCGAGCAGTTCTTTCAACAGTTCGTCCTGATTACCGAGTTCTTTGCTTGAAATCAGCATCTTGATTGCCTCGAGTCTATTACGTTTTTCTTTCATATCTATATGTATTTTTATACTAATGTGGGTGCAAAATTAAATAAAATATGCGAAATCGCAAAACGATTCCGCATATTTTATTCCAAATTTAATACTTTTTTCCCTTTCAGAGTCTTCCTGTTGCCATAAGATATGCAGTTTTGCAGTTCAGATATTCAATAAGTGCATCTGTCATCTGGTCCTTTGCCTGCTGGTTTTTTGTCTGAGCATCGAGCAGATCACTCATCGCCGAAGTGCCCGCCTGATAGTAGTCTCTGTTGAGACGCAGGTTCTCTTCGCTCTGCGTGATACTCTTCTTGGCTATCTGCACCATCTTATATGCATTATCTAAATTATCGTATGCACTTTGCATCTGTATTTTGAGTAGCTGTCTGTTGTTTTCTCTCTCTTCTTCGGCCTTCCTCACTTCCATCTTCTGCCGTTTCACGCCGCTGTTGCTCCACCAGTCGCTGATGGGGATGCTGAGGGTGGCCAGACCGACGAGGTTGGTGGTTCCGGAACTTGCCATATCGTGGTAGAAGGCTGTGGCTCCAACAGCGAGAGTCGGGAGCAGCTCTCCCCTCTTGAGTTTTGTCTGCAGCTGCTGGGCCTCCACACTCTTGTCGAGCAGCTGGGCTTCCACGCGGTTGTTGAGGGCCGCGTCATGGTCTACAGCATAAGTCTGCGGAAGGGGGATGTCGGCAGTGAGACTGGTGATGACGGTGGTATCGATATTGATGTCTTCCTCCATACCGATATACTGCGAGAGTACTCTCCTGCTCAGCCGGATGCCGTTCTCCAGTCTGAGTTTGTTTGCCTCCAGCTCGTTCTGCTTGAGTTCCACCGTGAGCACATCGTTCTTGTATGCCACTCCCGCATTATATGCGTTGTCGGCATCCTTCCTGATACTCTTTAGTTGTTCCTCGGCCGCTTCGATGGTTTTCTTCTTGCTGTATAGGGAGAGCAGCTGGTTGTAATACTTCTCTGTGGTCTGTATGATATCGTCTTCGCTCTGTTCGAGCATCAGTTTTTTAACGTCGGTCTGCAGTTTGGCCAGTTTGTTGCCCGTGGTGATTCTGCCGCCGGCATATACCGGTTCCATCGCCATCAAGTTCACCATAGTTCCATGTTTGAGCATCTCCAGTTTGTAATCCGCCGGAAGGGCTGCGAGCACGGTAGGGTCGAGCCCCATCTGCGTGATAATGCCAGCCACCTGCTGTTGCTGTTCTGCCGACATGGATATCTTCTCCTTCACCATATAGTCGAGTCCGTGGAAGTAAGTGGCTCCGGCGCTCACTGTGGGCAGATAGGCAGCCTTGGCATCCTTCTGCTGCTGTTCGGCCGACTGAAGGTCAATTCTGCCTGTCTTCATCTTGATATTGTTCTGCAGTGCCATCCGGCAGCATTGTTCCAGCGAATAAGTGTTTTGCGCCTCTGCCGATACGGCGAATATCAGAGCAGCGGCGATAATCATATATTTCATATTGCGAGTTCTGTTTTAACGTTATGTCTGCCTTTGTCCTTAGTTCTCATTATCATCCAGTATCCTATGGGGATGAGTGTGATGATAAACATCATCGAGATGAGTGTTCCGAATGTCACCGTCACTCCCATAGGTCCCCACATCGGCGAGTTGGCTATCACCATCGGCACACATCCCATGGAGGCTGCGGCGGAGGTAAGGAAGATGGGGCGCATTCTTCTCTTGGCGGCATTGAGGGCTGCATGTTTGGCACTCAGATGATGCTTTTTCCTGAGCACCTCGGCATAGTCGATCATGATGATTCCGTTTCTCACGATGATACCCATGAGGGATATCATTCCCAGCGTACCAGTCATCGACATATCCTGTCCCATGATGAGCATTCCCACCGGCGCGCCGGGGAGCGAGAAGAGCAGCGAGAGCATCACGAGGATGGTAAGTTTGATATTCCTGAAGTGGAAGAGGAGGATGACGAGGATCACGACGATGGCCAGAGCCAGTCCGTTGTAGATCTGCGGGCCGTAGTCGTTGTCTTTCTCATACTGTCCTCCCATGATCATCTGCAGTCCGGCGCTCTCAGCCTGCTGCTTCAGTGATTCCATTTCCGACTGCACCTCGGCGGTCACCTGTGTCAGGTTGTATCCTCTTCTCAGATCGGCCGTCGCTGCCATGCGCCGCAATCCGTTGTAGTGTACTATCTGTCCGTAGTGGAAGTCGGGGGTCACATCGGCGACCTGACGGAGGGGCACACTCGTTCCGGGTATGAGTCCGCTTACTGTCGCATTGAGCATATCGTCGGGTGTCTGCTGTCCGTTTCTGGAGTCTTTGATGACTACGTTGACAGGATAGTCGCCGTCCCAGATTTGCGTGGCGGTGATGCCATTACCGAAGCGTGTGGCGAGATTGAGGGTGAGCAGCGGTTTGGAGATGCCCAGTCTGTTGGCTTCCTCCTGATTGAGATTCACCTCGAGTCCCGGCTGTGTTCCGCTGAATGTGGTTCTTACCATCGAGAGTTTCGGATTCTGCCTCAACAGTTGTTCCGCCTTTGTCGTATATTTGTATAAGGTGTCGAGATTCTCTCCGACGAAGCACACCTCGATAGGGTTGAGGGCGTCGGTATAGTCGAGTTGCTTGAGTCGTATCTGCGCGTCGGGGAAGGTATTGTCAAACCGGCCGTTCATATCGTTGAGAACCTCGTCGGTGGCTTTGTTGCTCTTGGTGTTCACGATAAACTGGGCGAAGTTGGTTCCTCCCATCTGTGGTGCATATACGGTGTGGAAACGGGGTGATCCGCTGCCGTAGAAGGTGGTGATATTCACTATGCGGTCGTCCTTCTCCATCATATCTCTCAACGAGTCGGCAACAGCAGCCGTACGGTCGATGGACGTTCCGTTGGGCAGATATATCTCCACGGCGAACTGGTTTCTCTCTGCTCCGGGCATCAGTTTCTGGGGTACGAGCCCGAAGAGCAGTCCTCCGAGAATGATACCGACGATACCGATAAGCAGGGTGAGCTTCGGATGGTTGAAGCATCGTTCGATGAGCCAGTCGTAGGTCTCCTGCATATAGTCGAGCAGGCTCTTTCTGCCGTTTTCCTTCTTCTGAAGGCCCTTCTTGATGAATCTGTACTGCAGATACGGAACCACGAACACAGCCACGAGGAGCGACACTCCGAGCACGATGATCATACCGTAGGGGAACCATTTGATGAAGTCTCTCATCATGTCGCCCATAGTGAAGTTCATCGGTACGAAGGTCAGTGATATGGCGAGGGTTGCAGAGAGTATGGCTCCGAAGAATTCCTTCGCCGAGGCCGATGCGGCATGCCACCTCGACATCCCGTGTCCGATCATCTCGATATAGGAGTCGATGATGACGATGGAGTTGTCGACGATCATTCCCAGTGTGATGATGAGCACTGCCAGCGTCACGGTGTTGAGTTCCACGCCGAAAGCATAGAACACTCCCAGCGATATGAATATGGTGATGGGGATGGTGCTGGCCGCCACACTCGCCACCCTCCACGGCAGGAGGAGCATGATGACGATGATCACCGTGACGATGGAGATGAGGAGCTCGATAAGGAATTCCTTCACCGAGGCACCTACCACCTCGCCCTGGTCGGTGATGGTATATATGCTGACACTCTCCGGCAGGCTTTCTTCGAAGTCGGCAAGGATAGTCTTCACCTTGTCGGCAAAGTCGACGATATTGTTGCCTTCCTGCATCTCGACACTTACCACGACACATTTCTTGCCGTTGTTCTTCACGTAGGTGTCGGCATCGGGATACTCTCTCTTGATGGTAGCCACATCCTTGAGTCTCACCACCTGTCCCGTGGGAGAGTTGAGCACAATGGTCTCCGCCACGTCATTGTCGCTGTTTACCGCCGAACGGATATGTATCGGACGGATGCTCTCACCATCGTCCACCTGTCCGCTCATAATCTGCATTCCCTGTCCCTGCAACGCCGACATTATCGTCGCGGCATTGACACCGAAAGTAGACAGCCTGTCGCGGTCGATATATACGGCGATCTGTTCCGTCTGTTCGCCCGACACACTGATTCCGGCCAGTTCGGGAATCTGACGCAGCTGTTCCTTGAGTGTCGTCACGTAGTCGTGCAGTTCTCTGTATGTCTTGTCCTCACTCTCGATGGTGATGAGCATGGCTGACGTATCTCCGAAGTCGTCGACGGCCATGAGGGCCAACACCCCGCTGGGCAGGTTGCTCTTAAACTGCGACAGTTTGTGTTTGAACATACTCCAGAATTCGTCTTTCGAATTAATATGGTCGAGGGTGACGAACACATAAACTATCCCGTCCTTTGTCTGGGAGTATGTTTTCTTCTTGTCTATCTCCTTGAATGTCCAGAGGAAGTCCTCCAGAGGTTTCGTCACTTGCTGTTCTATCTCTTCGGCCGAGGCTCCCGGATAGGCGGCCACGACGACACCCTGACGGATGGTAAACGAGGGGAACTCGTTTTTGGGCATCACGTAGAGGGCGTAGATACCGAATATCACGAATGCAGCGACGATGGTCATGGTGATGCTCCTGTAGTGCATCGCCGTCTCTATGATATTGTTCTTTCTCATTTGTCTGTTATCTTTGTTCCCTCCGACACTTTCTCCATGCCGCTGACTATTATCTTCTCACCGGCAGCAAGACCCGAGCCTACTACCACGCCCTTAGCATTGATACCGGCAGCACTTATCTCACGACGCTGGGCACTGCCGCCGTTATACATCCACACGTACTGTTTCTTACCGTCGGTGGATACCGCTCCCTGGGGCACCACGATACCGCTTCCTCCGGCGGTCTTGGTCTCCACGGAACAAACCATGCCGGGGAGCAGCTGCCGGTCGCCGTTGCCCACTGCCAGCGTCACCTCGTAGGTGTGACTCAAGGCATCGGCCTGCACTCCTTTCTTCGTCACCTTACCCACATAACGGCGGTCACCGAGGGCGGCGACAGTGAAAGGCACCTGCTGACCGGTCTTTATTCCGGCCATCTCCTGTTCGGGAACGGGAATCGTCACTTCCACATTGTCGAGCTTCACGAGGGTGAAACAACTCAGACCGGGCATCATATTCTGACCCACGTCACAACTCCTCTTGGCGATATATCCGCTGAAGGGAGCCCGGAGCACACAGTCCTGAAGCATCTTCTTCGCCATGCGCTCGGCAGCCTGAGCCTCGGCCAGCTTCGTTTGGATGTCGACGTACTTGACCTCCGGAAGACTACCTTTTTTATATAATTCGTCCATACGCTTGAAACCGTCTTCCGCCTGCTTTAGCGACGACTGGGCTATCTGATATGAGTTACGCGACTGGGTGTCGTCGAGAGTGGCGAGCACCTGTCCCTGTTTCACGAACTGTCCCTCGTCGACGCTCACCGACTTGACGGTACCGGTGGATGAGAAACTCAGCGAACTGCCATACGCCTCTTTTACCGTACCGACATAACTGCGGCCGACGGATTCCTGCGACGATGACACTTCCATCGTCTCCACCCTGACCACGTCGGACTTCTTCTCTGTTTTCTTCTCACTGCACGACATGAGCACCACTGCTGATGCCAATGCTGTAATAATCAATCCTCTACTAGACATAAATTCTTATTTTTTTACGTTTCGGGTGCAAAATTAATATCATTTGAGATATTAAACAAGGTCAAATCGGACTACTTTTTGTTCGATTTGTACGATTTAAGCATTTTTCAACCATTTTATTGTTCTATTTATCTTATTTTTTACTACTTTTGCGTAAAGAAAAAGCAATAAGATGAACAATTATCTTAGTTTCAACCCCGAAGAGAACTATCTCGACCTGCCGATTATCTGTTTCCCGCTGTCGGCAGATTCCAGCCTGATTCCCAAACCCGGCGAGTATTTCCCGCTCAACGGACTGATGGCCGTGTTGCTGTGTACCAGCGGCAGCTCAAGTATAAAAATCGACAGCAACAAATACGAACTGAAGAAGGGGGATCTCTTCACTGTCACCCCGGCCCACTTCGCACTTGTCAACAGCATCAGCGACGACTTCATAGGGGTCGGAGTGCATTTCAATTTCGAATATTATATGAAGGCTATCAGCGGCATCATCGACCTTGAAACACAACTGAAGCTGGCTAAGCGCCCGCTGGTGTCGACAAACGAAAAACAGATGGACCGGCTACAGGAACTGATCATCGGGCTTATGAATCGCATCACCGAAGAGAATATGCACAAGGTGGAAGGCCAGAGGAAAAAAGTAGTCAAAGAACTGATAATGTCTCTGGCTGATGTTCTGGCTTACGAGATTCTGAATATCTACATGGAGAAATTATCCGATGAAAACGTTCCGGAACAGGCTCACAACGAGGACACCGTGCATAAGTTCCTGCAGTTGGCATCCAACAATTATATGAAACACCGCGAGCTGTCCTTCTATGCCGACAAACTGTTTATCACCGCCCGATATCTCTCGTCGATGGTCAAGGCCAAGACAGGACGCACGGCACTGTACTGGATTACAGAACTGGTGATCAGCGACGCCAAACAGCACCTGGCATATACCAACATGTCGATAAAGCAGATCGCATTGCGGCTGGGATTTCCCAACCAGAGTTTCTTCGGCAAGTATTTCAAGAACTACACCGGGATGTCGCCCTTGAAATACAGGGAGATTGAGCACAAATAGCAGCTATCGCAATACTATCTTGCAGTCGTCGAGGCTTTCGACAGTGGCGAGAGCCGTATAGTCGATGCCCTGGCTCCTGAGGTAGTCTCCCCCGCTCTGGAAGGCCTTCTCAATGATAAATCCCATAGCCACGATTTCCGCTCCGGCTTTTTTGCAGAGGTCGATCACTCCCTTTGACGCATTTCCGTATGCGAGGAAATCGTCGATGAAGAGCACCTTGTCGTCGGAGGTGAGATAATCGGAACTGATACAGATGGTGTAGTCTCTGTCCTTGGTAAACGAGTGAACGACACTCACCAGCATGTTCTCCATCGTCTTGGGTTGTTTTTTCTTGATAAACACGACAGGGAGATGCATGAGATATCCCACCATGATCGCCGGGGCGATACCACTGGCCTCGACAGTGATGATCTTGTTGATGCCGCGTCCGCTGAATATCCTTACGAACTCCTGAGCCAGGTCCATCATCAGCGTCGGGTCCATCTGATGGTTGATAAAACTGTCCACTTTCAATATTCCACCGGGGAAACACTTCCCGTCCTGCATTATTCTCTGATTCAGCTTTTCCATATTATATTGATTTTTATTCATCACAATGCCTGCAGTTTCACGCCCAGCGACAAGGAGAGAATGTCGGTGAGCGAGATTGATTTGTTCATGAAGAAGTCGCGGATATATATATCGCACGAACTGACCTCATAGAAGAGGGTGATGCTCTTCACAGTCTTCCTACGGCTGTCGGGCAGCACCTTGGTGATTCTCTGCCCGAGGAAGATATTAGGTCTCAACTTCGTCGAGAAATTGTAATATCCGCCAGGGTATTTCTTCGGTTCCTTGCCCCAGAAATCATCTCCGAAGACGGTGTTCAGATAGAGTCCGCACTCCAGGGGTTCGAAACTCCATCCGCGTTTCAGATATATGCTCCAGGGGATGTAATTCTCCTTCAACGTCATGGTGACCTTGGCGCCCGACGAACTGTGACGGGGGATGAATCCGAAGAGCAGATGGGTCTCCCACTGGCGGTGCTTGCCGTAGTCCCAGCCGACACCGATGGAGAACATTCCCATGTTTCCGGCATACTGGGTGACCTGCTGCGTGGGAATCAGGGCATTCCATCTTTTGCGATAGTAATGCACTCTTTTGTCGTATCGCGTGGACGCCTCTTCGCGGAACACTGTCGATGAAGGATTGTCGTTGGCGAAGTATTTCAATGAATCGCTGACGGCAGTACTGTCGGGCAACGACTTCTGTGCCGATACTGCCGATGGAAGGAGCATCAGCAGCGACGACAAAACGAGTATCTTAATATTCGACAATCTCATACTCATATCCGTCGGGGGTTAGTGTGAATACATAAAACATCCGTTTGTGGGCGCAGGCCGTGGTGTAGTAGAGAAGGCCGTCGCCGAAGATATCTTCCACTTCGAGCACATGGGTATGGCCGCAGAGACAGAACATCAGCCCGGGAAACTGATACATATAGTGCTCGAACGGCTTCGCCACATTGTTGTTAAACTGTTCCGTATAGGGTGCGGCATGCATACATACTATGGTACGGTCGAAATCGGCCGAGTCTGCCGTCCACTCTTCCTCGAGGAAGGTGAAATCGGGGATGTCCTCGGAATAGTCATACTCCATAGCGTTGGTATTGATACACACGAACTTCACCCTCGCGGCGATGAAGGAAAACACCGTCGGACCGAAGATCTTTTTGTATGTCTCCTTTCCCGTACCGAGACAGTCGTGATTGCCGATAAGCACCACGTAGGGTATATCGAGCGTCTCGAGCAGATCGCGCTGCCAGAGATATTCCTTGGTATCGCCGAAGTCGGTGACATCACCGCCGTGAACCACGAAGTCGAGATCACTGCGGCTGTTAATCACCGCTATCTCGTCTTCCGTATCGTCAAACCATCCCTGCGTGTCGCTGATAAGAGCGAAACGAATGGTGTCCCTGCCGAGAGTAGCCTTCTCGATGCGGGAGATATTGGAGGCATTGATACCCAACTTCCCTTCGAGCCGCACGTCGTAGGGGTGGTACTGGAAGGCGTCACCACAGGCGGAGAGAAGAAACACTGCCGCTAGTATGCTGATTAACTTTTTCATCATCTGATAACTTTCGGGTGCAAAGGTAACAATTATTTCCGAAATACCGATGTTTTCTTTTTACCTTTCTTTGATGTAAAAGACAATAATTGCTGAAAAGACAGAAAAAGCCCCGTCTCCACGAGGAAGACAGGGCCTGAATAGACTTATATTAAAATAACACTCTAGATTTTATTTAGCCTTGAAGTGCCAGAACGAAGCCTCGCCCCAGTTGCCGAGTCCGTCGAAAGCACCTCCGTCAGGATAAACCAGACACATCTTGTCGGCAGACAGGTAAACGACCTCGAATACGGTAGGCTCGTTACCGCCGGCGTTGATCTCATACGGCCACAGGATAGTACCTGCCGTGGTGTTGAGGTTAGCCTGTTTCCAGGCATTGCCTGTAACACGGTCGAACGAGAACGAGCCGCTCTTGATAAGGCTGCCGTCGCCTGCATGACGCTCGATGATACCCTCTGCACTCAGAGTGAAGTAAGCGTCGGGACTCTCGTCACCGTGGAGAGCTCCGTCGGGAGTATGCTGAAGCTGACCTGCAAAGTCCTCTTCGGTCTTGCAGCCCCACCATTTACCGTTGGCTGACAGACCTACATCAGAACCGTTGCCGCCGCAGTAGCCCATGTTACCCCATACTTCACCGTCGCCGATGCTGTTGTCCCATGTCCAACTCTTGACAGCAGACTTGCCGTAACCGACAGCCATACCGTCAACGTCGTCAGCACTCTTGAAATGCCAGAACGAAGCCTCGCCCCAGCTGCCGAGTCCGCCGTAAGCGCCACCGTCAGGATATACCAGACACATCTTGTCTGCAGTCAGATATACGATCTCATACTCGCCGGGGATGTTACCGCCTGAGTTGATCTCATACGGCCACAGGATAGCTGTTGCCTTGAGCAAGCCCTTGCGCCACTCTGCCGATGCGTCATAACCTTCAACGGTATAAGAACTGGTGCGGATCACGTCACCGTTCTTGTCGTAAGATGTAAGGATTCCCTCATCGGTGAATACCATATAAGAGTTCTCGACGTCACCATCGTTGTGATAAGCACCGTCCTCGGTATGGGTGAGCTGTGTGAGGAAGTCCTCCTCGGATTTCACGCCCCACCATTTACCGTTTCCGCTGAGGGCGACATCTGCGCCACTGCCACCGCAGTAACCCATGTTACCCCAAACTTCACCGTCGCCGATGCTGCCATCCCATTTCCATGTCTTGCTGCCGTAAGAGTCACTGGCAAGCAGACGGATTTCGGGATCGAGCTCCTGCTGTACAAATACCGTATATGTCTTCTCGATCGTCGTCTCGCTGAGGTCGGAACCGATGACACGTACATAGAAGGTCTGACTGGGATCAGAACCGCGCTTTGGTCTGATAGAGAACGAGCCAGAGGTGCCTCGGGCGAGCTGGTTCTCCGATCCGTCGCTAAGGTAGTTGAATATCACCACCTGCGTTGCAGGACTGGTAACGTATGTGAAGTAGTTACCATCTGCGGCGGCATTGCCATCAGCGTCGGTCTGGGTGAAGGAAATGCAGTTTTCCAGTTCACTTGCCGTAACGGTGTTGATGTCGAAATCTTTCTCATCCTTGATCGGATCGCATGAAATCAGCATTCCGGCAGCTGCCACCAAACATAATATTGTTTTTTTCATATTGTTTGTTCCTTTTAAGATTCATATTAATAAACAGGCGTACCCGACATGTTCCAGTCATTGACATCTTCACCCCATCCCGGATTCTGCTTCAGCACGCTCTCATCAGCGATAGTGGTGATCTGTGCCGGCGGGATACGGAGGAATCCGTCTGTCTCGGCATAGCGCTTAGCCCATGAAGAACCGAGGGATGTTGCTGCGTGGTGCATTGTCTTCCATGTACCCACATAGTTTACACGAGAACCGTTCTGACGCTCGAGAGCGACAGCTGCCTCACAGGATTCCCCGCCGTTACGTCCTGACCAGCGGCGCAGGTCGTTGAAACGAAGTCCCTCGCAGGCAAGCTCGAAACGACGCTCGTTCTTGATATTCTGCCAAGAATATGTGGTAGCTGCAAGACCGGCACGTGCACGGACTTTGTTCATCTGTGTAGCGTCTCCGGTGAGCTCTGTATGCATCAGCATCACATCGGCGAGACGGAGCAGTACCATGTCAGCATAGTGGTCACCCTGGAACGAGTTTCCGTTGCTGTTGGCTGCATCAGTATTGTTCTTACGATATACGCCCCACCATGTATAAGCGTCTGTGTTCACGTCCCATGTAGACGAGCTGCATGTGATAGGCATCCATTTCTTATTGTAGAGAGCTGTCTCTTCAGAGCAAGATGTAGCGAAATATATTTCAATTTCCTGCACACCACCATTCACTGCCTGGCAGCCGTTGAGGATAGTAGCTCTCTTACGCATATCCGTCTCATCCCAGTCGTCCCAGAGGTTGGCATTGACAGTTCCCTGTCCCCAGCCCTGACCGAAAGGCAGAGAGGCAGCCTTACCGTTCTCGTTGTTGCCCTCGTCGGTATCGCAACGGAGACCGCAGTAGAGAGATGCCATATTGATGAATCCCATACTGATGATTCCGTTCCAAGAAGCTGAGTTCATATACTGTACCTGGAACATCTCCTCAGAGTTGCCATTACCTGCCCAGTACTTTCCGTCGGCTACCAGGTCGGCTACGTAAGGATAGTCGGGAGCTGACAGTTCGTTGGTATACTGCCAGAGCAAACGATAGTCTTCCACGAGGCTGTAGCCACCGTTGTTGATGGCATCCTCAAGGTAAGCGATCACCTGGGCCTTGCTCAGAGAAGAACCCGCAGCCTCCTGCTCGAAGTCGAATTCCACGTCGGGGATGCTTGCTGTTGCCAGCTCGCCCATCTTCTTGTAGAAGCCCTCATAGAACATATAAGCTCTTGCGAGGAAACCTTCTGCAGCACCTTTGGTAGCATGTCCGTCACCCTGTGTCGTAGCACCGTGAGTCATCAGCTCGGCAGCACTCTTGAAATCGGCGAGGATATGGGGGAAGATCACTGTCTCTGCATCCTGCTGGGGACACGGGTCGGGAGCAGCTGCTGCCCAGTATGCCTGGATGTCACCCCAGAACTGTACGCCCCAGAGATAGAACAGGCCGCGGAGGAAATATGCCTCACCGAGAAGTTGGTTACGGGTTGACTCCTGACCGGTCCAGTCGAAAGCATCTACAGAATAGATGATAGAGTTCGCACGGGCGATACCTACGTATGTATTATGCCATGCATTGTCGAAGAGTTCTGACTTGTTGGCCATCAGATGACCGATGGCATGACTCTCGACGTCTCCCGTACCACCGGCACCGTTGGCATCGTCAGACATGATGTAGTTGACGAACCAGGGAGTCTGCAAAGGATCGGTGCTAAACTGATTTAACACGCCATATAGGGCAGCCAGCTCCGTATTAAGGTCACTTGCCGAAGCAGGGAAGTTCGAAGTGTTTGCCTCTGTGAAGTTTTCGGAATCGAGGAAGTCCTCGCATGATGTAAGGGCGAAGACTGCCGCAATAGCCATTAATAATATCTTTTTCATATTCTATATTCCTTAATATTTATTTTAGGTTAGAACTTAATGCTGGCACCTACTATGAAAGTACGAGCTGAAGGATAGAGACCTACGTCGATACCGCGTACCCACGGGTAATCGCTGTTACCGCCGTTTGCACTCACTTCAGGATCTACGCCGGTATAACCGGTGAAAGTATAGAGGTTCTGAGCCTGAACATACAAGCGGAGCTGCTGGAACGGACAAGCCTTCCAACAATGCTTGAAGTCGTAACCGAGAGTGATGTTCTGAATCTTGAAGTAGTCAGCGTTCTGCATATAACGTGTAGAAACCCACTGATCATTGGTAGAACCTACAGAGAGACGAGGCATCGTGTTGCTTGTGCCCTCACCGTGCCAACGGTCGAATGCGTCGGTGGTGTAGTGCAGATACTGGTTGGCCAGCAGAGCGGTGCGGTAGCACTGCATGATCTGCATGCCGAATGCGCCTGAACCGGTGATACCGAAGTCGAAGCCTTTCCATTCGCAGCCCAGGGAAACACCGAGGGTTACGTCGGGGTTAGGATTACCGATCTCATGACGGTCGCCTTCGAGGGTGATAACACCGTCGTTGTTGTAGTCGTCCCAGATAAGGTCACCGGGCTGGGCTCCGTCAAGAACGGCCTGACCGGCTGCACGGGCTGCCTCGATCTGAGCGTCGCTCTGCCATACGCCGGAATAAGACATTCCTGAGAAGTAGCTGATAGGATGGCCTACTTCTACGAGAGCTACGTATGAAGAGTTCTGGAACAGGGCACTTGTATAGTCCTGACCGAGCTTGCCTGAAGCGGTACCCAGTTTTGTCACCTTATTCTTATTGGTAGCCACGTTCACGTTAGCATGATAAGAGAAGTCGCTGCCTACTCTGTCTCTCCATGAGAGAGCTACCTCGACACCCTTGTTCTCTACGTCACCGGCATTCACCATCGCGGGCTCCTCATATCCGTAAACGTCGAGCATAGGAGCGGTAACGAGCCAGTCTTTCGTCTTCTTGTTATACCAGTCGAAAGCCAGACCGAGACGGCCGTCGAGGAAGCGTGCATCGATACCGATGTTAAGCTGCTCTGATGTCTCCCATGTCACATCCTCGTTGGGCACGTTCTTTGCGTAAGCACCGGTGGTGTATACGTTCTGCTTTACGGTATTTGACATATCGCTGCTGAACTTATAACCGTAATCGGGATATGATGTCGGAGAGAAACCGATATTAGACAGATAGTAGAAGTTGTCGATCATACAGTTACCGTTCTGTCCCCAGGATGCACGGATCTTCAGGAAGTCCATCCAAGAACGTGTGCTCTCCATCCAAGACTCGTTGGTGATAACCCAACCGGCGGAGATTGAGGGGAACCAACCCCAGCGGTGTCCGCGGGCGAAGTTGCTCGAGCCGTCGTAACGGAGGATGGCTGTTGCCATGTATTTCTCGTCGTAGTTCCAGTTGGCACGTCCGAAGAACGATGCGATGCTGCCCTGCCAGGGATTGTCGTATCCGCTGTGACCGGTGATATATGTCGCGTCGTAGTTTGACGGAACATTGTAGTCGAAACCGTTGAGGACGAGTGACTTCACATACTGCTCGTTCACTGTTGCGGAAAGACTCATTCCGGTGCTCCAGTTGGATTTCTCAAACGACTGTCCTACGAGCACGTCGATATTATGTTTGCCGAATCTCGGGAAAATGTAAGAGATGGTATTCTCCATGTTTACGCTTGAGCTCTGCGACTCGCTCATGTTCAGTCCGTAGTTGGCGCTCGAACTTGTAGAACTTGAAGAGTAAGGCAGAGATACCGAGCGGCTGTTGCTTGCGCTGTAACCGGTATTGATCTGTCCGCGGTACTTCAGGTTCTTGACAGGCTCGATGATCCAGTAGAAGGTAGCACCGATTCCGAAGTCGCGGTTCTTGTTGATTGAATTGTAACCTCCGGCGAGGAAGTGGTTCAGCGGGTTGCTGTATATCATGGTGCTGTAGCCGGCGCCATCAGCCGAGTACGATGCGATCGTACCGTCTGCTTTGTAAGGCTCAACCAGCGGAGATGCTGTATATGCGGCCTGCATGATATTCCAGTAACCGTTGCCCTCGGCGAGGTCATGACTCTTGTGATACCAGTATGAGAGGTTTTCTCCCAAGGTGATGATACTGTGAGTCTTGCCCTGCAGCAGAACGTGCTCCGAGTTGATACGGCCGCCGTAACGCTTGTATGATGCAGCATTATCGCCACCCATAACACCTTCGTTAGAGCTGTGGTTCACGCTGATAGAGAACTTGCTGCGGTCTGTACCTCCGGTAAGAGTCACTGCCTGGCTGTACTGCAGAGCGTTCTTGTTCTCGTATTCCTTAAACCAGTCTGTGCCTTCCCATCCGTTGTTCACTTTCTCGAGGATGGAAGCGGGAACGAGCGACGACCAGTTGGTGGTGGTACCGTAGGTGTTGAAGTTGGTCTCGTTGACGAGCTGCATATACTGCTGTGCGTTAACGAGTCCGGGCACCTTGTAGGCGTTCGACCATCCTACATATCCGTCGTACTGGATCTGAATTTTTCCGGCCTTTCCCTGTTTTGTAGTAACGAGGATGACACCGTTTGCAGCACGAGCACCATAGATAGCTGCCGATGCGGCGTCCTTGAGCACGTCGATGCTCTCGATATCGTTGGGATTGAGTCCGTTAAGACCGTCGTTGGCTGTTCCGGCGTTGATACCGTCGATAATCAGCAACGGTGATGATGTACCGATGGTACCCACACCACGGATGTTTACCTTGAAGCCCTTACCCGGCTGGGTAGAACTCTGTGTGATCTGCACACCGGGAGTCGATGACTGCATGGCAGTAAGGGCGTTGGTGGTGTTCAGTTTGGCGATGTCCTCACCCTTGACCTGAACAGTGGCACCGGTGACCAGTTTCTTCTTCTGCACACCGTAACCGACAACCACCACCTCGTCGAGGTCTGTCGTCTCGGCCTGCATCGTAACCTGGATGCTCGACTGGCTGCCCACTGTGATTTCCTGGGTCTTGTATCCCAGATAAGAAATCACCAGAGTAGCTCCCTGCCTTACATTCAGCGTGAAGTTACCATCGAGGTCAGTAACGGTACCGTTTGTCGTACCCTTCTCCAAAATGCTCGCGCCGATGACCGGTCCCATGTCGTCGATAACAGTACCTTGGACTGTCTTCGACTGCTGAACTCCCGCCACAGCGTTCACTGATGAAGATGCAAACATCGCTGTCGGATATGTGATACCGACCATCGTGCATGCACCCACCATAAGCACTGTCTTTCTTAAGTTTAAGTTCATACTTTAATAATTTTAGGTTAATGTTTAAACATTTATCTGTTCTTTTTATTTCCCACTTCTGTCTCGCCGTTATTGCGATTAGGTTTTGATTGTGCAAAGATAGTGTTTTTTCTCGAAATACACCAATACTTTCTTTGCAAATATAAATACTTTTTTGCAATATCACGAAAAAATGCGAAATTTTGACCAAATTTTTAGCAAAAAATTAATTAAAAGTAGATTATTTACCCTAAAAAATAGTATTATACAGAGAAAAAGATTTATCTTTGCACTCAGTAATATAAAATAATGCAAGGTATGATTTCATTCGAAAGCGATTACAACAACGGAGCCCATCCGAAGGTGCTCGAACGGCTGATTGCCACCAACGGCGAGCAGTCGCTCTGCTATGGGTTCGACAGATTCTGCGACAGTGCCAAGGAGAAGATCATGAAGGCATGCGACTGCCCTGACGCTGACGTGTTCTTCCTCTCGGGAGGCACTCAGACCAATGCCACCGTCATCGACTCGATGCTTCACACTTACGAAGGGGTGGTGGCAGTAAGCAGCGCACATATCAACACTCACGAGGCCGGTGCAGTGGAGTTCACGGAACATAAGATCATCAATATCCCGGAGAAAAACGGTAAGATGGAACCTCATGTGCTGGAGAAATTCCTCGACGACTTCATGCATGACGGCAACAATGTCCACTGCGCATACCCGGGGATGGTGTACATCACCTTCCCGACAGAGTATGGTACGGTATATACGGCCAAGGAACTCGACGACCTTTATACCATCTGCAAGAAATACCACCAGCCGCTATACATCGACGGAGCCCGTCTGGGCTACGGTCTGATGTCGGCCGGATGCGACGTCGACCTGCCGTATATCGCCAGCCACTGCGACGTGTTTTATATCGGAGGAACGAAGATCGGAGCCCTCTGCGGCGAGGCTGTGGTATTCACTCATCACAACGCACACCCTCATTTCTTCAGTATACAAAAGCAGCACGGGGCGGTAATGGCGAAGGGACGGCTCCTCGGACTGCAGTTTGAAACTCTCTTCACCGACAACCTGTATTTCGACATCGCCAGAAGGGCTATCGAACAGGCCGAGAGGATGACCGATATCTTCCGCCGCAAAGGGTACGAATTCTATATCGACTCCCCCACCAACCAGGTATTCCCGATAATGGAGAACGCCGAGGCGGACAGACTGGCAAAAGACTTCATCTTCACGCGATGGGGACTGGCCGACGACAACCATACCATCTGCCGCTTCGTCACCAGCTGGTCCACTACCGACGAGGAGATGGACACACTGGAGAAAATCGTCATGGAGGGATAGATGACCCGTACTGCCATCACGCTGGATAATGTCAGCATCGGATATTCCGCAGGCAAGCGCCAGAGGGTGGTTGCCAGGGCTCTCTCGGCTTCTGTCGGAGGAGGCAGGCTCACCGGTATGATCGGCAACAACGGCACGGGGAAATCGACATTGCTGAAGACTCTCGCGGCGTTCATCCCTCCCCTCGGCGGCGATATCTTAATAGGCGGCAAAGAGATAGGATCATTGTCTCCGAAAGACATAGCCTCAACTATCGGCATAGTACTCACGGAAAAGACCGACACGGGAAATCTCACCGCGGAGGAACTCGTCGCCATGGGAAGATATCCGTTTACGGGGTTTATGGGGTTTCTCTCTGATGAGGACAAGAGAATCACCAGCGAGGCGATGTCTATTGTGGGCATCGACGATCTGAGGGGAAGGAAGATAGCCACGCTCAGTGACGGCGAGAGACAGAAAGTGATGATCGCCAAGGTGATAGCCCAACAGACGCCGGTGATCCTGCTCGACGAACCGACGGTGTATCTCGACTTCGGAAGCAAGGTGGAACTGATGAAACTCCTCGGCCGTCTGGCGCACGATGAGGACAAGACGATCCTCTTCTCCACCCACGACCTGGAACTGGCGATGCGCATGTGTGATGACATCCTGCTCCTCGACAGGGAGAAAGGTCTCGACAGTATTGACAAAACGGAACTCGGACGATGGATAAGAAGATTCTACTGATTTTCTTCATGCTGATGCTTTTCTGCGGAAATACCGCCGCGGAAAATACCGATGCCGAGATCGGTAAGAGTCTGAACGAGAAGACTGCCGATTCGGCCGATGTCCGTCGTAAGCCGCCCACACACTTCAGTTATCTTGCCGACGTCTTCACGGGAAAGGTTCTCAAGCACGACAAATACGTAAAATCGTGGCTCCGAGGGGATAAGACATTCTCTGTCGGAGCCGAGGTGAGATATAATTTCCTCCCCTCCGACGATGATGCTTTCGCGGAAGACTTCAACTACCCCACTCTCTTCGGCGGCGTCCGTTATGGCGATTATAATAGCGTGACAATGAGGAAGGAAGCCGGTGATATGTGGTCGGAAAACCAGGTGTCGGGATATACATCCGATATGGGTGACGTATACTCCGTCTACGGAGGTTTTTCGAGAGTATTGCTGCGTCGCAAGAGATGGGACATAGACTACTCCCTCTTCACCGGAGCCGGATACTGCACACATCCGTTCAGTCTCAAAGACAATATCGACAACGAACTGATAGGCAACCACTGGAATATCTTTTTCGGTCTCGGGCTGCATGCATCGTATTATCTGTCGCCAGAAATAGCTCTCAGGGCAGGAGCGGAACTGATGCACCATAGCAACGGAGCTATGGACCGTCCTAACAAAGGGGCCAACGCTGCCGGACTGTCGGTGGCTGTCATCGCCTTCCCCGGAAACACTTTTGACTGGCGCACGGAGCCGGCAATGAAGACACAGAAAAAGACTTTCGGAAAGTCTCTTTATGCGGAGTTTGCTCTCGGCTATGCCCTGCGTTCGCTCAACGAAGAATGGCTGTGGGACACGGAAAATATAAAGCTATATCCCAACTATTCATTCCAGGCCTCGCTGATGTACAGATACAGCCGCCGATGGGCGTCGGGAATAGCCGTCAACGTGGACTACGGCGACTACGCCTGGAGGGTGAAACAACTCGAGAGATCAGTGGGCTTCGACTACGACCCGAGTCCCTGGTCGGTGGGATTCGCCGCCCGCCATGAGACGTTCTTCCACAACCTCTCCCTGCCAGTGGAACTGGGAGGATATTTCTACCGCCATATAGGCAGCAACGCCTCGGAACTCGAAAAGCCCTACTTCGAAAAGATCGGTATCCACTATCATCTTCCCCGACTCGGAGGGCTGACGATAGGCGCTAATGTGAAAGCCCATCTGCTCAGAGCCGACTACACCGAAATCGTCGTCAGATATCCCCTCGTGATAAAAAAGCAACAGCATGAATGACTCGCAGATATTCCATCTCCTTGATACCACGATAGAAAAGCCCCGCCGCTTCACCTATCCATTCTGTTATTCGCCCCACCCTCTCTGCAGGATGGCCGCGGCGCAACTGCAGGAATATCTGAAGCAGAAGACGGAATGGAAGGCCGAAACCGACAAAGGGAAAATGTTCGGCGTGCTGGTGGCCGAAGATGAGAACCGCCGGCTCGGTTTTGTAGCAGCCTACTCCGGACAGATCAACGACCGCAGCGACTGGAACGGATTTGTCCCAGCCGTCTTCGACTATCTCCAGCCTGACGGATACTTCAAGATCCATGAAGCGGAAATCAGCGATATCAACAGGCATATCGACAGTCTGTCACAAGACGAAAGATTCCTCCGTGCAAAAGATTCTCTCGAGAAGATTGAAAAGGAAGCCCAAACAGCCACCGGCAGTTATAAAACCGAAATGCAGAGGGCAAAGGAAGAAAGAGACAGAAAACGATCCGAGGGATGCGACGATAAGGAACTGATCCGCGAGAGCCAGTTTATGAAGGCTGAACTGCGACGGATGAAGAAGCACTATGCAGATATCACTGCCGAAGCACGGCTGCAAGTCGGAACTTTCGAGGAAAAGCTACGCAGGCTGAAGGACGAGAGGAAAAGGAAGTCCGACTCTCTGCAGCACTGGCTCTTCGAGCGTTTCGTGATGCTGAATGCCCGCGGCGAACGGAGCAATCTACTCGACATCTTCGGAGACAGCGTACATAAGATTCCTCCTTCGGGGAGTGGTGAATGCTGCGCCCCCAAACTGTTGCAGTATGCTTTCCTTCATCATCTGCATCCTGTATGCATGGCTGAATTCTGGTGGGGCGAATCCCCGAAAAACGAAATCCGTCATCATCTGGAGTACTACCCTGCCTGCCGCGGGAAATGCCTGCCCATCCTCTCTTTCATGATGCAGGGGATGGACGTCGACGATAATCCGATGGATGATTCTCCCGAAGGGAATACAGAGACAGGTAAAGAGCACGACAATGACATCTTGAAGATAGTATACGACGATGACTATCTCTGCATCGTAGACAAACCGTCGGGTATGATTTCCGTTCCGGGGAATATAAGGAGGGAGTCGGTGGCATCGCTATTCAGAAGGATGTATCCCAAGGCCGAAGGACCCGTAGTAGTACATCGTCTCGACATGGATACTTCGGGCCTGATGATTCTCGCCAAAGACGAAATCACCTATCATCATCTCCAAAACCAGTTCAGAGACCGTCTGATACGGAAGAAATATGTGGCCATCGTGGAAGGGATACCCGAAAACGACGAGGGCATTATCAGCATTCCTCTCCGGGCGGATGTCATGGACCGGCCACGGCAGAAAGCAGACTACGAACATGGTAAGACGGCGGTAACGGAGTATCGGGTGATAAGCAAAGATTACGAAAAGAAGGAAAGCAGGATAGAACTCTATCCCAAGACAGGCCGCACCCACCAGCTCCGCATGCATTGTTCGCTGAAAGACGGTCTGGCTTGTCCGATCAAGGGCGACTCTCTCTACGGCCATCCCTCCGACAGACTATACCTCCATGCCGAAGAGATTACTTTCATCCACCCCGCGGACGGACGAAAGATCACCATATCAGCACCGGCAGCATTCTAATAAACGAAGGTCTTTCTTACCATTCCGTCGTAGGTGTTCATACTCACGCGGATGCTGTCGCCGTGCCGCAGCGCCTCTCTGAAAATGGTGAGAGGAATGGTAAAATAATATTTCACGGAATAATATTCCGGTACATCGTTCTGCCAGTGGAGGAATTTTATCTCCGCCGTGCGACGGCCGTTGGGATAGATACGGATGGTGTCGAGCATCAGTCCCAGTTTCTGGTGGCTGTCACCCTCCACATCAGCACTCTTGAACACCAGTCCGAGGTTGATGTACTTGCCGTTTTTGGCCTTCCACGAACTCTCCAGGTCCATGGGGTCGTAGCACACCGAGTCGTCGGGGAGTTTTTCCGACACTCCGATCATACCCACCCTGCTGAAATGATATGCCTCGCGGCTGCCGTCGGTGTATGCATGGTAATAAAGCACCCCGCGGTAAAAAGTGTCCGGTTTGGCGGAGCTTATAACATCCGCTGAGGGACTGAAAGTTATGGAGTCGCCGTCGTCGGTGAGCACATATTTCACCTTCGCATCAGCGTCGGTATAGGCATCGGCGAAGTCGGCCCGGAGATACGACAACTCGCCGTCGCCCGACTCGTAACTGTCAGTGGTACATGCCATGGCCGACAGTATTACACCTATTATATATAGTAACTTCTTCAACTGACAAGAAAATTTATCGCAGGATTAGCATACATGGTGAGTATCCGCTCTCTCAGGAAGACCTCGTCCTTGTCGGGTATCTCGATCTTCGCCAGCTGTCCCTCAAGATATTTTTCGAAACGTTGTTTTTCTTCCTCGGTGTATTTCGATGCATACTGCCCGAAGCCTTTGAGCATGTCGAGAGCGATATAGTTGTTGGGATACAACATATAGTTCTTATGTATCTCCCTGTCGATATGCTTTGCTATCACGCCGTACACCTCCGTCTTCGGAATCTCCGGCGACAGACTCTTGAGATAGTCGTCGATACACGGAGCGCAGTGGTAGTGCACATGTCCTTTGTATCCAAGTATTCCCGTACGCATGCTTTCGATATCATCCTGCGCTGACTTCTTCCATCCGGGATTGTCGCGCTTCAGCTGGAATTCCCGGGCCTTGAGGTAGTCGCAGGGGTCGTATTCGTAGGATATCGTGAGAGGCACGATATGCAGGTCGGCGAGTCGTTCGGCAGGCGAGCCCTGGCCTCCCATAGCCATCATCTTCAGCACGGCCTCCTGAGTGCGGTCGTCGGAGTCTTTGCAGCGCCCTTCCCTTTGTGCTATCCAGATATTTTCATGCTTCTCGCTGATGGCGAAGTGCATATATTCCGACAGCCGTTTGCTGGCGGTAAGCATCTGCCGCATGGGCAGTCCCCGCTCGACGATGAACGCCTTGTTGACTCTCACGAGATCCTTCACCCAGGGCAGCGACAGAAGGTTGTCGCCGATGGCGATCTCGCAGGTGGTGTCGAAGCCGGCATCCACGAGGAGCTTTGAGAGAAAGGCTGAGTCGAGGACGATATCGCGGTGGTTGCTCATAAACGTATACCTCCGGCTGTTGTCGATCGCTGCGGAGTCCATCTCCATCCCCTTGCCGGCCTTGGCGATGAGATCTTCAAGGAAGGTATAACAGAAGGCGCGCTGGAACTCGAGGTTGGTCTTGCACGACTTCAGTTTCTGCGCCACGGCCTCGAAGGGCACTCCTGGCATCACATAGGCCACGACAGCCCTGAACTGGGGGTCGGCCAACAGACGGTCGTATACCTCTGGCAACTCCTCCGGTTCGAAGGGTCTTATCTCGTCAAACTCACTGGGGATATTCATAATGATCACATATTAAATTGGTTTTCCACTATCTCCGTCAGCACCTCTTTGATATCCAGTCCTGCGGCTCTCACCTGCTGGGGTATGAAACTGGTGGCCGTCATGCCGGGCGTGGTGTTCACCTCGAGCATGTTCACCTGGTCTTTCCCCTCGCTGTCCTTGCTGATGATGTAGTCGATACGGATGATACCGTTGCAGTGGAGGATATCGTAGATACGGCTGGTAATCTCCTCCACCTCCCTGGTCGTCTCGGGAGAGAGGCGTGCGGGGGTGATCTCCTGCACCTGGCCGTTGTACTTGGCGTTATAGTCGAAGAACTCGTTGCTCGTCACCACTTCGGTGGCGGGGAGCACCACGGATTTTTTCTTCGTCTTATAGCATCCGATGGAGATCTCGGTACCCGAGAGCATCGATTCCACCATCACCTCGTCGCTCTCCATCATGGCCTTTCTCACTGCCGGGGCGATCTGGTCTTTCGTCTTCACCTTCGACACGCCGAAACTGCTTCCGTCGGCAGCCGGCTTCACGAAACAGGGCATTCCGATCTTCTTTTCTATCTCGTCGTCGGACACCAGCTGCTCGTATCCTTTCCTGATGAGCAGCGAGTCTGCCACGCGTATCCCGTAACTGCGCAGATACTGGTTGAGCACGAACTTATGGAACGTCATGGCCTCCACGAGCACCCCGCTGGTGGAGTAAGGCAGATGGATGAGTTCGAAATATCCCTGCATGATACCGTTTTCGCCCGGTGTGCCGTGGATGGTGATATAGGCGTAGTCAAACTGCACCAGCCGTCCGTTGTCCATGAATGAGAAGTCGCGCCGGTCGATAGGTGCCGTCGTACCGTCATGGAGCTCAGCCTTCCAGTCGAGTCCCATCACGTCGACGATGTATACGTTGTATCTCTCTTTGTCGAAAAATGAATACAGTCCCTGCCCCGACCGCATCGACACGTCGTGCTCCGAGGAGTCGCCACCGCAGACGATGGCTATGTTTCTCTTTAGATTTTCCATAACTACTAATGTATCTTTTTATCTCTTTTTTGTTTTATTCTTCCGTATTGCGTGTGGTGCCGGCGATGAAGGTGCGCCACTTGGCGATGAGCTGTGCCATGTCGCCGGGCAGCTCCGAGGAGAAGTCCATCTGCCGGCCCGTGCGGGGATGCACGAAACCGAGGGTCTGGGCGTGGAGGGCCTGACGGGGGCATACCTTGAAACAGTTGTTGATAAACTGTTTGTACGACGTGCTCCTCTCACCTCTGAGGATCTCGCTGCCGCCGTATTTCTCGTCGTTGAAGAGAGGATGTCCGATGCTCTTCATGTGGGCCCTGATCTGATGTGTGCGCCCCGTCTCGAGTATGCATTCTATGAGGGTGGCATATCCGAAGCGCTCCATCACCTTATAGTGTGTCACCGCCGGCTTTCCCTGTTCCGATCCCGGGGGAAGCACTGTCATGCGCTGGCGGTCTTTGGGGTCGCGGCTGATATTACCCTCTATCCTGCCGCCGTCATCGGTGAAGTTGGCCCATACGAGGGCCGTATAACTGCGATGTGTCGTCTTGTTGAAGAACTGCACTCCGAGACTTGTCTTCGCCTGCGGTGTCTTCGCCACGACGAGAAGTCCGCTGGTATCCTTGTCGATACGGTGGACGAGCCCCACCTCGGGGTCGTTGGGATCGTACGACGGGAGGTTGCGCAAGTGCCAAGCCACCGCGTTGACGAGCGTCCCGTGGAAATTGCCCACTCCGGGATGTACCACCAGCCCTGCCGGTTTGTTGATCACCATCAGGTCGTCATCCTCATACACTATGTCGAGAGGGATATCCTCGGGCTCGATGCTTGTATCGTAGTGGGGACGGTCGAGCATCAGTGTTATCACATCGCCCGGTCTCACCTTATAGTTGCTTTTCACCGGCCGGTCGTTGACGTGCACGAATCCGGCGTCGGCAGCCTTCTGTATCCTGTTGCGGCTGGAGTGCTGCAGATGTTCGAACATATACTTGTCGATGCGGATCTTCTCCTGACCCTTGTCCACCTCCATCCTGAAGTGTTCGTACAGTTCTTCCTGCTCCTCGTCAAAAGTCATTGATTCCGCTGTCATCCACTTCTGTCTTTTGCTGTTCCTTGATATCGGAGTCGGTGGTCTTCACATCCTCATGGGGGTCCACCACCTCGAAGTCGTCCTCTTTATATTCGTCGATGTGTTCCTCAGGATCGGGGACATGCTCCACGTAATCCACGTCGACGGCACCCTGATCGAAGGTTCCGTCACCGATCTGCAGCACCAGTCCCTTGTCCACCGGCACCCTGTCGCCGGCGAAGAGCTTCCGTCCGCGGCATGTGATGCCGTACACCCAGTCTTTCTCACCGTGCACCATCTGGGGCTTGAGCAGACGGAAGCCCATGGATGTGAGCTTGGCCTCGGCCTCGCGATACGAACTGTTGTCGATGACGTCGGGGATGGTGAGCATCGGGGAGTGGGGCGAATTGACGGTGACATAGATGACATGCCCCTGCTTCACCTTGTCCCTGGTACCGGGATACTGGGCCAGGACGCAGTCCGCCGGATGCTTCTTGCTGAAGCCCGAGTCGCTGATCTCTATCACGAGTCCTTTGGCGTCGAGGAGACGGCGGGCGTCCTCGAACTGCTTCCCCACAAGGTTGGGAACCAGTATCCCTTCGCCGTGATGGGTATAGAGGTCGAGGCCGAACTTCACGCCGAAGCAGAGCAGCACCACCACAAGCACCATGGCTGCGATGTTGCCCCACAAATACAGGCTGAGAAACTTCTTGAAAAACTCTTTCGATTCCATGATCTGTTATTTATCTGCAAAAATACAGATATTTGGGCGAAGAACAAAATAAATTGCCGTTTTTTTGCTTATTTTGATGATTTTCGGTGCAGAAAGCAAACGGCGCAGAGCTTTTGCAAGCCCTGCGCCATTTGTCTTTGCTGAAAACGCTGCGGAATTATTTTCCGTGGTTCTCATCAGAAACAGTGAGTTTCTTACGTCCTTTAGCACGACGTGCTGCCAGAACGCGACGGCCGTCCTTTGTTGCCATTCTCTCGCGGAAGCCGTGCTTATTCACTCTTCTCCTGTTGTGCGGCTGAAATGTTCTTTTCATCTTCTTATATTTTTTAAATTATTTAAAAATTCACGCTTTTGGGCTGCAAAATTACTTATTATTTTTGAAATAACCAAGAATTAATTCATTTTTCCGTCAAACTTTTATGTTTTTTTCTGAAAAAATAGTAACTTTGCAGCCGCAAAACGAAAAATCGGTTGATTATTACATATTTATATAAACATAGTTATGATTAATTCACAGGAAATCAAAATCGGAACTTGTATCCGTCTTGACAATCAGATCTACATCTGTATCGACTTCCAGCACGTAAAACCTGGAAAGGGCAACACCATCATGCGTACCAAACTGAAGAATGTGACCACAGGAAGAGTCCTCGACCGCACATTCCAGATCGGCTTCAAACTCGAAGACGTGCGCATCGAGCACCGTCCCTACCAGTATCTCTATGAGGATGCTACAGGCTATATCTTCATGAACCAGGAGACCTTCGAGCAGATTCCTATCGCAAAAGAGGCTATCACCGGTGTGGAGTATATGAAAGAAGGCGACATCGTAGAGGTGGTTACAGATACCAGCGACGGCACCATCCTTTATGCCGAGATGCCGGTGAAGACAAACCTGAGAGTCACTCACAGCGAACCGGGCATCAAAGGCGATACTGCCACAAATGCCACCAAGCCCGCCACTCTCGAGACTGGCGTTGAGGTGCGCGTGCCGCTCTTCATCAACGAAGGCGATCTCATCCAGATCGACACCCGCGATGGTTCTTATCTGAACCGCGTCAAGGAGTAATGAAATACTCTGTTATCGTTCCGGTCTTCAACCGTCCGGACGAGGCCGACGAGCTTCTCGAAAGCCTCACCCGGCAGACGGTGAAAGACTTCGAGGTTATACTTGTAGAGGATGGTTCTTCCATCCCCTGCAAGGATATAGCCGACAAATACCAGGGAAAACTCGACATCCATTATTTCGACAAACCGAATTCAGGGCCCGGTCAGAGCCGCAACTACGGTGCTGAGAGAGCCCGCGGCGACTATCTCCTCGTGCTCGACTCCGACGTGGTGCTGCCCGAGGGATATATCAAGGCTGTCGACGACGAACTGCAGCGTGAGGCTGCCGACGCCTTCGGCGGTCCCGACAGGGCTCATCCGTCGTTTACCGACATACAGAAGGCCATCAGTTATTCCATGACATCGTTCTTCACCACCGGGGGCATCCGGGGTGGAAAGAAGAAGATGGATAAGTTTTATCCCCGGTCGTTCAATATGGGTATACGCCGTGACGTGTACAACCGCCTCGGGGGATTCTCGAAAATGCGCTTCGGCGAGGATATAGACTTCAGCATCCGCATCTTCAAAGACGGCTGCCGATGCAGACTGTTCCCCGAAGCGTGGGTGTGGCACAAGCGGCGCACTGACTTCAGAAAGTTCTTCCGGCAGGTGTTCAACAGCGGTATCGCCCGCATCAACCTGTACAAGAAATACCCGGAATCGCTCAAATTGGTCCATCTGCTGCCCATGGTATTCACCGTCGGTGTCATCGGTCTTCTGCTCATAGCACTGATACTTCTCTTCATCCGGCCGGCGCTGGCATGGATCCCCCTGCTGCCGATAATACTCTACGCGGTGCTTATCTTTGCCGACTCCTCCGTACAAAACAAGAGCATCAGAATCGGGGCGCTAAGCATCATCGCCGCCTTCATCCAACTGAGCGGATACGGCCTCGGATTCATCAAGGCCTGGTGGAAGAGATGCATCCTCGGACAGGACGAATTCCAGGCTTTCGAAAAGACTTTTTACAAATAACACTCAAATAGCTCTCCCGTCTGGGATATTTTTCGTACTCTTCTCCAGATTCTTCAGAAAAATGCATAATAATCATGCAGAAAAGCGCAAAAGAATTTGGAGAATAGAGATTTTTTATATAACTTTGCAACATAATTCAGTAACTTAATACATCGATTATCATGCAAAAAACCAAATTTCAACCTTACGTCAAGGTTATCAAAGACTTCGGAGATATGCCCGAGATAAAAGAACTGCGCCGCAAACACGGCCCTAATGGCTATGCTCTTTACTTCAGCATCATGATGTATCTGTCGAATAAATTCAACTACATCTCAAGTTACAGCCAGCTTCAGGATATTGCTGACGACATCAATGGCGGATATAAGGGTCCTGATGCCGTAACTCCGGCACAGGTGTTCGAAATCGTATCCGACGAGTCTCTGTTCTACCATGAAGGCACCAGATTCCAGTGCATCTACCTCGTTGCCGTTTTGCCTGCATCAGTTATTCTAGGGCAAGGCAGTACAGACAGCAGTCTCCGGAATATTGACAAAACAAACAGAGGGAAGGAAAGAGAAAACGAAGAAATTTCATGCGGAAACGAGCACGAAAATCCGACTTCTTTTGAAAATTTTTCACGCAATAATAATATTAATAATAATATTAATAATTATATTTGACGTTCTTTTTGCTGAGGCTCTGTAAATTACCTATTTCCAATAGGTTGAAAACGCTA
>Ga0065709_1005902_pt1 | contig 57063 bp, 47 predicted proteins | sample Hoacrofraction14_2_FD_59096 | JGI IMG/M metagenome (GOLD analysis project Ga0065709, IMG submission 59096) | Hoatzin crop microbial communities from Cojedes, Venezuela, sample from fiber fraction 14 v1 | ecosystem: Host-associated > Birds > Digestive system > Esophagus > Crop | place: Venezuela...
TCCAGCGCGAGGCAGATTTCCCGGCGGGTGCTTTCGCCGTGGTCGAGCGGGCCGAGGTCGAAGTAACCGGCCTGATCGGAGGTTTCCGTGGTGGGCAGGCCCTTTTCATCCGTCTGGAAGAGGAAGAATTCACATTCCGGACCGACGTTGAAGGAATATCCCATGTCGGAGGCCTTTTTCAGGGCGCGCTTCAGGGTGCCGCGGGGGTCGCCGATGAAGGGCGTGCCATCCGGGTTGTAGACATCGCAGATCAGCCGGGCAACCTTGCCGTGCTGCGGCCGCCAAGGGAGGACGGTGTAGGAATCCAGATCCGGATACAGGTACTGGTCGGATTCCTGAATGCGGACAAAGCCCTCGATGGAGCTGCCGTCGATCATAATCTGATTATCGACCGCCTTTTCAATCTGGGAAGAGGTGATCGCCACGTTTTTCAGCTGGCCGAAAATGTCCGTGAACTGCATGCGGATGAACTCCACATCGTCCTCGCGCACCATGCGGATAATGTCTTCTCTGGTGTATTTGCTCATGATCCGGTTCCTCCTTCAAATTGCTTTCAGGCGGGGGCAAAAATAAAAATAAAAATAAGGACAAAGCCATCCCGTCAGACACCCTTGTCCTTACTCAGCGCATGATACACGCGTGAAAGAAATCTGTCAAGAGATTTTCCGCAAAAAACAGGGAAGAAACAATTTACCAGTCGGCGAGGACCTGCTTCAGGTCAATCGTGCAGACCTGCGCGTTGCCGTTTTCGTCGGGGTTCGAGAAGAGAATCATGTCGCCCGCGCGGTTGAAGGAGGGGTGCTGGTGATCCGCGCCCGTCTTGCACCGGCCGGTCGTCGCGATGGTCTTCACCTTGCCGGTGGCGCGCTCGATGAGCACGACGCCTTCCTGCACGTCGGAATCAAAATAATTGATCCGGTCCGCGCAGAGCCATTTTCCGTCCCGGCTCAGGCAGGGGTGCAGCAGCTGTTCGCTCTCCGCGACCTGGTCAAAATGCCGGCCGTCCTTGTCGCCGATGAGGATCCGGCCGCGCAGCTTCATGAAGGCCATTTCTGTACCGTAGGAGGCCCAGACCTCATGCGTGATCCATTCATCCGCGTGTTCTACATACCACGGGCGGACGCGGCGGTTCGGGATGTCGCACATCCACGTGCGCTGCAGGGCGTCGCCGGTGGTCTCATGAATGTAGAAGAGCAGGTTCTCATCCGTCGGGCAGATCTGCGCGTGGCCGAGGTGATGGTCGCTCATGTGGACGACTTCGGCGTCCTGCTTGCCCGGATCCAGAATGCAGAGGGCGAAAATCTTGTTTGCCAGATGATAGCTGCACGCGATCCGCCCGGTGTTTGCCGCGGTCAGATGGCCCGTGACGCGCCCGCCGGCGGGCAGATTGCCCAGATGTGTTTGGGAGAGGTCGTTCAGGTCCATGCCCCAGACTTCCGTCTCGTTCTTGCAGAAATACGCGAGGGGCTTTTCCCGGTCCAGCGCGAAGCCGCGGCAGGTGGCGTCCGCCACACGCTCGATTTCGCCCGTGGCGAGGCAGCAACGGTACGTGCCGCCGTCGTCGCGGCCTTCGAGCTGTTGCTTGTTGAAATAAAAATACTGGTCGTCCGTGGAAAAATTCTCGCTCGTGAAATAGAGTTTGGCGTTGCGCTCCGGACCGTCCGTATAGCGGCGGACGGTGTAGCCGGTGACCGCGTCACGATATTCAGTCATCTTCTTTTCCTCCAAAGATTACAGTGAGATTTGTTCCCCGGCGGGAATCCGGACGGGGTCGCCGTCGTTGACGCGAATCCAGCAGTCCGCGGCGTTCGGGTTGAAAACAAAGGAATTGTCCGCCGAGAAGCGCAGACGCTTCAGGTCGTCCATCGCGTCCATGAACTGAATATTCGTGCAGTACCAGATGTCGTCCTGGCGGCCCATCATGGCGCAGAAGGACTCCATCAGGTCCCAGTTGTCCGCGTTCGTGAATTCATAGCTGTGGCCCCAGACGTACATGAGGTACAGGTACTGCTGTTTTTTCATGCCGAGGAACTGCTCACCCAGCTCCAGCAGACGGTGGTTGTGGTGGCAGGTGGCCTGCCAGCGGTACGGGTTTTCCGGCAGGGCGAAATTGTCCGAGGAGCCGACCACGCGGGCGTAGCGGATGCCGCAGGCGGGCAGGAGGCGCTCAATGTCCTCCGAGAGGGAGCCATTCGGATAGGCGAGGCCGCGGACGGGATACCCGGCCATGGCTTCCAGCGCCTGCCGGTCGTCAATCACCTCCTGCGCGACCTCCGGCAGGGGGCAGCGCGCGATGGTCGGATGGGTGACGGTGTGACAGGCGATTTCGTGCCCTTTGTAGAGCGCGGGGATTTCGTCCGGCTGAATTCTCCCGTCCGGACGGGCAAAGAGCCCGGAGTTCAGGTTGAAGGTGCCCTTGATGCCGTGGGCGTTGAAGATTTCGATCAGGCGGCGGTCCTCCGTGCGCCCGTCGTCATAGCTCATGGTCAGGGCTTTGTGGAAGCCTCCGGGATAGCAATAGTAAACTCTGTTCATTTTGTTTCTCCTGTAAAATGGGGCTGCCGGCTTACGCGGCAGCCCCGGAAATGATGGGAAAGATTATTCGGCAGTGGTCTGGAGCGCGTCATACGCCGCCTGATATTCGCTCAGGATGGCTTCGCCGCCCTGCTCGTACCACTTGTCATAGGCCGCCTTCAGACCGTCGAGGTCGATCTTGCCGGCGATGTACTGCACCTGCGCGTCTTCCAGATCGGTCGCGAGGGTCGCGCCCATGAGGGTGTAGGTGTCGCTTTCCAGCGTCAGGCAGGGGTTCGCGATCACGTACTGCGCGTTGTCGACCAGGTTCTGATTGTATTCCTGGCGCAGTTTGTTCTGCTCCACAGGGGGAGTCAGGTCGCCGTTGACGTTCATGCCCAGCTGGCCCAGAGAGTGAACCACGGTGCTGTTGTAAGCGGAATATTCTTCCTGCTTCGCGGTGTCGTCCTTCGCTTCTTCCGGATAGGCATAGCGGTATCCGTTGGAGTGGATCCAGTAGTTCACGCCTTCCACGCCGCAGTTGATCAGGGTCTGACCTTCGGCGCTGCACAGGTAGTTCAGCAGTTCCATGACGCGCGGCAGAGTCGCTTCGTCCACGGTCTTGGTAACGACGATTTCACCGGAGGCGCCGACGTTCTGCGGCCAGATCTGAATCGTGCCTTCGCTGTTCGGGATCGCGGTCAGCAGGGAAACGACGGGCTCGTCATTGTTGTAGGTGTCCGGATAGTTCGTGCTCAGCCATTCCTGATAACGATAGCCGTTGTCCAGGCAGTCCAGACGCATGAACGCGGTGGGGTTATCTTTGCGCTCGGCGTCGTCCCAGTTGCCGGACTCGATGGTCATGAAGTTCGGGTCAATGCCGCCCGCGGCATACAGTTCACGCAGGAAGTCCAGCCCTTCCTGGAAGTGCTCGTCTTCGAACGCCGGATAGATCAGGCCGCTTTCGTCCACGCCGTAGGAATAGGGCGCGCCGAACATGACGGTCGTGATGCCGATGGTGCCGGTGACGTACTTGCACATGTTGATCGCGTAGGAGTCATCGCTGATGCCGGCCAGCGCCATGCACAGGGCCTTGAACTCTTCCACGTTCGTGGGCTTCTCGGTGATGCCGGCCTGAGCCGCGTAGTCGTTCCGGTAATAGATGCCGGCACGGGCGTAGGCGCGGGCACGGTAGATGCCGTAGTAGCGGCCGTCCACGGCGCAGTTGTCATAGACGGTCTTGTTGCCGGCGGCCAGGTACTCGTAGTTCGGGATCAGGTCGGTCAGATCCCAGAAGGCGCCGGCGCGCGCGGAGTTGATCGTGATCGCGTCGCGGGGACCCTGGATGACCATGATGTTCGGCATGTTCGCCGCGTCGCTCAGGGTCAGGGACGTCTGCTCCGTGTAAGCGGAGTTCGCGATCCAGGTGATGTCCAGCTTGCAGCCGGTCGCTTCATAGATCGCCTGCAGGATGGGGTTGCCATCCTCCAGAGAGACCCACGCCTTGTCGGAGTTGAAGTCCGGCAGCATGACGGTCAGGGTCAGGTCTTCTTTGGCGTCTTCCGCCGCGGCGAAAGAGCACATTGTCAGCGCCAGAGCCAGCGCCAGAACCAGAGACAGGATTCTTTTCATGGGGATACCTCCTTTTAAAATATGTTATGTCAGCCCTTGTGGACTGTGATAACCGTTAACCCTTCAGAGCGCCGACCATGACGCCCTTGACGAAGTATTTCTGCAGGAACGGATAGACGCACATGATCGGGACCGTCGCGACCACGATGACCGCCATCTTCACGGACTGCTCGGGCAGGTCCTTGAGGTCCGCCTCGGTCAGGCTCGCGTCGGACGCGGAGGCTTCCGCGGCGACGATGATCTGGCGGAGGATCAGCTGCAGGGGCCACATCTTGTCGTTCTTGGTCAGGTAGATCATCGCGGAGAAGTAGCTGTTCCAGTGGCCGACCGCGTAGAAGAGGCCGAAGGTGGCCAGCACCGGCGCGGACAGCGGGAGCACGATGCGGATGAGGCTCATCAGGTCGTTGCAGCCGTCCAGATGCGCGCTTTCCTCGAGCTCCTGCGGGATACCCTGGAAGAAGTTCTTCACGATCATCATGTTGTAGGCCGAGATCGCGCCGGGCAAAAGAATTGCCCAGTAGGTTTCCTTTAACCCCAGCCAGCTGCCGGTGACGATGTATCCCGGGATCATGCCGCCGGAGAAGAACATCGAGAAGATGACCAGATTCAGGATGATGTTCCGCCCGCGGAGATATTTCTTGCTAACCGCATAGGCCATGGTCACGGTGAAGAACAGGTTGATCGCCGTGCCGCAAATGGTGATGAATACCGAGTTGCCGAAAGCGCGGACCAGCTTTGAGGAGGAGAAGATGTACTTGTACGCGCTCAGGGTCACATCGTGCGGAATCAGGAACATCGGGCGGGTCTGGAGTTCAAACTCCGTCGCGAAGGACGCGCCGATGATGTAGATGAACGGAAGGATCGTCGTGATCGAGATCAGGCCCACGAGACCGTAAATGATCACGTCCATGATGATGCTGCCTACAGAGGTGTCGACGCCCACGGCGCCGGTGGAGACCTTCATTTCGCGGCCGTCCACGATCGCGGTCTGAAACTTTTTCTTAGCCATTTGTCTCCCTCCTCTCAGTACAGGCCTTCTTCGCCAAGCATGTGGGAAACCTTGTTGGCGGAGATGACCATGATCACGGAAACAATGCTCTTCATCAGACCGACCGCGGTTGAGTAGGAGTACTGACCGCCCTTAATACCATTCTGATACACGAAGACGTCCAGCGTCTGGGAAACCGTGCGGTTGAGGGAGTTCGCCATCAGGATCAGGTGCTCGTACCCCGTGTTCAGCACGGAGCCGACGCGCAGGATCAGCATCAGCACCACGACCGACCGGATGGCCGGCAGGGTGATGTGCCAGAGGCGCTGGCCGCGGTTCGCGCCGTCGATCATCGCGGCTTCGTAGAGCTGCGTGTCCACGTTCGTCAGCGCGGCGAGGAAGATGATTGTGCCCCAGCCGGTTTCCTTCCAGATGCTCTGGCCGATGATCATCCAGCGGAAGGCTTTCGGATCGCCCAGATAGTCGATGGAGTGACCGAGGAGCATCGTGGTCGCCTTGTAGACGATGCCCGTGGAGCCGAAAATGACGTAGGTGATGGACACCACGATGACGATGGAGATGAAGTGCGGCACGTAGAGCAGGGTCTGCGTCAGCTTCTTGTAGCGCACGTGCCGGATTTCATTGAGCATCAGCGCCAGAATGATCGGCGCGGGGAAGGTGAGCAGGATGCTCATGAAGGAAAGAATCAGGGTGTTGGACAGGTACAGGTCCCAGTTGGACTTGAAGAAGTATTCGAACCAGTACAGCCCCTTCCAGGCGCTGCCGAACACACCGCTGTAAGGAACGAAGTTTTCAAAGGAGAAGACGATGCCCCACATCGGGAGGTAGTGGAAAATCAGGAAGTATACGAGACCCGGGATGACCAGGATGTACAGCCAGACGTCGCGCTTGATGTCCACCAGCAGGCGGCGGCGGTACTCCGCGCCGACCCCGTGCATCGCGACGCCGCGGTGAGCGCGGCAGTATATCAGATGCGCGACGGACGCGACCGCGCCGAAAACATAGATCGCGATCATGACCGGGCGGAGGGGCTGGAATTTCATCAGGGTGTTTGTCAGCATCACCCACGCCCCGAAGAGGAAGACTCCGGTGCACAGGAGGCAGGCGCCGTGATTGTCCGGCCGCATCATCAAAAACACGATTGCCAGACCGGAGAGGAATATCAGCAGGACCGGAGCGCCGACGACCTTCCAGAGGGCGGCCAGTTCCTGATCCGTGCCTTTGACCTGAATGCCGGCGTCCGCAAGCGTATTGACCACATCGTCGGAGTTCTGCACCCCGTCGGAGTAGTAGCGCCAGATGACGGTCATCACGGAGACGTCACCGGAATACTCCTGCGTGACGCGTTCGCGTACGCGCTTGCCGGAGTCGTCCGTTTTGGTCACGGTGCTGGTCTTGGTGTAGTTGTAGCTCGTGAACGGCAGGAACATCATCAGAAGCGGCACCACAAAAACAACCGCGATCAGAAGGGCGTGAAGCCGTTTCTGCTTTTTGCGGTCGTCCACCGGGGTCGCGCCCAAGGCGAGCGTAGCCTGCATGTGATCATCTCCTTTTCTGGGCAAAATTCTACCAAATAATACCAATGGCGTCAAGGCGAAAAAGCCGTAAAACATCGTCATTTTTCTGACAATCGGCGGAAAAACGGGGCGTTCAAAGCTGCCTTCGATCTTATTGTTTTTATTGTAAAATTTTCCTTGCGCCGGCGTCAATGATTCGTATTTTGGATTCATCCGAAATTTTTACGGTCTGGCCGGGAGAACACAAAAAGTGCAGGGAAAGGTCTTGCGCAGAGGCGGCCGGACTGGTAAAATGCACTCTATTCCAGGGAGAAAAGTAAGCGGTCCACGACGGCGCAGAGAGCGGGAGCAGGTGAGAACCCGTCCGTCGCCCGGCTGAAAGAACCCTCCCGATGACCGAACCGAACGCGCAAGGGTGCGCGGGAGGGGACGCGCGAACGCGACGTGATATCAACGCGGGGAGCAGAAGCTCCGATGAGAAGCAACTCAGGTGGCACCACGAACGCCGACCTTCGTCCTGAGAGACGGGGGTCGTGTCGCTTTTTTGGAGGTGCTTTTTTATGTGCTGCGTGATGGGCGGAATCGGAGCGAAAATGCCGCGGGAGCGGATTTTATCGGCGCTTCAAAAAACGGAAAGCCGCGGGCCGGACATGACGCGGGTCGAGGAGTTTGACGGCGGGTTTCTGGGGTTTCAGCGGCTGTCGATCATGGGGCTGGACGAGCGGGGCATGCAGCCCTTTCATCTGGATCATGACATGGTGGTGTGCAACGGGGAAATGTACGGGTTCCGGCCGCTGCGCGACCGGCTGATGGCGAAATATGAGATTCTGAGCCAGAGCGACTGTGAGATTCTCCTGCCTTTGTACCGGGAGTACGGGCTGGAGATGTTCAAATGTCTGGACGCGGAGTTCGCCCTGATCCTCTGGGACGGGGAGAACAAGCGCCTGATCGCCGCGCGGGATCCGATCGGCATCCGGCCCCTNTACTGGGGGCAGACGCCGGACGGCGGAACGCTGTTCGCGAGCGAGCCGAAGAACCTGATGGGNCTGTGCGAGAAAATNATGCCGTTCCCGCCGGGGTGTTGCTGGGTGAACGGGAAACTGANCCGGTACGCCGATCCGGGGCATGTGGANCAGTTCCANATGGTGAGCGAGGCGGAGGCGGAGCGGAATCTGCATGATCTGCTGATCGAGGGCGTGCGNAAGCGCCTGGACGCGGACGCGCCGCTCGGTTTCCTGCTGTCCGGCGGGCTGGATTCCTCGCTCGTGTGCGCGATCGCGGCGCGGGAGCTGAAAAAACCGATCCGGACCTTTTCCATCGGCATGGACAAGGACGCGATCGACCTCAAGTATGCCCGGAAGGTGGCGGACATGATCGGCAGCGAGCACACCGAGGTCATCATCAGCGAGCAGGATGTGCTCTCCGCGCTGGAGCCGGTGATTGAACTGCTCGGGACATGGGATATCACGACCATCCGCGCGAGCATCGGGATGTACCTTGTGTGCAAGTATATTCATGAGCATACGGATATCCGCGTGATTCTGACCGGGGAGATCAGCGATGAGCTGTTCGGGTACAAGTACACGGACTACGCGCCGGGCCCGGCGGAATTCCAGGAGGAAGCGGAGAAACGCGTGCGGGAACTGCACATGTACGATGTGTTGCGCGCGGACCGGTGCATTTCCGTGAACAGCCTCGAGGCGCGGGTGCCGTTCGGCGATCTGGCGTTTGTCCGGTACGCCATGGCGGTGGACCCCCTGCTGAAAATGAACCGGCATGACATGGGCAAGTATCTGATCCGGCACGCGTTTGAGCGGGATCAGCTGCTGCCGGAGGAAATTCTGTGGCGGCAGAAGGCGGCGTTTTCGGACGCGGTCGGGCATTCCATGGTGGATGATTTGAAGGCGCTGGCGGAACGGACATACACGGCGGAGGAGTATGAGCAGGGGCGAAAAAAGTATCCGGCGCATACGCCGTTTACGAAGGAAAGCCTGATGTACCGGGAGATTTTCGAGAAATACTATCCGGGGCAGGCGGACATGATCAAAGACTTCTGGATGCCGAACAAGTCCTGGCCCGGGTGCGACGTGGACGACCCGTCGGCGCGGGTGCTGAAGAACTACGGCGACAGCGCGAAATAAAAGGAGGCGGAACGATGATTCCGAACATGAACTATACCCGGCTGAAAGATTCCTACCTTTTCTATCATATCGCCCAGAAGACGAAGAAGTGGCAGGAGGAGCATCCGGGCGTGAAGCTGTACCGGATGGGCATCGGGGATGTGTCCCGGCCGCTGGCGCCGGCGGTGGTGGAAGCCCTGAAGAAGGCGGCGGACGATCAGGGACGGGCGGAGACCTTTCACGGGTACATGCCGGAATGCGGCGACCCGGAACTGCGGAAGGCGATCGCGGAGCATTACGCGGAATACGGTGTGGAGCTGAGCCCGGAGGAAGTGTTCGTGTCCAGCGGCGCGAGTGACGAGCTGGGGGACATTCTGGACCTGTTCGGGCGGGATCAGACCGTGGCGATCATGGAACCGGCGTATCCGGCGTACGTGGACGCGAACGTGATGACGGGCAACCGGATCATTTCCGTGGAAAGCGGGAAGGAAAACGGGTTTCTGCCGATGAGCAGTGAAGACCTGAAGGCGGACATTTATTATATCTGTTCTCCGAATAACCCGACCGGCGCGGCGTACACGCGGGAGCAGCTGCGGGAGTGGGTGGATTTCGCGAATTCGCAGGATGCGCTGCTTCTCTTTGACGCGGCGTATGAGGCGTTCATCTCGCAAAGTGACGTGCCCCACAGCATTATGGAGATTCCGGGGGCGCGGACGTGCGCGATTGAGATCTGCTCCTTGTCCAAGACGGCGGGGTTCACGGGCACGCGGTGCGGGTACACGGTGATTCCGTCCGAGCTGGTTCGCGGCGGACAGAGTTTGCGGGACATGTGGGTGCGCAACCGGACGACGAAAACCAACGGCGTCAGCTATATTACGCAGAAGGGCGCGGCGGCGGTGTTTACGCCGGAGGGACAGGCGCAGATCCGGGAAAACCTGAANGTGTACAAGGAGAACGCGCGGACGCTGATGGCGGCGCTGGACGCGGCGGGCGTGTGGTANACCGGCGGGGTGAACGCGCCGTATATCTGGATGCGCTGCCCCGGNAATATGGGGAGCTGGGCATTCTTTGATCTTCTGCTGGATTCCTGCCAGGTGATCGGGACGCCCGGGGAGGGCTTCGGCCCCTGTGGGGAAGGGTATTTCCGGTTTTCCACCTTCGCTTCTCCGGAGGATACCCAAGAAGCATCCCGGAGATTGCAGGAACTTTTGACCGGGATGGCGAAATGAAATCCGTCATTTTTTGATGGGATTGGAGGAGCACGTAGATGCAGAAGATTCTGGTGCTGGATTTCGGCGGGCAGTACAGCCAGCTGATTGCCCGGCGGGTGCGTGAAAACAAGGTGTACGCGGAGGTGCGGGCCTTCCGGAATATCACGGTGGACGAGATTGTGAAGGAAGGGTACACCGGCGTGATTCTGACCGGCGGGCCGCACAGCGTGACGGAGAGCGACGCGCCGCATTTTGATCCGAAGCTGCTGGAGACCGGGATTCCGGTATTGGGCATTTGCTACGGACATCAGCTGATGGCGTGGATGGCCGGCGGTGAGATCGGAACCGGCGGGGAATGCGGCGAGTACGGTCAGGTGAACGTGCGGATGAAGGAGTGCCTGATTTTTGAAGGGCTGCCGGCGGAAAGCGTGGGCTGGATGAGCCATCATGACTATGTGAAGCGCGTGCCGGAGGGGTTCACCGTGACGGCGGACACCGAGGTGTGCCCCTGCGCGGCGATGGCGAACCCGGAGAAGAAGCTTTACGGCGTGCAGTTCCACCCGGAGGTGACGCACACGCAGTACGGGAAGGACATTCTGCACGCGTTCCTGTACAAGATCTGCGGGTGCACCGGGGATTGGACAATGGCGTCCTTCGTGCAGGATACGATCCAAAAGTATCAGGAGGAGCCGGCGGGGGAACGCCTGCTGTGCGCGCTGAGCGGCGGCGTGGATTCCACCGTGGCGGCGGTGCTTCTGCATCAGGCGGTCGGCGACCGGCTGACCTGCGTGTTTGTGGATCACGGTCTGCTGCGTAAGGATGAGGGTGATCTGGTTGAGAAGACGCTGAAGGAGAAATTCAATCTGAACCTGATCCGCGTCAACGCGCAGGACCGGTTCCTGGATAAGCTCAGCGGCGTGACCGAGCCGGAGAAGAAGCGCAAGATCATCGGCGAGGAGTTCATCCGCGTGTTCGAGGACGAGGCGAAGAAGCTCGGGCAGATCGATGCGCTGGTTCAGGGCACAATTTATCCGGACGTGATTGAATCCGGCGCCGGGGACGCGAGTGTGATCAAGAGCCATCACAATGTCGGCGGTTTGCCGGAGAAGATGGGTTTCAAGAAGATCGTGGAACCCCTGCGGATGCTGTTCAAGGATGAGGTGCGTCAGGCGGGGCTGGAGCTGGGGATTCCCGCGGAACTGGTCTGGCGGCAGCCGTTCCCGGGTCCGGGGCTCGCGATCCGCGTGCTGGGGGAGATTACGCGGGAGAAGCTCGCGATTCTGCGCGAGGCGGACGCGATTTTCCGGGAGGAGCTCGGCGCGGCCGGGCTTTCCAAGGATGTGAGCCAGTATTTCGCGGTGCTGACGGACTGCCGCAGTGTCGGTGTGATGGGTGATGAGCGGACGTACGGGTACTGTCTGGTGCTGCGCGCGGTAACGACGGACGACTTTATGACCGCGGACTGGGCGCGGCTGCCGGCGGAACTGTTGCAGCGTGTCAGCGGACGGATTACCGGCGAGGTCCGCGGGGTGAACCGGGTGGTGTATGATATTACGTCGAAGCCCCCGGCGACTGTGGAGTGGGAATGAGCGTTTTTCTTGCCGGTGGCAAGAATTGAAAAACGCTCATTCTCAACCGAAACAAGTGAAGGAAGCATAGGCTTCCTTCACGCCGATTGAGGTTGCGGAAGCGAGGACGAGAAACAACAATATTACTAACGGAGGCAGACTATGTCCAAGTATATTTTTGTGACCGGCGGTGTGGTCAGCGGGCTGGGCAAGGGCATTACGGCGGCGTCCCTCGGGCGGCTGCTGAAACAGCGGGGCATCCGGGTGGCGGCGCAGAAGCTGGACCCGTACATCAACGTGGACCCCGGAACGATGAGCCCCTACCAGCACGGCGAAGTGTACGTGACGGAGGACGGCGCGGAGACGGACCTGGACCTCGGGCATTACGAGCGCTTTATCGACGAGGATCTGAACCGCTTTTCCAACCTGACCAGCGGCAAGGTATACTGGAATGTGCTGAACAAGGAGCGCCGGGGCGAATACCTCGGTTCCACGGTGCAGGTGATTCCGCATATCACGGACGAAATCAAGGAGTTCGTGTACCGGGTGGGCAAACACTCCGACGCGGATGTCGTGATCACCGAGATCGGCGGCACGATCGGCGACATTGAAAGCCAGCCGTTCCTGGAGGCCGTGCGGCAGATTTCTTTGGAGGTCGGGCCGGAGAACAGCCTGTTCATCCACGTGACGCTGGTGCCGTGGCTGTCCGGGTCGGACGAGCACAAGTCCAAGCCGACCCAGCACTCCGTGAAGGAACTGCAGGGCATGGGCATCCGGCCGGACATCATCGTGCTTCGGTGTGACCGGCCGCTGGAAAACGGGATTTTTGACAAGATCGCGCATTTTTGCAACGTGCAGCGGGACTGCGTCATTGAAAACCGGACGCTTCCGAATCTGTACGAGTGCCCCCTGATGCTCGACGAGGCGCATTTCTCCGATGTGGTGTGCCGGAAGCTGAAGCTGGATACGCCCGCGCCGGATCTGACCGAGTGGAAGGCGCTGGCGGATCGCATCCGTAACCTGCATCACCATGTGAAGGTGGCTCTGGTCGGGAAGTACGTGAAACTGCATGACGCGTACCTGTCCGTGGCGGAAGCCCTGCGGCACGCCGGATACGCGCTGGACACCGAGGTGGAAATCGAGTGGATCGACTCCGAGCGGATTACGGAGGAAAATGTCGCGGAGGTGCTGGGCGGCGCCGACGCTGTGCTCGTGCCCGGCGGATTCGGTGACCGGGGCATTGAGGGCATGATCACCGCCGCGAAGTATGCGCGGGAAAACGGCGTGCCGTATCTGGGGCTGTGCCTGGGCATGCAGATCGCCGTGATTGAGTGCGCGCGGAACCTTGCGGGCATGCCGGACGCGAACTCCGGTGAGTTTGCCCCGCAGGGCGCGCACAAGGTGATTGACTTCATGCCGGGGCAGAGCGATGAGATCAACAAGGGCGGCACGCTGAGATTGGGCAGTTATCCCTGTGAGATCCGGCCCGGGACGAAGATGGAAGCGTGCTACGGCACGACGCATATCCGCGAGCGGCATCGTCATCGCTATGAGTTCAACAATGAGTACCGGGACGCGCTGATAAGCGCCGGGCTGGTGCTCAGCGGCCTGTCACCGGACGGGCGGCTGGTGGAAACCGTGGAATACACGGATCACCCGTTCTTTATCGGTGTGCAGTATCACCCCGAATTCAAGAGCCGGCCGAATCGCGCGCACCCGCTGTTTACGGGGCTTGTGGACGCGGCACTGAAAAATCAGGCGGAATAAGAATCATTTTGGCCCGGGCGGATGCCCGGGCTATTATGATGATACAAAAAGAAGACAGCGGGGGCGTTGATTTTGCTTTGATGGTGTGATAACATAGCGGAAAAATCCCGCCCAAGCGGAAGGAGGCCAATGGGATGAACCAGATACAGATGATCGCGATGCGAATTACGGACCTGAGGGACATTTTGGGCCTGACGCAGGAAGAAGTGGCGGAGAAATCCGGCGTGCCGCTGGCGGAATACATTGAATACGAAAAGGGCGAGCGGGACTTTTCCTTCTCCCACCTGTTCAACATCGCCGAGACCCTGGGGGTGGACATCTCCGACCTGCTGACCGGGGAGAGCCCCAAGCTGCGCGGGTATATCCTGACCCGGTCCGGGAAGGGACTGGCGTTTGACCGGCGGAAACAGTACCATTATCAGCACCTGGCGTACAATTTCTCCCACAAGCTGGCGGAGCCGTTCATCGTCACGGTCGAGCAGGATCAGCCCGGCGTGTCGAAGCAGGCGCACAGTCACGAGGGGCAGGAGTTTGACTATGTGCTGGAGGGCTATCTGCGAATTATTTTGGGCGGCAACGAACTGTTGCTCGCCCCCGGAGACAGCGTTTACTACGATTCCTCCCTGCCGCACGTGATGTACGCGCCGGAAGGGGACTGCCGTTTCATCGCGGTGGTGATCAAGGAAAATTCCGGTGAAGAAAAATGATTCGTGAAAGGATGAACGGACATGAGACCCCTGTATCATGAATATATGGACGTCGAGGGCGATTTTCTCGACTATGAGGATTTTAACAAGAATTTCAGACTGAAAAAGGTGGAAGGTTTCAATTTCGCCTATGACGTGGTGGACCGCTACGGGAAAGAGGATCCGGAGCGCCCCGCGCTTTTGTGGACCGACCCGGAAGGGGACGTCGTGAAATACGATTTCCGCCGGATGATGCTCGACAGCAACAAAGCGGCGAATTACTTTACGTCCCTCGGCGTGAAGAAGGGGGACGCGGTGCTCGTGATTCTCAAGCGGCATCACGAGTTCTGGCCCATCCTGATGGCCCTGCACAAGATCGGCGCGATCGCGATTCCCGCGACGCATTTGCTGACCGCGAAGGACATCCGCTACCGCGTGCAGTCCGCGGATGTCAGCGTGATCATCTGCACACAGCACACGAGCGTGGTCGCGGACGCGGTGCTCGAGGCCGCGCCGGACTGCCCGACGCTGAAGCATCTGGTCATGGTGCGGGAGTGCAAAGAGGGTTTTGAAAGCTACGACGAAGGATTCAAAGCGGCAAGCGACGCATGGGAAAAACCTGCGGATTTTGCCTGCGACCGGGATATCATGCTGGTGTACTTTACCTCCGGCACGACCGGGCAGCCGAAGATGGTCGCGCATGACTACTACTATCCGCTGGGACATATCCTGACCGGCGTGTACTGGCTGCAGGTGGAGGACGGCGGGCTGCATCTGACCGTGTCCGAAACCGGATGGGCGAAGTCCGTGTGGGGCAAGCTCTACGGCCAGTGGCTGGGCGGCAGCTGCGTGTTTGTGTATGACTTTGACAAGTTCAAGGGCGCGGACATTCTCGCGATGATTGAAAAATTCAAGATCACGACCTATTGCTCTCCGCCTACGATGTATCGCTTCATCCTGCAGGAGGATCTGTCCAAATACGACCTGAGCAGTTTGCATCACTGCTCCGTGGCGGGCGAACCGCTGAGCCCGGAGATCGCCGAGGACTGGAAGCGGCAGACGGGTATTGAGCTGCATGAGTGCTTTGGGCAGACCGAGCTTCTGCCGACCTTGGTCACCTTTCCGTGGATGAAGGTTGTGCAGGGGTCCATGGGTAAGCCCGCACCGCTGTTTGACGTGGACATCATCGACGCGGAAGGGAACTCCTGCCCGCCCGGCAAGACCGGCGAAATTGTGATCCGCGTGCATCACGGAAAGCCTTACGGCATGTTTGCCGGATATTACAAGCATCCGGAAATGACCGAAGCCGCGCTGGCAGGGAATGTGTACCACACGCTGGACCTCGCGTGGAAGGATGAGTGGGGATATTACTGGTATGTCGGCCGGGCGGATGACGTCATCAAGTCCAGCGGATACCGGATCGGGCCGTTCGAGGTTGAAAGCGCGCTGCTGGAGCACCCGGCGGTGCTGGAGTGCGCGATCACGGGCGTGCCGGATCCTCTGCGCGGGCAGATCGTCAAGGCGACGGTCGTGCTCAAGCCCGGATATGAGCCGTCGGACGACATGGTCAAGGAACTGCAGAACCATGTGAAGCACCTGACCGCTCCGTATAAGTATCCCCGGAAGGTCGAGTTCGTGGACGAACTGCCCAAGACGATTTCCGGGAAGGTGCGCCGCTTTGAGATCCGGAACCGGGACAGCGAAAATACGGAGAAGCAATGAACCAGACGGAAAATACCGCGATCGTTTTGCGGTTTGTGAATTACCGGGACAATGACCGAATGGTGACACTGTTCAACCCCCGCCGGGGGCGGATGGACGTGATGATCCGGAACTGCCGGAAGCCGAAGTCCCATAACCTGAACGCTGCGGAGCTGTTCGCTCTCGGGGATTACATGGTGTACGAGTCCGGCGGGCATGCCACGGTCACCTCGGTGAATCTGATTGAAACCTTTTACGCTCTGCGCGAGGATTATGAGAAACTGACCTGCGGGATTTATCTGCTGAACCTGGTCGAGGCCGTGGTTGAGCCGGAGCAGGAGCGGCAGGAGCTGTTCATGCTTCTTCTGCACACGCTGAACCGGCTGAACTTTTACGATCAGCCCTGGCGGCCGCTGCTGGCGGGATTCCTGTTGCATTTTGCCGACTGCGAGGGGTTCAAGCCCCGGCTGAATCACTGCGTCCGGTGCGGAAAGCGTCTGGAGACCGGTCCGTACTTCTTTGATTTTCGGGACGGCGGGCTGTGCTGCGGCGATTGCCGCGATGGCGATTTTGCGAAAGGCGCCATGCCGCGGGTGACGGAGGGCGAGGTCCGGTGGATGCGGCAGGCATTGCAGTCCGGGTCCGCCTCGTGGGTGGAGGACGGCGATCAAACGGCGCCGCTGAAAATCCTCAGGATGCATGTGGAAGGGCATCTCGGGCGGAAACTGAAAAGCGCCGCCGTGCTGCCGGAATAAAAAAGGGACTGCCATGCGGCAGTTCCTTTTTGATATGTACTTTACAGGCTTGCGTGGGTCATGGTGAGCGCGGTGATGTCCGCGGCGCCGCCGGCGCGCAGGGCGTCGGCACAGCGGCGGATGGTGGTGCCGGTGGTCAGCACGTCATCCACCAGAAGCACGGGGGAATCAATTTTTTCGGCGGGCGCAAACGCGTTGGCAAGATTTTTCTCGCGGTCGGCACCACTCAGCGTTGCCTGCGTGCGCCCGTTTCCGAGACGGATCAGCAGCGGGCGGCATTCCAGTCCCAGCTCTTTTGCCGCGGCTTCGGCCAGAATCCGGCCATGGTCGATGCAGCGCTCGCGCTTCCGGACGGCGGGCATGGGAACCCAGGTGACGATGGTGCCGGCCGGGAGGGTGAATGCCTCGGGGCGATTCCGCAGGGGGAGCATGAGCGCGTCCGCTGCGCAGGCACAGGTGCCGTGCTTCAGACTCAGCACCAAATCCCGCGGGATGCCGGTGTGCTCGCGCATGCTCCATACGCGGACACCGTCAATCGTCCGGAAATCCCAGGAGGAAAGGATGCCCTCGTACTGCAGGGAGTGCCGGCAGGCGGGGCACAGGGGCTCGCCGTCCGAAATCTGATCGCAGGAAAGGCAGACCGCCCCGACCGGCCAGACGGCCTGCAGGAAGGTTTCCCTGACGCGACGGAGCACGGACGGCAATTTCACGGATTTTCCTCCTTCGGTTTTTCGGTCAGGACGGCGATCATGAGCAGGACGCACCCGATGACCAAAGCGGCGTCCGCGACATTGAAAATGGCGAAGCGGACGAACAGAAACTCGATCATGTCCGGCACGGCGCCGGAAAAGAGCCGGTCCCACGCGTTGGACAGAGCGCCGCCGAGCATGAGGGCCAGCCCGGTTTTCGCGAGCCGGGAAAGACTGCGCCCGCGCAGGCACAGACAGACGATCAGAATAATGAGAATGCTGAAAATCCCAAGCAGGCGAGGATGCCCGCTCAGAAGAGAAAACGCGATGCCGGTGTTCATTCCCCTGCGGAGACCGAGAAGGCCGGGCAGGAGCGTGACGCCGTCCGCGGGCAGGCTTTCGGCAAGGATTTTGGTGACCCGGTCCGCGAGAATGACGAGGATGGTGATCGGAAGGAATTTTTTCAAGGCAGGTCTTCTCCTTCCGACAGCGCCCGCGCGCCGTCCGCGAGGCGGAGGGCGAGGGTGGTGTAGCGCCGGACCACATGATCATTTTCCACCATGGTGCGGATGACATTTTCCGTGCCGACCAGCACGACCAGCGTCCGCGCGCGGGTCAGCGCGGTGTAGAACAGATTCCGCGTCAGCAGCATGGACGGGCCGCCGGTGACCGGCATGATGACGACCGGGAACTCGCTGCCCTGGCTTTTGTGCACGGAGAGGCAGTAGGCGAGGCTCAGGTCTTCCAGATCCACGCTTTCGTAGATCACATCCCTTTGGTCGTCAAACCGGACGACGAGGATGTTCTCGACAGGATCCACGTCGGTGATATAGCCGATGTCCCCGTTGAAGATACCGGTGCCCTCTTCATAGGCGCGGCCTTCCCCGCTGTGCCAGACGAGGTCGTAATTGTTCCGGGTCTGGATGACCTTGTCGCCGAGGCGGAAAACGGTTTCGCCCCAGGTGATTTCCGGTGCCCCGGCGCGCTGCGGGTTCAGTGCCTGCTGGAGCAGGGTGTTCAGGCGCGCAACACCGCATTCGCCTTTCTTCGCGGGGGCGAGCACCTGAATATTCCGGATGGCCAGGTCCGCGGCCTCGTCCTCCGGGTAGCCGAGATAGCGGGGCAGCCGGTCTTTGACGAGGGAAACGATGATGTCCGCCGCGAGATGGGCGGAGGGCTGATTCTGAAAGAAGAAATCCGTGCCCTTCTCGTTCAGCAGGGGCATTTCGCCGCGGTTGATCCGGTGGGCGTTGAGCACGATGCGGCTTTGCTCCCCCTGGCGGTAGATGTCCGTCAGGCGGGCGGAGGGGATCAGGTCGGAGGAAAGCAGGTCTCCCAGCACATTGCCCGCGCCGACGGAGGGCAGCTGGTCCGCGTCGCCGACGAGGATCAGGCGGGAGCCGGGCTCGATGGCCCGCAACAGGGCCTTCATCAGGTGCAGGTCGATCATGCTCGCCTCATCCACGATGATGCAGTCTCCCTCAAGGGGGTTGTCCGCGTTCCGGGCGAAGGCACCTTCCTCGCCGCCGTATTCGAGCAGGCGGTGAATGGTTTTCGCTTCTTCCCCGGTGGCCTCGGTCATGCGTTTGGCGGCGCGCCCGGTCGGCGCGCAGAGCAAGGGATCGTGCTCTTCCGACAGGAGGGAGAGTACGCAGTTGATGATGGTGGTTTTTCCGGTGCCGGGACCACCGGTGATGATGAACACGCCGCTGTCGAGCGAGCGGGAAATGGCTTCCCGCTGGCGGGCGGAGAAGGAAATACCGTGATCCCGCTCAAAGCGGGTGATCCGCGTATCCGCGTTCCGGAACGCGCCGGGCCGCACCGCGGCCATGAGCTCGAGCAGGCGGCGGGCGACTTCTTTTTCATCCCGGTAGCAGGCGGGCAGATAAATCCGCCGGGAAGATGAATCATCATCCATCTCGGCGATCAGCTCTTTGGATAAAAGCAGGCGGCGAAGCGCGTGCGCGCACAGATCCGGGGAAATGTCCAGAAGATCCGTGGCCTGGGCGCACAGGGTTTCCTCGGGCAGGTAGCAGTGCCCGGACCCGGATTCCGCCTCGCGCATGAGGTATTTCATCGCGCAGCGGATGCGGCCTTCGCTGTCCGGGGGCGTGCCGAGGGCGATGCCGACCCGGTCCGCCGTATGGAACCCGACGCCGTCCAGATCATCGCATAGTTGGTACGGATTTGTCCGCACCACATCCGCCGTGCGCGGGCCGTAGAACTGCGCGATGCGGACGGCCAGGCCGGAGGGGATGCCGTAGGACTGGAGGAAGATGATGGCCTGCCGGGTACCGTATTGCTCGGCAAAGCTTTCGCCGATGAGCTCGGCACGCTTTTTGCCGATGCCCTTCACCTTGGCCAGACGCTCCGGATGTTCGGACAGTACGGCCATGGTGTCCTCCCCGAACGCTTCCACGATCAGGCGCGCGGTGGACGGACCGACGCCGCGGATGATGCCGCTGGCGAGGTACCGCTCGATGCCCAGCAGGGTAGTGGGCGCCTGAATCTGACAGCTCTGGCATTTGAACTGTCGCCCGTAGCTTTTGTGGTCGACCCATTCGCCGGTGAAAACCGCCTGTTCCCCGGGGCTCAGCTCCGGCAGGGCGCCGACCACGGTGAACTCATTGCGTCCGGAACGCACGGACAGAACGGTATAGCCGTTTTCCGCGTTCCGGAAAACGGTACCGAGTACGCTTGCTTCCAGCTGTTCCATGACGGCCTCCCGATGCTTGATGGCATCAGTATAACATAAATTTCCGCTATTGTCATGACGGGCAAGGTTTGGTATAATTAAGGCAGTCTGACGGGGGAGGAGCGAGGATTTTTATGGATTTTCTGAGAACCATGCTGATGTATATGGCCGCGACTTTTGTGGTGGCGGTGGAGAGCACGGCGACCCCGTCCGTGACGCCGGAGGCGACCCCGACTCCGGAGGTGACGCCCAGCGCCATTGAGCAGATTCTGGGGACGGACACGCCCGAGGTGAAGGAAACGGCCACCCCGTCGCCCACGGTTTCCGTGTCGCCGGTGCCGGTGCCCACCATCACCGCCAATGTGAAGGGATATCATAACCTGACCATCGGTGACAAGGGGGACGATGTCCGCAAGCTGCAGGAAAAGCTGATTGAGCTCGGATACCTGCCCGAGGGCGCCGCGGACGGCGCGTACGGGCGGCAGACGCGCAACGCGGTGCGTTACTTCCAGTATTACAACAGCCTGACGGTGGACGGCGTGGCCGGCCGCGCGACGCAGACCAACCTGTTCGAGAATCCCGACATCGTTCCGATGCCGACGGCGACCCCGACCGCGGAGCCCACAGGTACCCCGGTGCCCGAAGCAAGCCCGGAGGAGGAGACCGACGAGGTGACCCCCGTGCCGGAGGACACGGCCGAGCCCACGGTGACGCCGATTGTGGTGGCTACCGCCTCGCCGGAAGTGACCGCTCCCGCGGCGACCCCGGTGGACGCGACGGAAGAGGCTTCCGCGGAGAAAGTGGAAGAACTGGCCGCGCCGGAAGAGACGGAGAAAACGGAAGAAGCGGCTGAAGAGACGACCGAAGCCCCGGCCGAAGAGACGGCGGAGGTGACAGAGGCCTCTGCGGAGGAAACCGCGGAGGCGACCGAAGGGGCAGAGACGGACGAAGCGACGCCCGAACCCGAAGCGGACGAGGTGGTCGAGAACGTGGATCTCGACGAGGAAGAAGCGACCGCCGAGCCGGAGGAAACGGAGCCCGCCGCTCAGTATGAGGATCTGGCCGGATGGATTGTGCTCAATGACGGCGGTGAGTCCATGCAGTGGACCGCGACGGAGGACGGCGTGCCCGTGGTGCGCAGCCCCAGGATGCAGCGGTACGAGGATGATATCCGCGTGAGCCTGGACGATCTGGCGCAGTGCGCGGACGGCTGGGAGCTGACCGAGGAGGACGGCACCGTGGTGCTGGAGGCCGAAGGATACACCCTGGCCATGGTGATGGAGGATACCGGCTTGGCCGCGATGGTGGACGGCACCGAGATGGTGACCGATGACGCGGACTTTGATTTCGGCGAAGGTCATTTCATCCGGGCGGATTTCCTGACCCGGGCGCTGGACGGGTCGTATGAGTGGGATGAGGAGGAGCAGACCCTGATGCTCCGCATTCCCGGCAAGGATGCCCAAAGCGTGACGGATTGACAAAGCTGGTCGGAATTTTTCCAGATCGGGGATTGCCAGAAATGCCGGAAAGGCGTATGATGTCCCAACCCGGAAGAGAAAGTGAGGTAGATCCGGATGAAGACGGTAACGATCAAGTTAAGCCTGGTGGAGAATGTCAACAAGTTTGTGAATATCGTGGGGCACTATCCCTTTGAGATGGATCTCAGGGCGGGCCGTCACGTGGTGGACGCGAAGTCCATTCTCGGGATCTTTTCCCTGGACCTGAGCCGGCCGATTACGCTGGAGATTTACAGCGACGACTGTGACAAGCTTCTGGAGGAAATCAAGCCCTTCATGGTGGAGGAGCAATGACGGACGTTCGGGTTTTAGAACAGCGAAAAAACCGCTGAAAAGACGAACTTTCGGAAAATAATCCCTTTTCAATATTCGCAAAATGTGATATGATGAACCCCGGCATAGTTGCCGGGGTTTTTGTATGCGGAGGAGGAATCGTCATGGATAAGATTCGCCGGAATGAGCGCATGAGCGTGATGATGAAGAAACTGAGCGGGACGCCGGCCCGGATGTATACGCTGAGCCAGTTCTGCGAGCTGTTCGGTTCGGCCAAGTCTACGATCAGCGAGGATATTGACGCGCTGCGCCATGTGTGTGAGGAGTTTGATCTGGGCGAGATTGAGACGGTCACGGGTGCCGCGGGCGGCGTGCTGTACCGGCCGCATACCAGCCGGGCCGCGGCGAAGGAATACATTCAGGGCCTGTGCCGGGAGCTGAGCGGTACGGAGCGCGTGCTGCCCGGGGATTTCCTGTATTACTCCGACATTCTTTCCACGCCGGAGATCGTGAACCGCATGGGTGAAATCCTCGCGACGGAGTATGACGAAACCCGGCCGGACTTCGTGCTGACGATGGAAACCAAAGGGATTCCCGTCGCGTTTGCCACGGCCAACGCGCTGGGCGTGCCGCTGGTGATCGCGCGGCATTCCAGCAAGGTGTATGAGGGCTCCGCGGTGAACATCAATTACGTGTCCGGCAGCGGGAATATCGAGACGATGAGCCTGAGCCGGCGCGCGGTGAAGGAAAACCAGCGCGCGCTGATTGTGGATGACTTCCTGAAGGGTGGCGGCACGGCGCGCGGTATGGTGGAGCTGATGCGGGAGTTCAATGTGACCGTGGTCGGCATGGCGTTTGTCATGAGCACCGTGACCCCGGAAAAGAAGCGCGTCAGCGGGGAAAAGAGCCTCATGACCCTGGAGGTTTTGAGCGGGGAAAATCCCGAGGCGGTGGTGCGTCCCGCGGCGTGGCTCGGATAAACGATTCCGGGATTTGCAATGAATGAGGCTTTGTGTTAAGATATAGGGTGATTTTCCGGGAAAGGAGAGACGCCCTTGTATCAGATGGAACCCCCTCAGCCGGTGGAAATGCCGCAGCAGCCCCAGCCGAAGAAGCGCATGTCCGTGGCCCAGATCATGCTGATCGTGGTCGTGGTGGGGTTTGTGGTCTGGTACCTGGTGACGGCGCTGACCCCGGAGGCGGAGCCCTACGGTCAGATTACGGCCGGCACGCTCGGCACCCGCTACAGCGGGGACTGCCTGATTGTCCGGGACGAAACTCCGTACGACGCGGAGGGCCTGACCAGTATTGAATACATCGCGGAGGAAGGCACCTCGATTTACCGCGGGACGACGATCTGCAAGGTGTACTCCTCCGGCTTCAGCACGAAGGAAATGACCACTCTGCAGGACTACCGCGATCAGATCAAGGAATACCAGCTTGAGCTTCTGGCGGCCGAGGTGGCCACGGACGCGAAGATGGAAAAGCTCGAGACCGATGTGATGACCCGCGCGCGTGAGGTGCGCGCGATCGTCAGCGGCGAGCGCGGCAATATGTATAACCTGGAAACGCTGCTCGACACGGCCATCCAGGCCCGGCAGAACTATCTCAAGCAGAAGTACAGCGAGGATCAGCGCATGACCCGGCTGTACGACGATGAGCAAAGCCAGCTGCAGCGCATCAGTTCCTGGACGAAGACATATACCTCCACGACGGAGGGCATTGTGAGCTTTTACTCCGACGGATATGAGTACGGGCTGACGGCAAAGAACTATGACCAGTTCACGCCGTCCGAGGTGCGGAGCATGCTCAACGGTACGAAGCCGGCAAGTTCCCTGACCAGCAAAGGCAAGACGACGATTTATCGCATGGTGTCGGACGGATACTGGTACGTGCTGATGATGGTCAGCGATAATTCCTGGAACCCGGTGGAGGGCGCGAGTTATGAACTGAAGCTGGAAAGCTTTCAGGATACGACCGTGCAGGCGAAGGTGATTTCGTTCACCCGGACCGGCGGGGAAATGGTGGTTCGGCTGGCGGTGGAGTCCGAGGTTTCCCCGGTGCTGTACATCCGGACCTGCGCGGGGGAACTGGGGGACAATGTGTCCACCCTGACCGTGCCCGCGCGCGCGATCTACACGCAGGACAATATGCCCGGCGTCGTGGTCGTGGACGGGCAGTACCAGACCTTCATCCCGGTGAACATTCTGGATAAGCGGGACGGGCTGGTGTATATTTCAGCGATTCAGCAGGGCGTGCTGTTTGAGGGACAAACGGTTCGCCTGTTCTAAGGAGGATACGAGGACATGGGATTCAGGGACCTGCAGGAGAAGGTTCGCGGATGGATCGGCAATAATGTGGGCGGGGGGACGCGCCGCGCGGACGGCGGAACCACCTGCTACCGTCCGGTGCAGCGGCGGGACCGGCAGGAAGAGGAACTGGCCCGGCAGAAGGCCGCGGAGTACGCCGCGGATCAGCCGCAGGTGCCGTACGCTCACACCGGGTTCACGGGCATGAATCCGCCGGTGACCCAGATGGCGCCGGCCGCGGGGCAGCAGACCCTGCAGGCGGACCCGTACGGATACGGCGCGGCGCAGGCGGCTCAGCAGGAATACCGGGCGGCCTGGGCGGCACGGCAGGAAAACACGGCCCCGGCGAACAATATTTCCTATATGCCGGGACTTTCGCCGGACGCGGGCAGCACCTTCACCCATGTGGAGCATATCATGGCGGTCACTTCCCTGAAGAGCTGCTATGAGGCGATTGAGTGCATGAAGAACGGGGAGACCCTGATTCTGACGCTGGATGTGCTGGGCAGTGAGGGTGAGAGCATCCGCTGTCAGGATATGCTGGCCGGCGCGGCGTTCACGCTGGGATGCAGTGTAAGAACATTGCAGAGCGTGGGCGTGATCGTGATCGCTCCGGCGGGCGTGAAGATGCTGCCGGAGCAGGAGCGGCGCTCCTACACGGAGCGGGTGCAGCCCGTTCAGATGAACGCGCCTGCGCATGAGGAATATGTGGGTCGGCGCGAGCGGCGCGTGAGCCAGAACCCCGTCGGATGGGGCAATACCGAAGCCACGGGATACAATCCTTACACGGGAACCGCCCCCGCGGCGGCCGGGACGTACGGCGCCTACGGCGGATATTGATCGGAATGATGCCCTGCGGGGCCTGAAAGGAGAAACAGAATATGGAACGGATTACGGTGGATCTGATCAGCAGCAAGGAATTCGCGATTGAGAGCCGGGGATACAACCGGAAGGAAGTGGACGAGTTCCTCGACGAAGTGTGCGACGAGATGGAACGGATGGAAGCGGAAATCAAGGACCTGCGCCAGAAGACCACTGTGGTGCGCGAAACGCCCACGGCGGCCCCGGCGGCTGTGACTGCCACCGCGCAGGACGGGTCGAAGTTCCAGGAGATTCTGGAAATGGCTCAGAAGGTCAAGGACGAAACCATCCAGAAGGCGAAGGAAGACGCTGAAGCGATCCGCGCCAAGGCGGAAGCCGAAGCGACCGAGCGGCTGGACGGGCTGAATGAGGAGCGCGAGGCGCTGACCCGCCAGGTGAGCGAGCTCAAGGCGACCGCGGCGAACTACCGCACGCAGTTTGAGCAGTTGCTGCAGGCCCAGCAGGAAGCGCTGGAAAAGGCGAGCGACCTGTTCTGAAAATCAGGCACGGTCCGGTAAGGGAGATCGGACCGCGCCTTTTGTGCTTTTTGGAGAAAGAGGAGGGAAATGCCATGTTTGGATACCGGCCGGACGGACGGCGGCTGAGAAAGATTGATCCCGTGGTGCAGGTGACGCCGTACCTGATGCCCATGCGGTGCGATGCCCAGGTGTTCCTGGAGCATAAGCTGGATTATGAGATGCTCAGCCGGTATATCGCGAAAAAAGCGGTGGAAGGCGAGAAGGTTACCTTCATGCAGATCGTGATCGCGGCCTATGTCCGCGGGATCAGCCAGCATCCGGAAATCAACCGCTTTATCAAAAACAAGCAGTACTACGCGCGGAACAACTGCTCCGTGGCGTTCACCCTGCTCAAGGACGCGCAGGATCACGACAGCCCGGAGAGCACCGTGCGCATTGAGTTTGACCTGACGGACACGCTCTTTGACGTGCGCGACCGGCAGATCGCGGCGATCGAGGCGAACCGCGGCGAGCCGGACAATGAGGAGTTCATTGACAAGCTGGCTGCCGGGGTCATGAAGGTGCCGGGGCTGGCGAATGTGATTGTGGGACTCGTGCGCCTGCTGGACCGCTACGGTCTGTGCCCGGGCGCGCTGATCCGTGAGCTACCCTTCTACAGCGGCATGTTCATCACCAACAACGCGTCCATCGGGCTGCATCATGTGTGGCACCATATTTACAATTTCGGCACGGTGAGCGCGTTCTTCGGCATGGGCAGCGTGTTGAAGGAAGCGACGGTGGATGCCGAGGGCAAGACGCGGATGAAGCGCTGGCTGCCCATCGGCGTGACGATTGATGAGCGGGTGACCTCCGGCGCGCATTACGCGGCGTTCTTCGCGGATGTGGTGCGGTGCCTGAATCACCCGGAACTGCTCGAGACGCCGCCGGAAAGTGTCCGGTTTGACGAGGGCGTTGAGTATCACGTACCGAAGATTCAAAAGACCGAAGCGTAAATCATGCCCGGGGTGGACGACCCCGGGTTTTTGGTTTATAATATCCCCGTTCAAACAAAATTTCCGAACAGGATGATAAAGGAGATATTACCTTGGCAGATATGGATCAGAACCTCAAAAATGATAACGAACAGAGCGTGAGCACGGAAGAGACGCCCCGCCGCCGCAGGCGTGCGGACCGGTATAAAAACGAGCCGGAAACCTCTTCTCAGCAGGATGCGGCCTCCGTGGAAACGCAGAGCGCGACCGCGCGTGAGGTGGCGAACCGCTTCCGCATGGAAAGCGCTATGGAGGACGCGACCAAACGCGTGCCCGCGCAGAGCGACAGCGCGCCCGCGCGCGTCTTTAACCCGAATGCGGAGAGCGGCATGCCGCCCCGCGGCCGCATGACATCCGCCCGGCGTCCCTCCGGGGAGCAAAGCGGGGATGCAGGCGAACAGACCGGGGACAGCCGCGTGCGCGTCGGATACGCGTCGGGCCGCATGGGGATGGGCACGCCCAACTGGGCGAGCCGTGAGGCGGAAAACACCGATGAGCGGTATAACGGGAAACCGGTGGTCAATAAGCGTCCCGAGGATCAGGGGAACGGGCACCGGGGGCTGAAAATCGCGGTGGCCGCGCTGATCGTGATTGGCGTGCTGATCGCCGCCGCGATGCTGATTCCGGGCGTGCGGCAGACCGTGCTCGGCAGGAACGAGGTCGCGGGGACGGAAGTGCTGGTCTATGAGGCCGAAGGCACGGAGGGCACGGCCCCCGCGCAGGTGACCTTTACCATCGCGACGCAGTCCGGCGTGACGGATGTGCGCATGGTGGATGAAAACGGCGAAGCGATTGAAGTCACGCAGACCGTGAGCGCCGGGGATGAGGCGGTGCAGTGGGATCTGCTCTGGCAGCTGACGGACGCGTGGAACGGCACCGTAAGATTGCAGACGCTGTCCGGGGATGGCTGGCGGGACACCGATTATGAAACCGCCATCGCGATTGAGGCACAGCCGGAACCCACCGCGACGCCGGAGGTGACGGCGCTGCCTGTGGTGTTCGCGACGGACGAGCCGACCGCGGAACCGGAAATCACCGAAGCGCCGACGGAAGCGCCGGCAGAAGATGAGACCACGGAAGCCGAAGAGACCGCGGAAACGGAAGAGACCGGTGACGCGGAGGGCGCGGAGGAAGACCCTGACGCCATTCCGGACGAGGATCCGGACGCGATTCCGGATGACGCCGCGGAAGATGAGACTGCGGGCGAAGAGGCCTCGGACGAAACCGCTTCGGAGGCATCCGGGGAGGAAGGCGAAGAGGCGGCCGCGGTGATTGATCCGACGGCGGCTGAAGAGACCGCGGCGGAAGCCGCGGAAACCGAAAGCGTGACCGCGGAGGCGACGGAAGCGCCCGCGGAGGAAGCGGAAGAAGAAAAGGTTCTTTTCACCGTGGAAGCTGCGGAGAGCGCGGATCCTTCCCTGATCACGAGCAGCACGATTTATAACGGCACCAAGAAGGTGACCGAGTTTGCCCGCTCCAGCAAGGAGCAGGTGCATATGCCGACGCTGGGCGAATACACCCGCAAGCCGGTGGGTATCTTTACCTTCCGGACGGACGCGTTCCGCCAGAACGCGGCGATCGGCACCGTGGGCGGGCTCAGCAGCCTGTCCGTCGAGTGGACCGCCGAGGCCGGGAGCGTCAAGGGCGCGAACCAGACCTATTACGGCATCGGATATATCGGCCAGCCGGCGATTGTCAAGTGGAGCCAGCAGGTGCGCGAAGCCAGCGACATGTATGACGCGAAGAAGGAAAAGTCCGGCCTGAAGGAAGTCATTGTGGCCGGGCTGGACGGAAATATCTATTTCCTGGATCTCGCGGACGGTACGCCGACCCGGAATCAGATCAAGGTGGGCTATCCCATGAAGGGCTCGCCCAGCCTGCATCCGAGCGGCGCGCCGTACATGAACGTCGGTCAGTATGCCCGGAAGATGGCCAAGGGCACGGGTACGATCGGCCTGCGGCAGTACAACCTGTATAATTCCAAGGAACTGAGCCTGATTGACGGCCTGGACGCGAAGAACAACCGCGTGGCGAACAAGATCGGTTCCTTCGAGACATCCTCGCTGATCGACCGGACCAGCAATACCATGATCACCGCGGGCACGAACGGCCTGCTGTACGTGGTCAGCCTGAACATGGAATTCGACTACAATGCCGGCACCTACACCCAGAGCCCGACATTCACCCTGCTCAAGGCCAAAGCCAAGGGCGAGGGAGAGAGCGATCAGGCGGTGGAAGCGTCCGTGGCGATGTATGACAAGTATGTGTTCTATGCCGATATGGGCGGCATTCTCCGCTGTGTGGATACGAACACGATGACGACCTCCTGGGCGGTGAAACTGGAGGACGCGGTGGAAAGCACGCCCGCGCTGGACTGGCACGGGGAGGACGGGCTGGACCTGTATGCCGCGACCATCCTGAGCAACCGGAAGAAGGGCGACGCGCAGGTGTACTGTGTGGACGCGCTGAGCGGGGAAATCCGCTGGACCGCGAACTTCGGCGTGAAGAAGGACACGAAGAACAAGAGCGTATCCGGCTTCCGCGCTTCCCCCGTGGTCGGGCAGAACGCGCTGAGCGATTATGTGTACTATACCGTGAACAACCTGAATGATGACGGACGGGAACAGCTGGGCCTCGGCGAGGATGTGACCGCCGCGGTGATCGCCATGCGCAAGGAGGACGGGGCCGTGGTCTGGAGCAAGGCGCTGAGCGGGCGCGGATATTCCAGTCCGGTGGCCGTGTATGACGAGAACGGGAACGGCAGCATCATCCAGTGTGCCGGGGACGGCACGATTGTGATGCTCGACGGACTGACCGGAAACCAGCAGGCGTATCTGGAGGTGGACGGTGCCATCGAGGGCAGCCCCGCGGTGTACAACAGCATGCTCGTGGTCGGTACGACTGAGAAGGGCAGCAACTATATCTACGGCATTAAGATTCAGTAAAGCGCCGGGAAGGAGGACATCATGGGCCGGTATCTGATTGCCCTGGATCAGGGCACGACCAGCTCCCGCGCCATCGTGTTTACCGCCGATGGCATGATCGTGGCGTCCCACGCGGAGGAATTTCCGCAGCATTATCCCCAGCCCGGATGGGTGGAGCATGACCCGGAGGATATCCTCGAAACGCAGGTCAACGCCCTGAAGGAGGCCGTGCGCCTGAGCGGGGTGGACGCCGGGGAGATTGCCGCCATCGGCATCACGAATCAGCGCGAGACGACCTTCCTGTGGGACCGGAAAACCGGTCAGTGCGTCGGCAACGCGATTGTGTGGCAGTGCCGGCGGACGAGCCGCATTGTGGAGCAGCTGATCGCGGACGGGCACGGCGACATGATCCGGGAGAAGACCGGACTCGTGCCGGACGCGTATTTCAGCGGCACGAAGCTGAAGTGGATGCTTGATGAATACGGCGTGCGTGACAGGGCGGAGAAGGGCGAACTGTGCTTCGGCACGGTGGACAGCTTTCTGTGCTGGCATCTGCTGACCGGGCGCCCGCATGTGACGGACGCGACCAACGCCGGGCGCACGATGCTTTTCAATCTGCACACGCAGGACTGGGACGATGATCTGCTGAAACTTCTGGACATTCCGCGCGCGTGCCTGCCGGAGGTTGTGGATTCCTCCGGGTTGATCGGATATCTGGATCCGGCGATTCTGGGCCGGCCGATTCCGGTGACGGGCATGGCGGGCGACCAGCATGCGAGCCTGTTCGGCCAGGCGTGCTGGAAGGCCGGGGATATCAAGAATACCTACGGCACCGGGTGCTTCATGCTGATGAACACAGGGGATACGCCGGTGAAAAGTCAGAATGGTCTGCTGACGACCATGGCGTGGCGCATCGGCGGGAAGCCGACCTACGCGCTGGAGGGCAGCGTGTTTATGGGCGGGGCGACGATTCAGTGGCTCCGGGATGAAATGAAGCTGATCACCCGCGCAAGCGAGAGTGAGGGCATTGCCCAGAGTGTGGAGAATACCGGCGGGGTGTATCTTGTGCCGGCGTTTACCGGGCTGGGCGCGCCGTGGTGGGATATGTACAGCCGCGGCACTTTGGTGGGCATGACCCGGGGCACGGGACGGGCGCAGATTGTCCGTGCCGCGCTCGAGGCGATTGCCTATCAGAGCGAGGATTTGATGCGCGCGATGATTCAGGATATCGGGCGGAAGCCGGAAAGACTGCAGGTGGACGGCGGCGCGAGCGCCAATGCTTTCCTGATGCAGTTCCAGGCGGACATCAGCGATGTGGAAGTCGTGCGCCCGCGCGTGCTGGAGACCACGGCCATGGGCGCGGCCCTGTTGGCCGGGCTCGGGTGCGGGCTGTACAGGAACACCGAAGAGATGGCCGCCATCTGGCAGCCGGATCTGACCTTTACGCCGGATCTGGACGCGGAGACGCGGGAAAAGAGTCTGCGCGGATGGCACAGGGCGGTAGAACGCGCGAAGGACTGGGCGGAACATTAAAAAATCTTGCGCCGCGCGCAAAAGATGAATATAATACCGTCAAAGATGTGCGGAATTGAACTAAGGAGCGTGAGTAAGATGCGGGAATCCGGAGAGATGTATCTGGAAACCATACTGGTTCTGAAACAGAAGAAAGAGATCGTGCGCGCCATTGATGTGGCGGAGGAAATGGAGCTCAGCCGGCCGTCCGTCAGCCGCGGGCTGGGCAAGCTGCGTGAGGCGGAATGCCTGACGGTGGCGCCGAACGGAAATCTGGAATTCACCGATAAGGGCCGCGCGATTGCCGAGAAGATTTATGAGCGGCACCGTGTGCTGAGCTTCCTGCTGACGAAGATCGGCGTGGATGAAAAGGTCGCCGCGGACGACGCGTGCCGGATTGAACACGTCATCAGCGATGAGACCTTCGCGGCGCTGAAAGCCTGCGCGAAAGAGATGAAATAAAGTTCCGGCCGCCGCTCCCCGATGAACGGCGGCTGAATTTTTTGTGAACGATGACCCGAAAACATTGTGTTTTGGGTGAAAAATCGTATAATAAAGCGGTCAACCCTTGGAAACGGAGGAAGGAGAGCTTTCATGCTGGAAAACGACAATAACAATCAATACAATCCGCTGAAAAACCGGCCGTTCATGTACTATGTGCTGATCGCCGTGACACTGCTGCTTTTGTTCAACACCTTTGTGTTCCCCCTGATGGTGGCGAACCAGGTGCGCGTGGTGGGGTACAGCGATTTTCTGCAGATGGTCGAGGACGGGAAGGTGACCGAGGTCTCCCTTGAGCAGGAGGAGGATCAGATCGTCTTTGCCGTGCAGTCGGATGACGGATATGAACTGTACAAGACCGCGGTGTTCCCGGATGATGACCTGATTGATCGCCTGAAAAGCGCGGGGGTCAAGTTCAGCGCGGAGATTCCGACGAAGAACAACACCCTGCTGAGCTTCATCATCAGTTGGGTGCTGCCGATCATTATGTTCTGGGCGTTCGGACGGCTTCTGAGCCGCCAGCTCGGAAAGCGCATGGGTGACATGGGCAACGCCATGAGCTTTGGCAAGGCGAACGCGAAAATTGTAGCGCAGAAATCCACCGGCGTGACATTTGACGATGTGGCCGGCGAGGAGGAAGCTAAGGAAGCACTGAAGGAAATCGTGGATTTCCTGGAGCAGCCGGAGAAATATGCCGGCATCGGCGCGAAACTGCCCAAGGGCGCGCTGCTGGTCGGCCCTCCCGGAACCGGTAAAACCCTGCTGGCCAAGGCGGTCGCGGGCGAGGCGAAGGTGCCGTTCTTCTCCATCTCCGGTTCGGAGTTTGTGGAGATGTTCGTCGGCATGGGCGCGGCGAAGGTGCGCGACCTGTTCAAGCAGGCAAACGAGAAAGCGCCGTGCATCGTGTTCATTGATGAAATCGACACCATCGGCAAGAAGCGTGACGGCGCCGGGGCGATCGGCGGCAATGACGAGCGGGAGCAGACCCTGAATCAGTTGCTGACCGAGATGGACGGCTTTGACGGCAAGAAGGGCGTCGTGATTCTGGCGGCGACGAACCGGCCGGAATCCCTGGATCCGGCGCTGCTGCGCCCGGGCCGGTTTGACCGGCGGATTCCCGTGGAATTGCCGGACCTGCAGGGCCGTGAAGCGATCTTGAAGGTGCACGCGCGGCAGATCAAAAGCTCCGGAGATATCGATCTCAAGGAAATCGCGCGGGCGACGTCCGGCGCGAGCGGCGCGGAGCTGGCGAATATCATCAATGAGGCGGCCCTGCGCGCGGTGCGGCTGGGCCGCAAGGAAGTGACGCAGGAAGACCTGATGGAAAGCGTGGAGACCGTGATTGCCGGCTATCAGCGGAAGAACGCGGTGCTCAGCGAGCAGGAAAAGAAGATCGTGTCCTACCACGAAATCGGGCACGCGCTGGTCGCGGCGATGCAGAGTCATTCCGCGCCGGTGACGAAGATCACGATCATCCCGCGCACCTCCGGCGCGCTCGGATACACTATGCAGGTGGATGAGGACGAGCACTACCTGATGAGCCGCGAGGAACTGCTGAACAAGATTGTGACGCTGACCGGCGGACAGGCCGCGGAGCAGCTGATCTTCCATTCCATCACGACCGGCGCGTCCAACGATATCGAAAAGGCGACGAAGCTGGCGCGGGGCATGATCACCCGCTACGGCATGGGAGACTTCGGCATGGTCGCGATGGAAACCGTGACGAACCAGTATCTGGGCGGGGACATGTCCCTCCAGTGCTCGTCCGCGTACTCCGAGAAGATTGACGATCAGGTGGTCGCGCTGGTGAAACAGGCTCGCGCGAAGGCGGACGCGATTCTGCGGGAGAATGAGGGTAAGCTGCACGAGCTGGCGGCGTACCTGATGAAGAAGGAAACCATTACCGGCGAGGAGTTCATGCAGATTCTGAACGCGGCACCGGAAAATCCGGAAACGCCGGAAGAAGAACCGAAGACCTTGGAGAATGACGAAACGCAGGCGTAAGATTCCGAAAGAAAATCGGCAACCCATTTTGGGATTGCCGATTTTTTTATGCTTACTTTTGCGGGCAGGTCTCCGCGAGCAGTTCCTTCATTTTGGCGCAGGCCCGGGCGCGGTGGCTGACGGCGTTTTTTTCCTCCTCGGTCAGCTGTGCAAAGGTTTTGCCGAGATCCTCGTAGTAAAAGAGCGGGTCGTACCCGAAGCCGCCGGTTCCCCGCCGTTCCGTGAGAATGACACCGGGGCATTTGCCTTCGGCGATGAGCGGGTCCCTGCCGGGTACGACCAGCGCGATCGCGGAGACAAAGGCCGCGGCGCGGTTTTCCTGCCCGTCCATTTTGGAGAGCAGGAGGTCGTTGTTCGCGTTGTCGTCCCCGTGGACGCCAGCGTACCGGGCGGAGTAGACACCGGGCTCGCCGCCCAAAGCGTCCACCATGAGGCCACTGTCGTCCGCGATGGCGGGGAGACCGGTGGCCTCCGAGACCGCGCGGGCCTTGATCAGCGCGTTGCCGGCAAAGGTGTCCGCGTCCTCGGTGATGTCGTCCGTAAAGCCGGCGGCGGACATCGGCAGAATCGTGTAATACTCCCGGAAGATTTCCTGCAGTTCGCGCAGCTTGTGCGCGTTGCCCGTGGCGGCCAGAAGCACCGGCTTCGCGCAGAGATGGCGGGCGCGGTCCCCGAGGGCTTCGCGCTGCGCGTCCATGAGCTGGCGGATGCCGTCCTCCGCTTCGGCGAGCAGGGCGTCCAGTTCCGTCCGGCTGAAGGCGCGGCCTTCGCCGGTGCCCTGCAGCTCAATCATGTCGTGATGCTCGTTCATGACAAAGTTCATATCCACCTGCGCGTGGCTGTCCTCTTGATAGCACAGGTCCAGACAGGGCGTGTCCGAGACGATGCCCGCGCTGATCGCGGCCACCTGATGCCGGATGGGGGAGGCAATCAGCTTGCCTTCGGCGATCAGCTTGTCCACCGCCAGAGTCAGGGCGACCATGGCGCCGGTGATCGAGGCCGTGCGCGTGCCGCCGTCGGCTTCCAGCACATCACAGTCCAGCGTGATTGTGCGCTCGCCGAGGGCGGTCAGGTCCACCGCCTGACGCAGGGAGCGCCCGATGAGGCGCTGAATTTCCACGCCGCGGCCGTCCTTGTGGATGCCGTCCCGCTTTTTCCGCTGCGCGGTGGAAGCGGGGAGCATCGCGTACTCCGCGGTGACCCAGCCCTGCCCCTTACCGCGCAGGAAGGGCGGGACGCCCTCCTCCACACTGGCGGTGCAGATGACCCGCGTATTGCCCGTGGCGATCAGGCAACTGCCCGCCGCGGAGCGTACAAAATCCGTTTCAATGGTGACCGGGCGCTTTTCTTCCGGCCGCCGTCCGTCCAATCGTTCCATTTTCCAATCCCTCCTGTCGGGATTCATTATAAGCCGGTTCCGCGGGAAAGATCAAGGTGATTTTTGGCTGTACAAGCGCTGAAAAATATGGTTAAATAAGAGCAGAAAACAGCAAAGGAGCTGAGTGAAACATGAAAATGACCTTCCGCTGGTACGGCAAGGACAACGACCCGATTCCGCTTCAGTATGTGAAGCAGATTCCGGGCATGACGGGCCTGATGGGTCTGCTGGATAAGCCCGCGGGCGTGGACTGGCCTGAGGACGAGTTTGTCGCGCTCAAGCAGTATGTGAATGATCACGGGCTGGAGATTGAGGTCATCGAAAGCGTCAACGTCCATGAGGACATCAAGACGGGCGTCAGCACGCGGGATGAGTACATCGCCAATTACATCAGCACCATCCGGATGCTCGCGAAGCACGGCGTGAAGGTGATTGTGTACAATTTTATGCCGGTGTTTGACTGGCTGCGGACCGACCTCGCGCGGGTGATTCCGGAGGACGGGAGCAACAGCCTGTATTTCGATGAGAAGGATCTGGGCGAAATGGGCCCGCTGGAAATTGTGCGGAAGACCGCGGAGGACAGCCATGGCTTCACCCTGCCCGGGTGGGAGCCGGAGCGCCTGGCCCTGTTGGAAAAGACGCTGAAGCAGTATGAGAACATCGGGCCGGACGACCTGAGAAAGAATTTCAAGTATTTCCTGGACGCGGTGATCCCGGTGTGTGAAGAAGTCGGCGTGCGCATGGCGTGCCATCCGGATGACCCGGCCTGGCCGATTTTCGGGCTGCCCCGGATTACCCACAGCCAGGAAGATTTTGACAAGATGGTGCGGCTGCATGACAGCCCCGCGAACACGCTGTGCCTGTGCACGGGGTCGCTGGGGAGCAATCCCGACAACGATATTCCCGCGATCATCCGGCACTTCGGAGAGATGGACCGCATCGGCGCGATGCATGTGCGCAACGTGAAGTATCTCGGATATCATCACTTCCGCGAGGCGGCGCACCTGTCTTCCACCGGTGATCTGGATATGTACGCAATCATGCGCGCGATTTATGACACCTGCCCGGATACCTACATCCGTCCGGACCACGGCCGGATGATCTGGGACGAAAAGGGTCGGCCGGGCTACGGCCTGTATGACCGGGCGCTGGGCGCCGCGTATCTGAATGGCCTGTGGGAAGCGATTGACAGGGAGGAGAAAGCCGAATGCTGAAGCTGAATGAAGAGGAAATCAAGAACGCCGCGGAGTGGACCGAAAAAGGGTACACCTTGCCCGCCTTTGACCGGGAGAAGATGATTGTCCGCACGGCGGAGAGTCCGCGCTGGGTGCATTTCGGCGCCGGAAACATTTTCCGCGCGTTCCAGTGCGCCGCGGCGCAGAAACTGCTGGAGACCGGGGAAATGGACACCGGTATCATCGCGGTGGAAGGCTATGACTATGAAATTATCGAGAAGGGGTATTGGCCCTGCGATAATTATACCCTGCTGGTGACATTGAAGGCGGACGGGTCGGTCGGGAAGACCGTGATCGGGAGTATTGCCGAAAGTCGGATTCTCGACAGCGATAATGAGAAAGAGTATAGCCGCCTGAAGGAAATTTTCGCGAACCCCTCCCTGCAGATGGTCAGCTTCACGATCACCGAAAAGGGATACGCCGTGACCCCCGCGGTCGAGGCGGACTTTGCGAACGGGCCGGAGCATCCGCAAAGCTATATCGGCAAGGTCGCGAGCCTGCTGTACGCGCGGTATCGGGCGGGAAGCCTGCCCGTGGCGATGGTCAGCATGGACAACTGCTCCCATAACGGGGACAAGCTGCGCGCGGCGATCATGGCATTCGCCGACGGCTGGCAGGACGCCGGCTTCAAGGCGTATGTGACCGGCGGCAAGGTGTCCTTCCCGTGGACGATGATCGACAAGATTACGCCCCGCCCGGACGCGACCGTGGAGGAAATGCTCCGGAAGGACGGGCTGGACGGGCTGGATCCCGTGATCACGAGCAAGCATACCTATATCGCGCCCTTCGTCAACGCGGAGGAAAGCGAGTATCTGGTCGTCGAGGATGATTTCCCGAACGGGCGGCCGGCGCTGGAAGGCGCGGGCATCATCCTGACCGACCGGGAGACGGTGAACAAGGTGGAGCGCATGAAGGTGTGCACCTGCCTGAATCCCCTGCATACCGCATTGGCGGTGACGGGCTGCCTGCTCGGGTATACCCGGATTTCCGCCGAGATGAAGGATGAGGATCTGGTGAAGCTGGTCCGGACCATCGGGTACACCGAGGGGCTGCCGGTGGTGACCGATCCGGGCGTCATCAACCCGAAGGAGTTCATTGATACCGTGGTGAATGTGCGCCTGCCCAATCCCTTCATGCCGGACACGCCCCAGCGCATTGCCTGCGACACAAGCCAGAAGATTCCGATCCGCTTCGGCGAGACGATCAAAGCCTACATGGCGGACCCGGCGCTGGACGCGTCTTCCCTGATGGCGATTCCGCTGGCGATCGCGGCGTGGCTGCGGTATTTGCTCGGCGTGGATGACGACGGCAAGGCGATGGAAGTGAGCCCGGATCCGATGCTGACGGACATGCAAAGCGCGCTTTCCGGCGTGACTTTGGGCGACCCGGACAGCGAAAGCGGCAAGCTGGACACGATTCTGACGCGCGCGGATCTCTTCGGCGTGAGTTTGAAGGACGCGGGCCTTGCGGACAAGGTGGAAGGCTTCTTCCGTGAAATGCTCGCCGGCCCCGGCGCCGTGCGCGCGGCGCTGAAAGCGCATCTGAACTGATTTCATCGGGAAAACCCGGAACTCAAGCGGAACTTGAAAAAAGTTTTTCAATTTCAACTTGAGTTTGCTGGCGGGCTTTCCCGTTTTTTTGTATACTGAGGGCGTCAAAGGAGATGAGGACCATGGGCTTTGGAGAAAATGTGGCGAAAGCGCGGAAGGCGAAGGGACTGACGCAGGACGCGCTGGCGGAAAAACTGGGCGTGACCTTTCAGGCGGTGAGTACCTGGGAGCGGGGAGAGAATTTCCCGGACAGCGAGCATTTGCTCGCGCTTGCGGAGGCGCTGGACGCGAGCGTGGACGGATTGCTCCGGGAGGAGGAACCGGGATGGACGCGGCAAAACCGGCTCTTTGACGAGGAGCGGATGTACACCTTCCTCAAGACCGGCGCCGCGGCGCTGGGGCTGAATCAGACCCTGCGGTCGATGGAACTGGCGCGGGAGAAGCATGCGGGGCAGTATCGAAAGTGCCTGGACGGGGAGGAAATTCCGTACATCATTCATCCGCTGACGCTGGCGTGCAACGCGTGGGCGATGAACCTGCGGGACGACGATGTGCTGAGCGCCCTGCTTCTGCACGATGTGGTGGAGGATACCGGGACGAAGCCGGAGGATCTGCCGGTGAACGACCGGGTGCGTGAGGTGGTGTGCCTTGTGTCGTACAACACCTACGGGCCGGAGGACATTAAGGAGCAGATCAAGGACGAGTATTACCGGAACATTGCCGGGAATCCGCTGGCATGCCTCGTGAAATGCGTTGACCGGTGCAACAATCTGTCCTGCATGAGCAGCGGGTTTTCCCGGGGGAAGCTCGCGGAGTACGTCCTGTCCACGGAGAAATACGTGCTGCCGCTCCTGGATGTGATCAAGAAGACGCCGGAATACAACAACGCCGCGTGGCTCCTGCGGTATCAGATGACAGCCATTCTGGAAGCTTACAAACGGTTGCTGTAAGGCTCCTTTCAAAAAGCCCGCCCCTGATCGCAAAGCAGGGGCGGGCCGATTTGATTCCGGGATGTTATTCGCCGCGGCGGTCGCGGGTCATCAGGGCGGTGACGGCGTCCGCGGGGGACTGACCGTGGTGCAGGACCTCCTCCACGGCACGGGCGATGGGCATTTCTACGCCATATTTGTCCGAGAGGGTCAGCGCGCCGGGCAGGGCATTGACACCTTCCACGACCATGCCGACCCGCGTCATCGCGTCCGCCGGGGCGACCCCCTGACCGATGAGAAAGCCGAAGGTGTGGTTCCGGCTGTGGCGGCTGGTCGCGGTGACGATCAGGTCGCCCATGCCGGCGAGCCCGGCGAAGGTTTCCTGACGGCAGCCGAGGCAGGCGCCGAGGCGCTCCATTTCCGCGAGCCCGCGGGTGATCAGCGCGGCGCGGGTGTTGTCGCCGAAGCCGAGACCGTCCGAAATGCCGGCGGCAAGGGCGATGATGTTCTTCAGCGCGCCGCAGAGCTCCACGCCTTTGATGTCCGTGTTTGTGTACACCCGGAAGGCCGGGGTCATGAAGACGGACTGGACAAACGCGGCGGCGCGCTCATCCGCGCAGGCCGCGACGATCGTGGAGGGCAGGTCGCGCGCGACTTCCTCGGCGTGGGTCGGGCCGGAGAGCGCGACCACCGGGATGCCCGGGATCTCGGAGGAAATGACCTCGGAGAGGGTCAGCAGGGTGCCGGCCTCGAGCCCCTTGGCGACATCGGTGATGACCGTGCCGGGGGCAATATACGGCGCGGCGGCCTTCGCCGTGGACCGGACATAGGGGGAAGGCACCGCAAAGACGATCAGATCCCGCCCCGCGCAGGCTGATTGAATATTCGGTGTAAAGGTAATTTCCGCGGGGATTTCCATGTCCGGAAGGTTCTTTTGCCGCCGGGTTTCGGAAAGTTCCATGAGCTCCGAAGGGATGGCGGACCAGCAAATGACATCGTGACCGGAAAGGGAAAGCAGGCGCGAGAGGGCCATGCCCCAGGTGCCCGTGCCCAGCATGCCGACAGAAGCCATGATGATTCACTCCTTTGACGCGAAAGATCTCAGAAACAGTATACCATCTTGCGCGGAATGTGGCAAAAAATTCCGGCAAGCGGGCACGGATTTTCATTGACAACAGGGGCAGAATTGGGTAGACTGAAAGGTGCGCGGGCGGTGCCCGTGAAATAGATCGAAAGGAATGAAGACCCATGATGAAACTGGTTCTGGTCCGCCACGGCGAAAGCGAATGGAACAAGCTGAATCTCTTTACCGGCTGGACCGATGTGGATTTGAGCGAGAAGGGACACGAGGAAGCCAAGGCGGCGGGCCGGCTACTGAAGGCGGAGGGATATGATTTCGATGTGTGCTACACGTCTTATCTGAAGCGCGCGATTCATACCCTGAACCATATTCTGGACGAGATGGACCGGAACTGGCTGCCGGTGGTCAAGAGCTGGAAGCTGAACGAGCGTCACTACGGCGCCCTGCAGGGACTGAACAAGAGCGAGACGGCCGAGAAGTACGGCGAGGAGCAGGTCAAGGTCTGGCGCCGTTCCTTCGACGTGAAGCCGCCGGCCCTGGAAGAGACCGACGAGCGCTCCGCCCTGAAGCAGGCGATGTACCGCAATGTGGACAAGGCGGATCTGCCGGCCTGCGAGAGCCTGGAGACGACCATTGAGCGCGCCGTGCCTTACTTCAACGAAGTGATCAAGGAAGACATGAAGGCCGGCAAGCGGGTCATTATCGCCGCCCACGGCAACAGCCTGCGCGCGCTGGTGAAGTATTTCGACAACCTGAGCGATGACGAGATCATCGGTGTCAACATCCCGACCGGCACGCCGCTGGTGTACGAGTTTGACGATGATTTCAATGTGATCAAGCACTACTATCTCGGCGACCAGGAAGCCCTGAAAGCCAAGATGGAAGCCGTCGCGAATCAGGGAAAGAAAAAGTAATTTTCAGGTCAAAAATGCCCGTGCCGTTTCCGGCACGGGTTTTTGATTGCGTTCAGGTTTATTCTTCGGGGTTTTCTTCGTTTTTTTCTTTCGGGGCGCGGAGGACTTTCCAGGCCGCCGCGGCGTACACGATCATCGCGAGGATTGACAGGAAGACCGTGAGGCAGAGGAGCCAGAGGTCGAGGGGATAGCCCCATGCGGCGAGCTCCGCGTGGAAGAAACTGAGGATCAGGGAAATGATGAAGCAGACCTGCGCGGTCTTGCCGAAATAGTTCGCGTACACGACGACGCCATGCCCGAGCATGACCACGCCGCCGATCATCATCAGGATTTCCTTGGCGAGGACGATGAAGATCGCCACCCACGGGAAAACGCCGGCGATGCCCTGACAGAAGAGGGCCGTGAGCACCATCAGCTTGTCGGCCAGCGGGTCAAAGAGTTTACCGAAGTCGGTGATCAGGTTATGCTTCCGGGCGATAAAGCCGTCCAGAAAGTCCGTGAAACTGGCGACACAGAACACGGCCAGGGCGTATTTCGGGTGCCCGGCAAAGAAAAATGCCACGAAGACCGGAATCAGCGCCATCCGGATCATGGTCAGGACATTCGGGACATTCCAGACGTCCTTGAACAGGGATCGAATTTTCTCTTTCAAAACGGAATCCGCCTTTCTCATGAAAAACCGCGGTGGGGGAACCCCATCGCGGATAATTTCGATATACGGAGGTGAATTTCCTGCCTTACCGGTTCCGAATCCGGAATTGACCGGGGGTGGTATTCATGATCCGCTTGAAATTCTTGATCATGTGGCTGGTGTCGGCATAGCCGGTCAGCCGGCTGATCTGGTGCAGATCCATATCGGTGAAGCGGAGATACTGCTCCACCCGCGTGACGCGGATGCGCTCAATGTATTCCTTGCAGCTGATGTCGTAAATTTCGCGGAACTTTTTCGCGAACCACGGATAGCTCAGCCCGCAGTAGGCGGCCAAGTCTTCCACGCGGGGGGAATCCTGCAGGTGGTCCTGAATATACCCGGGCAGGGTCAGAATCACGTCCGGCTCGATAATGTGCTTGGAGAGCCTGAACCCGTGGTCAGACCAGAAGCGCAGGCCCTGTGTATAGATAATGGTCAGAATGCCGGCGATGATCGAGTCGTAACCGTATTCCCTGGCTTCGAATTCCTCCACGCATCTGCGGCAGAGGTGATGAAACCCGTACTTCCGGCTGTCTTCCGCGGACGCGATCATGGGCAGATGCTTGCGGGCCGCGTCGTGGAAAATGCGGCGGAAGCCCGTCATGTAGACGGAGGGGTCGGTCATCCGGTCCGGGTCGGAACGGATGACATCCATGCTGGAAGCCTCCGTCACCGTGACGGAATGCGGAACACCGGGGCAGATAATAATCGTCTCTCCGGCGGAAATCGTATGGGTTTCGCGGTTGTAAGTCACATTGACCGAACCCGTGCGGATGTGCATGATTTCGACATAATAGTGAACACGCTCATCCTCGGGGTAGGAGTTTTTTTCTGTATCCAGGGCGAAACAATCGAAAGGGTAAAACAGGGGTTGACACAATTCCTTGGAGTTAAACATGGACGCCTCCATTTCAGTGTCTGCTTTGCTCAATACACTGGGGACAGTATACAACTTTTTTATAAAAAATTCAACAATATTTTTGTACAATCTGGGAAATTAAACCCAAAAAAGAAAAAAACGACCCGATCCGGTGAAAACAAAGGGATTTCCCGGACCGGGCAAAGTAAACGTTTACAGAATGAGCATCGCGTCCCCGAAGGAGAAGAAGCGGTATTGATCCTCCACCGCGTGGCGGTAGATGGCCAGCGCGTCCTCGCGGCCGAGGAACGCGGACACGAGCATCAGCAGGGTGCTCTGGGGCAGGTGGAAATTCGTGATCAGTGCGTCCACCGCCTTGATTTTCACGCCGGGATAGATAAAAATGGATGTTTCGCGCGCGCCGGGACGGATGGTGCCGTCATCGTCCGTCATGGTTTCCAGCGTGCGGACGGAGGTCGTGCCGACGCAGACGATGCGTCCGCCGGCTTTGCGGATGCCGTTCAGGGTGGATGCGGCCTCCGGGGTCACTCGGCAGAACTCCGAGTGCATGGTGTGGGTTTCGACATCCTCCACCTTCACGGGGCGGAAAGTGCCCAGGCCCACATGCAGGAGCACCGGGACGATGGTGACGCCCTTGGCCCGGACCTTTTCCAGCAGTTCCGGCGTGAAATGCAGCCCGGCCGTCGGCGCGGCGGCGGAGCCTTCTTCCCGGGCGTAGACGGTCTGGTAGCGCTCCGGATTTTCCAGCTTTTCGTGAATATAGGGCGGGAGGGGCATTTCCCCCAGCTTGTCCAGCAGCTCCTCAAAGACACCCTCGTAGTGGAAGCGGACATGACGCCCGCCGATTTCTTCCACATTGTCCAGAATTTCGCAGCGAAGCAGCCCGTCCCCGAAAACGCAGAAGGTGCCCGGCTTCAGCCGCCGGCCGGGACGCACCAGCGCCTCCCAGTCGGTCGCGTTTTCCCGGCGGAGCAGAAGCACTTCGACCGGGACGCCGGTATCTTCTTTCACGCCGAGCAGTCTCGCGGGAATGACCCGCGTGTCATTGATGACCAGCGCGTCGCCGGGGTTCAGGTAATCGACGATGTCATAGAAATGCCGGTCTTCCATGGTCCGGGTATCCCGGTGGCAGACCAGCAGGCGGGAATGGTCCCGCGGCTCCATGGGGGTCTGGGCAATGAGGGATTCCGGCAGGTAGTAATCAAAATCAGACGTTTTCATGTGGTTTTATTAAATCTCCATCTTGATCTGGGCGTCCGCCGCAGCGGCGGGCATCTGTTTTTTCATGTGCGCCCAAGCCGCGGGGGTGCAGACCCGGCCGCGCGGGGTGCGCTGGATGAAGCCCAGCTGCATCAGGTACGGCTCGTACACATCCTCGATGGTCACGGCGTCCTCGCCGGTGGTGGCGGCGAGCGTATCCAGCCCGACCGGACCGCCGGCAAACTTGTCCATCATGCAGTTCAGCATGGACCGATCCACCTTGTCCAGCCCGAGCTCATCGACATCGAGCATGGCGAGGGCTTCCCGGGCAATGTCGAGGGTGATGCGGCCGCCGCCGCGGACCTGCGCGTAATCCCGTACGCGCTTGAGCATGCGGTTCGCGATGCGGGGCGTGCCCCGGCTGCGCCGGGCAATTTCCAGCAATCCGTCCGCGTCCGCCTCCACGCCGAGGATGTCGGCGCTGCGCCGGACGATGCTTGAGAGCTCTTCCGGGGAATACATTTCCAGCCGGAACAGCATGCCGAACCGGTCCCGCAGGGGGGAGGACAGCTGGCCCGCGCGGGTCGTCGCGCCGATCAGGGTGAACTTCGGCAGATCCACACGGATGGAGCGCGCCGTCGGGCCCTTGCCGATCATGATATCGATGGCGTGGTCCTCCATGGCGGGGTAGAGCACCTCCTCCACCTGGCGGGAGAGGCGGTGAATTTCATCGATAAAGAGAATGTCCCCGGCATTCAGGTTGCTCAGAATCGCGGCGAGGTCGCCGGGCCGCTCGATGGCGGGACCGCTGGTGACGCGGATGGACTGGCCCATCTCTGCCGCGACAATGCCGGCCAGGGTGGTTTTGCCCAGCCCGGGAGGCCCGTAGAGCAGGATGTGGTCCAGCGCGTCCCGACGGGAAAGCGCGGCCTGAATGTAGATGTTCAGGCTGTCTTTGATGGCTTGCTGACCCACATATTCCCGCAGGGTGTGCGGGCGCAGGGACTGCTCCATGGCGCTGTCATCCGCCTGAAAATCCGGGGTGATAAAGCGTTCTGTATCCATGCTTTGAATCCTTTCTTACATGCCGGCCATCGCGCGGAGCGCCAGACGGATGAGCTCCTCGGCGGTGTCCGCCTGATCCCGGATGGGCGCGATCGCGTTTCGCGCTTCCGTGGAAGAATATCCGAGGGCGGTGAGCGCTTCGATGGCTTCCGTGACATGATCCGCCTGCAGAGGCGTGACCGGGGCGTTGGATGTGTCCGACTGCGCGGAGACGTCCGCCTGAGTCACTTTATCCTTCAGCTCCAGCGCAATGCGCTGGGCGGTTTTTTTGCCGATGCCCGGCGCGCGGGAAAGGGCGTTCACGTCCCCGAGGAGGATCGCGAGATTCAGATCCCGCAGGGGCATCGCGCCCAGAAGCCCGAGCGCCATTTTGCTGCCCACGCCGGAGATCGAGGTGAGCTGCAGGAACATCTGTTTTTCTTCTTTCGTGGCAAAGCCGTAAAGCTCCATCGCGTCCTCCCGGACGGAGAGCACGGTGTGGCAGCGCATGGTTTCCCCGACCGGGGGCGCGGCCTGCAGGGTGTTGTTGGAGACCAGCAGTTGCCAGCCGACGCCGGAGGCGAGCAGGACCAGCATGCCGTTGGCTTTCTCTGCGACTTCTCCTTCAATAAATGCGTACATTCGATTTCTCCTATTTCATTTTAAACTGCGTTTTCGCGGGCCCGGCCTGACAGTGAGTGATGGCGCAGGCGATCGCGTCGGCCGCGTCGTCCGGGCGGGGGATTTCTTCCATATGGAGCAGGAGTTTGACCATCTGCTGAACCTGCTTCTTGTCCGCCTTGCCGTAGCCGGTGACGGCCTGCTTGATCTGCATCGGGGTATATTCGTACAGATTGTCCGTATACTCGGCGGCAGAGATGATCGCCGCGCCGCGGGCCGCGCCCACCATGAGGGCGGTCGTGACGTTGCGGGCGAAGAAGAGCTCTTCAAACGCCACATCATCCGGGCGGTAGATATTGAGCAGATCCCGCACGCCGAGCTGCAGGGTGCGCAGGCGCGTGGGCATGGGAACGCCGGCCTTGGTCTCGATGCAGCCGTAATTGACCAGCCGCATCCGGCTGCCCTGCGTCTCCACGACACCCCAGCCCATCAGGGCATATCCGGGGTCAATTCCCAGAACGATCACGCGCATCCGTCCTTCCCGCTGAAAGCATTGCATTCCAAAGAAATATCGTACCTTGACGGACCCCAAAAGTCAAGTGCGCGCGCCCTTGACGGGAGGGGGAAGATTGCGGTAAACTGAAAGGAGACATGAAGCGGGAGGCGTGCCATGAAACAGACGATTTTTACCGGGGTCGGAACCGCGCTGATTACTCCTTTTACCGAGGATGGCATTGACTATGACGCGATGGGCCGGCTGATCGATTTCCAAATGGAAAACGGCGTGTCCGCGCTGATTGTGGCGGGCACGAGCGGCGAGGGCTCTGTGCTGACCTCCGGGGAATATGAGGAACTGATCCGCTTTGCCGTGAAGCGCGCGGGCGGAAAGCTGCCGGTGATCGCCGGGGCGGGCAGCAATGTGACGGCCGTGGCCGTGGAGCACAGCCGCACCGCCGAGAAGGCGGGGGCGGACGGGCTGCTGCTGGTGACTCCCTATTATAACAAGACGACCCAGCGCGGGCTGGTCGCGAGCTTTACCGCCATCGCGGACGCGACGGGGCTTCCGTGCATTCTGTACAATGTGCCGTCCCGCACGGGGCTGAACATGCTGCCCGAGACGGTGGCGGAACTTTCAAAGCACCCGCGGATCGCGGCGGTCAAAGAAGCCTCCGGCAATATCAGCCAGGTGGCGAAGATCCGCCGCCTGTGCGGGGATGAAATTGACGTGTATTCCGGCAATGACGATCAGACCGTCCCGGTTCTGAGCCTCGGCGGCAAGGGCGTGATTTCCGTGGCGAGCAATGTGTTGCCGGTGGAAATGTCAGAGATGTGCCGGAAATTCTTTGCCGGGGATCTTCAGGGCGCGGCGGCGGATCAGCTTCGCCTGCTTGATGTCATGAACCAGCTGATGATCGAGACCAACCCGATTCCCGTCAAGGCGGCCTGCGCTTTCCTGGGCTTCGGGGAGAACCGCCTGCGGCTGCCCCTCGTGCCGATGGAAAAGAAGAACGAGGAAAAACTGCTTTCGCTTCTGCGGGAGGTTCAAGGAAAATGAAAATCATTCTGATCGGATATGACGGACATATGGGCCGGGAAGTGCGCGCGTCCGCGGACCGCGCGGAGGACGCGGAGATCGTCATGGGTGTGGATCCGATGATTCCCGCGGAAACGGAAAACTGCGTCCGGCGCTTTGAGGACTGCAAAGCGGACGCGGATGTGATCATTGACTTCAGCCATCACAGCCTGACGCACGATCTGCTGGCGTTTGCGAAGGAACGGAAACTGCCCCTCGTGCTGGCCACCACGGGGCAGAGCGATGAAGAAAAGATTGAGATTCAGGAGGCGGCGAAAGAAATTCCGCTCTTCCTTGCGGCGAACTATTCCCTGGGCATCGCGGTGCTGGGAGATCTGACGCGCCGGGCGCTGAAAATGTACCCGGACGCCGAGGTGGAGATCGTCGAGCAGCATCACGACCGGAAGCTGGACGCCCCGAGCGGGACCGCGCTGGCCCTGTTTGAGCAGGTGAAGGCGGAGCGTCCGGAGGCAAAGGCGGTATTGGGCCGCTCCGGTCAGGGGAAACGGGAGAAAAACGATGTCGGGATTCACGCGATCCGGATGGGCAATATTGTCGGCATTCACGAGGTGATGATCGGCACGCAGAATGAGACCATCACGCTCCGCCACGAGGCGGCCTCCCGCGGTGTGTTCGCGGATGGGAGCGTCAAGGCGGCGCGGTTCATGATCGGAAAGAAACCGGGCATCTATGATATGAAAGACCTGCTGCGCGGCGGGGAAGGAGAATAAGATGAAAATTGGCATTTACGGATACGGCAATCTCGGCAAAGGCGTGGAAAAGGCTTTTGAGAAGAACCCGGACATGGAGCTGCTCGGCGTGTTCACCCGGCGCGACCCCGCGACGGTGAAGACGGTCAGCGGCGCGAAGGTGTTTGCCGCGGAAAAAGTCAGTGAATTCATCGGGGAGATCGATGTGATGGTGATCTGCGGCGGCAGCGCGACGGATTTGCCGGAGATGACCCCGAGACTGGCGCGGGAATTCAATGTCGTGGACAGCTTTGACACGCACGCCCGCGTGCCGGAGCATTTCGCGAATGTGGATCAGGCCGCCTTCCAGACGGCGCACACCGCGCTGATCAGCGGCGGGTGGGATCCCGGCCTTTTCTCTCTGGCGCGGCTGTATATGAACGCCGCCCTGCCGGACGGCAAGGACTACACCTTCTGGGGCCGGGGCGTGAGCCAGGGCCACAGCGACGCGATCCGCCGGATTCCGGGCGTGAAGGATGCCCGGCAGTACACCGTGCCGATTGACAGCGCGGTGGACGCGGTGCGCGCGGGGCTTCAGCCGGAGCTGACCACGCGGGAGAAGCACCTGCGGGAATGCTTTGTCGTCGCCGAGGACGGGGCGGACCGCGCGGAGATTGAGCGGCAGATCAAGTCCATGCCGAATTATTTTGCGGACTACGATACCACGGTGAAATTTATCACCGAGGAGGAACTGAAGCGGGATCACAGCGCGCTGCCCCACGGCGGGATGGTGATCCGCAGCGGAGAGACGGGCGGGGGGACGAAGCATGTGATGGAATTCTCCCTGAAGCTGGACTCGAACCCCGAGTTCACGGGCAGCGTCCTGTTGGCCTGCGCCCGCGCGGTCGGGAAAATGCACGCGCGCGAGGTGTACGGATGCCATACGCTGTTTGATGTGGCGCCGGTGGACCTGTGCGCCATGGATCCGGAGGAAATCCGGCGGCATCTGCTGTAAAGCGGGGGCAGGATGAACATTTACGGACTGCAGAAGATGACCCTGCTGGACTACCCGGGGCGGGTGGCGTGCACGGTGTTTCTGGGCGGGTGTGATATGAGATGCCCGTGGTGCCACAACAGCGAACTGGTGAACATGACCGCGGAGCCGGTGATGACGGACGCGGAGCTCATGACCTTTCTTGAAGGCCGGAAAAAGCTGCTCGATGGCGTGGCCGTGACGGGCGGGGAGCCGCTGCTGAGAGAGGAAAATCTGGAGCTGATCCGGAACATTTCCGGCATGGGATATCCGGTCAAGCTGGACACGAACGGCACGCATCCGGACCGGCTGCGCCGCGCGGTGGAAGCCGGATGGGTGCAGTATGTCGCGATGGACATCAAGAACAGTCCGGACCTGTATGCCCGGACCGTGGGGCTGACGGCGGTGGATCTGAGCGCCGTGCGGAAGAGCGTGAGCTATCTGCTGGAAGGGAATGTGCCGTACGAATTCCGGACCACGGTGGTGAAGGAATTCCATGATGAAGCGTCCATGCGGGCCATCGGCGAATGGATTTCCGGCGCCGAAAAATATTTTTTGCAGAAATTTACCGACCGGGAAACCGTCGCTTTTGCCGGTTTTCATGCCCCGGATGAGGCAGACATGGCAAAATGGGTCGGGTTTCTCCGCCAGAATGTCAAGGAAGTCGAAATTCGAGGCTGACCACAACATGTAGTGGAGTACAAAGAAAGTTCAATCCAACATATTGACATCGCCCTCCGGCTGTGCTATAGTGGACGAGCTCGCCGGAGGGCGGTCTTCGTCTGTCCGGGGATTTTGACAGAGAGAAACAGACAATTTGTATACGGGAGGATATCGGAATGTATCAGGTGGTTAAGCGGGACGGCAAGGTAACGGATTTCGAAATCGGCAAAATTTCGGCCGCGATCACAAAGGCGTTTGACGCGCTGGGGAAGCAGTACCATCCCAGCGTGATTGATATGCTCGCGCTGCGCGTGACGGCGGAGTACGAGCCCATGATCCATGACGACAAAATCGGCGTGGAAACCATTCAGGACTGCGTGGAAAAGGTGCTGAGCGAAGCGGGATACGCCGATGTGGCGAAGGCCTACATCCTCTACCGCAAGCAGCGGGAAAAAGTGCGGAACGTGAACTCCGCCCTGCTGAACTACAAGGACCTGGTGGACAACTACCTGCACATCAATGACTGGCGCGTGAAGGAGAACTCCACGGTGACTTATTCCGTGGGCGGTCTGATTCTGTCCAACAGCGGCGCGATCACCGCGAACTACTGGCTGAGCGAGATCTACGATTCCGAGATCGCCGAGGCGCATCGTGCCGCGGACATTCACATCCACGATCTGAGCATGCTGACCGGGTACTGCGCGGGCTGGAGCCTGAAGCAGCTGATTCAGGAAGGTCTGGGCGGCGTGCCCGGGAAGATTACCAGCGCGCCCGCGGGGCATCTGTCCACGCTGTGCAGCCAGATGGTCAACTTCCTCGGCATCATGCAGAACGAGTGGGCCGGCGCTCAGGCGTTCTCCAGCTTTGACACCTATCTCGCCCCGTTTGTCCGCGCGGACAATCTGAGCTACAAGGAAGTCAAGCAGTGCATCCAGAGCTTCATTTACGGCGTGAACACGCCCTCCCGCTGGGGCACGCAGGCGCCTTTCAGCAATATCACGCTGGACTGGGTGTGCCCGAATGACCTGAAGAACCTGCCGGCCATCGTCGGCGGGAAGGAACTGGACTTCACCTACGGGGAATGCCAGAAGGAAATGGACATGGTCAACAAGGCGTTCATCGAGATCATGATCGAGGGCGACGCCAATGGCCGCGGCTTCCAGTATCCGATTCCGACCTACTCCATCACGCGGGACTTCGACTGGAGCGACACGGAAAACAACCGCCTGCTCTTCGAGATGACCTCCAAGTACGGCACGCCGTATTTCAGCAATTACATCAACAGCGACATGGAGCCCAGCGACGTGCGCAGCATGTGCTGCCGTCTGCGGCTGGACCTGCGCGAACTGCGCAAGAAGAGCGGCGGCTTCTTCGGCAGCGGCGAGAGCACCGGCAGCGTTGGCGTGGTAACGATCAACCTGCCGCGCCTGGCGTACCTCGCGGAGGACGAGAAGGATTTCTATACGCGCCTGGACCGGCTGATGGACATCGCGGCGCGGAGCCTGAAGACCAAGCGCACCGTGATCACGAAGCTGCTTGACGGCGGCCTGTATCCCTACACGAAGCGGTACCTCGGCTCCTTCGATCATCACTTCTCCACGATCGGCCTGGTCGGCATGAACGAGGCGGGNCTGAACGCGAAGTGGCTGCGGAAGGATCTGACGAACCCCGAAACCCAGCAGTTTGCCAAGGACGTGCTGAACCATATGCGCGAGCGCCTGAGCGACTATCAGGAGCAGTACGGTGATCTGTACAACCTGGAAGCCACGCCGGCCGAGTCCACGTCCTACCGGTTTGCCAAGCATGACCGGGAGAGCTTCCCGGACATCATCACCGCGAACATGAACGGGACGCCCTATTACACCAACTCCAGTCANCTGCCCGTGGGCTACAGCGAGGACATTTTCTCCGCGCTGGACGTGCAGGATGAGCTGCAGACCCTGTATACCTCCGGCACCGTGTTCCACGCCTTCCTTGGCGAGAAGCTGCCNGACTGGCAGGCGGCCGCGAATCTGGTGAAAAAGATTGCGGAAAATTATCGTTTGCCGTATTATACTCTCAGTCCCACTTATTCCGTTTTGCGCCGATCACGGCTATCTGGCCGGTGAGGTGCAGACCTGCCCGCACTGCGGAAAGAAGACGGAGGTGTACAGCCGGATCACGGGGTACTACCGCCCGGTGCAGAACTGGAACGACGGCAAGGCGCAGGAATTCAAGGACCGGAAGGTGTACGATATCAGCCGGAGCCACCTGACCCANAAGGGTCCCGCGCCGGAGCAGACGGCGCGNCCCGTGTACGCGGAGGCGAAGCCGGAGGAGAAGCCGGAGGAGAAACCGCAGGTGAGCCACGCGATGCTGTTTACCTCGGCGACCTGCCCGAACTGCAAGCTGGCGGTGGCGNTGCTGGACAAGGCCGGATACGCCTACAAGAAGGTGCTGGCGACCGAGCAGCCTGACCTCGTCGCGAAGTATGGCGTGAAGCAGGCGCCGACGCTGATCGTGGCGCAGGGAGACGAGTTTGTGAAGTATAAGGGCGTTTCCGAGATCCGCGGCATGCTGAATGAATTGGCGCGGGAGGCCATGTAAATTCACAAAAGGGACGCAGGGGTTTGCGTCCCTTTCTTTCAAGAAAAAAGGGAGGACAACAATATGGTGGACGTATTGGTGGTGGGCGGCGGCCCGGCGGGAATGACCGCGGCGCTGTATGCCCTGAGAAACGGAAAAACCGTGACCGTGCTGGAGAAGACCGGCTTCGGCGGGCAGATTGTGCACAGCCCGAAGGTGGAGAACTGGCCCGGCACCGCGCGGATGAGCGGGAACGAGTACGCGGACAAATTCCTGGAGCAGATTCTGGACCAGGGCGCGGTGGTGGACCTGACCGAGGTCATCAATGTGGAGGACCGCGGGGATGTGAAGATTGTGACAACGGCCGAGGGCACCACCTATGAGGCGAAGGCCGTGATCCTGGCGACCGGCGTGAAGCATCGGGAGCTGGGGCTGGTCGGCGAGCGCGAGATGGTCGGCGAGGGCGTGAGCTACTGCGCGGTGTGTGACGCGGACTTCTTCAGGGGCAAGAAGGTCTGTGTCGCGGGCGGCGGCAATTCCGCCCTGCAGGAGGCGATGCTCCTGTCCGGCAAGTGCGCCGAGGTCATCATGCTGCAGGATCTGCCGGAATTCACCGGGGAGAAGACCCTGCAGGATCTGCTGTTTGCCAAGGAAAACGTCAGCGCGCGCACCGGCGTGAAGATTGTGGATCTGGGCATGGACGAGCATGTTCAGCTGACCGGCGTGACCATCGAGAACGCGGACGGGACGCGGGAGACCATTCCCTGTGACGGGCTGTTCATTGCCATCGGACTGATTCCGGAAAACGAGGCGTTTTCGAACGTCGCGAAGCTGGATGAATGGGGATATTTCGACAGCCCCGAAAGCTGCGAGAGCGGTACGCCCGGAATCTTTGTGGCCGGGGACTGCCGGGCCAAGCAGATCCGCCAGCTGACGACGGCGGCGGGGGACGGCACCATCGCGGCGCTGACCGCGTGCCGGTATATTGACGCCCTGGACGGCAAGGGGAAGCAGGCATGAGGGAAAAGACCAGCAGCGTGCAGATCGTGATGCCCCAGCATTGCAACGGGTATACGAAGCCCCGTGTTTTCGGCGGGCAGATCATGGCGTGGATTGATATCGTGGGCGCGGTGGAGGCGCGGCGCTTTGCCGGCACGGGCGTGACCACGGTGTGCGTGGATCATTTGAATTTTATCGCCCCGGCGCATCTCAATGATGTGGTGGTGCAGGAGGCGTGCGTGACCTGGTCCGGGCGGACGAGCATGGAGGTCCGGGTGGACAGCTATGTGGAAAAGCTGGACGGAAGCCGGACGCTGATCAACCGTGCCTACGCCGTGTATGTGGCGTTGGACGCGGACGAGAAGCCGACCACCGTGCCGGAGTTTGTGCCGGAGACCATGGAGGAAAAGCTGGAGTACGCCGCCGCGGAGGAGCGGCGGAAAATCCGGCTGCAGCAGGGGTAATATCGGAAGGAAAGTATGGAACAATATCAGGTAACCGGGATGAGCTGCGCGGCGTGCAGCGCCCGGGTGGAAAAAGCGGTGAAAGGGGTGCCGGGGGTCACGGAATGCTCCGTGTCCCTTTTAACCAACTCCATGGGAGTGAGCGGCACCGCGGANNCGAAGGANATTATCCGCGCGGTCGAGGAGGCCGGATACGGCGCGAGCCTGAAAGGCGCGGAGAAAAAGGCGTCCGCCGCGGCGGACGAACTGAAGGACACGGAGACGCCGAAGCTGAAAAAACGGCTGATCGCGTCGCTGGGGTTCCTGCTGGTGCTGATGTATTTCTCGATGGGCGTACACATGGCGGGATTTCCCGCCCCGACGGCCCTGAAGGAAAATCCGGTGGCAATGGCGCTGCTGCAGATGATTCTCAGCGCCATTGTGATGGTGATCAATCAAAAATTCTTCATATCGGGCTTCAGGGGGCTGATTCACCGGGCGCCGAACATGGATACGCTGGTGGCCATGGGCAGCGGCGTGTCCTTCGCGTGGAGCGTGGCGGTGTTGTTCCGCATGACCGGGGCACAGGCCCGCGGGGACGCGGCGGCCGCCATGGGGTACATGAACCAATTGTACTTTGAGTCCGCGGCGATGATTCTGACCCTGATCACCGTGGGCAAGATGCTGGAGGCCCGGAGCAAGGGCAAAACCACGGACGCGCTGAAGAGCCTGATGAAGCTCTCTCCGCAGACCGCGACGGTCCGGCGGGACGGCGCGGAAGTGACCGTGCCGGTGGAAAACGTGCGGATCGGGGATGAATTTGTCATCCGCCCCGGGGAAAGCGTGCCGGTGGACGGCGAGGTCATCGATGGTGGCGGCAGCGTGGACGAGTCCGCGCTGACCGGGGAGAGCGTGCCCGTGGACAAGGAGAAGGGGGCTGTGGTGTCCGCAGGGACGGTGAACCTGTCCGGATTCCTCGTGTGCCGCGCGACGCGCGTGGGTGAGGATACGACGATCAGCCAGATCATCCGCATGGTGTCCGACGCGCAGGCGACAAAGGCGCCGATCGCGAAGATCGCGGACAAGGTGAGCGGTATTTTCGTGCCGGTGGTGATGGGCATTGCCGCGGTGACGGTGATCGCCTGGCTCCTGGCCGGACAAAGCATGGCGTTTGCGCTGGCGAGGGGAATTTCCGTGCTGGTGATTTCCTGCCCGTGCGCGCTGGGGCTGGCGACGCCCGTGGCGATCATGGTCGGCAGCGGCGTGGGCGCGAAAAACGGTATCCTGTTCAAGACCGCGGTGTCCCTGGAGGAAACCGGAAAATCGCAGGTGGCTGTGCTGGACAAGACCGGGACGATCACCCGGGGTGAGCCCGTGGTGACGGAGATTGTGCCCGCGGACGGGGTCGGTGAGGATGAACTGCTGGAAGCCGCGTTCGCTTTGGAGAAAAAGAGCGAGCATCCGCTGGCGAAGGCGGTGACGAAGCTGGCCGCGGAGCGCGGGAAAACTCCGGCGGAGGTGGCCGGTTTCGAAATCCTGCCCGGGAACGGCCTGCGCGGAACGCTGGACGGGGCGGAGCTGACGGGCGGCAGTTTGAAATATATTCAGAGCGCCGCGGAAAGGGATGAACGGATTTTTCGGGAGGCAAACCGCCTTTCCGGGGAAGGGAAGACCCCGCTGCTCTTTGCCCGCGGCGGGAAAATTCTCGGCGTGATCGCCGTGGCGGACACCGTGAAGGAGGACAGCGCGGAGGCCGTGCGGGCATTAAAGAACATGGGTCTCAAGGTGGTCATGCTGACGGGCGACAATGAGCGCGTGGCGAAGACCATCGGGCAGGCGGCCGGGGTGGACGACGTGATCGCGGGCGTGCTGCCGGACGAAAAGGAAGGCGTGGTGCGCTCGCTGGAGGAAGTCGGTAAGGTGATCATGGTCGGGGATGGCGTGAATGACGCGCCGGCACTGACGAGGGCGGATATCGGCGCCGCGATCGGCGCGGGCACGGATGTCGCGATTGACGCGGCGGACGTGGTGCTGACGCACTCGAGCCTGAATGATGCCGCGGCGGCGATCCGGCTGAGCCGGCAGACGCTGAAAAACATCCGGGAGAACCTGTTCTGGGCGTTTTTCTACAACGTGATCGGCATTCCGCTGGCGGCGGGGGTCTGGATCCCCGTGTTCGGATGGGAAATGAATCCGATGTTCGGCGCGGCGGCGATGAGCCTGTCCAGTTTCTGCGTCGTGACCAACGCTTTGCGGCTGAACTGGTTTAACCCCCGGGAGGCAAAAAGAGACAAACCCGGGAAGACCGTGGCGGAAGAGGATTTCCGCCGCGTGATGGAGAATATTCATGAGGAAAGAAGCAAGGAGGAAAAAACCATGACCAAGACGATTCAGATTTCCGGCATGATGTGCGGACACTGCGAGATGCATGTGAAGAAGGCCCTGGAGGCGATTGACGGCGTGACGAGCGCGGCGCCCAGCCATGAGGCGGGCAACGCGGTGGTTGAGATGACCCGCGACGTGAGCACGGACGAGATGAAGAAAGCCGTGGAAGACGCGGGATACGAGTTCGTCGGATAAAAAGGCATACGAAAAGAGCGGTCGTTCGCACAGAATGACCGCTCTTGCTGTTTTTGGGATTTATTGACGCAGGGCCTCGTCAATCGCTTTCGCGGCGACCTTGCCGGCGCCCATCGCGGAGATGACCGTGGCCGCGCCGGTCACGGCGTCGCCGCCGGCGTAGACATGTTCGCGGGAGGTCAGGCCGTCTTCACTCACGATGATGCCGCCGCGGCGGTTGACCTCGAGGCCTTCCGTGGTGTTCTTGATCAGCGGGTTCGGGCTGGTGCCGATGGCCATAATGACCGTGTCCACGTCCAGGTCAAACTCGCTGCCGGGGATTTCCACCGGGCGGCGGCGTCCGGACGCGTCGGGCTCGCCGAGCTCCATTTTGATGCACCGGATCGCGCGGACAAAGCCGTTCATCGGGTCACGCGGATCGTCCGGATTTTCGATGCCGAGGATTTCGACCGGGTTGCACAGCAGGCGGAAATCGATGCCCTCCTCCTGCGCGTGCTCCACTTCCTCGCGCCGGGCGGGGAGTTCTTCCATGGAGCGGCGGTAGATAATGTACACCTTGTCCGCGCCGAGGCGCAGGGCCGTGCGGGCCGCGTCCATTGCGACATTGCCGCCGCCGACGACCGCGACATTGCCGCCCTTCATGATTGGCGTGGACGGGTCGTCCCGGTAGGCCTTCATGAGGTTGGACCGGGTCAGGAACTCGTTGGCGGAGTACACGCCCTTGAGCGCCTCACCGGGGATGTTCATGAAATTCGGCAGTCCCGCGCCGGAGCCGATGAACACGGCTTCAAAGCCTATGTCGAAGAGCTCGTCCACGGTCAGGGTTTTGCCGATGACCACGTTTGTATTCACTTCCACGCCCAGCGCCTTCAGCGTTTCCACCTCGCGCGCCACAATGGCCTTGGGCAGGCGGAACTCCGGAATGCCGTAGACCAGCACGCCGCCCGCGGTATGCAGGGCTTCATAGACGCTGACCGCGTAGCCCTTCTTGGCCAGATCGCCCGCGCAGGTCAGCCCGGAGGGACCGGCGCCGACGACGGCGACCTTGTGCCCGTTCGGTTCGGGGCGGGCCGGGGCTTCGGTCTGATGCTCATTGTGCCAGTCGGCGACGAAGCGCTCCAGACGGCCGATGCCGACCGGGTCCATCTTCGCCCTGACACGCAGGGTGCACTGGCTTTCGCACTGTGTTTCCTGCGGGCAGACGCGGCCGCAGACCGCGGGAAGGGACGAGGACAGATTGATGATCTGATACGCGCCCTCAAAGTCTTCTTCCTTCACTTTGGAAATAAAGTCCGGAATGTTGATGTTCACCGGGCAGCCGGTGACGCAGGGGCGGTTTTTGCAGTTCAGGCAGCGCTTTGCCTCCTCCACCGCGATCTCCGCCGTATAGCCCAGAGCGACCTCCTGAAAATTGCGGGCGCGCACCTCGGGAGCCTGGGTCGGCATTTCATGTTTCTTCGGATTGACAGCCATTTTTCTCCCTCCTTACGCGTTCCGGAACAGATTGCAGGCTTCTTCGTAGGCGTGGCGCTCGAAGGGAGCGTACATACGCCCGCGGCTCATGGCCTCGTCAAAGTCGATTTCATAGGCGTTGAAGTCCGGCCCGTCCACGCAGGCGAACTTCGTGATCCGCTCGCCGTCCCGGACCAGGGTGATGCGGCAGCCGCCGCACATGCCGGTGCCGTCGATCATGATCGGGTTCATGCTGGCGATGACGGGG
>Ga0065709_1029228_pt1 | contig 56332 bp, 71 predicted proteins | sample Hoacrofraction14_2_FD_59096 | JGI IMG/M metagenome (GOLD analysis project Ga0065709, IMG submission 59096) | Hoatzin crop microbial communities from Cojedes, Venezuela, sample from fiber fraction 14 v1 | ecosystem: Host-associated > Birds > Digestive system > Esophagus > Crop | place: Venezuela...
CAGACAGACGCCGTCGTGAAGAGTAATGATATGCAAAGAGCGGGCTTCGTTTGAAGCCCGCTTTGTTTGTGTGCGTAAAGAAAAAGAGCCTTCCGGCTCTTAATCTTTGAAGTACTCCTTCCATGTGTCTTTGAGGTCATCACGAACCATCGTGACCGCGTTCATGTTGGTGAAGAAAACCTTCTCAAAAGGGAAGTCCCCCCTGGCGATGCACCAGTTCACTTCGACGCCCATAAAGACAAAGGCGATGGCACGGTAGATTTGGGCCGGGTCATTCGTGTTCTGAATTTCTCCGGACTCCTGGGCATTGCGGATGATGCTTTCGGCGACCTTCCGCAGGTTTTCGTTCAGCGCAAAGCTGTGTCTGTTTTCATTCAGGTTGGCGTTGATGAGTTTGCCGAAGAAGTCCCAGCCGAACTCCTTGGTCTTGCGGATCAACCGGACGAAAATCAGTGTGAGCTGCGCATAACTCGACTTGAGTTCGAACAGCTCGTATGTTTCCATCAGCATGTCCTGGATGATGTTCGTGTACACATCCACAATCAGATCTTCCTTGGCGCTGATGTAGTGATAAAATGTTGGCTTGGTAATCCCACAGGCCTCGCAGATGTCCTGGATGGTGACGTTGTCATACCCCTTTTCCCGGAACATTTCGAGTGCGGTGGTCTTGATGGTTTCACCCGAATTTTTTGCCATAGTCAAGTCCCCTCTCTTGACTGTATTATATCAGGTTTTTACTAAGTGACCAGATGAAATGACAGCTTTGTGAAAAAAGAAAAGTACGGACGATTTTGTCCGTACTAGGCTTGTTTTTTGCGGATTTCTTTCATCTTCCGGCGGTCTTCCAGCGACGGGATGATGGCTTCGTTGTACACGAAGTCAAAAATTGCCGAGAACGGAATCGCCAGCAGGATGCCCACCACGCCGAAGATGCGGCCCATGACGATGATAAAGATCAGCACGCTGACCGGCGGCACACCGAGCGAGTCACCGAAGAGCTTCGGCTTGAGGATGTAGCCGTCAAACGTCTGCAGGCACATTGTGAAGATGATGAAGATGAGGGCGTGGAGCGGATTGACCAGCATGAGCAGGAAGGCCCCGATGATGCCCCCGACAATCGGCCCGAAGGTCGGTGCAAGGTTGGTGACCCCCACGACCACGGAAATGAGCGGGATCCAGTCCATCCCGGCAATCGTCATAAAGATTGCGTTGGACACCCCGATAATCAGACCATCAATCAAATCATATACAATGAACTGAATGAGGATCTTGTCACAGCGTTTCCAGAACTGGGCAATGGCCCGGTACTGTTTGCGGTCGAACACTGCCTTCATCAAACGACGGAACCCACCGATGATGTTGCGGGTATCGACGAGGAGATAAATCGCAATGATGCACGAGATGATCCAGTTGAACACACTCACCCCGATGTTCAGCGATGTCACGATGACATCAGCCGGCTTGTTCGGGACGAGAGTCGTCACACTTGACAAAGCCGAGGTGGCCATCTTGATGAGCGAGCTTACATCGATGTCCTTGAGGGCGGCCTGTGCGCCCAAAGCGCTCAGAAGCTTATTGAGCTGTTCGACATAGCTGTCGAGGTTATTGACGATGTTAAAGACGGACTGCATCACCGGTGTGATCAGCATCACCAACAGCAGTGCCAGTGCCACAATAAAAATCACAAACGTCAGTGCCACGGCGAACACCCGGGCAATGTTTGGACCCGTTTTCTTCTTCAGCATCGCTTCGAGCTTGTTTACGGCCGGATGCAGGATGTAGGCAATCACGATGCCGTAGAACACCGGTGAGATGTAGTGGAAGATGGTGGCAAAGAAATTGCCGATGGTATTCAAATGTGTCAGGATGAGATACAGGAGCACCGCGCTGCATGTTGCCACGGTATAGCGGGCCCAGCTGTTCTCCAGCCATTCTTTTTTGAGTTTCATATTATTACCTTCTTTGACAGTCGTTATTATACCATAATTTCCTGTCCGGGTCAGTCGGATCGGGGGCCCGAGTGTTAATTTTGTGTTAAGCCGGTCGAAAAGCGAAAAAGTATGTCAGAACCAACTGTTTTTCATGTTTGCACAAATTCCGCAAGTTAAGCGTTTACATTTTTAAGGAAATGAAATCAGTCCAAAAAATCAAGCATTTTTCACTTGCATAAGAATTTGAAAACATATATACTGACCACAGTAAGGAGGATAACTTATGAAGACTAAGATTCAGGTACAGTTTGGTGATTATGACGTTAACACTAAGGATATCGAGAAAGCAGTCAAAGAAGATTTAAAGGCGAAAAACGTTGTTTTAAATAAATTAGATAGTCTTGATATTTACTACAAACCTGGTGAAAACGCTGTCTACTATGTTGCCAAGGATAAGTCCGGCGCAGAAACAAGCAACAGCGATGCACTCACTGTAGCGTAATCAAGAACCAAACCCGCAAGGAGCGCACCGATGGTGTGCTTTTCTTTTGTCCGGAGGAAAGAAAAAGAGGGCCATGGCATCAAGCCATGGCCCTTTGCGTTGGATTATTCGCGCCCGTCCCAGCAGTACGTGCACAGCTTGTCACGGTCGATCTGACAGGCGTCAAGCATGTCGTCGAGGCGGTTGTACCGGAGTGACGCAAAGCCCATTTCCTGACGGATCTTTTCGACCATCACATCATAACGGTCGCTGTCCGGGTTGGCGTAGTCGTAGAGCACATCCATACTCACGTCTTCACCCTCCTCGGCGCGGATGACGCGGCGGGCGATGAGCTCCATGTCGGAGTTCGAACGGGAGAAGTTGATGTACTTGCAGCCGAACATGATCGGCGGGCAGGCCGGACGCACGTGGACTTCCTTCGCTCCGGCGTCGTACAGGAACTCGGTCGTCTCGCGCAGCTGCGTCCCGCGGACGATGGAGTCGTCGATGAGCAGGAGGCGGCGGCCTTCGATGAGTTCATGGACCGGAATGAGTTTCATCCGGGCAATCAGGTCACGCTTGGACTGGATTGTCGGCATGAACGAGCGTGGCCAGGTCGGTGTGTATTTGATGAACGGACGGGAATACGGGACCCCGCTTTCATTGGAATACCCGATCGCATGGGCGACACCCGAATCCGGAACCCCGGCGACGGTGTCGATGTCGACAGGGGACTCGGCCCTGTCACGCCGTGCGAGTGCTGCCCCGCAGTTGTAGCGCATCTCTTCGACCGAGACGCCTTCATACCGGGATGACGGATACCCGTAGTACACCCACAGGAATGTACAGATCCGCATCTTGTCTCCCGGACCGACGAGGGTCTTCACACCCTCCGGTGTCATGATTGCGATTTCCCCCGGCCCGAGCTCTTTATAGTCGGTGTAGCCGAGGTTGAGATACGCAAACGCTTCGAACGAAGCACAGTAGCCATCACTTTTTTGCCCGATAACGAGCGGGGTGCGCCCGTACCGGTCACGGGCGAGGTAAATGCCCTCACTTGTTAAAAGCATAAATGTCATCGAACCCTCAATGCGCTCCTGCGCATAGCGGATCCCGTCAATCAGGTTGTCCCGGCGGTTGATGAGCGCCGCCACGATTTCCGTGCGGTTGATCTCCCCGCCCGACATTTCCAAAAAGTGGGCATGCCCGCTGGAGAAGATTTCATCGATGATCTCTTTGTCGTTGGAGATTTTCCCGACCGTGGTCAGGGCGTACGTACCGTGATGCGACCGGACAATGAGCGGCTGCGGATCATAGTCGGAAATACAGCCGATGCCGAGATGGCCGGACATCTGATTGATTTCGTCCGAGAACTTGGTCCGGAACGGAGAATTTTCAATATTGTGGATCGACCGGTTGAAGCCTGACTGCGGGTCATATACCGCCAGACCCCCGCGCCGGGTTCCCAAATGTGAATGGTAGTCGGTACCGAAAAACAAATCAAAGACGCAATCCTGTTTGGATGCGACCGCAAAAAATCCACCCATAAATTCTAAACCTCTCTTTCGTCCCCATTGTAACATGACCCCTATGGCCCACAAAGACTTTTTTCGCGTATCTCAAACGAAAAGCCCCCCGCAGAGGGCTCAGCTTGTTGTGACGTTTGAGAGGCCGGCATCCAGACAAACAGACTTCAGCCCCGCCAAAGCCTCATCACTCAAAGGCTTCACACCGTCAAGCGTATAGGTTTTGCGGGCGAGAGGATACTTCGCCGGGGCCAGCGGGTTGTAGTTGAGAAGTTCATAATGCACGTCCGGGTTCCACGAGGCCAATGTTTGAGCGATGGCCTGGATATTGTCTTTTGTGGCCGTCAGCCCTTCAACGAGCGGGGTGCGGATGGTGATCCGTTCAGCCCCTTCACTCTTGAGGGCTTTTTCAATATGTTTCCTGATCAGGGTGTTTGACACCCCGATTACTTGTTTGTGCGCTTTGTCATCAAAGATCTTAAAGTCAATAAACAGCTCATCAAGCAGGGGGAAAATCGTGTCCGTCACATAATCCGGCGCATAGGCTGTGGTCTCGATCGCACACTTGATGCCCTCCGTATGACAGCGGTGAATGAGGGGTTCGAGAAAGTCCGCGTGCAGGAGCGGCTCTCCGCCCGAGAATGTTACCCCGCCGTCCTCCCGGTAAAACACTTTGTCGGCCCGAAGGCGCTCCATCAAGGAATCCAAATCATACCACTCACTGTCATAGCGCATCGCCCCGCCCGGGCAGCAGCGAATGACCGCATCCGCATGTCGCTCCCCGTGGATGTGCGGTTCCTGTTCAAAGGTGATTTCACCCTGTGATGTCTTCACACATGTCTGACAGCCGATGCAGTTGGATGTGACACACACCAAGTGTCTGTTTGGATTCATCCCTTCCGGGTTCTGACACCACGGACAGGAGAGGGGACAGCCTTTGAAGAACACCGTTGTGCGGATGCCCGCACCGTCATGCACCGCAAAACGTTTGAGGTCAAAGACCAGCGCTTTGTCAGATGTGGTCATAGGTCGTTCTCGCAATAATTTCGTCCTGAAGCTTCCCGGCGAGTTCCACGAAGTACGCCGTATACCCGGCGACCCGGACTGTCAGGGAGCGGTGGCGTTCCGGATGCACTTTGGCATCCATCAAATCAGCCTCGGACACGACGTTGAACTGGATGTGCGGGATTTTCAGATCCACAAACGCCCTGAGGAATGTTTCAAAGCGGGCGATGCCATCATCGGTTTTGAAGAACGACGGCAGGAATTTCATGTTTAACAGACCCCCGTTGGTCGTGCAGTCACAGTGCAGGCGGGCGACGGACTGTAACACCGCCGTCGGGCCGGCAAGGTCCCGGCCGTACACCGGCGACAAACCGCCGTCGGCGAGGGGTTCCATCGCCTTGCGTCCGTCCGGGGACGCTCCGACGTTATCACCCATCGGGACATGCGCACTCACCGTGTACATCCCGGTATGCACAGGTCCGCCCCGTTCGTTTTTATACGAGCGCATTTTCTGACGGAAATAGTCTGCCCACTTCGTGCCAATCGCATCGACATCCTTCAGGTCATTGCCGTACTTCGGGGCTTTGCGCAGGCACATTGCCTGCAGCGCCTCATGGCCTTCAAAGTTATCCTGCAACGCCTTGAGCATTTCATCCCCGGAGACCATCGGGTCATCATAGACCAGTGTCTTCAACGCGGCGAGCGAGTCGACCACGTTCGCAATCTGAATCATCTGAATACCGGAGAGGTTGTAACGGGCCCCGCCCCGGGTGACATCCAGTCCCTTGTCCATGCAGTCGTCGATGACACAGGAGAGAAAGGCCGTCGGCAGGATGTCCTGATGGGCATGTTCGACGATGACCTCGGCCTGCATCATCCTGTCGCAGAAATCATCAATCGTCTTCCGGTAGGCGTCTTCGAGCTCTTCATAGCTTGTGTATGTATCGAGTCCGCCGTAATCTTTCCCGGGCTGGTCGCCGGTAAGCAGGCATTTCCCGTGGTTCATGGTGAGTTCGAGGGCCTTGTTCAGGTTGAACATCGCCGCGTCACTCCAGCCAAGGTTGTTGCCTTGGGTGGTGAGCTCCACACAGCCCACAATCGCATAATCCCTTGCGTCTTCTGAGCTGATGCCCAGTTCCTGCAGTGGTTCGATAATGGCTTCGTCGTTGAAAAACTGCGGCATCCCGCTGCCCCGGGCGACGACTTCAATCGCCGCGCGCATAAGCTTTGGGGACGAGTTCTTGTTCAGACGCACCGACAGGTTCGGCTGCGGCAGTCCCAGATCATACTGCGCCTGCAACATCATCATACTCAGATCGTTATATGTATCATTCCCGTCTTCATCCACACCGCCGATGGCGATGTTGAAGCCGATCGGGAACCCGGCGAAATACCGGGCACTGCCGGCATTGCGCATATACACAATCTGGTTGAACTTCAGCCACAGGCACTCCATGATTTCCAGTGCGTCATCTTCACTCAGTCTGCCGTCGTCCAGGTCCTTTTCGTAATACGGATCCAGAGCCCGGTCGAGGCGGCCCGGCGAGAAGGAGGAGGCGTTGGACTCCATGTGTAAAATCACAAACAGGAACCACACCGCCTGCACGGCTTCGTGGAATGTCTCCGGCGCTCTCTGGGAGAGATTCAGGCAGATGTCCCCGACTGTTTTCAGGCTCTCCGGCACATTGTCCATATCCATGATCAGATCATGGTACCGGCGCATAAACGCACACGCCCCTTCGAGGACGATGATCAGGCATTCATAAAATTCTTTCTTGTCGTCATCGCATGTTAAGAGATGGTCTTTGGCCTCCGCCATCAGACCGGCCGGACCTTTCTCCAGCCACAGTGTCACATTCGGGCAGATATGACCCTGGGCATGGTCTTTCTGGTTGATCTTGACGACCTTGGCCATGGCGTTGATGTCTTCGCCGCCACGCGCCTTGATGACGTCTTCGAGCGAGCGTCCTTTCCAGAAGGGCAGGATGTCTTTCCGGAATTCTTCAATGTCTTTCGCATCGACGCTGAACGTGTCCTGCTCACGGACCGGCAGTGTTTCGAACTCACGGTCCACCCACGAGCATCCGCTTTCCGGGAACACCACGCCGTCACGCGGACCTTTCGTCCGGTTGCCCACGATGAGCTCTTCGGGCTCCACCGCAATCTCCATCTCCTCCAGCGCTGCTTTCAGCGACAGGGCCCTGAGCTTCGGGATGGATAAACCGGGGTTGTCTTTGTAGACGCGGGTGATGATGCGGGCCTGTTCAATCGAGGCCTGTCTCTCATGCGCCAACATCTTGTCTTCCAGTGTTTGAATACGCTTGGTTTTTCTTTCTTTCATGGACGTCACTCCTTTGCGTTTTCAGTATAGCACAGGAAGATTTATTATCAATACAAAACAATAAATATCAATTTAAAATAATAAAACAGAACGTGAAGAAAAAGCCGCTATGCACGCACAGCGACCTTGTGTTGGGATAAGACTTTTTTGATCTTCTGCGGCGGCATCGTATCCGTGGCGAGGATGTCGATGTCATCCAGTGTGGTCCAGACGAAATTCCCGCCCAGGGTGAACTTGGCCGATTCGGCCAGGAGACAAACCTGATGGGCCTTGGAAGCGGCGAGGGCTTTGGTCGCCCCGTCATCTTCGTCATACGTCGTGACGGCGTTGTCTGCGGCGTGGATGCCCACGGCGCCCAGAAAGGCGATGTCAAACATGTACGCCTCCATCATCCGGTTCGTGGCCGTGCCGGTGAATCCGTCATAGGCATTGTTGTAGGTACCTCCCAGCGTGATGACTCTGGTGCGGGTCGGCCGGGCGAAGAGCGTCATGATGTCAATCATGTTGGTGACGATGGTCACGGAGAGGTCGGCTTCGTAAATAAGCCGGGCCAGCGCAAGGGCGTTGGTGGAGACGTCGAGGAAGATGGTCATCCCGTCTTCGATCAGGTCAAAGGCATGGGCGGCGACTTTGGCTTTTTCCCCGGTGCGCATCTCTTTCCGGTCGGCAACGCTGTAGGCGTGAAGGGCCTTGCCTTTCGCCCGGGCCCCGCCGTGCACGCGTTCGACGAGGCCGTCTTTTTCCAGCAGGGCCAGATCTTTGCGGATACAGTCGGGGGTCACCCCGAAGGCTGTGCTTAAATCATTCACCTGGGCCGAGCCGTCCGCATTGATGCGGGCCACAATCCTCTCGCGGCGTTCACTTGGCATCATGACACATCATCCTTTCTTTGTCTTTTATTGTCGCATGAGCGAAAAAAGTGCGCAAGTGTTTTCGTTTTTGCCGGAATGTGGTATAGTGCCGTTGTATGCGAATAAAAACAATTAATGGAGGTCATACTATGTCTATACAAACGACAAAGGAACTGTTGGATTTCATTCATGAATCCCCGACAGCGTTCCATGCGGCGATGCATGCCTGTGACATGCTCGAAGAGCAGGGGGCCACAGTGCTCTCTGAAGGCGAAAAGTGGAATCTGGAGAAAGGCAAGAGCTACGTGGTGACACGCAACTCTTCGTCCGTGATCGCATTCCATGTGGGTGAAGAAGTGTCCGAAGACTACAGCTTCAACGTGGTGGCGGCCCATACTGATTCCCCGACGTTCAAAATCAAGGAAAACGGGGAACTGTCCGTGAAGGACAAGTACATGCAGCTCAATACCGAGGGCTACGGCGGGATGATTTGTGCATCCTGGTTTGACCGTCCGCTCTCCGTGGCCGGCCGTGTCATTGTCAAGGACGGTGACACGCTCACAACCCGTCTTTTAACGATTGACAAGGACCTGTGCGTGATTCCGAACGTGGCCATTCACTTCAACCGTCAGGTGAACGATGGCTATGCGTACAATAAACAGATCGACCTGCTGCCGCTGATCAGCGGGGCGGAAGGCAAGGAAGGGGACCTCAAGGCCCTCATCGCCAAGACCCTCGGCGTGGAAGAACAGGCCATTGCCGGCAGTGACCTGATGCTTTACAACCGCATGCCGGGCACGATCTGGGGTGCGCGTGATGAGTTCGTCTCCTGCGGCCGTCTTGACGACTTGCAGTGTGCGTTCTCCGGGCTCAAGGCCTTTATGAATGGCGGTCATCCGAAGTCCGTCACAGTGCTCGCCGTGTTCGACAACGAAGAAGTTGGCTCCCTCACCAAGCAGGGTGCGGATTCCACGTTCCTCGAAGACGTGCTCACGAGAGTCCATGAAGCGCTCGGTTATGCGCATGAAGATTTGTACAGAGCGATTGCCTCGTCCTTCCTCGTGTCGGCCGACAACGCCCATGCGGTCCATCCGAACCATCCGGAAAAGACCGATGTCAATAACTGCGTGTACATGAACGAAGGGGTTGTGGTGAAATCCCATGCCGGGCAGAAATACACGAGTGACGGGATGTCCATCGCGGCTTTCCGCCAGTTCGCCAAGAAGGCGGGCGTGCCGCTCCAGTACTTCGCCAACCGTTCCGATGCGGCCGGCGGGTCGACCCTCGGCAACCTCGCCATGAACCACGTGTCCATGAATGCGGTCGATATCGGCGCCCCTCAGCTCGCCATGCATTCCGCCTGGGAAACAGCCGGGGTGAAGGACACGAAGATGATGATCGATGTCATGAGTGCGTTCTACCACTCCCATCTCACATCCGCCAGGAGCGGCACAATCACCATCGAAGACTAACACCGCAAACGCATGTGTCATCACATGCGTTTTTTGTTTATCATCACGGACGTATCCTTTATAATAAAAGCGGAAAGAAAAGGAGTGATACACACATGGAATCCAAAACATATGTATCCTGGGATCAGATTGGCAGCTTTATGGTCGATGCCTTCAAGGCTGTCGGCGTGCCGGAAGATGACGCAAAGATTTGTGCGGACGTTTTGATGGAAAGCGACCGCCGCGGCATTGAGAGCCACGGCTGCAACCGTTTCAAACCCATCTACATGGACCGCATCAACGCCGGTATTTTGAATCCGGTCACGGAGTATGAAGTGCTGAAAGAAACCCCGACCACGATCGTGGCCGATGCGCATGACGGCATGGGCATGGTGGCATCGCACAAGATGATGACTGCCCTGATCGAGAAAGCGAAGACGTACGGCATGGCGGCCGGCGCCATCCGCAACTCCTCCCACTACGGCATCGCAGGCTACTGGGCCACGATGGCGTCCGACGAGGGCATGCTGGGCATCACGGGGACGAACGCCCGTCCGTCCATCGCCCCGACGTTCGGCGTCGAAAATATGCTGGGGACGAACCCAATCACATTCGCCTTCCCGAGTGATGAAGATTTCCCGTTCTGCCTCGACTGCGCCACATCCATTGTCCAGCGTGGCAAGATCGAACTGTATGCCCGCACCGGCAAAGACACGCCGGAAGGCATGGTTGTCGGCCGTGACGGCAAGGCCAAGACAGATTCCGTTGAAATCCTCAAAGACCTCGTGAGCGGCGATGCGGCTCTCGCCCCGCTCGGCGGCATCGGTGAAACACTCGCCGGCTACAAGGGCTACGGGTATGCGACGGTTGTGGAAATCCTCTCCGCGGCACTTGCCGGCGGACTGTTCCTGAAGGACCTCACGAACGTGGATGAAAACGGCGGAAAACGCCCGTACCATCTCGGTCACTTCTTTATCGTCATCAACCCTGAATTCTTTATGGGCCTCGAGACGTTCAGGAAAACAACCGGTGATATTTTGCGTGAACTGCGCGCCTCGGCGAAAGCCCCGGGTGAAGAGCGCATTTACACGGCCGGTGAAAAAGAATGGCTCGTCTGGCAGGAGCGCAAAGACAAGGGCGTGCCGGTCAATGAAGCCGTGCAGAAAGAATTCATCGCCATCCGCGACAAGTACAACCTCGGTTACCACTTCCCGTTCGAAGACTAGGACACAGAGCGAAGAAACAACACGTTTCTTCGCTTTTTTTGAAACGTGTTGTGAAATACGTTATACTGAAACCAAGGAAGGTGAGACGTATGATTGTCCTGACCGGAGACACCCACGGCGGTATTGATGCGGCCAAACTTGTACAAATCAGCGATGCCAACGTGCTCGGCGCAGGGGATACTTTGATCATCCTCGGCGATTTCGGCTTTGTGTGGGACTGCACGATGTCCGATACGGAGCGGGGCTGGTATGAATGGCTGGACAGCCGGCCGTTCGAAACGCTGTTTATCGACGGGAACCACGAAAACCACAAGCGCCTGATGAGCTGCCCGGTGGAAGACTACGCGGGCGGGAAGGTGCACCGGATCTCGCATAAAGTCCGTCACCTTATGCGCGGCGAACTGTTTACCCTTGAAGGCCATACCTTCTTTGTGATGGGCGGGGCGAGCTCGACCGATAAGTTCATGCGTATGGAAGACGTCTCCTGGTGGGCGGAAGAGCTGCCTTCGGCCATGGAAATCGCGCACGGGGCCGACAATTTGGACAAGGTCAACTACAACGTTGATTATGTCCTGACGCATTGTGCGGGTGACCGCGTTGTTTCAAAGCTGTGCCCGGACTATATGTGGCCCGATGATCTCACGGCCTTTTTCGACGCCCTCGAGTCACGGCTGACCTTTAAACACTGGTACTTTGGCCATTATCATATGGACGCGGACGTGGAAGACAAATTCACCTGTCTCTTCCAGACATGGCGGGCACTATAAAAAGCGGCTTCGGCCGCTTTTTTCAGTCGTCGATCGGAAGCACCCGGTAATACAGGCAGGAAAACTTGTCCCCGACATCCATGTCGAGGTGGTAGTGCCCGAAATACCAGTGTTTGAATTGGGTATGGGCCGCCACGTGGTCAAAGTAGCGGGTGAGGCGGTTTTCCACGCTCGGGTAGACGATGTTTTCAATCGTTGTCGGTGCGCAGTGGGTGAGGATGTAGTCGACGGAGTGATGGTGCTTCTCCAGCACCGCATCGGCTTCTTTGTATTCCCCGTCATCCGGCAGCTCCTCCGGCCACCATGTCTGACCTTCCACCCGGTAGGTCATGTCCGTGGACTGGGCTCCGCCCATCACAAAGAACGTTTTCCCTTCGATCTCATACACCTGGGAACGCATAAGGTGAAGGATGTTTTTGCGGATGCGGTGGACCTTACCACCGTGCCACTCCTCTTCGGGGCAGGCGTTGATGCGCGGGAAGCACTCATGATTTCCATCGAGAAAGAGGATGTTGTAGGGCTGGCGCTGCATGAACCTCAGCCACCACTTTTCCATATCATCAGGGCCGTCCCATTCAAAAATAAACCCGAAATCCCCGACGATGATCACATAGTCATCTTTTGTCAGGTGCTTCTCTTTGGCCAGCCATAATATTTTGACGAAATCACAGTCGGCGCCGTGGGTATCGCCGGTCACGTAAATCATAGGACACGCCCCTCTCAGGACCTTATTATAAGCGCTTTCCGGGGGAAATACAAATCACCAAAAAAGACGGAGGTTACTCCGTCTTTGTGATATCGCTGAAATATTCTGTGACCTGCGCAGACATGCTCTTGAGGAAGCCGGAATTCTCACCCTTCGTGACCGTGTAGTACAGGGTCTTGCCGACGAGGCGGGCCTTGCTGATGGTGAGCTCTTCGCCTTCTTTGACCGTAAAGGCTGTTTCCGAGGTCGTGCGGGCTTCTTTCAGCACGGCCAGTGTGACCGCTGCCTTATGCGTCTTCGTGTTGCTCTTGGTGAGGTAGGTGAGTGTTTCTTCACCGCTGTCCTTGACCAGGCGCTTCTTGGAGTCGTTGTACGTGAATGTCATCGGCAGGGACACCCAGTCGAGCTGCGGGTCATGCAGGCACAGGGTGGCTGTAATCGTGTTGCCCTTGACAGAGTACTCCGTGAAACGTCCGGCGTTTTTGTATGTGAGCGAGTGGAGCTTCCGGTGCATGTTCTTTTTCTTCAGCCCGTAGAAATCCGTCACCCCGTCATAGTCGCCCTTGGCAAGGGTGAGGCCGACAAGATACTGCCCGTTTTCCAAGCGCAGGAGTCTTGCCTCCACGTTGTCATAGCTGTTGTGGTAAACAGCATCGCGCCCGTTCATCGTGAGCGTCACCGCATCGGAGTCCACGGTGATTTCGAACGTATCGTCCGTGCCGTTATTGTCGAGGTCATAGGTGTATTCTTTATTGAGTTCAAGCGCCTGATCTTCGTTGTCGTATGTGGTGGATGCCGATCCGCTTGTGGCGGAGGAACAGCCGCACAGGGACAGGGCCAAAGCCAGGGCCAGTGCCAGATATTTTGTCTTCATAGGTTTCTCCCTTCGCGGGTATTATAGCACGTGTTCGGGCGGAGTGCCTTAAAAATTTACCCCGCCCGTGACCAAAGGGAATTTTCCTTTCATAAAAGGGGGACTTCCATTATAATAGGACTATGGAAAAAACAAGACTCTTCAAAACAGGACTGGCGCTTTTGTGTGCGCTGAGCGTGGTTTCAGGATGCACGTCTGCACCATCCGCATCATCATCTTCATCATCTGCACTTGTGCAGAGTATCACGGAGTTTCCGGGCACGTATACGTGTGACGGGATCACCATGCTGATCGAAGACACCGGGGACACCTGCGACGTCACCTTCAGTGAAGGGGACTGGTCCTACACTGATGTGTTTGTGAAAGAAGACGAAGACACGCTGACCTGTGATATGGAGGAAATGGGGCTTGTGATCACGCTGAAGAAATCGGCCGCCGTCCTCACCGTCACCACACAGGGATCGGTGAACGGCTCACTCAACCGTGAGATTGCCGGGGAGTATGAGAGGGCAGAGTCATGAAAAATCTGTTTTACCGCTTGTTGATTTATTTGGATACGGCCGGGGAGTCGGATACCTACTACAACATCGCGCTTTACATCGTCAATCATATTGAATGTATTGCCCGCATGCGCATCAACGAACTCGCCGGGGCATGCTACGTGAGTCCGGCCACCATCTCCCGCTTCTGCAAAGCCCTGGGCTATGAAAACTTCGCCCATCTCAAACAGGAATGTTACACATTTCAGGACGTGGACTACGACACCACGAACTTTATCAATATCCCGATGGACGTCATGTACGCCCGGCCAAAAGACGCGGCGGGGGACTACATCAACCGCGTGTGCGACAGCCTGCATGCGATGAATGACGCCATGGACTGGCCGGCGGTGGACACACTGCTCCACGCCATTCACCAAAGCGACCGGGTGGCCTTTTTCGGCCTCCAGTTTTCCCAGAGTGCGGCGGTGTATTTCCAGACCGACCTGCTTTTGTCCGGCAAGTACACGCTGGCCTATCTCGACTCCGAGCGCCAGATCGAATGTGCCAAAAGCCTGGACGAGAACTCTCTGGCCATTATCATGACCGTCAACGGAAACATCCGCAAGGGTGGCTCGAAGCTGCTCAGGTACGTCAGACGCTCCAACGCGAAGATTGCGGTGATTTCCTGTCTGGACAAAAACGCGTTTGATTTCCCGATTGACTATATGGTCTCGCTCGGCCATCCGGGGGACCCGAAGGTCGGGAAACATAATCTTCTCACGCTCGTCGAACTGATGAGCTTCAGGTACTACACATTATTCGCGGCAGCGGAAGGCAGGGTGATTCGATGATCCGGACAATTCAGGCCGAAGACATCACAAAGGCGGTGCGTGACATGTGCATCCGCGCGAACAGTTATTTGCCGGAGGATGTCGTGCAGGCACTCGACGATGCGATTGAAGCCGAAGACTTTGAGATTGCGCAAGGCACCCTTGATGTGCTCAGGGACAACCTGAAAATCGCCCGGGACAAACAGGTCCCGATTTGTCAGGATACGGGCATGGCCTGTCTTTATGTGGAAGTCGGTCAGGACGTCCACGTCGAAGGCAGTCTCACCAACGCTCTCAACGAAGGCGTGCGGCAGGGCTATACGGAAGGTTATTTGCGCAAAAGCATCGTCGCTGACCCGGTGCTGGAGAGAGTGAACACGGGGGACAACACCCCGGCGTCGATTCACTACGACATCGTCCCGGGTGACAGAATTCATATTGTGGCTGCGCCAAAGGGCTTTGGCTCGGAAAATATGTGTCAGGTCAAAATGATGAAACCCTCCGACGGGATTGAAGGCGTGAAAGACTTCATCCTGCAGGTGGTGCAGGATGCAGGGCCGAACCCGTGCCCGCCGGTTGTGATCGGCGTGGGCATTGGCGGCGCATTTGACACGGTGCCGCTTTTGGCCAAACAGGCGATGATGAAAACGATCGGGGAGTACAACGACGATCCCCGTTATGCGGCGGTTGAGAAAGAAATGCTGGGGAAAGTGAATGCCCTTGGCATCGGGCCGGCCGGCTACGGTGGGCGTACGACGGCGCTGGGGCTGCACATTCTGACCAAACCAACCCATATCGCCGGGATGCCGGTGGCGGTGGCAATCTGCTGTCACGTCGCACGGCATCAGGAGGTGACGCTATGATCAGAATCACGACACCACTGATCAAAGACAAAGTCAGACAGCTTCATGCGGGCGATCAGGTGCTCCTCTCGGGCGTCGTTTACACGGGCCGGGATGCGGCGCACAAGCGCTTTGTGGACGCATTGGACAGGGGCGGACAGTTACCGTTTGACCCTGCGGACCAGGTTATTTACTTCGTCGGACCATGTCCGGCCAAGCCGGGCGAAATTATCGGTTCGTGCGGACCAACTACATCGTACCGGATGGATGCCTATTCCCCACGCATGCTGGAAGTGGGTTTACGCGGTATGATCGGCAAGGGCCGCCGTGATGACACGGTGAAACAAGCAATCAAAGATCACACGGGCGTGTACTTCGGGGCCATCGGCGGGGCCGGGGCGAAAATCGCGGAGTGCGTGAAGGCCTGTGAGGTCATTGCCTATGACGACCTCGGCACCGAGGCGGTGCGCCGGCTGGAGGTCGAAGACTTACCGCTCACGGTTGTGATCGACTGTGAGGGGCATGATTTATATCAATCAGGAAGGGAGGCGTATGTACATGAGCACACGAAGGACGGAAATCCGTGACTACAATGAAGTGGATATCTTGTATATGCTGATGAGCTATGTGAACAGCTCGACCAACGAGGACATGCATTACACGATTGCCCATACGATTCTCACGCACGTGGATGAAATCCCGAAGCTGTCCATCAACACGCTGGCGAAGATGTGCTTCACATCCCCGGCGACGATTTCCCGCTTCTGCAAGGAGCTGAAATGCAAAAACTTTTCGGCCTTTAAGAAAGAACTGTCCATCGCCCTGAATATTGCTGAGAACGAGATTCATATTGATGAAAAGGAGAAAGAGCGCATTGAGCGTGATCCGCAGCGGACGGTCAACCTTATATATAATGAGACGATTGATTCCCTGTTCAAGGGCCAGCGCTCGGTGGAAATCCGGGATGTCGATGAGATTTGTCAGATGATCCACGACGCCGAGGACGTGCACGTGATGGGGTATCAGTTTTCCAAAATCGTCGGTACCGACTTCCAGCTGAAAATGCTGAAGCTCAAGAAATTTATTTATGCCTTCGCCAACCGCGGGGAAGATATTTCCCGGATTGATGCGATTGGGAAGGACTCTTTGGTCATCATCCTGACCGTCCGGGCCCGCAAGGAGCTGATGGACAACCTCGTCAAGGCTGCCAAGGACAAGGGCGCACGGATCCTCATGATCACCATGAACAAGGATTACACCAATGACCAGGTCGACCACTTCTATTATCTGGAAGGGGAGGAAAGTGAGTTTACGCAGAGCTCGCTGATGGGGTCGATTGACTTCATGAGCCTGCTCAATGTCATTTACGTGCGTTATGGCATTCTGTACGGCCCGGGTGATACGAAATGACCGTATTTCTTGAAAAAACACGGGTTTGTGACCTGTAATAAGGTTGTTTGTGCAAGGTGCAAGTGATATAATAGGACCATCAATAGGAAATGGAGATATGTAGAGATGAAAAAAAGTGAATTAGTAGATGCAGTTGCCGCTAAAGCCGGCCTTTCCAAAGCAGATGCCTCCAAGGCCATCAATGCTTTTGCTGATGTTGTGACAGAAGCCCTCCAGGACGGCGACAAAGTGACCCTCAATGGGGTTGGTTCTTTCTCTGTCAAGGACAGAGCCGCAAGAACGGGCAGAAACCCTCGTACGGGTGAAGCAACGGAAATTCCTGCAGCCAAGGTGCCTGCATTCAAGGCTTCCAAGACGCTGAAGGACGCGCTGAACTAATCATGACATAAAAAGAAGAGCGGCTGCCGCTCTTCTTTTGTTTTGGGATTTCGCTTTCCTCCCGCCGGGCTTTGTATTAAAATAAAAGACAGGAAAGGGGAGAAGGCACATGATTGTTTTACTGTATGCCACGAGGCATGGCTCGACGGCCAAAATCGCCCGCGTCATCGATACGTACCTGGATCAGACGTGTGTGCTGATGAACCTCGAAGAGATGCATCGCCCGGTGCTGGAAAAGGCCACGACGATTGTCCTCGGCATGCCGGTGTACTACGGGGAGCTGGAGCCGGCCATGGTCAGCTTTGTGAAGGACAACTGGGACTTTCTCAAAACGAAAAACCCGTCACTGTACGTGGTGGGGCTGCAGTATACGGAGTTCATGCGGTTTGTGACCGACGTCTTTGACTATGACATCCTCAAAGACATGAATGTCATTGCCGGACTCGGGGGCGCCCTGTACTACCCGAAGCTCTCGCTGCAGGAGAGGATGATCCTTAGGGTGATGAACAAGCGTATCCCGGTCATTCCCAAAGAGCACAACGAGCTCATGTATGAAAACTTTAATAATGAAGAGATTGCGGTCTTTGCAAAGAAGATCCGCCGAATCGAAAAAGAACAGGCAGGTGAGTGATCACCTGCCTGTGTGCCTTTCTATATATATGTATGAAAGATTACTTGATGATTTCGCCTTCGTGCGGTGCGCCGGCAGCGTTGGCTTCATCCGTGTCGATATGCATCGCGAGCTTGTAGCTTGCGGACACGCGGACAACGACATCACCGAAAATCAGGCTGCGGCCGTCACTGTCGCACTTGACCTGAACAATCTGGCCGTTCTCCACACCGAAGTGTTCAGCATCTTCCGGTGTCATGTGGATGTGGCGTTTGGCGATGATGACACCCTTGTCCAGAGTAACTTCACCCTTCGGGCCCCTCAGGACACAACCGGATGTGCCTTCGAGATCACCGGATTCACGGATCTGGGCTTTGAGACCCATCGCTCTTGCATCCGTGGCAGCGACTTCAATCTGCGTTTCGTTTCTGACCGGACCGAGGACGCTCATGGCCTTCTCACCGCGTTCACCGACAACCGTGACTTTTTCCGCGCAGGCAAACTGGCCCGGCTGGGAAAGGTCCTTTTTCTTTGTCAGTTCATAACCTTCACCAAAAAGGGTTTCCAAATCGGCCTGCGACAGGTGAATGTGACGCGCCGACGTTTCAACTAAAATCTTTTCCATAACTAACCTCCTGGCCTTATTCTACACTTTTTTTATAAAAGGTAAACCCCGGTCTTCTGAGAGTTCTCTAAGAAAAACGGGAGATGAAAAAAATAGGAAAAAGAGGAAGAAAATACTTGCTTTGACGGGGGGATTTGTGTAATATTAGCGTGTTGTGAAACGCGAAGATGTGCGAGGTTGCTGAAACGCTGACAGCCGTTGTCATGAACGGAAGGGCCTTCAGGGAATTCGTACGGAGCGTCGTCTGACAAATAGACAAGGAGGAATAATCATGGCAAGCAACAAGATCAGAATCAGATTGAAATCTTTCGATCACAGAATTCTGGATGATTCCGCGGCTAAGATCGTCGAAGCCGCCAAGAAAACCGGTGCACAGATTGTGGGCCCGGTCCCTCTCCCGACAGAGAAGGAAGTTTACACAATCCTCCGTGCTGTTCATAAGTACAAAGATTCCCGTGAACAGTTCGAAATCAGAACGCACAAGCGTCTGATTGATGTCGTCAACCCGACGGATGAAACAGTGCAGACACTGACGAGACTGCAGCTGCCGGCCGGCGTCGATATCGAAATCAAATTATAAGAAAGGTAAGGTATGACTCATGAAAGGAATCTTAGGCCGTAAGATCGGTATGACTCAGGTCTTCACTGAATCCGGTAAGCTGATCCCTGTCACGGTCGTTGAAGCAACGCCAAACGTTGTCCTTCAGAAAAAGACGACTGAGACAGATGGTTACAACGCCATTCAGGTCGGTTTCGAAGACAAGAGAGAAAAACTGGCGAACAAGCCTGAAAAGGGCCACGTCGCCAAAGCTGAAACAGCTCCTAAGCGCTTCATCAGAGAATTTCGTTATGACGAAATGATGAGTTATGAAGTTGGTCAGGAAATCACGGTAGACACATTCGCAGCGGGCGAAATGGTAGACGTTACAGGCGTCTCCAAAGGTAAAGGCTATGCCGGTACCATCAAACGCTTTGGCTATGCACGCGGTCCTATGGGACACGGCGGCGGTCCTGTTCACAGACACGCCGGCTCGATGGGCCCGATCGCTCCGAACCGTATCGCTCCGGGCAAGAAACTTCCGGGCCAGATGGGCCACGTGAAGAAGACAGTCCAGAATCTGGAAGTTGTCGCAGTTTATCCTGACAAGAACGTCCTGCTCATTTCCGGCAGCGTTCCGGGTCCTAAGAAGGGCCTCGTAACGGTAAGAACTGCCGTTAAGAACCAGGGAAAAGTCAACGAAGCAGCCAAGCTCGTTTCTTATGAAACAGCTGAAGAGACTGCCGAATAATGAAGCGAAAGGAGGAAACACTGATGTTAAATGTTGCATTATTCAACCAGACAGGTGAGAAAGTCAATGACCTTGAGCTGAATGAATCCGTCTTCGGCATTGAGCCGAACAACCAGGCAATCTTTGATATGGTCTTACTGCAGCGCGCTTCATTAAGACAGGGCACTCACAAAGTCAAGAACCGTTCCGCTGTTGCCGGCGGTGGTAAAAAGCCTTGGCGCCAGAAGGGCACAGGCCGTGCCCGTCAGGGTTCCACGCGTTCCCCGCAGTGGGTCGGCGGTGGCCGCGCTTTCGGGCCTAAGCCTAGAAAGTATGGCTTCAAGCTGAACAAGAAGGTTGCTAAGCTGGCACTGCGCTCCGCACTGAGCCAGAAAGTGATCGATGAAGAACTCACAGCCCTCGATGCACTCGAACTCGCCAATGGCAAGACGAAGAGCATGGTCGCTGTCCTCAACGCCTTCAACAACCCGAAGAAAACCCTTCTCGTTGTGGACGCTGTTGATGAAAATCTCGTACGCGCAAGCGGCAACATCCCGAATCTGAAAGTGATTGAAGCCAACGGCCTGAACGTCTATGACGTGCTCGACTGCTCGACGCTGATGATGACGGAAAAGGCCATCAAAGCCGTAGAGGAGGTACTCGCATAATGGCACACATTACTGACGTCATCAAAAAGCCTGTCATCACGGAAAAATCCATGACCCTGATGCAGGAAGAAAACAAGTACACGTTCGACGTTGATACGAAAGCCAACAAAACTGAAATCAAGCAGGCTGTTGAAGCGATGTTTGATGTCAAGGTGGCATCGGTCAACACGATGAACATCCCGGCCAAGACAAAGCGCGTCGGCCGTTACGTCGGCAAGACGAACAAGCGCAAAAAGGCCATTGTAAGCCTGAAAGAAGGCTTCTCGATCGATTTGTTCGGTGACACTGACGCCGAGTAATTGATCACAGCTATCGGAGTCTACCGCTCCGGATAATTAAACAGGAGGAATCACAGAAATGGCAATCAAAGTCTACAAGCCGGTGACAAACGGTCGTCGTAACATGACGGCCCTGGCCAAGGACGAAATCACGGCCACGAAGCCTGAAAAGTCCCTTACGGCGCCTTACCGCAAGAAAGGCGGCCGCAACAATACCGGTAAAATCACGACCCGTCATCATGGTGGCGGTCACAAGAGAAAATACAGAATTATCGACTTCAAGCGTAACAAGGATGATATCGTCGGTAAGGTTGCAACGATCGAATACGATCCGAACCGTTCCGCCAACATCGCCCTCATTAACTATGCGGATGGTGAAAAGAGATACATCCTCGCGCCTAAGGGTCTGAAGGTCGGCATGACGATCGTCAGCGGCGAACACGCCGACATCAAGGTCGGTAACGCGCTGCCGATGGGTAATATGCCTGACGGTACTGTCGTTCACAACATCGAAATGCATCCGGGCAAGGGCGGTCAGCTGATCCGTTCCGCCGGCACAAGCGCACAGGTGCTCTCGAGCGAAGGCAAATATGTCCTCGTCCGTCTGAGCTCCGGCGAAGTGAGACGTTTCCTCGGTGTCTGCCGCGCCACGGTTGGTACGGTTGGTAACGAAGACCACTCCCTCGTCAACTATGGTAAAGCAGGTCGCATGAGATGGAAGGGCGTCCGTCCGACGGTCCGCGGCTCTGTTATGAACCCGAACGATCACCCTCACGGTGGTGGTGAAGGCCGTACGTCCATCGGTCGTAAGGCTCCTATGACACCATGGGGCAAGAAAGCTCTTGGCGTGAAGACGCGCAACAATAAGAAACATTCGACGAAACTGATCGTACGTCGTCGTAATGCGAAATAAGGAGGAGAAGTCACAATGGCAAGAAGTCTGAAAAAAGGCCCTTTCGTCGATGAACATCTGATGAAAAAGGTCGAAGCGCTCAACGCTGCAGGTAAAAAAGAAGTCATCAAGACCTGGTCAAGACGGTCCACGATCTTCCCTCAGTTCATTGAGCATACGTTCGCTGTCTACAACGGCAGAGAACATATTGCGGTCTATGTCACAGAAGATATGGTAGGCCATAAGCTCGGCGAATTCGCGCCGACGAGAACATACAAGGGCCATGCCGGTAACGACAAGAAGGGCTAAGGAGGAGACTATGGAAGCATACGCAAAGGCTAAAAACATCCGCGTCGCCGCTCAGAAAGCACGACTCGTCGTTGATCTGGTCAGAGGCAAGGATGTGAATGAGGCGCTCGCTATTCTTGAATACACGAACAAGAAAGCATCGCCGGCCATCACGAAAGTTATCAAGTCTGCCGCCGCCAACGCTGTGGAAAACGAAGCAGCCGAGGAAGACAGACTGTACGTAAAAGAGATCTTCGTAGACGAAGGTCCGACACTGAAAAGATACAGAGCCAGAGCCAAGGGCCAGGGCACACTGATCTTGAAGAGAACATGCCACATCACGTGTGTGGTTGATGAAAGATAGGAGGAGCGAGCATATGGGTCAGAAAGTAAGTCCGGTCGGTCTGCGCGTGGGTGTTAACCGTGATTGGAGCTCCCGCTGGTACGCCGATAAAAATGATTATGCAACTCTGCTTCACGAAGATTTAAAGATTCGTAAGTACTTAGACGAAAAACTCAACAGCGCCTTCATCGCCAAAGTAGACATCGAGCGTAAGAAAAAGCGCATCGACATCTATGTTCACACGTCCCGTCCGGGCGTTGTGATCGGCCGTAAGGGTGAAGCCATCAACAAGCTTCGCAGCGAAGTCGTTGAGCTCGTCAACAAGAATGTCAGCAAGAAGGACCAGAAGCAGGTCTTCATCAACGTCGTTGAAATCAAGGACGCTGACAAGAACGCAACACTCGTTGCCAAGAGAATCTGCGAACAGCTCGAAAACCGTGCATCGTTCCGTACGGTTCAGAAGAGAGCCATCCAGTCCGCAATGCGCATGGGCGCGAAGGGTATCAAGACGTCCGTCTCCGGCCGTCTCGGCGGTGCCGACATCGCCCGTTCCGAAGGTTACAGCGAAGGCGTCGTCCCTCTTCATACGCTGAGAGCCGACATCGACTACGCAGCGGAAGAAGCGCTCACGACATACGGCAAGCTTGGTGTCAAGGTCTGGATCTGTAAGGGTGAAATTCTCCCTGAAAAGAAGAAGGAGGCTGAAGAATAACCATGTTAATGCCTAAGAGAACGAAATACAGAAGACCTCATAGAATCAAATATGAGGGTAAAGCCAAGGGCGGCAGAAATGTCGACTTCGGTGAATATGGTCTCGTCGCTATGGACGGGGCATGGATCACGAGCCGCCAGATTGAAGCGTGCCGTGTCGCCATCACCCGTGAGATGAAGCGTGAAGGTCAGGTTTGGATCCGCATATTCCCGCATCTCGCAAAGACTAAGAAGCCTCTGGAAGTCCGCATGGGTTCCGGTAAAGGTGCTCCTGAAGAATGGGTAGCGGTTGTCAAGAAGGGCCGTGTGATGTTCGAAGTTGCCGGCGTGCCTGAAGCAACAGCACGTGAAGCCCTGAGATTGGCCTCCCACAAACTGCCGATCAAGTGCAAAATCGTTAAGAGAGGTGAGCAGTAATGAAGGTCGCTGAATTAAGAGATATCGAAACGACTGAGCTCGAAGCCAAAATCGAAGAGTTCAAAAAGGAAATGTTCAGCTTACGCATGCAGCAGGCCACGGGCACGCTGGAAAACACTGCTCGCATCCGCGAAGTGCGTAAGTCCATCGCAAAGATTAAGACAGTAATCAGAGAAAGAGAACTGGAGAAGTAGGAGACGTTACAATATGGAAAGAAACAATCGTAAGGTTTATACAGGCACAGTCATCTCCACGAAAATGGACAAGACGATTACTGTTCTTGTAGAAACTCATGTACAGCATAAGTTATACGGTAAGCGTATGAAATCTTCCAAGAAGTTCCATGCGCATGACGAAAACAATGAAGCACATGTTGGTGATATCGTGACGATCATGAACACGAGACCTTTGTCCAAGACAAAGCGTTTCCGTCTCGTTGAAATCAACAAGAAAGCTGAAATCATTGAATAATCGCAAAGGAGGCTGCTCAAAATGATCCAGAATGAAAGTAGATTAAAAGTGGCTGACAACACTGGTGCGAAGGAAGTCCTGGTCATCAGAAATCTTGGCGGTTCACACAGAAAATTCAGCAACATCGGTGATATCGTTGTTGCGACAGTCAAACAGTCGACTCCGGGCGGCACGGTGAAGAAGGGCGACGTTGTACGCGCCGTCATCGTCCGTACTAAATACGGCGTTCAGCGTGAAAACGGATCTGTCATCCGTTTCGACGACAACGCGTGCGTCATCATCAAAGATGACCTGACACCGCGCGGCACCCGTATCTTTGGCCCGGTCGCCAGAGAGCTGAGAGATGCAGATTTCATGAAAATCGTCTCCCTCGCTCCTGAGGTGTTATAGGAGGATATGACGATGAAATTACGTGTAAAGGATACAGTCATTGTCACGAGCGGTGCGGAAAAAGGCCTCACCGGCGAAATCCTGAAGATCGACCGCGCAAACAACAGAGTCCTCGTGGAAGGCATCAACAAAGTGACGAAACACATCCGTCCTTCCCAGAGTGACCCTGAAGGTGGTCTTCAGAGCACGGAAGCCTTCATCAACGCTTCCAACGTGGCATACTATGACTCCAAAAACAAGAAGGGCGTTAAGCTCGGCTATCGCTTCGAAGACGGCAAGAAAGTCCGTTACAACAAAGCAACCGGCGAAACGCTGAAAGACTAGAAAAGGAGGCTGACACATGAACAGATTATTAGAACGCTACAAAGGCGAAATCTCCGAAAACCTGATGAAACAGTTCAACTATACATCCCCGATGCAGCTTCCTAAGATGGAAAAAATCGTCCTGAACATCGGTGTGGGTGATGCCACAACGAATGCCAAGCTCATGGACGAAGCTGTAGAAGAGCTGACGGCCATCAGCGGCCAGAAGCCGATCATCACGAAGGCCAAGAAATCCATCGCGGGCTTCAAAATCCGTGAAGGCCAGGCCATCGGATGCAAGGTCACGCTGCGTGGTGAACGTATGTATGACTTCTTAGACAAACTTGTGAACATCTCTTTGCCACGTGTGAGAGACTTCAGAGGTGTCCCTAAGAACTCCTTCGATGGCCGCGGGAACTACACTCTCGGCATCAAGGAACAGCTCATTTTCCCTGAAATCGACTTCGACAAAGTTCAGAAGCTCAGAGGTATGGATATCGTCTTCGTCACGACGGCGAAAACGGATGAAGAAGGCAGAGCCCTCCTGACGGAACTCGGCATGCCTTTCAAGAAGTAATGAGGAGGAAACACAATGGCAAAAACATCAATGAAGGTGAAGCAGATTCGTCCTCAGAAGTATAAAGTGCGTGAGTACACCCGCTGCCAGCGCTGCGGCCGTCCTCACAGCGTCATGAGAAAGTTCAAGCTTTGCCGCATCTGCTTCAGAGAACTCGCATACAAGGGCGAACTCCCTGGTGTCAAAAAGGCAAGCTGGTAAGAGGAGGATAGAAGAATGGTTACAGATCCAATTGCAGATATGTTAACAAGAATCCGCAACGCGAACCAGATGCGTCATGAAACTGTCGCGATGCCATATTCTAAAGAAAAGGACGCCATCGCTTCGATCCTGAAGAGCGAAGGCTTCATTATCGATTACAAAGTCAGCGGCGAAGTCGCTGAAAAGACTCTCACAATCACGCTGAAGTATAAAGGCAACGACAGAGTCATCACAGGTTTGAAGAGAGTTTCCAAGCCTGGTCTTCGTCAGTACGTGAAGGTTGATGAAATCCCGAAGGTACTGAACGGTTTAGGTATTGTCATTCTTTCCACATCCCAGGGTGTGATGACCGGCAAAGAAGCGAAAGCTAAAAATGTCGGCGGCGAAGTTCTGGCATATATCTGGTAATAGGAGGTCAATGAAATGTCTCGAATTGGTTTAAAGACAATCACTGTACCTGCTGATGTCAAGGTCACTGTCGATGACAACAACCACGTGACTGTGGAAGGCCCGCAGGGCAAGCTGGAGAGAACGTTCTCCGACCGCATCGTCATCAATCAGGAAAACGGCGAAATCAAATGCGAACGCAAGAGTGACGCCAAGACTGACAAACAGCTGCACGGTACGACAAGAGCCGTCCTCGCGAACATGATCGAAGGTTGCAAAAACGGTTACGTTAAGGACCTCGAAATCGTAGGTATCGGTTACAGAGCCCAGATGAAGGGTAACACGCTCGTTCTGAACGTTGGCTACTCTCATCCGGTTGAAATGGAAATTGAAGACGGCGTTAAGGTTGAATGCCCGAGTGCGACACAGATCAAAGTGTCCGGCATCTCCAAAGAACGCGTCGGCCAGGTGGCCGCCCTCATCAGAGGCGTCAGAAAGCCTGAACCTTACAAGGGCAAAGGTATCAAGTATGTGGATGAGCACATCATTAGAAAAGAAGGTAAGACTGCTGGTAAGAAGTAGTCTTCTATGAGGAGGAAAACGCTTTATGGCAAACAAAGCATCTCGTAATGACGTTCGTAAAAGACGTCATCTCAGAGTTCGTAAAAAGATTTCCGGGACTCCGGAATGTCCTCGTCTCAATGTTTTCCGTTCGAACAAGCATATTCACGCCCAGATCATCGATGACGTGAATGGTGTCACTCTGGCCGCTGCATCGTCAGTTGACATGAAGCTTGAAAACGGTGGCAATGTCGAGGCGGCCGCTAAGGTCGGTGCAGCGATCGCTGAACGCGCGGCAGCCAAAAACATTGAGAAGGTCGTATTTGATCGCGGTGGTTACATCTATCACGGCAGAGTCAAGGCTCTGGCAGAAGCAGCCAGAGAGAATGGCTTGAAATTCTAAGGGAGGAAGTAAATCATGGATAACAAGAACCCTCAGAGCGCTGCCGCGCCGGTTGAAGGTGCAACAACCGAAAACAAGGGCGGCAGAAACAACTACAGAAACGGCCGTGGCGGCCGTGGCAGAAGAGATAACAGAAAGCCAAGAGAACCGAAAGAATTCGAAGATCGCGTTGTACAGATCAACCGCATCACGAAGGTCGTCAAGGGCGGCCGTAAGATGCGTTTCGCGGCACTCGTCGTCATCGGCGACAAGAAGGGCCGTGTCGGCTTCGGTACCGGTAAGGCCAACGAAGTCCCTGATGCCATCCGCAAAGCAACGGATAACGCTAAGAAGAACCTGATCACGGTTCCGATGAAGCATGGTACAATCACACATGAAATCGTCGGCACTTACGGCTCTGGTGAAGTCTTCCTTCGCCCGGCAGCTGAAGGTACCGGAATCATCTGTGGTGGTCCTGTCCGTGCCGTTGTGGAACTTGCCGGTTACTCGGACATCCTGTCCAAATGTATCGGTTCCCGCACGCCAATCAACATGGTACGCGCAACGATGGACGCCCTCGCCAATCTGAAGACGGCAGAAGGTGTCGCAGCTCTCAGAGACAAGACAGTCGACGAAATTTACAACGCATAGTAGGAGGAAACAACAATGGCTAAAGTTACGATCAAGCTCACGAAGTCTCCTATCGGTGCGAAGAAAAACCAGAAGGCGACTCTCAAGGCACTGGGCTTAACGAAAATGAACAAGACGGTCGAGAAGGAAGAATGTGATGCCATCAACGGTATGATCAACACAGTCCGCCATCTCGTCACGGTCGAAAAGCAGGAGGCGTAAGCACAATGAAACTGCATGAATTAACGTACACGGAAGGATCCCGCAAGAAGAGAAACCGCGTCGGCCGCGGTACATCGTCCGGTAACGGCAAGACGTCCGGTCGTGGTCAGAAGGGTCAGGGTGCCCGCTCCGGCGGAGGCAAGAAGCCTGGCTTCGAAGGTGGTCAGACACCGCTCTTCATGCGCATTCCTAAGCGTGGTTTTAACAATTACACGAGAAAAGAATACGCGATCGTTAACGTTGAGTCACTCAACGCATTCGAAGCCGGCACAGTCGTTGATTTCGACGCCCTCAAGGCAGCCGGTCTCGTCAAGAAACAGCTCGACGGTCTGAAAGTCCTCGGCAACGGCGAACTCAAAGTCGCCCTCACTGTCAAGGCTTCCAAATTCTCGGCGAAAGCCAAGGAGGCCATTGAGGCCGCAGGTGGAACCGCCGAGGTGATCTAAGATGCTCAACTTTTTAAAGAACGTCTTTAAAAAAGGTGAACTGCGTCGAAAGGTCGTCTTTACTCTCGGAATTCTCTTCGTCTTCAGACTCGGGGCGGCCATCACGCTGCCGTATGTCGATGCGGATGCCATCACTAGCTCGGCAACGAGCGAAGGCATCTTCGGCATTATGAATCTGTTAGGCGGGGGGACTCTCGAAAGATTCTCGCTCTTCTCGCTCGGGGTGTCTCCGTACATCACGGCGTCGATCATCATCGAACTGCTTTCGATGGATGTCATTCCAACGCTCTCGCGCTGGAACAAAGAAGGTCAGACAGGCAAAAAGAAGAAGGATACGGTTACCCGTTACCTGACACTGGTCCTTGCGGCCGTGCAGGGCGGCTCCCTGACCTATGCCTTCGACAAGGCCTATGGCATTCTGACAACGTCACAGCCGTGGACATACGTGTACGTCGTCACGATTATGGCGGCGGGCTCGATGTTTGCGATGTGGTTGGGTGACCAGATCACAATGAAAGGTGTCGGCAACGGCACATCCCTCCTGATCTTCACGGGGATTGTCGCCAACCTGCCAACCCAGTTCCTGAACACATATGACACGATGGTCACGTACAAAACAACGTACAAGGCCGTCACGAGTCTGGCCTGGTTCGGACTGTTCGTCCTGGCTTATCTCGCGATTGTCATCTTCGTAGTGTTCACGGAAAACTCGATCCGCAAGATCGACATCTTCTACGCCACGAGCAATACCGATACGATCATGAGAGTCAGAGAGGATACAAATCTCCCTCTCAAGATTAACAGTTCCTCCGTGATTCCGGTTATCTTCGCCGCCAGCGTGCTCGCTGCGCCGCGGACGATCATCAGCTTCATGGAATCGAGCTCGACCCTGACAAAGATCGACAATATTCTGAACTATCAGAAACCGGTCGGCTTCTGTCTCTATGTGGTCATGATTCTGTTCTTCACGTTCTTCTACTCCAACCTTCAGATTGATGCGAAGCGCATCTCTGAAGACCTGAAGCGGGGCGGCGGCGCCATCCCGGGTGTACACACCGGCGTGGATACAAAGAAATACATCGGGTCGGTTTTGAACCGCATCACGGTGGCCGGGGCATTATTCCTCGTCATCATCGCGGCGATCCCAATCATGGTTCCGGAAATCTGGACGGCCACGGCGGACAACGCCCTGTCGCTCGGCGGAACGGGCCTGATCATCGTCACCGGTGTCGCTCTCGAAACAGTCAGACAGATTCGCAGTATGCTGACGCGAAGAGAGTATCACGGTTATATCAGAAAGTAATGCAAGACAAGAATTGAATAAGGAGACAAAAGGACTATGAATATCATCTTAATGGGTCCTCCGGGCGCTGGCAAAGGCACACAGGCCGCAAAGCTTTGCGAGAAGTACAATCTGACGCAGATTTCGACGGGCGATCTGTTCCGTGCGGCAGCACGCAACCAGACGGCCATCGGTGTCATCTCAGGTTATTATTCCAAATTCGGCGTTCTCGTCCCTGATGGGTATACGAATGAAATGCTCTATGATTATCTGAAAGAAAACATGGGCAACTTCGGTGACGGGTTTATTCTCGATGGTTACCCGCGCAACATCATGCAGGCGAGAGAGCTCGAATATTACTGCAAGTCTCTTGGATTCACGATTGACCGTGTCATCAACCTGGATGTTCCGGAAGATGACCTCGTCAAGCGTCTTTCCGGACGCCGGACGTGCCGTGACTGCGGTGCGACGTTCCACATCATGTACAAGCCACCGAAACAGGAAGGCGTATGTGACAAGTGCGGCGGCGAGCTGTATCAGCGCGCGGACGAAAATGAAGAAGCAGTGAAAGTGAGACTGGAAACTTACAACCGGTCTACCAAACCGCTGATTGACTATTATGCCATGAAAGGCGAACTCACCAACGTGAAAGGCGATCAATCGATGGACGATGTGTTCGCTGACCTGGTGAAGTGCGTGGAGGCTGACTAAACAATGATTACTATAAAGGATGAGAGAGAAATTGAACTGATGCGCCATGCCGGCCATGTGGTCGGACTGGTCCACCAGAAAATGGCCGAGGTGCTCAAACCTGGTATGACGACCCAGGAAGTGGCTGACATTTGCGAAAAAGTCATCCGCGATGAAGGGTGTTATCCGTCGTTTCTCAACCTTTATGGTTTCCCGGGTGCCGTATGTACGTCTGTGAATGACACAGTCGTACATGGCATTCCGTCAGACTATGTTCTCAAAGACGGTGATATTATTTCGGTGGACGTTGGCGCCTGCTGGAAGGGATATCACGGTGATTCCGCGTGGACATACGTGGTCGGGACGCCGAGCGACGATGTGAAACATCTGATGCAGGTGACCGAGGAAGCTCTGTTCGCAGGGCTCGCCCAGGTCAAGCCGGGCAACCGTGTCGGGGATATCTCCCATGCGGTTGAACAGTACCTGTTGGCGCACGGCTGCACAACGCCGCGTGATTACACCGGGCACGGAATCGGGACGGACGTCCACGAAGACCCGTCGGTTCCGAACTGGGGCAATCCGCATCGCGGACCGCGCCTGAAAAAGGGAATGTGCATTGCGGTTGAACCGATGGCGCATCTCGGCGGCGAAGAGGTGTACACACTGGCCGATGACTGGACAGTGAAAACGAAAGACCATTCGCTTGCGGCGCATTATGAGCATACGGTTGTCATCACCGATGACGGCTATGAAATCATGACCAAGGTTTAAGGAGAACGTATTATGGCAAAGAAAGAAGACGTATTTGAAGTCGAGGCCACAGTGGTTGAATCCCTGCCGAACTTACAGTTCAAAGTGGCCCTCGAAAACGGAGTGGTGATTCTGGCTCACGTTTCTGGTAAAATCCGTACAAACTATATACGCATTTTACCGGGGGATAAAGTCACCGTAGAAATTTCTCCGTACGATTTAACACGTGGGCGCATCACATACAGAAAGAAATAACTTTTCAAGGAGTGAAGCAAGATGAAAGTAAGAGCATCTGTAAAACCAATCTGCGACAAGTGCAGAGTCATCAAACGCAAAGGCAGAGTAATGATCATCTGCGAAAACCCTAAGCACAAGCAGAGACAAGGTTAATTTTAGGAGGAAAGACGAATGGCACGTATTGCTGGAGTAGACATCCCTCGTAACAAACGCGTGGTTGTCTCCTTAACTTATATTTACGGCATTGGCACAACGTCCGCAAAGAAGATTCTGGCGGCCGCCGGTGTCTCCGAAGATGTCAGAGTCAAAGACCTGACGGAAGAAGAAACGACGAGAATCCGTCGTGAAGTCGACAACTATAAGACAGAGGGTGACCTCCGTCGTGAAACTCAGCTCAATATCAAGAGACTCATGGAAATCGGTTCCTACCGCGGTATCCGTCACAGACGTGGTCTGCCGGTCAGAGGCCAGCGGACAAAGACGAACGCGCGCACTCGCAAGGGTAAGGCACGTCCGATCGCAGGTAAGAAGAAGTAGGAGGTAAACACAAATGGCAAAGAGAACAACTCGCAGAAGAGTCAAGAAAAATATTGTCAATGGTGTGGCCCACATCCACTCGACATTCAATAACACGATTGTGACGATCACTGATGAATTCGGTAACGCCATCAGCTGGTCTTCCGCCGGTGCCCTCGGTTTCAAGGGTTCCAGAAAGTCCACACCGTATGCGGCTCAGATGGCCGCAGAAGCAGCCGCTAAGGCCGCAAGCATCCATGGCCTGAAGAACATCGAAGTTGAAGTTAAAGGTCCTGGTCCTGGACGTGAAGCCGCAGTCAGAGCACTCGCCGCTGCAGGCCTGAACGTCACGGCGATCACTGACGTGACGCCAATCCCGCATAACGGTTGCCGCCCGCCGAAACGTCCGCGCGGATAATCCGTTCATGATTGTATTCGAACACAACGTCAAGGAGGGACATCATGCAAAAGTTTGAAAAGGCAGATTTCAAAGTCGAGACCACCAATGAAGATGAACATTATGCCAAGTTCGTTATCTCGCCGCTCGAAAGAGGCTTCGGTACAACGATCGGGAACGCGCTTCGCCGTGTCCTGCTCTCGTCCATGCCGGGCGCTGCCGTCTATGCCATCCACATCCCGGGTGTGACGCATGAATTCTGCGCCATCGAGGGTGTCGAGGAAGACGTGACGCACATCATCCTCAAGCTCAAACAGCTCGTGTTTGAACTTGACGGCGATGACGAAGTGACGATGACCATCGACGTTGAAGGCAAGGCCACGGTCACAGGCGCTGATATCCAGTGCCCGCAGAACGTGAAAATGATTTCCAATGATCTCGTCCTCTGCCACGTGGCAGAAGGTCACTCGCTGCACATGGATCTGTACGCCCGCCGCGACCGCGGTTATCTCAACAGCGAACAGAACAAGCGTTTCATCAATCAGGAAAACATTATCACCATCGATTCGATCTTCTCTCCTGTGCTGAATGTGGCTTATGCGGTTGAACCGACCCGTGTCGGTGAAACGAACAAGTACGATGAGCTCACGATGGAAATCACGACCGATGGTTCCATCACACCGAATGAGGTCCTGGCACTTTCCGCCAAGATTCTCGTCGAACACCTCAACCAGTTCGTTCAGCTGACCGAAGAAGCCATGAACATCGAGGTCATGAGCGAGGAAGAGGAAGATACAACCAACAAAGTTCTCGACATGACCATTGAAGATATGGATCTGTCCGTACGTTCCTACAACTGTTTGAAACGTGCCGGCATCCAGACGGTCAATGAACTGGCTTCCAAAACTGAGGACGATATGATCAAGGTCAGAAACCTCGGTAAGAAGTCGTTAAAAGAAGTCAAAGACAAATTATTAGAGCTGGGTCTGAGCTTCAAGAGCGCGGACTAAGCTGTTGGAAGGAGTAGAACAATGGGTTACAGAAAATTAGGACGTGTTTCTTCTCACCGCAAGGCGATGCTGAGAAACATGGCAACCGATGTCATCATGAAAGGCCGCATCGAAACAACGACGACCCGTGCGAAGGAAGTACGCAAGCTCGTTGATGAACTGATCACGCTCGGCAAGCGCGGTGATCTGTCCGCAAGACGTCAGGCCGCAACGATGATGCAGGACGTCGTCGATCCTGCAAGCGGTAAATCGGCACTCCAGGTGCTCTTCGATGACGTCGCTCCACGCTACAACGACCGCAAGGGTGGTTACACGAAGATCGTCAAGACGTACAACCGTAAAGGCGACAACGCCCCGATGGCTGTTATCACGCTGATCTAATAAGAAGCTTAAGAACGTTTCCTCACGGAGACGTTCTTTTTTTCGCGCCTTGTTAACAAAATTAACACGGAAAAAGCCGGAATCCGGGAAATTGTGTAAACCGCGTTAAATGCGTAAGCATATCATTTGGCATTGATGAAAATATCCGTTATATTAAACTCGCAAAGAGGACATCCCACCTCTCTGCAGACAAACTTCTATTTCCTAACCTTAAACAATTTTCGACATGAAAGGAGCTCACCCGAGGGTGGGCTTTTTTCATGCCTGAAGGGCATGTACAAAAGGCGAATGAAGTATTGGTCAGAGCACGAATCCCATGATACTGTTGAATCAGGAGGATGAACTTATGCAATATTTCGAACTGGGCGGGGACGTCAAGGCCGCGCGGATCTGCCTGGGTGTGATGGGCTTTGCCGACAGCACCAGGGGCATTCATACATGGACATTGAATGAAGAGGACAGCTTCACCATCATGCAGAGGGCTGTGGAGGGCGGCATCAATTTCTTTGATACGGCCATGGCGTACGGCGGGGGCTCCTCGGAAGAATACCTCGGGCGGATGCTCAGGAAGCCCGGTAAGCGCGATGACTTCGTCGTGGCGACCAAATACTCCCCGAAGACACAAGAAGAAATCGATAAAGGTGTGAGCGGGCAAGAGCACATTATGAATTGTCTCGACGCCTCCCTTGAGCGTCTGGGGATGGACTATGTGGATTTGTATATATGTCACCAGTGGGACGAAAACACCCCGATGGAAGAGATGATGGAAGGCCTCCATCAGGCTGTCACGGCCGGCAAGGTGCGCCACATCGGCATCTCCAACTGCTTTGCCTGGCAGCTGGCGGAATGTAACGACTACGCCCGTGAGTACGGACTGACCGGGTTTGTCTCGATGCAGGGCCACTACAACCTCATTCACCGGGAAGAGGAGCGGGAGATGATTCCGTACACCCTGCACAAGGGCATGGCTTACACACCGTACAGCTCCCTTGCGGCCGGAAGGCTCTCCCGTCTGCCGGGGACGAAAACGAAGCGCATGATGAAAGACTGGTACGCCTCGGGCAAATATGACAAGGTGATCAAGCAGGACAACCTGATTATCAACCGGGTGTATGATATGGCTGAAAAGTACGGAGTAAGTATGACTGAGATTGCGTTGGCATGGCTGCTCACAAAGATTGAAGCACCCATCTGCGGGGCGACGAAAGAGCATCATATAAACGCTTTATTGAGCTGTATGGACGTTCATCTCAGTGCAGATGACATCGCCTATCTCGAAGAGTGCTACGTGCCCCGCGAACTCGTTGGTGTCATGGCCGGCAAGTGATGTGTTAAAAAGTCCGCTATTAAGTAACGACTTACAGCCGGGAAATTGTTAACGGGGTTAAAAGGTCCGGGGAGATTGTTGATTCGTGTGACAAAATACGTTACAGTGTGACCCGAAAGAAGGCGAAAGATATGACACAGGCTCAGGCTGTGCACGAAGCACAGGTGACTTATCAGAAGTATTTCCGCGATCTTTACGGAGAAGACAGACCGGCTTCCGGTCATCATGATGATGTTCAGATTGACAAGGACAAGGTGATGCGCATCGTCCGCGAGAAATCCCTTTGCGCCGAAGAGCACCGCCAGGAGGTGGAAACGCTCAAGCGTCAGATTGAAGACAGCGCGCGAGACGCCAACATGCACTACTTTCCCCGGGACTACATCGAACGGGTTGTGACGCTCAACCGCATCAGCGGAGAGTACAAAGCGGCTCAGGAAAAGCTCGAGGAATTCGCACGCAAACTCCAGTCCATGACCCACTGACACCAAGGCTCCCCGGGGGCCTTTTTTGGTTGCGGTCAAGGGCATAAACCCCTATAATGACGTCAGGAGAAACACGTTATGATTATCAATAAGATCCAACAGACCCATTTTTCCGCCTCGGAAGCGGAAATCGTGCGGTACATTTTGTCCCATTCGAACGATTTGGAACACATGACCATCAAACAAATCGCCGACGCCACCTACACCAGTGCGCCATTGCTCGTGCGGATTTCCAAAAAGCTCGGGTATGACGGCTGGTCGAGCCTGAAAAAGGCCATGGTCGAGGAGTTCGCGTATATTTACACGACCCAGGAAGTCGACGCCTCCGTCCCGTTTTTACAGGGGGACGATATGGTCACCATCGCCAATAACCTCATCACCCTGCACAAAGAAACCGCAGAAGACACCCGCTCGCTTTTGACGCATGATGATCTGTCCAAGGCCTTTTCTATTCTGAGAAAGGCGAAGGTCATTGACATATACGCCAAAGCCGAGTACGAACTCGAAGCGAACATCTTCTGCCGGCGCATGCAGGGCATCGGCCATCCGGTCACATTTATGAGTGACCCAATCACCCAGGCCGCTATGTCTGATGAGACTCATGCGGCCATCGTGATCAGCTATTCCGGCGAAACCCGCAGGGTCATCCGGGCGGTGAAAAAGATCAAATCCAAAAACACCCCGATCATTGCGATCACGAGTATTTCCCACGGCACACTCTCGTCGCTGGCGGATGTGTCGCTGCGCATGAGCTCGCGGGAAATGTTAAACACGAAGATCGGCTCGTTCGCCACGACCGAGTCCATTCTCGTCCTTCTGGACATTTTGTACAGCGGTGTGTTCTCCTTTGACTATGACAATAACCTTGACTTCCGCCTGCGCCTGGCCCAGGAAATCGATGACAGTCATACGGAATATGAATTTATCGATGAGGAGGGAGAGTCATGAATATAATGGTCGACATCAAAGACTTATGTTTCTCCTATGACGGCACAAACCCGACCATTGACCACGTGTCCTTTCAGGTGCCGGAAGGCTCCTACACGGCCATTCTCGGCCACAACGGTTCGGGCAAGAGCACCATTGCCAAACTGATGATCGGACTTCTGGAAGCCACAGAAGGGGAGATCACCATCCACGACACAAAGCTCACCTGCGAAACACTGAATGAAGTCAGGGAAAACGTGGGCATCGTTTTCCAGAACCCGGACAACCAGTTTATCGGCTCCACGGTGCGCGACGACATTGCCTTCGGTCTTGAAAACCTGTGTGTCGATCCCAATAAGATGGACGGCATCATCAACGAATATGCGGCCAAGGTGTCGATGACGAAGTTCCTCGACCACGAGCCGACAAAACTCTCGGGCGGCCAGAAACAGCGCGTGGCCATAGCGGGCATCCTCGCCATGCATCCGCGCCTGATCATCCTCGATGAAGCCACCTCGATGCTCGACCCGAAGGGCGTGCACGATATCAACGCCCTCGTGAGCGAACTCAACCACAACGAAAAGATGACGATTCTCTCGATCACCCACGACATCGAAGAAGCCGCCAAGGCCGATCAGGTCATCCTGCTCGGTCAGGGCAAGGTGGTCGCCTCCGGCACGCCGGACGAGATCCTTTCCCGGACGGACCTTTTGGCCCGGCTGAAGCTTGACCAGCCGTTTGCGTGGAAAGTGTCCCATGCCCTCAAAAAGCGCGGGCACAACGTCGAAGAGACCATCAGTCAGGAGAACTTGGTACAACAGTTATGTCAGTAATATTTACGAATGTCAGCTATAACTACAACGAAAATACACCGTTGGCGTATGCAGCTTTGAAGGATGTCAGTCTGACCATTGAGAGCGGCTCATTCACCGCCCTCATCGGCCACACCGGCTCCGGCAAAAGCACCCTGATCCAGCACATCAACGCCCTGCTCACCCCGTCACAGGGAGAAGTGCAGATTGATGACTTCACGATCAAAGCCGACGGGGAAAAGCAGAAGCTGCGGCCCCTGCGCCAGAAGTGCGGGCTTGTGTTCCAGTTTCCGGAATACCAGCTCTTTGAAGAAACGATTGAGAAAGACGTGCTCTTCGGCCCGCTCAATTTCGGCATGTCCGAGGATGAAGCCAAAAAGAGTGCCATTGACGCACTTAAGGCCGTAGGTCTGGACGAAAGCTATCTCGAACGCTCCCCGTTCGAACTCTCGGGCGGGCAGAAACGCCGCGTGGCAATCGCCGGGATTCTGGCGATGAAACCCGATATCCTCGTCCTCGACGAACCAACCGCCGGGCTGGACCCGCAGGGGACGAAGGATATGATGAAGCTGTTCAAAGACTACCAGAGAGCCGGGCATACGGTCATCATGGTTACCCATGACATGAACCAGGTGCTCGCTTACTGCGAAAAGGTCGTCGTCATGGCTCACGGCCAGGTGGAACGCTACTGCGCAGTCAGGGAGCTGTTCGCACAGACGGATTATCTCGAATCCCTGTCCATCGACTTACCGGTCGTGACGAAGTTCATCCATACCCTGAATAAAAAGGGGTATCACCTTGACTATGGCATCAAGAGTGTGGATGAACTTGTCGACGCGTTAGAGGGGGTGCTCTGAGATGTATTCCAATGTGGTGCTCGGGCAATACCTCCCCGGGAATTCTTTGATTCACAGACTTGACCCGCGGCTCAAGATCGGACTGTTAATGTTAATGTTGGTGACGGTGTTCTTCCCGTGCGGCTTCTGGGGTTATCTTCTGATCTTCGCCTACCTGTGCGTGGCCCAGACGCTTTCCGGCATTTCCGTCAAACGCGTCATCAGCGCCATCAAACCGATGCTCGTGATGCTTGTGTTCCTGCTCATTTTCAATGTCCTGCTCATCCGGACAGGGCGGGTGGTTGCGACCCTTGGCCCCGTTACGGTGTATTCCGGCGGTTTGTATCAGTCGCTCTACATTGCGGTGCGCCTTGTGCTCATTGTTATGATGACAACGCTGCTCACCGCCACGACCAAGCCCCTCGACATGACGCTCGGGCTCGAACACTTGCTGAGTCCATTGCGCAAGATCGGCTTTCCGACGTATGAAGTGGCGATGATGATTTCCATTGCCTTACGCTTTATCCCGACGCTGCTCGAAGAGACCCAGCGCATCATGAAGGCCCAGGCCTCCCGCGGGGTGGACTTCAACGAAGGGACGTTCAGGGAAAAGGTGACTTCGGTCATCTCCCTCATCATCCCGCTCTTCATCAGCGCCTTCCAGCGCGCCGACGACCTCGCCAATGCGATGGAGTCGCGCAACTACAACCCGCACGCGAAGCGTACCCGTTACCACCAGCTCAGATGGCAGGGGTATGATACGGCGGCTCTTCTCATTTCGCTTCTTGTGAGCGGGATCGCCATTGCGATGAGCTTTGTGTTATGAGAATCAAGTGCATTGTGGCCTATGACGGCACGGACTTTTCCGGCTGGCAAATCCAGCCCGACAAGCGCAGTGTGCAGGAGGAGATTCAGAAGGCCATTGAAAAGGTTACCGGAGTGGGCGTAACGATTTACGGCTCGGGACGCACCGATGCCGGTGTGCATGCTTCGGGGCAGGTGTTCCACTTCGACTCGGACAAAGACATCGCGCCAAGGCAGTGGGAGAGAGCGATCAACCACTTCCTCCCGGAGGACATCCGGATTTATCAGAGTGAAGAAGTGCCTGAAACCTTCCACGCCCGCTACAGCGCTCAGGGCAAGGTGTACACCTACACGCTCTCGGACGGTGTGTACCGCCCGTGGGAGCGTCATCACGTGTATCAGTATCCGTACAGACGGCTGGATGAAAATGCGATGAGAGAAGCCGCAAAGATGTTTCTCGGCGAACATGACTTTTCGTCCTACTGCGTTACGAACGGATCAGGCAACGCCATCCGCCGCATCGATGAAATCACAGTCACCCGCAAGGGCGATGTGATCACGATGGTGTTTAAGGGGAGCGGCTTCCGCCGCTATATGGTGCGTCTGCTCACCGGGGCTTTGATCCAGGTTGGGGCGCACAGAAGGAGTCCGGAGTTCTTTCAGGACATCCTCGATTCCCGGGGCGGAAAGATGTGTTTGTTTAAGGCCGAACCCCAGGGTTTGTCTTTGACAGAGGTGATTTACGACGAAGGCATGACGGGCTGATCCGCCGTGCCTTTTCTCTTGGAAAATCAGGCAAATTTTAAATTGACAAACAATCGCGCGTTGATATAATATACTTGTTCTGTTGCGGGGATGACCCGCATAGGAGTTTGCCTAGTTGAAGCCGGGTGCTTTCGAACTCTTATCACCGGAAGCGTGAGCCTGGACGAAACCATTTTAAAAAAGACCCCGGTAAGGTAATTTTAAAAAGGAGAAACGAAATGAGACAAACAACTATGGCCAAAGAGGCCACGATTGAACGCAAGTGGTATGTCGTCGACGCTGAAGACATGGTTCTCGGTCGTCTGGCATCCGAAGTCGCAACTGTATTGCGCGGCAAGCATAAGCCAACGTATACACCGCATGTGGATACGGGTGACTATGTCATCGTCGTCAATGCAGCCAAAGTCAGAATGACTGGCAAGAAGCTCGACAGAGAGCTGTATTACCGTCATACTGGATTCCTTGGTGGATTAAAAACAAAGACTGCCCGTGAGTTCAGAGAAAAGGATCCTGTCGGATTCGTTGAAGCAGCTGTCAAAGGCATGCTGCCGCACAACACCCTGGGCAGAAAGCAGGGAATGAAATTATTCGTTTACGCTGGGCCGGAACATCCACATCAGGCACAGAAGCCAGAAGAGTTGAAAATCAAAGGATAAGGAGGGGACGATATGGCTAAAGTACAGTACTTAGGAACAGGACGCAGAAAGAAATCTGTCGCCAGAGTTATCTTGGAACCGGGCACGGGCAATATCGTGATCAATGGCAGAGCAGCCAAGGATTACTTACCTTCCGAGATTCTGCTGATGATTATCAATCAGCCTCTGGACATCACGGGAACGAAAGAACAGTTTGATGTCAAAGTCAACGTCAAAGGCGGAGGTTACTCGGGTCAGGCCGGTGCCATCAGACATGGTATCGCACGTGCACTCGTGGAAGCCGGTGAAGACTACAAGCCTGAACTCAAGGCTGCAGGTCTGCTCACCCGCGACTCGCGTATGAAAGAACGTAAGAAATACGGTCTCAAGAAAGCGCGTAAAGCACCTCAGTTCTCGAAACGTTAGTTTTTGGAATTTGTTGGCACAAACAAAGAGAACCCCGGGCAGTGTCCCGGGGTTTTTCTTATGCGCGGATATAAAAAATACGGCTGGTCTGGCAAGGACCAACCGGACAGACTTCAGGACGCTTTTGGCCACTGTCATCGGGATGTCGGGACCGACAAAGTCCCACAGGCCGAGCGGACCTTCAAAACCGTAACGCAGACCATCGGTATACTTGATGGCTGTTTCGGCACCTTCCGCCGAGATCCAGCCCTGGTCAATCATGTCGTACAGTTCACGGCAAATGACTGTCGCGATGCGGTTGACGATGACAGCTATGACAAAGCGTTCATTCGCTCTGTCGGGGAATTCCGGACATATACGTCGTGTGACCTTAAGAAGCGAACACCCGGGCAATGCATGCGCCCATGGTGCCGGCACCAATGACCAGCACGCGAGCATTTTCAATATTCATGAAGTTCCTCCTTCTTCTTGTGAAATAATTTTTATGCCTGCATTATACCAACGTTATATTTAATTTTAATTATTTATATTGCAATGGTATTAGAGAGTGTCTAATATTAGAAGCAGAGGAGACAGAGTTGTATGAACACACGACAGATTGAATGCTTTATGTCCGTGGCCGAACACCTCAACTTCACCAAGGCCGCCGGGGAGCTGTACCTCAGTGTCCCGACCGTCACCCATCATATTCAGAGCCTGGAAGATGAAGTGGGGGAGAAGCTGTTCGAACGCTCCAAACGCACCGTCCGCCTGACCAAGGCGGGAGAAACGTTTTTGTATGACGCGCAGGCCATGTATGACATTTACCGGCTGGCCCTCAGACGTGTGCATGACGGCAGGAACCGCCCGATGCGCATCGGGTGTACATCCCGCTTCCAGTTTGGCGAGCTCGGGGTGGCCCTCAGACATTTCCGCAACGAGTATCCCGGTGTATTGCCAGGCATGACCATCGCCGACCACGGCCGGCTGATCGGGCTTTTAAGAAACCGGGAAATCGACATCATGTTCGGCAGTGAGTACATGGTGCGCGGGGAAGATGATTTGAAGTTTCACTTCGTCAACGACCAGGTGTCCTATGTGCTGATGAGTGACAAGCACCCGCTGGCCCAAATGGGCGCGATTGCGCTGGACGATATCAAAGACGAAAAGCTCGTCTACGTCAACCGCAAGCCCGTGCCGCTCCAGTCGGACAACCCGGTCAAACAAATCCTCGCTATGCATACGCGGGATCACCGCGACATCAAGTGTGACGAGGATGTCACCTGCCTGACCCTGGTGGCGGCGGGTTACGGCATTGCGATTTTACCGGCCTACCGCATCCCCTTTGCGGAGCTCGGGGTGTACAGCCTCAAAGCCGTGCCGGTGGCGGAAGCCAACAGCTTTGGTTACGGGTTCGTGACCCTGACTGAGCCGGAACATCATATCACGGACTTCGTCTCGGTATACCGCGGCGTGGATGCGACATTCAAATAAAGGAAAGGACGACTATCATGGCACAAAACTACAAAATCGATCATCAGGGCGGCTTTGACCGCAAAAAGTTTGATACCGGTGAGACCGGGGAGTTCACAAGTAAAAAAGAAGGGCTGAAGGCCATGGAGGCCAACATCGCCATTATCAATGACAGGCAGCAGAAATTGTATGCGGAAGGCAAGGAAGGCGTGGTGTTCCTGTTTCAGGCCATGGACGCCGCCGGCAAGGACGGCACAATCAAGGCCGTGCTCAGTGTGCTCTCGCCTCACGGTGTGAGTGAAGCGGCGTTCAAAGTCCCGTCCAAAACAGAACTTGCCCATGACTATTTGTGGCGCATTGCCCAGGCGCTCCCGGAGAAGGGTCATATCGCCATCTTCAACCGCTCCCACTACGAAGACGTCATCGTCGGGAAGGTGCACAGACTGTACAAAAACTACAAGTGGGCCGACCGCATCGACCAGGACAAAATCATCGAGACCCGGTATGAAGACATCCGGAACTGGGAGAAGTATTTGTATCACAACAGCGTACGCATGGTCAAAATCTTCCTGAACGTTTCGAAGGACGAACAGGCCCGCCGGTTCCTCTCCCGCATCGAGGAAAAGGAAAAGAACTGGAAGTTCTCTTCCTCGGACATGGAAGAAAGGCAGTACTGGGATGACTACCAGAAAGCGTTCGAAGACGCAATCAACGCCACCGCCACCAAAGAGTGCCCGTGGTACGTCGTTCCGGCCGACCACAAATGGTATATGCGCTACGTGGTGAGCCAGATCATCGCCGACACCCTCACTGAGATGAACCCGCAGTGGCCGGAGGTGGACGAAGAAACCAGGGCGCATTTTGGCGAGTACGAAGAGATTTTGCACAAAGAGCTCGGTGACTAGAAAAGCACAGGCGAACCGCACGATTCGTCTTTCTTTATAAATCGTGCCCGTGCTATAATGGGGTCACAGGAAAGGACATCATCATGCGACTGGCGACACGTTTGGAATTCAAGGACTATACCGAACTCAATGAATTCCATTGCCCCGAAGGTTTTTCCACAGAAAGCGTAAGAACGCTTTGTGAAAGCGGAAAGCCCCTGGGGCTTTTGTGGCATACGGCCACAGAGGATGAGGTGAATTTTGCGTTGTGGTTTGAGGATGCGGATGTGAGTGTGCGCGGGCGGGTCTTGTGCCTTGTGTGCGAAGATTTGATGCGCAAGTTCCATCCCAAACGTCTCGTCATTCAAAGTTGTGATGCCCTGACGATGGAAGCCCTCAAAGGCCACCGGTTTTACTTCCGCAACCGCGTGTGGGTGCGTCGCACCGAGCCGTGGCGGCGGCTCGTGTCGGACCGGGTGTTTGATTCCAAGGGCCTGATCATCAACCAAAGCCTGATGACGGCGCTTCCGTTCGGGGCTTTCAACACAAAGGACAAGGGCTGCGGGTGGATTGCGGCATTCAACCTGTTCAAACTGTGTCATCACGAAAAGACGATGCAGGAAGTGGCCGAGGGGCTCAGTTCCACAAGCCTTCTGGGCGAAAGGGTCGGTCAGCCGATCCAGGGCCTGATGTATTATTTAAGGAAAAACGATTTGCCGGTGAAGATTGCGCCCGTGAGTCAGCGTCTGATCATCAAAAAAATGAAAGACTCATCCGCGGGTATTCTCATGTACCGGCACAAACACGGCGCGCATTACGCGGCGTATGAAACACTGGATAACGGGGAGATACGCTTTTACAACAGCGTGTACGGCCGGATCAACGATCACACCACCCCGGAAGATTTTTTCAAACAGCGGGTGCGTTACGCACTGGCTGTGGTTTATATCAAGGAGGATCAAGTATGAAAGCATTACCTGAGGGATTTTTATGGGGCGGCGCCACCGCCGATTTCCAGTTCGAAGGTGGCTTCGGCGAAGGCGGCCGGGGCTTACTCTCCCACGACTATGAAACGAATGGCTCGGTGGAACACCCGCGTCATCACACTTTGAAAATGCCGGACGGCTCCATTATCCATCCGCGCAGTTCGTTCTTCTATGCGGACCCGGTGCCAGAAGAGGCACAGCCGGTGTTCCTGGACGATGAGTACTATCCGTCGCATCAGGCCGTGGACTTCTACCACCACTACAAAGAAGACATCGCCCTCATGGCGGGCATGGGCTTCAACGTCTTCCGCTTCAGTGTGTGCTGGAGCCGGATTTTCCCGACCGGGGACGAGGAAGAACCAAACGAGGAAGGCCTGCAGTTCTATGATGATGTCATCACGGAAATGGAAAAATACGGCATGCAGCCGCTGATTACCATTTGTCATGACGAAATGCCGATGGAACTGGCTTTGAAGTATGACGGGTGGTCGAGCCGTCATGTGATTGACTGTTATGTGAAGTATGCGAAGACGCTCTTCGAACGCTTTGGCTCCCGCTGCAAGTACTGGCTCACGTTCAACGAAATCAACGCCGTCCGCGGCTTCGGCCCGTGCGGCACAAGGGGCAGTGATTCCCAGACCCATTATCAGGCCGTCCATCATATGTTCCTGGCGTCGGCGAAGGCTGTCCGCCTCGGCCATAACATGATGCCGGGCTCGATGTTCGGGGCGATGTACGCGCTGTCCGAAATTTATCCGGCCACATGCAAGCCGGAAGACATGTTTCATCATATGCGGTGCCGCCGCGAAAGCCTGTTTTTCGTGGATACGATGGCGCGGGGGTATTATCCGGGCTACACCGGGGACATTTTCACCCGCCGGGGCGTGAAGGGCATTAAGGTGCACAAGGATGACGGAGACATTCTCCGGGCCGGCCCGCTGGACTTTGTGAGCTTCAGTTACTACCGGTCGAACACGGTGGCGGCCGGGGATGATTTCAACGTCATCGGCGGCTCTCTCAACCCGTATCTCGAAAGCACACCGTGGGGCTGGCCGGTTGATCCGCTCGGCCTGCGCTACTGCATGAACGAGATTTATGACCGCTATCAGAAACCAATCTTCATCGTCGAAAACGGCCTGGGCGCCGCGGATGAACTGACGGATGAGGGCACGGTGGAAGACGATTACCGCATCAACTACCTGCGCGATCACCTCTCAGCGATGGCTGCCGCCATCAACGAAGACGGAGTGGATTGCCTGGGTTATACGATGTGGGGGCCGATTGACCTTGTCTCGCTGTCGACCGGGGAGATGAAGAAGCGTTACGGGTTGATTTATGTCGACATGGATGACCTCGGCCACGGCTCACTCAAGCGCTATAAAAAGAAATCTTATGACTGGATGAAACACATCATTGAAACCAATGGTGCGGCATTGGATGAAGCAGGGGATTAACCCCTGCTTTTTCGTTAAGAAATGGTTAAATTCTTGCGTTGTGACAAGAATTTCTTGAAGGGCAAAGCGCAGGAGATTAAACTGAAAGTATACGTATGAAAGCGTTCTCTTAAACACAGTGGGAGGAATTTATGAAAGAATACATGGACAATCGCGAGCTCTCCTGGCTGAAGTTCAACGACCGGGTGCTCAAGCAGGCCAATGACACCAATGTGCCGCTGGCCGAACGGCTGACATTCATCTCCATTTACCAGACGAACCTGGATGAGTTTTTCCGGGTGCGCATGGGTTTCCTGTATGACCAGATGTTATTTTATCCGGCGATGCGGGAAGGCAAGAGCGACATGACGAGCGAAGAACAGCTCAAGGCATGTTTCCGCAAGGTACGGGTGCTCAATAAAAAGAAGGACCATTACTACAAGAAAGTCATGAGCGACATCAAGGCCGCCACCGGCTTTGAGATTATCCCGGTGAAAGACGTCACCCACAAGAGTGACCGCAAGGCTCTCGACGACTTCTTTGACAACCGCATTCTGCCGCTGCTCAGCCCGCAGAAGATTTCCAAACGCACCCCGTTCCCGTTTTTAAACAACGGGGAGCTGTATATCATCGCCCAGCTCGAATCCAAAAAGGGCAAGCGCAAGATGGGCACGGTGTCCATCGCCAACGCCCAGGATGAGCGGTTGATTCCATTGCCGGGCCAGCCGGGGCATTTCGTTCTGGCCGAGGACCTCATCCTCTCCAAACTGCCGGAATTGTTCAGGAAAGACAAGGTCGTCAAAAGCTCCCTCGTGCGTTGCACGCGCAGTGCGGACATCGAAGAAGACGACTACACGCTTGAAGAACATGCGGACTACCGGACGCTCATGGAAAACATGATCCGCCAGCGCCGCAAGCTCCACCCGATGCGGCTGGAATACACGCCGGGGCTGGAAGACCTGGAACTGGACATGCTGGCGCACTTTTTGGATATCGACAAAAGACAGATGTTCGTGTCGGAAAGCCCGTTCGACTTCAGTTTTGTGTTCACCATCCAGAAAATGCTGAAGTACCAGTACCCGCAGCTGTTCTACAAACCGCTGGTACCGAAAAACAGCCCGATGGTGGCCAACACCACGCCGATGATCCGGCAAATTCAGAAGCACGATATTTTCCTCGCCTATCCGTTTGAGTCCATGGCCCCGTTCTTGCGCCTTCTCGACGAGGCGGCGGTCGACCCGAACGTGCGCTCGATCAAAATGACCCTGTACCGGGTGGCTTCGAACTCCCGCGTCGTGCGCTCGCTCATCCGGGCGGCGGACAACGGCAAGGAAGTCGTGGCCCTTGTGGAACTTCGGGCCCGGTTTGACGAACAAAACAATATCGGCTGGTCGAAGGAGCTGGAAGCAGCCGGCGTGCATGTCATCTACGGCCTCTCGGGGCTGAAGGTGCACTCGAAGCTGTGTCTGATCACGGTGAAAAATGACGAAGGCATTTCCTACGTCACCCAGATTGGCACCGGCAACTACAACGAAAAAACCGCCCAGCTTTACACCGACATGTGCCTGATGAGTGCTGATCAGGACATCGGCGAAGAAGCGAACGTCGTGTTCAGTCAGCTCCTGCAGGGAGAAACGGTCACACACACCGACCACCTGTTCGTGGCCCCGAACTGCATGATAACGAAAATATGCGAACGCATCGATAAACAGATCGAGATTGCCAAAGCCGGCGGGAAAGGCTACTGCGCCTTCAAGTGCAACGCCATCACGAGCAAACAGATGATCCTCAAACTCATCGAAGCCTCGCAGGCCGGGGTGGAGATTGATCTCGTGGTCAGAGGGATCTGTTGCCTGATCCCGGGGGTCAGGGGCTACACCGACAATATTCGTGTGCGCTCCATCGTGGGCCGCTATCTCGAACACTCGCGGATTTATATTTTCGGGGAAAGAGACAAGGACCCGGAGGTGTATATCTCCTCGGCCGACCTCATGACGCGCAACCTTGTGCGCCGGGTCGAAGTGGCCGCCCCGATTCTCGATGCCGGCATCAAAGCGACTATTCTGCGCATGTATGAATGCATGCTCGAAGACAATGTCAAGGCCAGCCAGCTTGGTCCGGACAAAGCCTACAAACGCGTGAAAAACAAAAAACCTCATATGAACAGCCAGGAACATTTCTTTGAAAAGAAAATCTAGAGAAGGAGGAACACACAATGAGAATTGGATTTCTGACGAGCGGGGGCGACTGCCAGGCCCTCAACGCGACGATGCGCGGCATCGCCAAAACACTTTACGCCCAGGACAAGGACGTGGAAATCATCGGCTTTAAAAACGGCTACAAGGGCCTGATCAACGGTGATTATGTCAAGATGAAACCGTCTGACTTCCATAATATTATCCGTCAGGGCGGGACGATCCTCGGCTCATCCCGCTGCCCGTTCAAACGCATGCGTGTGATTGAGGAAGACGGCGTGGACAAGGTCAAGGCGATGAAGAAGACGTACAAGGATCTCAAACTCGACGCCCTCGCCATCCTCGGCGGCAATGGCTCTGTCAAATCCGCGAACATGCTGGCGCAGGAAGGGCTCAACGTCGTCGCTTTGCCGAAAACCATCGACAATGACACATGGGGCACGGATTATACGTTCGGGTTCAACTCCTCGGTCGAAGTGGCCACGAAGTACCTCGACGATATCCGCACGACAGCCGAATCCCACAGCCGCATCTTCGTCGTCGAAGTCATGGGCCACCGGGTCGGTCATATTACTCTCGAAGCCGGGCTCGCCGCCGGCTGCGAAGTCATCCTGATTCCGGAAATCCCGTATGACATCAAGTACGTCATCGACAAGATCAAACAGCGTGAAAAAGAAGGCCGTCACTTCACCATCCTCGCGGTGGCGGAAGGCGCCATCTCGATGGATGATGCGAAACTCTCCAAAAAGAAATACAAGGCCAAAGTGGCTGCCCGTGAAGGCCGCTCGGTCGTCGAAGAAATCGCCAAAGAAATTCAGGAAGCCCTGCCGGACAAGGAAATCCGTACAAGCGTCATCGGCCATGCCCAGCGCGGCGGGATGCCATGTGCGTATGACCGCTCCATCTCGACGCTGTTCGGGATTGAAGCCGCCCGCCTCATTCTGTTGAAAAACTTCGGCCGCCTCGTCGTCCTGAAGGGGCAGGAAGTCACATCCATCCCGCTCGCCGACTCTGCCGGCAAACTCGACTACGTCGATCCGGAAGGCCGCGCCGTCACCAGCGCCAAGCTGATGGGTGTCACGTTCGGGACGAAGGACTAACACATACACAGCGACCTCCGGGTCGCTTTTTCCATGCACAAAAAAAAGAGGGACGGAGCCCTCTGGGATTGTTTATTCTGTGGTTGTGGTGTCCGAGGATTCAGAATCGCTGTCCGTGGTATCAGAATCACTGTCCGAAGAGGATTCTTCGTCGTCATCCGACGGCAGGTCACCGCCGTTCATGACGGTGTTGATGGCCTCGGAAATTTCGTTGACCGATTCTTCAATCGGGACGAAGACATAAAGCTTCTTGCCGGGGTAAGAGTAACAGTACTCTCTCGAGTCCGTGCCTTCGGATTCCATCGATGCCACATTCCACTGGGTGTTCGTCTGCAACTGGTAGCGGATGAACTTGGAGAGTTCGCTGGATGTGAAGTCTGTTTCAACGTTTTTACTCATGATCTTCAGTAAGTCAGACACGTGGGTGATGACCGACGGGGAGGTGACTTTGTCGAGGATGGCCTCGATGACCTTCATCTGGTCCTTCCCGCGCTGGACGTCGCCGGCGGCGATGTTCTTACGCTCACGGGCGAAGGCAAGGGCCTGTTTCCCGTTGAGCTGGTTTTCCCCTTCGACCACGTCGAAGACGAGACCGGAGTTCGTGGATGTTGTGAAGGCGAGGTCGGAATACACCGTGATCCCGCCGATCTCATCGACGATATCGATGAGGGATGTGAAGTTCAGGCGGATGTAGTTGCCAACCTCGATGCCGTACAGGTTTTCAAGGGTGGCGATGGACGTGTCGATGCCGTACAGACCCGCATGGGTGAGCTTGTCGCGGGCTTCACCCGAAACGCCCGGGATCTGCACCCAATAGTCACGCAGAGTGGAGACCAGAAGGATGTTATTGGTGTTCGGATTGACGACCGCCAGAATATTGACGTCGGAGCGCGACGCTGTCGACAGCTCGCCGTACGTGTCGATGCCGCTCACGTAGACGATGAATGGTTCGGTGAGGGAGATTTGCTCCTCACTCGACGTGTCACTGCCCGCAATGTTATTGAGGGTGGAGGCAATCATCAGCGCCCCGCAGTTGGCCACAACGAGTAAAATAATCGCAATCTTGTTCAGCACCGAGCCAGCGAAGGATGTTTTGCGGAACTTCATCAGCGCAAAGACAACCAAGGCCAAAAGGGCAACCGCGGCCGTCACCGTCGGCCAGGAGAAGATCGTCCCGACATCGGTGATACTCTGGTAAACGAGGAAGCCGCTTAAGATCAGCTGCCCAATAAAAAATGCGATTTGTAATTTGGTAAGCCGGTGTTTGCCGGACTGATTTAAATATGGATTGGGTGATGTGAGATTGACGGATTTCCGTTTCGCGTGTCTCATAGCTCTCTACCTTTCTGACCACCAGTCATTCTGTAGTCCCTGTGTCGCATTTATCTTATTTTGTTTCTACCCCAATGTCAATAAGAATGACTTGTGTTTGACGGGGAATTTTCAGACGATACAAAGGGATGTTTTTGTTCCGTGGGTTGTGTACTGTAAAATTTCGTGATATATTTCATTTATGAAAAAACATTTCATGAAGGAGGCACGTCATGAACCCTAATGAATCCATAATGAACACCATCTCACAGCTCTACGATACGCTGTTTGATTCGGAAAAGAAAATCGCCCGTTTTATCATCAATAACACGGGGGAAGCCGTCGATATGACGGTGAGTGAACTTGCCCGGGCCAGCGATACGTCGGAAGCCTCAGTGTCGCGGTTTTGCCGGCGCATCGGCGTGAAGGGATTCCACCAGCTTAAAATCGGTCTGGCCAAGGAGATGACCGAGTTTTACGGGGAGCGGTCGGTGTCGAATGATATTTCCATTAATGATATCGGGCAGTCCCTGCAGAACATTCTCGCCAATAAGATTGAAGAGCTTCGGGCGACAGTGGATATGATTGACACGAAACAGTTCGGAAAAATCCTTCAGGCCATCAAAGACGCCGGTCAGGTGCAGATTGTTGCGGTGGGGAACACGATTCCGGTGGCAATCGACGGGGCGTTCAAGCTCAACGAACTCGGCATTCCGACGAGTGCGGGGACAATCTGGGAAACCCAGCTCGCGCATACGCATATGTTAAAGAAAGGGGACGTGCTGATTGCAGTGTCCAACTCCGGGGAGTCAATCAAGGTGCATGAGGCCGTGCTTTACGCCAAAGAGGGCGGGGCGACGACCGTGGGCATCACCAACAACCCGGCTTCGGCCATCGGGCAGGACGCGGACTATCATATCACGACCGCCACGAGGGAAAGACTGTTTATGGATGAGTTCTGTTTCTCGAGAGTCTCGGCGACGACGGTGATGGAAATCATCTTCCTCTTCCTCACGTCGATGATTCCGGAAGCCCACGAACGGATGACGAAATGCGAGGAAATGTTTGCGGTGGACAAGCGTTAGATCAAGGCATCCTGAGATGACTTTTTAAAAAAATCACAAACGAAATAAATTTTCACAAAAAAAGACTTTACGAAGTTGTATTTTCATGATAGGATGTTTGTGTAATAAAATTTCACGTAGGAGGAAAGTCAAGAAAATGATTTACACAGTGACATTCAACCCGGCCCTGGACTACATCGTTCATGTGGATCATTTCCGGTTGGACGCCGTGAACAGAGCCAGCGATGAAGCCGTCTTTATCGGCGGGAAAGGCATCAACGTCTCGGCCATTCTCAAACAGCTCGGACATGATTCCGTGGCTTTGGGCTTTGTGGCCGGTTTTACGGGAAAGGAAGTCATCCGCGGCTGCGTCGATGATTACGGCATTCAGACCGATTTCATTGACGTGGCTGAGGGGATGACACGCATCAACGTCAAGCTCAAAGCTGCTGAGGAAACGGAAATCAACGGCATGGGCCCGAAGATTACGGACGCTGACGTGGCCAGGCTTTATGACAAGCTTGATGCTTTACAGGAAGGCGACCTGCTGATTCTCTCCGGTTCGATTCCAAAGTGTCTGCCGGATGATATGTACGAACAGGTCCTTGCCCGTCTTGAAGGCAAGGGTGTGAAGGCCGTGGTCGATGCGACCGGGGACTTACTGGTGAATGTGCTGAAGTACAAACCATTCCTCATCAAACCAAATAATCATGAAATCGAAGAAATCTTCAACGTCACGCTGAACGGCACGGATGATGTCATCACGTATGCAAAGAAGCTGCAGGACATGGGCGCGGTGAACGTGCTTGTATCGATGGCCGGCGACGGGTCGCTGCTTCTCGATGAACACGGTGATGTCCATCAGATGGGCGTCTGCAAAGGCACGGTGAAAAACTCTGTCGGCGCAGGTGACTCGATGGTCGGCGGCTTTGTGGCCGGGTATCTGAACAGCGGCTCTTACGAAGAAGCGCTGATGCTCGGGACAGCCTCCGGCGGGGCGACGGCCTTCAGTGACTCACTCGCCAAGCATGATGACATCATGGCTTGCCTGGCCCAGCTCAAGGGCTAACCTTTGGTATCACGAAACAGAGCGTTTCTGATCATACATCCATAAATTTTCCAAAATATATCTTAGGGAGGAACACAGGAAAATGAAAATCACGGAACTTCTGGATCCGCGGGCGATTGAACTCAACGTCAGCGTGGATTCGAAAGACGCAGCCATCGACAAGCTGATTGACCTGATGGACGCGTCCGGCAAAATCTCCGGCAAAGAGGAGTACAAGAAAGGCATTCTCGCACGTGAAGCACAGTTCTCCACGGGCATCGGTGATGGCGTGGCCATCCCGCATGCACAGGTGGAAGCCGTTGTGAAACCGGGCCTGAGCTCGATGACGGTCCCGGCAGGCGTGGACTATGAGTCCCTCGACGGTCAGCCGGCGAAATTATTCTTCATGATTGCGGCCCCGGCCGATGGCGGGGATCTGCATCTGAAAGCCCTGGCCAAGCTGAGCGCCTTATTGATGAACGAAGACTTCAGAAACAAGCTTCTGGCCGCCAAGGATCCTGAGGAATACCTCAGCATCATCGATGACGAAGAAGCGAAGAAAGACGCGGAAGAAGCAGCCAAGGCCGCAGTTGAAGCAGCCGGCGGCGCCGCTTATAAAGTGCTCGCAGTCACGGCTTGCCCAACAGGCATCGCCCATACATTTATGGCCGCTGAAAACCTGACCAAGGCCGGTGAAGCCATGGGTTATCCGCTCAAGGCTGAAACGAATGGCTCCGAAGGTGTCGGGAATGCGCTGACGGCGGAAGAAATCGCCGCCGCAGACGGGATCATCATCGCAGCCGACAAGAAGGTCGAAATGGCCCGCTTTGATGGGAAACCACTCCTGTCTGTCTCGGTGACGGAAGGCATCCGTCATCCGGAAGACTTGATCAATAAGATCAAGAACGGTGAAGCCCCTGTTTACCATGCGTCGGAAGGCGACATGGCGGCGGCTGCCGAAACGAGTGAAGGCGCCGGCCGTGCGTTCTACAAGCACCTGATGAACGGTGTCTCGCACATGCTGCCGTTCGTCGTTGGCGGCGGGATCCTCATCGCCCTCTCGTTCTTACTCGATGACCCTGGCGCAGGTTCGAGCTTCGGTTCGTCCACACCGCTGGCGGCATGGTTCAATACAACCGGTAACCTCGCGTTCGGTATGATGCTGCCGGTGCTCTCCGGTTACATCGCAATGTCCATCGCAGACCGTCCGGGTCTCGCCGTTGGTTTTGTCGGCGGTCTGGCCGCTAAGAGTGGTATGACGTTCGCTGAACCTGGCGGCGCCATCTCCCCGGGCTTCCTCGGCGCTCTGTTTGCCGGCTTCCTCGCTGGTTTCGTTGTCAACGCGCTTAAGAAAGTCTGCTCCAAATTACCGAAGTCCCTCGAAGGCGTGAAGCCTGTCCTGATTTACCCGCTCGCCGGGATGTTCGTTGTCGCTATTATCATGAGTGCGGTCAACCCGTTCATCGCCATGATCAACACGGCTCTCTCGAACTTCCTGACTGGTCTGGGCACGTCCTCGGCCGTTCTGCTCGGCGCTGTTGCCGGTGGTATGATGTCCATCGACATGGGTGGCCCTTTCAATAAGGCTGCATACGTCGTCGCAACCGGTCAGCTCGCTGAAGGCAACTACACGCTCATGGCAGCCGTTATGGCCGGTGGTATGGTCCCTCCGCTTGTCATCGCACTTTCCACGACCATCTTCCCGAAGAAGTGGACGCAGGATGAACGCAACTCCGGTCTCGTCAACTACATCATGGGCCTCTCCTTCATCTCCGAAGGTGCCATCCCGTTCGCAGCCAATGACCCTTTGCATGTCATCCCAAGCTGTGTGCTGGGTTCGGCCATTGCCGGCGGTCTGTCGATGCTGTTTAACTGCACGCTCAGAGCCCCTCACGGCGGAATCTTCGTCATCGCCACAATCGGTAACGCACCGCTCTATCTCCTGGCCATCGCGCTGGGCTCCGTGGTCGGCTGCTTCGTTTTGTCGATGATGAAACCAAACATTGAATAACGATTGATTCTGACCTCTTGAATTCTAAGAATCTTTGTTTCCGGAAAGACGCTTCACATCGAAGCGTCTTTTCGCTTGCACAAAAAAACATTCCCCCGGGAAGGGGGGGGAATGCCTGTCACTTATTCGGTGACTTCTTCAAAGTCCGAAGCCGGGTGTTTGCATAACGGACAAACGTAGTCTTCAGGCAATTCGTCGCCTTCATACTCGTAGCCGCAAATCTTGCAGCGCCATTTTCTCTTTGGCTTTTCATCCTGGACATCTTCCGTCTTTTCTTCGTTCATGTCTTTCACAATCGCATCAGCGATGGCTTCGAGACCTTCACTGTCTTTCAGGCGGGACTTGATGAGCAGGTCGCTTTCAATATAAGTGATGTTCTTGAGCGGGGCGAGCAGTTCTTTCATGCACTTGAGTGCGCTCGGGGCCCATGTGCCGTTCTGGATCAGGGCGACGGAGCGGTTCTGCATGTTGTGCTCCTGCAGTTCGGAGAGGAACGTATGCATGCTCGTAAACAGTCCGGCGTTGTACGATGCACTCGCAAAGACGAGGTGGGAGTAACGGAACGCATCTGAGAGCAGGTAGCTTGGATGCGTCTTGGACGCATCGTAGATACGGATGTTCGTCACGCCGCGTTTGGCAAGTTCATTTGCCAGAATCTGGGCCGCATTCATCGTGCCGTCATAAATCGTACCGACCGCAATCATGACACCTTTTTCCTCCGGTTCATACGTTGCCCAGTGGATGTAGTGGTCAAGCAGTTCATCGATATGGCTGTCGAAGATCAGACCGTGGAGCGGGAGAATCATCTTGATGTCGAGCCTGGAGGCTTTCTTCAGGACGTTCATGACCTGCGGGCCGTATTTCCCGACGATGTTCGTGTAGTAACGGCGGGCTTCATCCCAGTAACGGTCATCCGGTGTCTTTTCGCTTGTGAGCAGGGCGCCCTGAATCGCACCGAAACTGCCGAAGGCATCGGCCGAGAACAGGAGTCCGTCGGTCGTATCAAACGTAACCATGACTTCCGGCCAGTGCACCATCGGGGCCTTGACAAAGGTCAGGGTGTGGTGGCCGGTCTCAAGGGTGTCACCCTCGTTCACAATGACCTGTCTTACGGCGATGTCGAAGTCAAAGAACTGGCCCATGAACGTGAAGGCCTGTTTGGTCGAAACAATCTTGACATCCGGATAGCGCAGGACGAGGTCGGCCAAAGTGGCGGCATGGTCCGGCTCCATGTGATTGACAATCACATAGTCCAGCTTGCGCCCGTCGAGCACAGCGTCCACATTCGCAAAGAACGTGGAAGCCACGGATTCGTCGCACGTGTCGAAGAGGACCGTTTTGTCATCCAGGAGGACGTAGGAGTTATAGGACACCCCGTCCGGAATCGGATAGGCGTTTTCGAACAGTTCGAGGCGGAAGTCGCTGCCGCCGACGTAATACAGATCATCGGTGAGCTTGCGCACCGTACGCTTGTTTTTCTTTGGCTTGTCGTCTTCGTCATCGAGTTCAATCTTTTCAAAGTCAGATGCCGGGTGTTTGCATAACGGACAAATGTAGTCTTCCGGCAGTTCATCGCCTTCATACACATAGCCACAGATCTTGCATACCCAGCCGCTCTTCTTATCCGGTTTCGGGGCCGGTTTGATATGAGCGAAGTAATAAGCATAGGTTACGCTCGGGATGTCGGAGAGAATTTCCGCATCATCGATTTCACAAATAAACTGGGTGTGGGTGGAATATTCCACACTGTCCACAACCTTCCCGGAGAGGTAGCTGTTCGCATACTTCGTCAGGTAAGGTGTGCCGTTCTTGGCCGTGGCCATATCCTCCACACCGTCCCATTTATCGTTGTCGCGGCCGGACTGGAAGCCGAAGCGTGTGAACACATCGAATGGTACGGATTCGTCGAGAATACTGATAGTCAGAAGACCGGTGTCTTTCACCACATCATGGGTGTAATTGGCCTTATTGATCGTGACGGAGACATAGAGCGGACTGACCGTCTGTTGCATCGCCGTATTGACAATGCAGCCGACCGGACGCCCGTGATCGCTGGCACCGACAACGAACAGGCCGTAACTCAATTTCTGGGTCGTTTTGTCATTCATAATTACATACTCCTTTACAAAGCCTATTATATCAATTCCTTCACAAATGGGGAAACGCTTTCACTCGGATTGAGGAAGAAATTTGCGGTGGGAAAAAGTGAAAATAATGTTGACGGGGAAGTGAGCCCGTGGTATATTATGTGGGCAGTCAAAAAATGGGCCTGTAGCTCAGTTGGTTAGAGCGCACCCCTGATAAGGGTGAGGTCGGAGGTTCAAATCCTCTCAGGCCCACCATCATATGTTTTGGGGCCTTAGCTCAGCTGGGAGAGCGCCTGTTTTGCACGCAGGAGGTCAGGGGTTCGATCCCCCTAGGCTCCACCATTTTTTTATTCCCGCGGCATGAGCCGTGTTTTTTTATGTTCAAGCGCCCCAAAAGAATACAATCAACACAAGAAATTTATACCTTTCGGCCGTCCAACATAATCTTGTAAATGTAAGCGCTTTTTGATAAAGTGAAGGTAGGAAATTTAAACAAGATAAACACCAAAATTATCACTTCGGGGGTTGACTGTATGGCACACTGGATGACAGAATCTCGACAGACAGACAGACAGACAGACAGACAGACAGACAGACAGACAGACAGACAGACAGACAGACAGACACGTAAGTAATGTCTCTCTGACTGCGTTTTCTTATACCCGAAATTTACACCGGATCACGTCATTTTGACGTGGTCCGGTTTTTTGTGT